>FRDC01004980.1_pt2 | contig 51415 bp, 47 predicted proteins | sample 1106171 | NCBI WGS metagenome assembly FRDC01 (sample SAMEA3930566, study PRJEB13176) | freshwater metagenome | biome: Drinking water system; feature: drinking water; material: water | place: Singapore | collected 2014-12-20 | reverse complement strand
GTGGTGGTGGAAACCAAGACCGACGCGAAGCCGTGAGCGGCTTGGTGCGGCCGCTACAGCGCGGCCGCGAGGGTGTGCAGCCGCTTCAAGGCGGCACCCATGTCCCAGCGTTGGCGGGCGCGATCGCCGGTGGTGTTGCTGAGCACGCGGAGTTCGGCAAACGGGATGCCCAGGCGGGCGGCGATGTGGCCGACCGCCGCGCCCTCCATCGCTTCGGCGATCGCACCCGTGCGTGCGACCACCCGGGCGGCGAGGGCGTCGGTTCCTGAGCAGGTTGAGACGGTGGCGACGGGTGCTTCCCGATCGACGAGGGGGACGAGCAACGCGCCCAGCGCGGCGTCGCAGGGAACGGCGTTGCCAGCAAATGGGCCAAGTGGGAAGCCAAGGTCGGCGCAGGTGCGGAATGCGGCGTGGTCGTCCAAGCCTTCATCCGCGTAGATGCTCTGCGTGGCGAGGATGACCGAACCGAGCGGGTTGGATGCGGGCCCACCCAGAAGGCCCGCGATACCGATGGAGAGCACGCGGGCGTAGGGGCGTGAGGCAAGGGCAATGGCCGCGGCACCCGCAGCGTTGGACTTGCCTATGCCTGAAAGCACCGCGTGGAACCGATGCGAGATTGGCTCGGCACGCCACGGGCCAGAGACGGCCGCGGCGGCCGTTGGGGCGGCGACCGCGTTGGCAGGCAGACGCGTGAGGCCGCCGACCACGGCGGACCACTCGGCCGGCGCGGCAATGACCAGGAGCGTGGGGGCGCCGGGGGCTGTGGCGGCCGCGGCGGAGGAGCGACCGGTCGGGTTTTCGAGCGCGCCGTACACGTTGGGTGAGGATACGGCGGATGTGCGGTTTCAGCGTCGGGGGATGCGGGGGTTCGCGCGGCGGCTCTACCATTGGCGGGTATGGGCTGCGCGGGCAATGACCGGCTTGGCGCCTTCGCGAGGCGATGCCGACTGGGGGCATGTTGCATGACAACCTCGCACACATCTGGCGGAAGCGGCTCGGTGAGCAGGCCGCGGACGATCGCGCTGGCGGGCTGTGGGATCGGGGTGGTGGCGTTGGCGGCGATGAGCGTGGCGGTGCTCGCGGGCACCTCGCGACCGGCGCCCGGGGGGCGGGGCGCGGCGGGGCAAACGAGCCTGGCCGAGAGCGTGGCGGTGGTGATGAGCACGTTCGACATCAACGCCACGGCGGTGGGTGAACTGGAGGCCCGCAAGCAGATCGAGGTGCGCTCGCAGCTTGAGCAGCCCACGACGATCGTGGATGTGGTGCGCGAGGGGACGAACGTGAAGGCGGGCGAGGTGCTGGTGCGGCTCAACGCCGACAGCATCCAGCAGCAGATCGATGAAGAGATGCTGCGCGTTGAAACAGCCCGGGCCGACCTGGCGGTGGCGGAGAACGCGTACGAGATCCAGATCAACGAGAACGATTCCGCCCTGCGCAAGGCCATTCTGGCGGTGGAGTTGGCGGAGCTTGACCAGAAGCAGTGGCTCGATGGTGACGTCACGTCCAAGCGCAGCAAGCTGGAGTTGGAGCTGGACAAGGCCAAGCGCGAGCTGGACCGGCTGAGCGACCGCTACCAGCGCAGCCAGACGCTGATCGCCCGCGACTTCATCTCGCGGGATGAGCTGAAGCGCGACGAGCTGGCGTTTCTGGAGGCGCAGGCCGCGCTGCAGACGGCCGAGCTGAACCAGCGCATCTACGAGCAGTTCGAGTACCCCAAGGGCGAAAAGACCAAGCGCAGCACGCTGGGCGAGGCCGTGGCCGAGGTGGAGCGGGTGCGCCGCAAGAACGAGAGCCAGCTCGCCAGCCGCAACGCCGACCGCATCAACCAGCGCCAGCAGCTCACCGTGCGCGAGGGCAAGCTCGCCAAGCTGCGCGAGCAGCTCGAGGGCGCCACCCTCCGCGCCCCTTCCGACGGCATGGTGGTTCACGCCACGAGCCTCAACCGCGACCGCTGGGGCGGTGATGCGCGCGGCACGATGGAGGTCGGGCGACAGGTGACCCGCAACGAACTGCTCATCGTTCTCCCCGACACCAGCGAGATGGTGGCCAGTGTGCGCGTGCCCGAGAGCGTCGCCGGGCGCGTGCGGCCGGGGCAGGGCGCCAGCGTGAAGATCGACGCGCTCCAGGGCCGCTCCGTGCGAGGCTCCGTGCTCAGCGTGGGCGTGCTGGCCGAGAGCGGCGGCTTCCGCGACCCCAACCTGCGTGAATACACGGTGAAGATCAGGCTCGATGACAGCGCCCTGGCCATGGGCGTGCCGCTGCGGCCCAGCATGCGCTGCGAGGCCGAGATCGCCCTTGACCGCGTGGAGCGCGCCCTGGCGGTGCCCGTGCAGGCGGTGTTCACCGACGGGCCGGTGCGCTTTGCGTATGTGGACGATGGTGCGGGCTGGCGGCGCAAGCCCGTGCGGATGGCGCGCCGCAGCGACCGCTACGTTGAGATTCTCGCCGGGCTCGCCGAGGGTCAGCGCGTGCTGGTGCGGGCCCCGGCGCAGAACGAAGTGCCCGAGCTTGCGTGGGACAAGGCCGAACTCAACGCGACCGGTCTGGACCTGAGCGGCGATGGCAAGGTGGTGGCTTTGCCGCGGGCGGGCGGGGAGCCGGGCAAGGGCGGCGGACCCGCGGCTGGCGGCGGAGCCGAGGGCAAGGGTGCCAAGGGCGAACGCCCACGCGTTCCCAACGCGCCGGGCACCGGCGGGGGCGAACAGCCCGCGAACAAGCCGGGCGCTACGGGACGCTAGCGCCACGTTGGGCACGGCTACCTGCGCGGCACATCGCGCCCGAGCCCCGCAGCCCTGATCGCGCCCACGATCGCATCGCGGAGCGCATCATCGCACCCGCAATCGGTCTCAGGCGCTGGGCGCACCCACACCGTCGCGCCGGGGTCGGGGTCGCTTGCCCGCCGCGGAATCAGGTGCCAATGCACGTGCGCCACCACATTGCCCAGGCACTCGTAGTTGATGCGGATGGGCCCGGGCGGTACGCCGCGCACCGGGCCCGCGCCTTCGTCAAACGCGGCGTGCATCGCGCGGGCAAGGTCCAGCACATCAAACTGCAATCGCTCCTGTCGCTCGCGCGGCAGAGACGCCAGGTGCTCATGGTGATCTTTCAGCCACAACGTACACCAGCCGGGATACCGCTGGTGCTTGTGCAGAATCGCGATGGATTCGCGAAGTTCGGCAAGGAAGAAGGGATCCCCGGCGGGCTTGGCGCGAGCGAGTCGTGCGCAGGCAGCACAGGTTTGGATCGTGTCTGCCACTGCTACCCCACGTTCGCCGGCTCGCGATCGTTCACACGCACGATGTCGGCCCCCAGCAGCTTGAGCCGCTCGTCCATGCGGTCGTAGCCGCGGTCGAGGTGATACACACGGTTCACGATCGTCTGCCCCTCTGCGGCCAGCCCCGCCAGCACCAGGCACGCGCTGGCACGCAGGTCGCTGGCCATCACCGGCGCGCCAACGAGCTTGCGCACGCCGGACACCACCACCGTGGCCCCCTGGCGGTACAGCTTCGCGCCCATGCGGCTCAGCTCGGCCACGTGCAGGAACCGCTCGGTGAAGATTCGCTCCGTCATCACGCTGTTGCCGTCGGCCAGCGTCAGCACCGCCATCAACTGGGCCTGCAGATCGGTCGGGAAGCCCGGGTGCGGCTGCGTCGTCACCTCGATGGGGTTCAGCACGCGGCTCGCGCTCACCCTCGCCGTGGTCCGCAAGGGGTCCATCCCGTGGTCCCACGTCACCGTCACGCCCATGTGGTGCAAATGGTCGAGCGTGGCCATGAGCGCATCAATCGGGCAGTTCTCCAGCGTGATATCGCCGTTGGTGATCGCCGCGGCACACAGATACGTCCCCGCCTCGATGCGGTCGGCCATCACGCGATGGTCCACGCCGTGCAACTCGCGCACGCCCTCAACGATGATGCGGGGCGAGCCCGCGCCGGTGATGCGTGCGCCCATCGCGATGAGCATGTTGGCCAGGTCAACGATCTCGGGCTCGCACGCGGCCATCTCGATCAGCGTGGTGCCCTCGGCCAGCGTCGCCGCGCACATCACGTTGGCCGTGCCCAGCACCGTGCTGCCAAAGGGGCCGCCGAGAAACACGCGCGCGCCCTTGAGGCGTGGCACGCCTCCAGCGCCCTTGGGCGCCTTGGCCACGATGTCGCCGCCCTGAAGTGAAATCTGTGCGCCCAGCGCCGCCATCCCGCGGATGTGCAGGTCCACCGGCCTCTCCCCGATGGCGCAGCCGCCGGGGAGCGAGATGCGGGCCTCGCCCCGGCGCGCCAGCATGGGCCCGAGGGCTGAGATGCTTGCGCGCATGGTGCGGACAATTTCGTACTCGGCGTGGCAGGCCGTGCGGTCGGTGGCGTGCATGCGCGTGATGCCGCCGGGTGCGTTCAGGCGTTCGTCGGGCGTGTACTCCACCTCCACGCCCAGCGTGGAGAGGAGCTTGCGCATCGACGCGATGTCGGCCAGGTCGGGCACGTCGCGCAGCGTCACGGGCTCGTCGGTAAGCAGCGCGGCACAATGAAGCGGCAACGCGGCGTTTTTGGCTCCCTTCACCGTGAGCTTGCCCGTGAGTCGTGCCCCGCCGCGTATTTCAAAGCGATCCATCGCAACCTCCAGAGCCATGCGCGCAGCCGCGGGCGAGGGGCCCAGAGGCCGAGAACCAATATACGTCGGCCCGTGGGCGCGACCGACAGCAGATTCGGGCCCGAAACCGGCCTGCGCGGCGGAATCGCACCGCACGGGGTCGGCCCAACCGCGCCAAACGGACGGCCTCGGCCAACTCCCACATGCCGCCGGGTTGCCTGCGTCCGGGTGAATAGCACGGTGTGTGGGACCGTTGTGCCGCGCCTTGGGGCCTTGTGGCTTCGGGGGGGCCGGCGAGACAACCAGTGCTGCCCGGAAGGACGACTATGTCAACCACCAACCGCCTCGCGTGCAAACCCCTTCGGAGCCCAAAGGGCTTTCCGCAGCCACGCCAGATGCCGGGCTGGGCCGTGGCGGCCGCCGCGCTGGCCGTGGCAGCCGGAACAGGCGTGGCGATCTCGGTGAGCCAGGGTCGCACGGCCGACGACCCGTACGCGTACCTGCCGGCGAGTTTGAGCCTGAACGCCACGGTGAGAGACTTCAAGGCCAAGGGCACCAGCGGCGGGCACAACGACTTCGAGACGGGCGTGTGCGGGCTGCGGGTGGCGGCGATCAACGACACGCTGGACTCGCAGGGCAAGCCCACGATGAAGGACGCCAACGGCAAGACGATCAAGACGCAGTGGAAGGACAAGAGCGGCCGCCAGATCAACCCCGCGCTCTACAACGCCGCGCTCAATGACGTGGCGGGCGCGTACCAGTCGAACAGCTCGGACTACTGCTTCAAGTCGGCGGACAGTTTCGGCCAGTGGTACCGCGATGTCTCGGGGGTGAACGTGTCCAAGAACGTGCCGATCACGCTCACGCGTGTGGCGGGCACGAACAAGTACGTGATGGACTCGGCCACAGACGAGCCGTGGAAGACCAAGGGCGGCTTCTTCCCGATCAACGGCGAGCTCTTCGGGAACTACTCGAGCACGGGCAAGAACTTCCACTTCACCACCGAGGTGGAGACCAGCTTCATCTTTGAGAAGGGCAAGGGCCAGGTGTTCAAGTTCACCGGCGACGACGACGTGTGGGTGTTCATCGATGGCAAGCTGGTGATCGACCTCGGCGGCATTCACGCCAAGGTGGAGCAGTACCTCGACCTCGACCGGCTCGGTTGGCTGGTGGACGGCAAGCAGTACATGCTGAAGATCTTCCACGCCGAGCGGCACACCAGCGAATCGAACTGGCGCATCGAGACCACGCTGAAACTCAGCCCCGCGCCGCTCCCGGCCACCACCGCCCTTTACGACTGAGCCGCGTCATCCCGCTGCGACGCGGCACAACCGAACCTTCCTTCCACCACGTCCGGCGCGCGGAAGCGCGCCGGACGTGTTCGCGCGGCCCGATGCCGGGCCCTCGCCGCGCCGGCCCCGAGAGAGGGGGCACGAACACACGGCCTCAGCCGATGGCGAAGCCGGCGATCTCGGCCTCGAACACGCTCTTGCCGCTCACCACGCCCTGCACCAGGCTGTGAAACCGGCGCGCCGTGGCACGGGTCTCGCGTGCAAGAATGAACAGCTCATCGCCCGGCTGCACCTGGGTGCGGAACGCCGCGTGCTCGATGTGCGTGAACGCCGCCAGCCGCGGCGCGGCCTGACGCGAGTTGTAGAGCCACGCGCCCAGCTGCGCACCCGCCTCCACCATCAGCACGCCCGGCAGCAGCGGCCGCCCCGGAAAGTGCCCGGAGGCCCAGAAGGCATCGGCACGCACGCGTACAAGGGCCACCCCTTCCTTGTAGTCGGCCGAGTGCCACACAATGTGGTCGAGCAACGCCATGTCGCCGCGGTGTGGGTTGACCCGCGCGATCTCATCACGCCCCAGCAGCCGCGCGGACAGGTCCACGCCGGCGAGGTCGACAATCAACGCACGCGAACCGCCGACGGTGCTCTCTGGTTGGGGGGCAGTGGCGGTCATGGATGAGCGCGGCGAAAGGCGCGGAGCCCGACCCGCCTACTTCTTCTCCGCCTCGGGGCCACGCAGCGTCAGGATCGCCTCGCGAACCTCCTGCGCAGCGTTCTTCACATCCTGCATCGATTGACGCACCCGCACACCGGCGGCCTTGTTGCCGCCCTCGGCCTTGGCAAGGTCGTCTTCAACACCGGTGATGATCTGCTTGAGCTTGTTGAACGCTTCCAAGGGTGTGGCTCCGTTCCGCGGGGCACGCCGGTATGGGCTCGGCTCGAACCCCGCTGGCTCGATTCTAGACCGGGATTGCCCCTTCCTTCACAAACGACCGCCCACCACCCGAACACATTCCTCACCCCGGAAGAGGCCGGACCTCTCGAATACGCTCTGGCCGCGCGTGAACCCCAGCGACCCCACACTCTCTTCACCCGGTTTCGGCAGCCACCCTGCGCACGCACCCGACGTGCGAGCATCACCCGCCACGCGCCCCACGTCCAACTCGTCGGTCGCCGAGGCGCTGGCTCCTGGCGCGATGCTGCTGGGCCGCTACCGCATCATCGCGCCACTGGGCAAGGGCGGCATGGGCGAGGTGTACCGCGCCGACGACCTCACGCTGGGCACACCCGTTGCGCTCAAGTTCCTGCCCCCCGCGCTCGCCGTCGATCCCCTCCGCCTCGAGCGCTTCCGCGCCGAGGTGCGCCTGGCCCGCCAGGTCTCTCACCCCAACGCGTGCCGCGTGTTCGATATCGCGGAGGCGGATGGCCGGGTGTTCCTCGCGATGGACTACATCGACGGCGAAGACCTCGCTTCGCTCCTGCGCCGCATCGGGCGCCTCCCGCACGAGAAGGCGGTCGAAACCGCCCGCCAGATCTGCTTCGGCCTCGCCGCGGTCCATGATGCGGGGTTGATCCACCGCGACCTGAAGCCGGCGAACATCATGATGGACGGGCGCGGCAGGGCGCGCCTCACCGACTTTGGCCTGGCCAACGACGGCGACCTCACGGGGCGCGCCGCCATCGCGGGCACGCCCCTGTACATGGCGCCCGAGCAGATGGGCGGTATCGCGGCCGACAAGCAGAGCGACCTGTACTCGCTGGGCCTTGTGCTCTATGAACTCTTCACGGGCAAGCACGCCCACGGCCTGGGCCAGAGCGCAACGTGGGCCGACCTTCAGCGGATACATCAGAGCAGCGCGGCCGCATCCACGCCAAGCAGCCTGGTGCCCGATATGGACGCCGCGGCCGAGCGTGTGATTCTGCGCTGTCTGGAGCGCGACCCGGCGCGGCGGCCGCGCTCAGCCATGGCCGTGGCCGCCGCGCTCCCGGGCGGCGATGCACTTCAGGCCGCGCTCGCGGCCGGCGAGATGCCCAGCCCCGAACTGGTTGCCCAGTCGGGCGGCGCAACGGGGTTGCTCTCCGTTCGCAAGACCGTGGCGCTGTTTGCCCTGTTTGCGCTCTGCCTCATCGCCACCGCCGCGCTCGTGCAGCGTCACTCTCTGGTACGCCTCGCCCCTTCGGAACTCTCCGCGGAAGTGCTCACACAGAAAGCACGCGATGCGATTACGACCCTCGGGTACACGTCCAAGGGCGGGTTCACCGCGAGCGGTTTCTACGCCGACGGCGGCGCGATGCAGCACGCCGCCGACGAACGCACCGACCTCTCCGCCGCAGAACGCACACGCTTCACACGCGGCCTCATCGCCGCGGCATCGCCGCCCGGGCTCCTCTTCTGGTACCGCTGGAGCTGCCAGCCTCTGATCCCGCCGGCTCTCGGGCCGGGGCGCGTCTACCCGGTTGAACCGCCGATGTTGTACGCGGGTGACTGCGTGGTGCGGCTTGACACGCTCGGGCGGCTGATGGCGTTCGAGGGTGTGCCCCCGAGCGTGCGCGACCCGGGCATCAAGTCTCCAGCGCCCGACTGGCCCCGCGCCCTCGCGCTCACGGGCCTGGATATCACGCAGCTCACGCCCGCCGAGCCCGAGCGCACGCCCTGGCACGCGGCCGACTCCCGCGCCGCATGGACGGGCCGTTGGCCAGGGCCCGCGACGCCGGGCGCGGCAACCGCCCAGCCGGGTCCGCCGCTGCGCATCGAGGCCGCCATGGAGGCCGGCCTGCCGGTCCATGTGCAAGTGCTCGGACCATGGACCCCAGCCGGGCGCACCCTCTCGGTGAGCGAAGCCCAAACCGCCAGCGTGCGGTCGCGCGTTGAGGGCGTGTCTTTGCTGGCGTTGTTCATCACCATCGTGGGCTTCGCGTGGCACAACCTGCGCAACAAACTCGGCGACCCGCGCGGGGCGTGGAGGCTGGCCACGATCATCGGCCTGCTCACGTGGATCGGGCGTGTGCTCGCCGCGCCGTCGGTGCCCGAGATGTTCAGCCCGCAGATGCAGCTGGGCACCTCACTGGCCGCCGCCGCGTGGAGCGGGCTCATCTACCTCCTCACCTACCTCGCCCTCGAACCGTTCATCAGACGCGAGCAGCCCGAGCGGATCGTGACGTGGGTGCGTCTGGTGAGCGGGCGCGTGCGCGACCGCCGCCTCTGCGGCGATGTGCTGGTGGGCGGGGCGATGGGGGCCGCCGTCACGCTGGCCATATCCATCACGCCCACCCTCATTGAATGGTCGGGCGCGGGCGTGGCCGGCATCTCCGCGAACGGCCTGGGACTCATCGATGGCCGCCGCTTCGCGCTCTCACACGTGGCCCTCTCCTCGGCCACCGGCGTGCGCTTCGCGCTGCTCAGCGCCCTGCTGCTCATGGTCGCGCTCAAGCTGCTGCGTGTGCGCTGGGCCGCGTTTGTCGGCGGCGTGCTGCTCATCACCGGGCTCCTCACCCTGGATACCGAGAGCGAACTTGTGCCCAACCTGCTCTTCGCCGCGGGCACCGCCGCCTTCCTGGTCTGGCGCGGGCTCGTGCCCGCCGTCGCCGCCACGCTCTGCTCGCGCATCCTGCTGGGTGTGCCGTTGGCGCTCGACCCCGGTGAGTGGTATGTCTCGAGCTCGATCGCGGGTGTCGGGCCCATCGTGCTCATCATGGGCTGGGCGGCGTACCACGCGGCGCGGGGGCGCACGGCCGTGGACTGATAGGGCCGACCGCTCAGCAACGGCAGAGACTCCCCGTACACTCTCCCCCGATGTCAGCCACGCCGCCACCCAGCCAGATCGGCCCCTACGCCGTTACCCGCGAACTCGGGCGTGGCGGTATGGGCGTGGTCTACCTCGCGCACGATCCAAAGTTGGACCGGGATGTGGCCATCAAGGCGTTGCCGGCGCACCTCGCTGGCGACCCCGACCGCCTCGCACGCTTTCAGCGCGAGGCCAAGGTGCTGGCATCCCTGAATCACCCCGGCATCGCCGCGATCTACGGGCTTGAAGATGTCGGCGGCACGCAGTATCTGGTGCTCGAATACGTGGACGGCGAGACGCTCGCGGACCGCCTCAACCGTGGCCCCATCCCGATTGACGAAGCCCTCACCCTCGCCAGACTCATCGCAGAAGCCCTGGAAGCGGCCCACGAAAAGGGCGTGGTCCATCGAGACCTCAAGCCGGGCAACGTGATGGTCAGTTCCGAGGGCAAGGTCAAGGTCCTGGACTTCGGCCTGGCGCGCTCCGGCGATGGTTCGCCCTCGTCCACCAACTTCGGCGGATCGGCGAACGCGGCTCATTCGCCCACCATCACCGCCCCACCACCCGTCCACTCCCCCACGATCGCCGGCGCCATCATGGGCACCGCCGGCTACATGAGCCCCGAGCAGGCTCGCGGCAAGGCCGTGGACAAACGCTCCGACATCTTCTCGTTTGGCTGTGTGCTCTTCGAGATGCTCACGGGCGCGCAGCCCTTCTCCGGGGAGACCGCGACCGATTCGCTCGGGGCCACGCTGCACAAAGAGGTCAACCTCGCCCTTCTCCCCCCCACCACGCCACCCACCGTCCGGCTTCTCCTCGCCCGGTGCCTCACCAAAGACCGCGCCAACCGCCTGCACGACATCGCCGACGCACGCGTTGAGCTCGCGCAGGCCATCGCCGACCCCTCAGGCACATCGCTGGGCCTGGGCACTGGGTACGCGGCTGGCTCGCGCCGCCGCCCAGGCCTCAACCGCGCGCTCGTGCTCGCCGCCGCGGCCGTTGCCCTTGTGGGCGGCACCTTCCCGCTCTGGTCCGGGCGCGTAGGCCTGGGTGTCGCTCCCGCGGGGGCACCACGCCCGGTGGTGCGCTTCACCATCACCCCGCCACCCGGCTACGCCCTGCCCGATGCCTCCGAGAGCTCGGCCAGCCTGGCCGTGAGCCCCGCCGGCGACCGCATCGCGTTCGTGGCCGAGGCCGAGGGCAAGAGCCATATCTTCATGCGCGACATAGCCGATGCGCGGCCGCGCCTGCTCCCCGACACCGAACGCTGTGGCAGCCCCTTCTTCTCGCCCGACGGCAAGTGGCTCGGCTATGTCACGCCGCAACGCATCGTGAAGGTGCCCGTGGAAGGCGGCCCGGCCCTCACCATCTGCGAGACGGCGGGAGGCACCCCCACCTGGACCGACGACGGCACCATCATCTACAGCAACGGCACGGGCGGCCTGTGGCGTGTGGCCGCCAGCGGCGGCGACCCGGCGCAACTCGCCAGGTCCGGCCCCGACGTGAAGACCGCCGACGGCGCCCACCTCGTACTGGGCTTCAACGCCGTGACCGCCGTCCCGGGCTCGAGCTACGTCCTCGCCACCGTCTGGGACGCGGACACCATCGAGAGCTACTGCATCGTGGCGGTCTCGCTGGCCGATGGAACCATCCGCTCCGTGCTCCGCAAGGCCTGCGAGCCGCGCTTCATCGCCAAGGATCGGCTGCTCTTCATGCGCGGCCCCACCGCGCTCGCCGTGGGCTTCGATGCCCGGCGAGGCGTCGTCACCGGCGAGCCCGCCGTGGCCCTCGATCAGGTGCGCACCAACCGCTGGGCCGACACCGCCGGCCTCGCGGCCTCACCCAGCGGAGCACTGGCCTATGTGCCCGGCGGGCGCAGCGGCCTGGGCCGCCGCCTGATCCGCGTAGATGAAACAGGCAAGGCCACGCCCCTGCTCGACGGGACCGATGCCTATGCCGGCGTGCCCATTGTCTCTCCCGACGGCCGGCGCGCCGTTGTGACCACCCTTCGGCACCGCATCGAACTCTGGGTGCTCGATTTCGAGCGAAAGTCCATGTCGTTGCTCGCCTCGCAAGGGGAGAACTGGGGGCAAACATGGTCTGCCGACGGCCAGTCTGTCTTCACCCAGCAGGTCGTGCCGGGAAAGGGCCGGGGCCTCGTAAGCCGCGCGGCAACCGGGGGGGGCGGGGGCGAGGCTCGCCCTTTGCCGGGCACCAGCGCCGATGAACTCTCGCCCATGGAGTCACTCCCCGACGGCTCAGGACTGCTCATCAGTCGCCGCACCTACGGCGCATCGCCACGCGAGGACATCGCCCTCTACCGCTTCGCCGATGCCTCCATCACCCCGGTGCGCGAGGGATCGGCGTTTCACGGGGCTGCACGCGCCTCGCCCGACGGCACGTGGATGGCCTATGTGTCCAACGAGTCGGGCCGCGAGGAGGTCTACATCGGGCCCCTTGACAAGCCCGGCCCGAACATGCAGGTGTCGATCAACGGCGGCGGCGCGCCGCGTCTGTCTCACGACGGCACGCGCCTTTTCTTCCTTGACCGCCAGAACAACGTGATGGAGGCCGCGGTGGGGAAGACGGCCACGGGCATCACGGTCTCAACCCCCAAAGCACTCTTCGACATGGACACGGTCGCCACGCCATCGGCGTGGGGCGCCTTCGACGTGCTGCCCACGGGCGGCTTTGTGATGACCGAACCCGCCGAGTGGGAACGCCAGGCACCCGTGATCCACGTTGTGCTCAACTGGGCCGACGAACTCGCCACCCGCAGCCGCTGACACGCTGCCTCAATCCTCCGGCACGTGGTCGCTTGTGATCACCCTGCGGAAGGCTTCGCGCAGCTTGCGCGTCACCGGGCCTTCGCCGCCGGGGCCGATGCGTGCATCGTCGATCTGCTGCACCGCGATGATCTCCGCCGCGGTGCCCGTGAGGAACACCTCGTCGGCCCCCTTGAGTTCTTCGGGGCGGATGTTGCGGATGGTGTACTTGATCCCCGCGGCGGTCATCAGGTCGATCACAAAGCGGCGCGTCACGCCCTCCAGCACGCCCGCCTCCGTCGGCGGAGTGAACACCTGCCCGTTGTTGATCATGAAGATGTTGTCGCCGGTGCATTCGCACACGTACCCGTCCATGTTCAGCATGATGGCCTCGAGGCAGCCCGCATCGATCGCTTCCACCTTCGCGAGGATGTTGTTCAGATAGTTCAGGCTCTTCACCCGCGGGTCCAGGCACGCGATGGGCGTGCGCGGCCGCTTGGCGATGATCACCTTCATGCCGCTCTGGTACACCTCTGGCGGATAGAGGCTGATCTGATCGGCGATGCAGATCACGCCCGCCACGGGGCACTTGAAGGGGTTGAGGCCGAGGGAGCCGTAGCCGCGCGTGATGACGAGGCGGATGTAGCCATCCACGATGCCGTTGGCCTCGATGCAGTCGCGCATCACCTGCACCATCTCGTCGCGCGTGAGCGGAATCTTGAGGCGCAGCGCCTCCGCCGAACGCCACAGCCGCTCCATGTGCTGGCCACACTTGAAGACCTTGCCCTTGTAGATGCGGATGCCCTCGAAGCAGCCGTCGCCGTAGAGCAGCCCGTGGTCGTAGACCGAAATCGTGGCCTCGCCCTTGGGCACCATCTTGCCGTTCACGTAGATGATCGGCTTGCTCTCTTTGGTCCAATCCGCCGCCTTGGCCAGGTGGTGCGCGGGCGAATGGTCTGACAGAGTCACCGTGCGTGCCGCGCCGTTGCGGCCGTGCTTTGCCACGCCGTTCGCGCTCTTGCGCAGACCGTTCTTCACTGCGGGCTTCTTTGCGGGGGCCTTGGTCTTCATGGGGTCATCCTTGCTCGGGGGGGGGCCGCGTCGCCGGGTTCTGAATACGGCCGCGGACCGTGCTCTGTTCATCGGCCGACGACGCGGTCATGGTAATCGCTCGCGCGTGAATCGCCAGCGGGCATATGCGGGCCGCATACCACGACATGCGATGTATTGGAAGAAGGGCGGAGGGGCAGGGGGGTCGGGGCAAAGGGCTCTGGCGCGTCGAGCAATGCCGGCATTGGCTGCGTCCCTTTGCTCCCCACTGCGCTCTATTCGGTGGGATCGTCGGCGGAGAACACGGGCGTGAGCGGGCGGTCCTCAATCACCCGCGACACAGCCGCGGCCACCGTCCGCCACAAAGCCACCTGATCCTTCAGCCTTCGCCGCCCCTGAGGCGTGATGCGGTACACGTTCATCCGCCGGTTTTCGGGCGAGAGCCGGTGTTCGGCCGTGGTGTCGCCGCGCTTGGCGAGGCGCTTGAGCGCGGGGTAGAGCGAACCCTCTTCGATGACGAGCAGGTGCCCCGATGCCCGCTCGATGTGGCGTGCGATGGCGTATCCGTGCAGGGCCCGATGGCGCAGCACGCTGAGCACCATCACGTCGAGGGTGCCTTGCAGGAGAGCGGGCTGGAGGGTGGTGAAGTCGGGCATAGCGGTTATACTATGACAGACTGAGTATGTGCGGAGCGGATGGGAGGCGTATGGCAGACATTACGACCCGCCGCTCTCCGCTCACTGCTGCCCGCCCGCCCGCTACCTCACCCACCCCGCGCCGCCCGCAGGCACGTGCGCACGCATCCGTTCCAGCGCGCTCTCGGGTGTCGTCGCCAACTCCACCAGCGCCCTGAATCGCGGCAGCACAAACCCTCCCGCCACCACCGAATCCAAGAACGCCGTCAGCGGCGAATAGAATCCTTCCACGTTCAGCACGCAAATCGGCTTGGCATGAAAGCCCAGCTGCGCCCACGTCACGATCTCGAACAACTCATCAAACGTGCCGAAGCCGCCGGGCAGCGTGAGAAATCCGTCCGACATGTCCGCCATCATGGCCTTGCGTTCGTGCATGGTCTGCACGACGTGCAATCGCGTGAGCCCCTTATGCCCGCGCTCGGCCTGCACCATCGCCTGCGGAATCACCCCGACGACCTCACCCCCCGCCGCGAGCGCGCTATCAGCGCACGCGCCCATGAGGCCCACGCTCCCGCCGCCGTACACGAGCGTGATGCGCTCGCGGGCGAGCAGCGTGCCCACGGCCCGTGCCGCCGCGGCAAACGCGGGCCGGCTTCCGATCGACGATCCACAGAACACGGCAACAGCACGCAGGTTGGTCATGGAAGGCAACCGATCAGGTTCACAGGCCCGTCACTCAAGCTCGTCGATGGTTTGCGGCCAATCGTCCTTCAGCAGCCGCGACAGCGACCGATCCGCCAGCACCTTCCCGCCGGTCTGGCACTTCGGACAGTAGTTGGCCTCGTTCTCCGCGTACACAATCCGCTGGATCGGCGTGCCGCACGCCGGGCACGGCTTGCGATACTTGCCGTGCGCGGCAAACTCCGGCCGAAACGCCGTGATCTCGCCCGCACCAGGAAACCGCTCGCCAAACCGCGCGATCAGTAAGTCTCGCGAGCGCACCAGCACACCACGCGCCGCGCCCAGCAGCCGCGCATACTGCTCGTCTGTGAGTTTGCCTGTGAGCGCAAACGGCGAGAGCCGCGCGGCATGGAGAATCTCGTCTGAATACGCGTTGCCCACGCCGTCGACCATCGCCGGGCTGGTGAGGGCCCGCTTCAACGTGCGGTTTTCCGAACGCAAACGCGCCGCCAGCGCCCCGGCGGTCACCGCCTGGTCCAGCAGGTCGAGCCCCGGCCGAGCGTGCCCGGCCAGCAGGGGCTCGCGCCCCCTCACGACGTGCAGGGAGGCCCGCTTCATGGTGCCGGCCTCGGTGAGCGTCAGCGTGCCGCGCTGCGTGTGCAAAGACGCGAGCGTGATCTTGCCGCGCCCCTGAGCCAGCGGCTCGTCGGTCCACTGAAGCCGACCGGCGATCATGAGGTGCAGGACGACAAAGAGCGGATCGCCGCTTCCGCCGCCCTCTGGTTCGCACTCGACCACGATGCGCTTGCCCAGCCGGAAGACCGAGGCCACGGCGCACCCGTGAACGGCCTCGGCTTCGGGGTGAATGGAGCGCAGCACAAACGGCGAGAGAATCCGCAGGCGCACGACGGACTGCCCGACCAGGCGCGGCCGCAGCGCGTGCAGGTAGGCCTCGATGTCGGGGAGTTCGGGCACTGGTCAGGATGCTAACGGGGTGGGGGCTCGCGACGGAGTTTTCGCGGCTTCGGGCATATGCTTGCCGCCGCGGGCGCTGTTCCGCGGCAGGCGGCCCCATCGTCTAGCCTGGTCCAGGACACCACCCTTTCACGGTGGTGACGCGGGTTCGAATCCCGCTGGGGTCATTGTCCCGCATCGGTGTGGCGGCGGCGCGGATCGCCCCTGAACTCACGGGTTGTTTGCGCCGATAACCGAGGCATGGACTGGATCGATCCACCCGTCGATCGGCGCAGCGTTGCCCGCCGCAGCGCGCGGTTGCTGCTGCTGGGCGCGGGCATGGTCGCCTGCGCCAGCCTCATGAGTTCGCTCATCCCGCGGCAATCGTCCGCGGCGGGGAACGGCGGCGGTCGCGCGGCGATGCCGATGTACTCACCGGCTGTGGGCAAGTCGGCGCAACCGGGAAGCCCGTCCGCGATCGGCGCTCTGGACGCGCCTGATCTTGATGCCGCGCCGTTGAAGGATGCCGAGGGCCGCCCGCTGCTGGGCACGCTCCGCACCGCTACGCACTGGCTCTGGTTCTACGCCGCGCCCGACGAGCCCCTCGTCACCATCTGCGACCGGCGCGGCAAGATTCTCGCCGCGGCCGTCCCGCAGAGCGATGTGTACCGGCTCTTCCCCGAACTCAACCTTGACCAACTCCAGGACACGCCCGAGTCGCGGCAACTGATGCACGCCGACCCGGCCCGCGACGGCGATTGAGCCGCCCAGCGCGATACGCTCACCTCATCGCTTCCTCTTCCTCCAACCCACCAGTCCTCATCCTCTGCCCCATGCAGATCGAGGAGCGTGCGCTGCTGCGCGGGCTGCGTGCCGCGCCGAACCCAGACGTTCGCATCGTGCGCACGGGCATTGGCAAGGACGCGATTCTGGCCGTGCTGGAGCGCGAGGCGCGCGCCGCGGCACCCGCGCTGGTGATTCTGGCGGGCGCGTGCGGCGGGCTGTCGCCCACGGCCGAGGTGCCGCCAGTCGCCCGCGTTATTGACGAGCACGGGCGCGCGTGGGGCGCGGGGATCGGCTTCGACACCGCGGGGGTCACGCTCATTGGCGTCGATCGCGTGGTGGCCACGCCTGCCGACAAGGCCGCGCTCGCCGCCCGCACGGGCGCGGCAATCGTGGACATGGAATCGCACGCCTTCGCCGCGGCGTGCGAGGCACGGGGCCTCGCGTGGTCGGTGGTGCGCGGCGTGAGCGACACGCCCGACGAGACCCTGCCGGCGGAGGTGCTTTCGTGGGTGCGGGCCGACGGCACCACGCGCAACGTGCGTGCGGCGATCGACATGCTGCTGAGGCCGGGCCACATCCCGCACATCTTCCGCGTTCTCCGGCGCGCCAATCGCACGCTCCCCCTCGTCGCCGCGCGAGCCCTCGCCATCGCACGCCTGCCGCTCGATTCGCCTGTACGAGCCCGAAGCGCAAGCGAGGGGATCGCGCTCACCGATCGCTCCCCCACTCCCAACTTCCCGCGCACCACGCCCCTCCCCCCGTGCGTCAGCCGCGCGGCTCACGTCATCCTCTTCGGCGGCTCATTCGACCCCGTGCATCTTGGCCACACGCTCCTCGCCCGCGCCGCCTGCGATCACGTGCAACGCGCCGCCGGCCAGTCGCCCGCGATCCTCTTCATTCCCGCGGCACGCTCTCCGCACAAGTCCGCCACTCCCTCCGCATCCGACCCGCAACGCATCGCCATGCTGCGCCTGGCAATCAACGCCGACCGCCGCCTGAGCTTTGCGGATGTGTGGACGGATGAACTCGACCGCGCGGCCGCCACGCCGGGCACACCCAGTTACACGGTTGACACGCTGCGGCGGGCCCGTGCCGCGCTCGACGGTCGGGTGCGCGGTTCGGCCACACCGGGAGGGGGTGGGGTGGGGCACCGATCACCGGAGGAACCGGTGATCGGTGGCACGGGCGTGCCTGTGCGGTTGCATCTGCTCATGGGCGCCGATCAGTTGCGTGCGCTGCACCGCTGGCGCGAGCCGCGCGAGATTCTGGCGCTGGCCGACCCGCTGATCCTGCTGCGCGACTCGGCCGATGCGGGCGCGCTGCTTGCCGAAGTGGGCGCGGCGGGGTTCTGGCGTACCGACGAGACGGCGCGATTCGAAGCGGGCATGGTGAGCGCGCCGCTGGTGGCGGCATCATCGACGGCCGCGCGAGAGGCGTTGGCGGCGGGGCGTGACACGGCGGGCCTGCTCGACCCCTCCGTACGACGCTTCATCGACGAGCGCCGCCTGTATGGCACACGCGACACCGCTGGCAAGCCGGGGCCTGCGCCCCGGCCTCGTTGACACGCGCCGTACCTCATGTTCCGTGCATAACGCGGCCGAGGGCGAGCGTGTGCGTGAGCCAGCGGTCATCCCACGCGTGCAGGAGCGCGCACAGGGGGTCGCTCGCGTTGCGCCACTCGATATCGGGCCGCACCACGATCAGGTCCGCGGCCAGCCCGGCGCGAATCTCACCCCGGTCGTTCCACCCGCAGGCACGCGCGTTCCCCGCCGTTGCCATCCACCACGCCCGTGCCGCGCTCAGCTCGGCTTCGATCCCGCCGTCGCCGGTGGGTCTGGCCCTCTCGCCCGCGGGGGTTCCCCACCAGGCCCGGCGCGCCTGCGTGTGCATGGCGGCGCGGGCGACGCGGGCCATGCTGCGCTCGAAGCCGCCCGCCACATCGCTCCCCAGCGCGACCGTCACCCCGGCACGCTCCATCGCGCCAAGGTTCATCGCCCCCGACCGCAGAAACTCGTTGGCCACCGGGCAGTGCGCCACCGCGCTGTGCGCCGCTGCGACCAAGCCCCGGTCCTCACCATTCAAGTACACGCTGTGCCCCAGCAGCGTTCGTGCCGTGAGCATCTCCGCATCCGCGTACACCCGCGTGTAGGTCTTCCCCGGAAACAGCGTCTCCACCAGGTCGCACTCGGGCACCATCTCCGCCAGGTGCGTCTGCACCATCGCGCCCGTCCGCATTGCCAGCGCGCCCGCGCCCGCCATGAGCTCTTCCGCGCACGCCACCGCAAAGCGCGGCGACACGGCGTGCTCAATCGGCCCGGCGCGCTTGGCCCCCCACGCCGGATACCGCTCGCACATGGCGCGGGCCTCATCCAGCAACTGCGCTGTCGGCCGGCACAGCTCCGGCGGCGCGTTGCGTTCCATGAGGACCTGACCGACTGCGCCGCGGATGCCTGCCGCGCCGAGGGCTTCGATGGCGGCGATGGCGCCATGGTGGTGTACGGTGGCGTACGCGGCGATGCTGGTGGTGCCGTGCGCGAAGAGTTGCCCCGCCACCCGCGTCGCCATCGCGCCCGCGTAGGCGGCATCCGCCCAGCGTGCCTCGGCCGGAAAGATCACCGTGCGCAACCAATCAAGCAGCGTGAGCCCGTACGCCCCGATCGAATCAAACTGCGGCAGGTGGAGGTGCGCGTCGATGAAGCCCGGCGCGATCACGCAGCCTTCGTCGCCCGCATCCCCTTTGGCTCGCGTCTCGCCCTCTCGCACCTCGGCGATGCGCCCGCCCTCCACGCGCACCGATCCCGGCGCCGGCCGCAGACACTCGCGCCCGTCGGGCCCCGTCGTCGGCAAGAGCAGTTGACCCGTCAGGACCATGGGCGATTCTCGCGCCTGTGCCTTGATCCTCACGCCTCAGGCCCCAAGCCACACGCCTTACTTGGCCGCGCTCTTGAGCGCCTCAACCTTGTCCAGTTTTTCCCACGTGAAGAACTCGATCTTCTCCCCGCGGCTGGCGTGCTTGGCACGGTCGTAGTACTGCCCCGTGTACGCGGCGCGGCCGAAGTGCCCGTGCCGCGCGGTGGGTGAGTAGATCGGCTTGCGGAGCTGGAGGGTTTCGATGATCTTCTTGGGGGTGAGGGCGAAGCAGTCGCGGATCGCCTTGCTGATCTTCCCCTCATCGGCCTTGTTGGTGCCGAAGCAGTCGACGTAGACGCTGGTGGGCTCGGCCACGCCGATGGCGTAGGAGAGTTGAATCTCGCACTGGTCGGCCATGCCCGCGGCGACCACGTTCTTGGCGATATAGCGGGCCATGTACGCGGCAGACCGATCCACCTTGGTGGGGTCTTTACCGCTGAACGCGCCGCCGCCGTGGCGGCCCATGCCGCCATAGGTGTCCACGATGATCTTGCGGCCGGTGAGGCCGGTGTCGCCGTGGGGGCCGCCGATCTCGAAGCGGCCGGTGGGGTTCACGTGAACGGTGATGCCGGGGTTCCACCACGAGCCGAGCACAGGTTTGATCACATGCTCGATGATCTGCTTTTTCAGATCGGCCTGGCGGTCGTTCCACATCGGGTCGTGCTGCGTGCTCAGCACCACCGTGTCAATCCGCTTGGGCTTGCGCCCGTCGTACTCCACCGTCACCTGGCTCTTGGCATCCGGCCGCAGGCCCGGCACCTTGTTCTCGCGCCGCACCGTCGCCTGCTGCTCCACCAGCCGGTGGCTCAGTTGGATCGCCAGCGGCATGTACTCGGGTGTCTCGTTGGTCGCGTAGCCGAACATCATCCCCTGGTCGCCCGCCCCTTCGCGGTCCACACCCATCGCAATGTCGTTGCTCTGCTTGTTCAGCGCCACCATCACGCCGCACGAATCGGCGTCAAACCGCATGTCGCCCGACGTGTACCCGATCTCACGCACCGTCTCACGCACCAGGTCGGGGATGCTCACGTACGTGTTCGTGGTGATCTCACCCGCCACCACCACCAGCCCCGTGCAGCACAGCGTTTCGCACGCCACGCGGCTGAACGGGTCGTCCGCCAGCATTGCATCCAGCACCGCATCAGAAATCTGATCGGCAACCTTGTCAGGGTGGCCCATCGAGACAGACTCGGACGTGAAGAGACGGGTGGACATGCGCAACTCCGAAAAACTCGACTGCGAACCGTCGCCCGCGTTTGGGCACCGTTCGTGCTTCATCGGCACGAGCGGGGAGCAAGGATAGCGCGAAGCCCAACCCGGAGTGTGTCCGCCCTCGGCCGCGCATGGAGCGCTGTGGCGGTGGAGACGGGGCGTGCGAGGGCGTGGCTCTCAGCACCCCGCGCCGAAGTAGTCGGTGATCCAGTCACCGAGGTTGTCGGAATAGGGCAGGTTGCACTGGCCCGCGCCGTCGGAGGTGTAGGCGGTCTTGTACCCCGCGTCGTAAGGCGCATCGTTGCCGGGACACGCGATGGCGTACCCGCCCGGCCCGGGCGGCGGCGGATCGGTGAAGTAGTCGGTGATGTAGTCGCCGATGTCGTCGGGGTTCACCACCGTGTCGAGGTTGTAGTCGAGCCGGCAGGGTGTGCTGGTGTTGACGCTTGCGCCGAGGCTCTCGGTTGATCCGTAGGTGTTGGTGACGAGGCACGAGTAGGTGCCCGCGTCATCGGCGGTGGCCGCGGCGATGGAGAGCGTGGGTGTGTGCGTGCCGGAGAAGTGCCCGTTGTCGCTCAGCGCGCCCGCGCCCTTGTACCACTGATAGCTCAGCGGCGGCGAGCGGTACGCGCGCAGCGCAAGCGCCACACCGGTCCCGACCGGTGCGTTGGTCTGGGCCGGCGGTTGGTTCGCAATGATCGGTGCCCCGTTCGCCACCAGCTGCGCCAGCCGCCCGGATGAATACCCGCCCGCGCGGGTGAACGCGCCACCCAGCATCAGCGACGGGCCATACTCATCGTCGTAATCAACGACGGCCATGCTGTTGACCGCGCCGTTGACACCGTTGGCTGTGCCGCCACCCGTCACGGCGGACCATGATGTGCCGTCCCAGCGCGCGAGGCCCGCGGCAGGCAGGCCGCCCGCGGTGGTGAACGAGCCGGCGACGTAGAGGTTGACGCCCTCGCCATCGTCCCACAGGGCCATCGCGCTCACGTTGCCGTTCACGCCGCTGCCCAGTGCTTCCCATGCGGTGCCGTTCCAGTATGCCACGTGGTTGAGCGCGATGCCCCCGGCGCTGGTGAACGCGCCGCCCGCGTAGAAGGCCGGGAAGGTGATGGCCGAGGCGTTTGCGTCGTCCTTGGCCGATGCCAGGGGGCGTGGGTGAGGGATCAGCGGGTTGCACATGGCCGACACCGGCCCGTCGAGATACGGCCCAGGGAACGGCGTGCTCTCCTCCGTCTGCGGATCGAACGTATCAATGTACCCCGTGGGCTGCGACAGGCAGCCTGAGGTCAGATAGGCCCCGAAGCGCGACACCAAGATACGTGCCTGGTCATCGCGTACGGTGAGACCGTTGACGGTCGCGCTGGGCCCGCATGACACCGGCGTGAACGCCCCCACTCCGTCGAGCCGCCCGAAAAAGTCCAGCCCCGGTGTGCCGGTGTTGCTGAACGAGCCGTACACGTAGCGGTTGCCCCCCTGCGTGGCGAGCGTGTCGAAGAACCCGCCGGTGAAAATGCCGCTGTGGGCGGGCATGGCGGGGTTCGACCAGGTGTGGCTGAACGGGTCATAGATGGACACGCCGTTAGCAGCGATGCCCCCCGCCGCAGTCTGCTGACCGAAGAACCCGATGCGTGCGGCGGTGCCGTAGTCGTAGGTCAGGCATCCCCAGCCCGTGCCGGTCAGGCCCAGGCCCAGCGCCTCGCTCGCATAGCCATGCCCCGCGAGAGCGACTTGCTTGAAGTCGTTCGTGGCACGCGCTCGCCGCGCGGCGTTCGTCACCTTGTTGATGCTGTCGGAGTTGAACGCCGTGAAGTACGTGTTGAACACGCCCGTGATGTACAGCGCATCGATCACCTGGAACGGGTTGAGCGTCTCGCGTGGGCCGGGGCAGATGGCGTTCACCACGCTGAACTGCCCGTTCAGCCCGTCGCCGGGGTTGGTCCACTTCATGCCGGGCGTGTAGACGACCAGCGCGCCGCCACTGCCCGCGAAGATATCGTGCTCGCTCCCGCTTGAAAAAGTGGCGAGCGCCGTAACCGGGTTGTCGAGCCCGTTCGCGACGGTCTCCCATGTGCCGCTCGTGTCGTCGAACAAAGCCGCGCGGCCGGCAAACCCGCCGCCCGCCAAGACCTTGTGCCTGTCGTCGCTCACGGTGAAAACCGATACGCCCGTCGTCGCATCCGGCAGCCCCGCGCCCAGCCCCGCAAACGTGCCGCTCACACCGTTGTACTTCACGACGTTCGGGCTCGTGGTAACACCCCCTCCGTTCGTGAACGACCCGCCGAGGTACAAGTCGCCGCCGAACGGCAGCAGGGCGTTGATACGCGACGAGTTGCCGCTGATCGTGCCGCCCGGCACCTGATTCCACGCGCCCGTGCCGGTCCAAAACCGAAACCGGTTTGATGAGCTGCCGCTCCCACCCGCGTACAACGCCGCGTTGTACTCCGCCAGCGCGTTCACGGTCCCGTTCACCCCGCCGCCCGCGCCGCTCCACATCGTGCCGTCCCACGCCGCGATGTTCAGCACGCTCTGCCCGCCCGCAAGATTGAAGAACCCGCCCGCGTACAGCGCCGGCGCGCCAGCCCCCACGCTCGACACCGTCAGGCACTTCACATCCGCAGGTGTGCCCCCCACCTGGCCTAAGCCCGTCGAGAGTGTCGTCCACGTCTGCGACTCAGAATCCCACGCCGCGATCGAGCCCGCCGTCACCCCGCCCGCGGTCGTGAAGTTGCCAGCCACGATCACCTTGCCCGCATACGCGGCGATCGCCTTGCCCGCCAGCGTTGACGTGTTCGTGCTGCCAAGCCCGCTCCCCAGCGGGTAGTACTGCTGCCCGTCAAACCGCGCCACGCGGCTGGCGCTGATCCCGCCAATCGTCGTGAACGTCCCCGTCACGTACACCTGGCCGTCGTACACCAGAGCCGCGTTGATCGTCCCGTCCGTATCGCTGAACGACCAGTTCCGCATGAACGATGCCGGATCGGCGCGGCCCACACCCGTCGCCACCAGCACGCACGCCGCCATCACCATCAACAGCCGGTTTCTCACGAGCGCCACCTCCGCCGCGCGTCGCGGCTTGGGTCAGGGTCCGCTGGGCCCCAAGGGCACCCAGCGCCCCGAACGTTTCAGTCTACCGCGCCCCGTACCGGCTGCCAATGCCCATGCGGGAATGCCGCACCAAGTGCCCGCCCCAGCCCGCCTCCGAACACCTTCCAGCACCCTACCGGCTACCCTGCCCCCGATGCCGCCCAGCACCACAGCCAAACCCGCCCTCACCTACGCAGCCGCAGGCGTGGACCTGGAAGGGAAGGACCGTTTCACCGACTCGCTCGTCTCGCTCATGAAGCGCACCCACGGGCCGCGCGTCATCCCCAACCCCGGCGGCTTCGCCGGCCTCTTCCGGCTGGACTTCAACAAAGGCCTCTTCCGCAAAAACTACAAAGACCCCGTCCTCGTCGCCTGCGCCGACGGCGTGGGCACCAAGCTCAAGCTCGCCATCGAATACGGCAAGCTCGACACCCTCGGCATCGACCTTGTCGCGATGAACATCAACGACATGATCGTTCAGGGTGCCGAGCCGCTCTTCTTCCTCGATTACATCGCCACCGGCAAGGTCGATCCCGCCCAGCTCTCCTCCATCATGCGCGGCATCGCCGAAGGCTGCCGCATCGCCCAGTGCGCCCTTCTGGGCGGCGAAACCGCCGAGATGTCCGGCCTCTACGCCCCCGGCGATTTCGACCTCGCCGGTTTCGCCGTGGGTGTCGTCGAACTCGCACGCACGATCAAGCCCACGCGCGTGGAGGTGGGTGATGTGGTGCTGGGGCTCGCGTCGGACGGGATCCACTCCAACGGCTACACGCTCGTCCGCAAGGTCGTCGATCACGCGGGGCTCGACCTGCACAAGGCGTATGACGAACTCTCTCCCGGTCGCGCATCCAAGCCCAAGGAGGGCCGGGCGCGAGCCCGGTCACGCGCCGCCAAGCCCGCCACGCACGCCGCGCCCCTGGGTGAGGTGCTGCTCACCCCCACCCGCATCTACGCCAGGCCCATCGGCAAACTCCTCTCCAACTACCGCGTGAAGAAGGTCATTTCCGGGATGGCCCACATCACCGGCTCTGGCCTTGCGGGCAACCTGTGCCGCGCGTTGCACGGCAAGGTCGATGCGCACGTGGACACCGCCTCGTGGCCGGTGCCGCCGGTCTTCCAGTTCTTGCAGAAGCACGGCCACGTGCCCGATGGGGAGATGCGCCGCGTGTTCAACATGGGCATCGGCTATTGCGTGATCGTGCGTCCGGCGTTTGCGGAGAGCGTCGCCGCTTCACTCAAGAGGCTCGGCGAAAGGGTGTACACCATCGGCCGCATCGAGAAGGGCAGGGGCGAGGTCGTCGAACGTTGAGCCGCGGCGCTACAGCGTCGGCCGCGTCTCCCACACGCCCAGCTCCCGCTCCAGCACGTTGCCCACGCGCACCAGCGTGCCCTCATCAAACAGCCCGCCCACGAGCGTGGTGGCGCGCGGGAGGCCGTCATCTCCAAAGCCGATGCGGATCGTCAGCGACGGGTGCCCGGTGCTGTTGGTGATCATGCACAAGGGGCCGGTGTTGGTCGGGTCAATCACCAGGTCCACCCCCGCCATCTTCTCCATCATCATGTTCATGCACTGGCGACGGAAGCGCAGCGACTGCACCAGCTCCACACCCGGCACAAACCACGTTTCGCGGAACGTGTTGGGCCACGCCTCGGGCGCTTGCCACTTCAGCGCGTCGTCCTTGCCGGGTCGCGTAAGTTCCTCGAACGCGGCCGCGGCCTCGCACACCAGCACGTTCAGAAGCACATCGAAGGGCCACTCGGGCAGGCTGAACTCCACCACCTCGCACCCCGCCGCCCTGAGAATCTCCAGACACTGCTTGTGCGCCCCGTGCAGGTTGGGCCGCTCAAACCACGCGGGCACGTAGCCCACGCGCAGCCCCTTGATGCCCTTGACGGCATCGAAGTTGAAGGGCATGTCGAGCGAGCACGAGTCTTCATGATCGTGCCCGTTGATGGCGGCGAGCACGAGGGCGGTGTCTTCCGCGCAGCGCGCCATCGCGCCGATCTTGTCGAGTGACCAGCACAGCGCCATGGCGCCCGCGCGGCTCACACGCCCGAACGTGGGCCGCAGACCCGTGCTGCCGCAGGTGCGCGAGGGGGAGATGATCGACCCCAGAGTTTCGGTGCCGATGCCGAAGCCGATGCACCCGCTCGCCACCGCCGAGGCCGAGCCCGCGCTCGAACCGGACGAACCCTTCTCGGTGTTCCAGGGGTTGTTGGTGCGACCCCCGTGCCAGATGTCGCCGTAGGCGAGCGCACCGAGCGTGGTCTTGGCCACGAGCACCGCTCCGGCGGCTTCCAACTTCCTCACCACCGTCGCGTCGCGTGTGGGCACGCGATCGGCGTAGGGCTCCGCCCCCCAGGTCGTGCGGATGCCCGCGGTGTCGAGCAGGTCTTTAGCGCCCCACGGAATGCCGTGCAGCGGCCCGCGGTACTTGCCCGAAGCGATCTCGGCATCGGCCCGCGCTGCCTGCCTGCGCGCCAACTCGTCGGTGATCGTGATGGCAAACTTGAGTTTGGGGTCGAGCCGCTGGAGCCGCTCCAGATAGATCTCTGTCAGCCGGACGCTGGTGAGTTTGCCCGCCTCGATCCAGCGCGACAACACCTTTACCGGCGCAAAGGCGATGTCCTCATCGCTCGTCGGCAGCGGCGGCACGCCGTCGGGGGGTGGCGGGGTCCACATCAGCGGCCGTTGCTCGCGCTCGAGAGCCATGCCCGGCAGCCGCGGGTCAAAGGTGAGCGCCGGGGCGAGGCCGTTCTCTGGAAGTGGAATCGACTGGCGGTGCTTGAAGCGCTCGATCTGCCGACCGATGGACTTGGCCATCATCTCGCGCTTGGCGGGCGTGAAGGCGATGCCCGCGAGAACCTCTGCCGCGGCGATGACTTCGGCGCCGATCCCGCCGCCCGCATCGGGGGGTGGCGACGATGCCGCCGGAGGCGTTGCCGCGCCCGGCGCGGCAGCAGGCACTGACGGAGTGGAGGGCGGAGCGGGAGCGGGCTGGCCGACCGCCACGCGCTCGAGGGCCGCGGCTGCGGCGAGCGCGGTGGACGCGGCGAGAAACTCACGACGCGACGGATGGGGCAAGGGCGCGCTGGGCATGATGTGGATTCCGCGGAGGGGTGGGCCGTGCGGATCGGTGCGGAGGGGCGTGAAGCTGCGCGAGGATACCGAGTGCCCGGGCGAGTGACAGATGCCACCCAGACACGGGCCGGGCGGTATGCGCTTGGCCGCGCCACCTTGCGGCCGGTTCATATGCTCCACACCCTCCCCGGAGCCCCCATGCACTTCTTTCGTCCCTTCGCCGTCCTCGCGTGCCTCGGCGCGCTGGTTGCCGCCTCGTGTACCACCGCCGACCCGGACGACACCCACCAGCGCGGCTTCCGCGAGCAGAGCGCGATCTCCCAGGGCACGATCTTCTCGCCGCTCGACCTGCCCACACCGACGCGGCTGCGGACCGCGTCGGGCCTGCCGGGGCCCGACTACTGGCAGCAGCAGGCCGACTACACCATCACCGCCACCTTCGATGCCGACAAGAAGACCATCACGGCCACCAGCACGCTGGCCTACACCAACAACGCCCCCGAGCAGCTCGATTACCTGTGGTTCCACCTCGAGCAGAACCTGTACCGCAAGGGGTCGGTGGGCGAGCGCACCAGCGAGCCCGACACCCGCTTCGCCAACCGCAAGGGGTTCGACGGCGGGTTCACGATCCACTCGGTGAAGCTCGCTGGTGATGTGCCCGACAAGGGCACGGACCTGGTCTATCGCGTGTACGACGCGGTGATGCGCGTCGATTTGCCCAGGCCCGTCGGCTCGCGCGGCGGGAAGACGAGCGTTGAGATCACCTACTCCTTCCCGGTGCCTGACTACGGCTCCGACCGCATGGGCATCCAGCACAACCCCTCCGGCGATGTCTACGAGATCGCCCAGTGGTTCCCGGCCGTGTGCAAGTTCGATGATGTGCGCGGCTGGAACACCCTTCCTTACCTCGGCCAAGGCGAGTTCTATACCGACTTCGGCAACTTTGATGTGTCTCTCACAGTCCCGCGCGCCCACATCGTTGCCGCGACCGGCGTGCTGCAGAACCCACTGAGCGTGCTGACGGATGCGCAGATCGAGCGGCTGAACAAGGCCCGCGCGAGCAAAGAAACGGTTGCCATTCTGCCCCCCGAAGAGGTCGGCACGCCCGCCGCCCGCCCCGTCGCGAAAGAGGGTGACAAGCCCGAGACGCTGACGTGGCACTTCAAGGCCCAGCAGGTACGCACGTTTGCGTGGGCCTCGTCGGCGGTGTTCATCTGGGACGCGGCGTTCGCGGCCAACGCGGGCAAGGAGACCAAGGGCAAACGCGAGGGCACGCTGTGCATGTCGATGTACCCGAAGGAGGCGCTGCCCCTGTGGGCGAAGGCGACGGAGATGCTCCGCTTCTCGATCGAGCACTACGGCGAGAAGTGGTTCGTGTACCCCTACCCGTCGGCCACCAACATCAACGGCATCGTGGGCGGGATGGAATACCCGATGATCATCTTCTGCGAAGACCGCGAAGAAGAACGCGACCTGTACGGGGTGACGACGCACGAGATCGGCCACAACTGGTTCCCCATGACGGTGAACACCGACGAGCGGCGGCACGCCTGGATGGATGAGGGCTTCAACACCTTCGTCAACCAGTACTCCGATCAGGCGTGGTTCCACGATGAGCAACTCGACATCGTGAAAAAGCGCGCCGAGATGACCGAGCGCACGCTCAAGCCCGACCAACAGCCCACCGACACTGCGGCCGATCAAGTCCTCCCCAAGCGCCTGGGCTTCCTCCAGTATCGCAAGGTGGCGGTGGCGATGGTGCTTCTCCGCGAAGTCGTGCTCGGCCCCGAGCGATTCGACCCGGCCTTCCGCCGCTACATCAACGCCTGGGCGTTCAAGAGCCCGCAGCCCGCCGACTTCTATCGGTGCATGGAGGATGCCGCGGGCATGGACCTCGCCTGGTTCTGGCGCGGGTGGTTCCGCACCACGGGGACGCTCGATCAATCGGCTGACGGTGTGACGCACGCGGGCGAGGGGGCGACGATCCGCTTCGCGAACCACGGAAAACTGGTGATGCCCGTGCCGTATCGCGTCACGTTCACGGACGGCGGCACACAGAACGGCACCGTGCCCGTCGAGGCGTGGTTCACCAGCGACCGGATCGTGCAGCACCTGCACGTGGGCGACAAGCACATCGCGTCGGTCGAGATCGACCCCGACGGCCTGATGCCCGACACCGACCTCTCGAACAACCGCTGGCCGAGGTGATGGGGTTCGTGCGTTAGCCGCGCCGCACGCGCTTGGCCGCGCTGCGACCCACGATGCCCAGGTCGCACAGCGCGGCGATGATGAGGACCGCCAGGTACACACCCTGCACGCCGCCTCCGGTGTTGGTGGCCAGCGCATACGCCAGCGTGGTGAGCGGCGCGAAGAAGAAGCCCAGCAGCGGCCACAGCGCGGTGTGATAAGCCCGCCCGATGTAGTCGGTGGCAATCACAAGGCCGATGATCACCAGCCTCGGGCAGAAGTACGCGATGAGGCCGATGAGGAAGGGCATAGCTCATCATTCGCGGTCCGCTTCGGGCGGTTTCACCACCCGCCGAACGCCCGCCGTCCGGCGGACTCCGTACGCTCACCGGCTGTGTCTTCTCCCCCGGCAAGTCGCCGCCGCGTTGCCTTTGAGCCCACACCCAACCCGCGCGCGATGCGTGCGTTGATATCGCCTCCTTTGCCCGGCGCGCCGGGGGAGATCGCGGGACGATCGTTCCGCGATGGCGGAGCGGCCGCGGCGAACCCGCTCGCCGCCGCGCTCTTCGCCATACCCGGCGTGGTCGGTGTGCTTCTGTCGCCCGATGGCTCGTGGCTGAGCGTGAACAAGTCGTCCGAGGCGCAGTGGAAGACCGTCTCCATTGCCGTGCGCCGCGTGCTGGAGCAACAGCCGTGAGCGGTGCTTTCTCGCCGTCCACGAGCCCGCGCGATTCGCTGAGTGCTCTTGCTCCTACGAGCCCGAAGCGCAAGCGAGGGGTTTCCGCTCATCGCACAGGCGACGATGCCAGCGTCTCTGGTCTTCTCTCTCGGTGGTTCCGCGCCAATGCCCGCGACCTCCCTTGGCGTGCCTCGCCCCGCAACCCTTACCATGCACTCGTCAGCGAGGCCATGCTCCAGCAAACCCAGGTCTCGCGCGTCATCGACTATTTTCACCGCTTCATCGCCCGCTTCCCCACCATCGCCTCGCTTGTTGCCGCGCCCGAGCATGAGGTGCTCGCCCTTTGGAGCGGCCTGGGCTACTACCGGCGCGCACGCAACCTGCACGCCGCGGCACGCATCATCGTCTCCCGCTTCGACGGCCTTGTACCGCGCACGGTGCCCGAACTGCTGGAACTCCCCGGCGTTGGCCGCTACACCGCGGGCTCCATCGCCTCCATCGCCTTCCACCAGCCCGAGCCGATCGTTGACGGCAACGTCATGCGAGTGCTCCTGCGTCTGCGTGGCCGCAACCTCGACCCTTCCGCGGAAACCACGGCCGTGTGGGCCTGGAAACAGGCCGAATCGCTGGTGCAGGCCGCCGCGCCAGACGACATTGCAGCCTTCAACGAAGGCCTGATGGAACTCGGGGCCACGGTGTGTCTTCCGCCGCCGGCATCGCCGCGCTGTGAGGCGTGCCCACTGCGCGACCTGTGCGTGGCGCGGCAGAAGGGCGTGCAGGGCCGGATACCGCGGGCGAAGGCCACACGCGCGCCCACGGCTATCCAGTGCGCCGCCATCATCATCACCGACCCGCGCGGCCGCATCCTGCTCGAACAACGCCCACCCACCGGCATGTGGGCCGGGTTGTGGCAATGCCCCACGCTGGAGCGCGCGGGCAGCGCGGCGCTGGCGCGTGCGGAGGTGGAGGCGTTTGCACGGCTGCGCGGCGGTGTTGGCCCGCTCCAACGTGCGGGAGCGTTCACCCACAAGACCACGCACCGCACGGTGCGGTTCACGGTGTTCAGGGCCACAGCGGTTGCGTGCGCGCGCAAGGCGGCGGGGCGGGTGTGGCGCGCGCCGGATGACCTGGCCGACCTGGGCATGAGCAACGCGGCGAAGCGGGTGATCGCGCTCGTCATGGCGGTTTCTCCTCGCGAAGCCTGAACAACCCTCGTGCGCGGCACCAGAGCGTCACCGACCACGGGGCGCTGCGATGGCCTCGACGAGCGCCTCGCTGCCGTCGAACACGGCGTGCATCCATGCGGCGAGGAGTTTGCCGCACGCGGCCCCGCTGGCGACGGGGTTCGTGAGGTCCAGCCCGCATTCAGCGGCGACTGCGCACGCAACCAGCTTGTGGAAGTGACTCGCGTCGCGTCGGCCCAGGTCGCCGGGCAACAGCACGCGGGCGGGTGCGTGGGTCGGGAGTGCGAGCAGCCTCTTGTACGCAGCCTCGATCGCGCCGGGCGGAAGGGTCGCGCCCTTGCGCGTGTGAATGCCGAGAACAAGCTCCACGCAACCGTCGGCAAGCAGAGGCACGCGAAAGTCGTTCGGCGCGACACGGAAGCCCGTGTACACGCAGTCGCAGTTGCGCACGTTGAACGGGCCGTCGGCCAGCCCGAAGCAGGCGGCCACTATGTCCCAGCGGCGCGGATCGCAACGGGCAGAGGCGCGCAAGCGCTGCGGCACGGCGCGGCAGAGCTCCCCCGCGACCATCTCGCGGCACACATCAAGGAGCAAAGCGTCTCGCGGCCCCGTGTCTGGCACCTGGCCACGGCCGACCCCTGAGGCCACCGCCACCCATGCCCGCACGATCTCGTCTGTCGTTGCCAGCGGCTCGAGCAGGGCGGCCACATCGCACCACCGGGCCGCGCGGTCGCAGCGCGGCGCAAACTCGGGGATGTTGCGCGGCTCGGCCGTGAGGTAGACCATCACCAGAGCGTCGCGGGGCACGTCGGGCAGATCGCGGTACGTGTCCACCTGGTTGGGATCGCCGCGTGCCCCGAGCTTGTGTTCGCTCCGCACTGTGAACTCGCGGCCGTCTCGGGTCCGTACGCGCAGATGCAGGTCCGGGATGGCACGCCCGTGCCGCCCGCGGACGCTGAGTTGGGTGTCGATGGATGCGATCCAGTCGATCTGCTCGTGGAGGAAGCGGCCGTTGGCTGCCCACGCCGCGAAGGCCCGTGCCGCGGCATCGCTGGCCCGCAACATGAAGGCGAAGGCCTCGGTGAACTGGTTCTCGGTCAAGTTGCACGCGCCCGGCCCGGCGTTGGCGAGAAGGCTCCCATACTCAGCGTGCTGCACGAGCAACTCCCTTGCCGAACGGGTTTCAGGAGAACGGGTTGACAATACGAACACCCTCGACCTCCGCACCGGCGATACCGGGCAGGTCTTCCGAGTAGAGAGTGGTCGCACCCGCGTGCCGGCACGAGGCGATGATGAGCGCGTCGAAGTACTGCAGCTTGTGCGCGCGATACAGCCCGAGGCCGTCGGTGGCAACGGATGCGGTGGGCACCGCGAGCGGAAACTCGGCAAGCAGGTCTTCGATCCAGCCATACGCCTCGTCGCTTGCCTTGCCCAGCCTGTGCCAACGCGTGATGACGGCCCCCAGCTCCACAACAACCTGCCACAGCAGGAGCGTGCTGCCCGGCTGGAGGCTGGGGACGAACGCACCCGCACGCGTCGCCTTGGCCGGGCTCTCGCTGTCGATGCAGTACGCCAGAATGTTTGTGTCAACGGCGTTCATGAAGCTCGTCGCGTGAGCAAGGAGGGCCGCTGGGCCGGAACGCCTTGGCCGCGATCAGAGCCTTCATCCGGCTTCGGAGCCTGGCACCGCCGCCAGTGGTCGCAGCGGGGTCGTCTTCCACGCGCAGTCGCACCCGCGTCTTCTCCGGCAGGTTCACAGGCCCCTCGGGTCGGAACACGCCGCCGTCGTACACCGCGTCGAACTCATCACGGAACTCCATGACCAATGCTATCGGCTCCGGCGAACTCGCGCCCGCACGATCGGCGTGCGCCGCGCCCAAGAGACATACTCCGCTCGCGCGGCCGGTGGCGGAACTGGCAAGCCGTCCTCCTGCAGCCCCTCGATGTGGAAGGCGATCGCCTCGCGCAAGGTCTTGCGCAGCAGGGGCACCGTGGGGGCCGTGGCCACGCAACCGGGAAGGTCGGGCACGAAGGCTGAATAGTTCCGGCTGCCGCGCTCGATGACGATGGCGTACTTCATGGTGCCTGCTCCTTCAGCCCGGCTTGCTTCAGAATGCTATTCAATGTGCCCGCCCGGACATCATCGGACATCTTGCCCGCGATGGTGACACGTCCGGCGCGGCTCGCGTGCTTGAACTGTCGATGGCTGCCGCGCGTGGCAACCAGGTACCAGCCCGCTGCTTCGATCAGCCTGATCGCGTCACGCACTTTCACGGCAAGTCTCCGGGCCCGCGTTCGTCCTCTGTGGACCGCTACTCCTCATCCCCCCGTAGCTTCGCCACCACGCTGAAATCTTCGAGCGTGGTGGTGTCCTGCGTGATCTTCTCGACACCTGCAGCCACATCCCGCAGCAATCTCCGCATGATCTTGCCGCTGCGAGTCTTGGGCAACCCATCCGCAAACCGCACCTGATCCGGACGCGCCAAGGCCCCCACTTCTTTGGCCACGTGGGCCGCGAGTTCCTTCTTCAGCGCTTCGTCCGGCTGGCGGCCGTTGGCCTTGAGCCACGCGGGCTTGAGCGTGACGAACCCGCAGATGGCGTTGCCCTTGATGTCGTGCGGCACACCCACCACCGCGGCCTCGGCCACGGCGGGGTGGCTCACCAGCGCGCTCTCCACTTCCATCGTGCCCAGCAGGTGCCCGCTCACTTTGATCACGTCGTCGATACGGCCCTGAATCCAGAAATACCCGTCGGTGTCGCGGCGTGCGCCGTCGGCGCTGAAGTAGTAAGGCACGCCGGTTTTCGGGTCTTTCACTCGGCCCCAGTAGTTGCTCACGAAGCGTTCGCGGTTGCCGTAGATGCCTCGCAACATGCCGGGCCAAGGCTTGCGGATCACGAACAGGCCGCCCTTGTTGGCGGGCAGTTCCTCGCCCTGCTCGTTCACCACCGCGGCGTCGATACCCAGCATCGGCAGCGTACAACTGCCCGGCTTGGTGGCGATCGCGCCGGGCAGGGGCGTAGCGATGTGGCCGCCGGTTTCGGTCTGCCAATAGGTATCAACTATGGGGCAGCCGCCACCCGTGGCCTGCCCGTGCCCGATGTGCGTGTGATACCACATCCACGCCTCGGGGTTGATGGGTTCGCCCACCGTGCCCAGCACACGCAGGCTGCTGAGGTTGTGGCGGGCGGGGAGGTCATCACCCCACTTCATAAATGTGCGGATGGCGGTGGGCGCGGTGTAGAAGTGCGTGACCTTGTGGCGCGCGATGATGTCCCAGAACCGCTCGCCGACGCCGGGCTTGCCGGGGATGGCGGGGAAGTTCGGCGCGCCCTCGTACATCAGCGTGGGCACGCGGTTCAAGAGCAGGCCGTACAGCACGTACGAGTGGCCGGTGATCCAGCCGATGTCGGCCGAGCACCAGAACAACTGCCCGCTGTCAGGGATCAGGTTGAAGGTGAGCCGCGCGGTCATCTGCACAAACGCCAGATACCCCGCGGTGGTGTGGAGAATGCCCTTGGGCTTGCCGGTGCTTCCGCTCGTATACAGCAAGAACAGCATGTCCTCGCTGTCCAGCATTTCACACGGGCACGCGTCGCTCGCCCGCGCCATCTCGTCATGCCACCAGTGAAACCGCGTGCTGCCGTTGCGCATGGTGCCGGTGGCAAAGCGCTGGCTCGGCGGCACGTGCGCTGTTCGCTTCAGCACCAGCACGTGCTCGATCATGTGCCCCTGCTTGTCCAGCGCGTCGCAAGCATCCTCCACGTTCTTCTGGAGCGGCACCACCTCGCCGCGCCGGTAGCCACCGTCCGATGTGATAATCACGCGGCTCTTGGCATCCACCGCGCGCTCGCTGATGGCGTGGGGCGCAAAGCCCCCGAAGATCACCGAGTGGGCCGCGCCGATCCGGGCGCACGCCAGCATCGCCACCGCCAGCTCCGGCACCATGGGCATGTAGATCGTTACCACATCGCCGCGCTTCACGCCCAGCCGCTTCAGCACGTTCGCCAGCCTGCTGGTTTCCGCCTGCAAGTCCCGATACGTCAGCCGACGCACCTCGGGCTCCGCGGCATAGGCCGAGCCCGGTGCGGGGTGGCTGGTGGTCGGCCCCACCGGCTCTCCCTCCCACACAATCGCCGTGTCATCACCCCGCCCCGCCTGCACGTGCCTGTCCACGCAGTTGTAGCACGCGTTGATCTTGCCCCCGACAAACCACTTGGCATCGGGCGCGTTCCACTCCAGCACGCGTGAGTACGGCGCAAACCACGACAGCCGCGCGGCTTCTTCGGCCCAGAAACTCTCGGGGTCCGCGATCGAACGTGCGTGCATGGCGCGGTACTCGGCCAGCCCCGAAACATGCCACGCCGGAAAGCCCAGCTCGCGGGCCTCACGGGCCGGAAACGTGCGGTTCTCGACCAGGGTCGAGTCGATGGCCTGCGACGATGGGTCGGCGACGGGTGGGGGCGGCATGAGACGCTCTCCGCAAGGGGGGTTGACGACGAGTGATTGAAGTGGCCGAGCCAGTGTATGCGAAGGGCTCATCGGCCCCGACGCGTCCGGGAGTGTGTTGCACGTTCGAACGTCGCCCGTGTGTCGGGCGCGTGGGCTCAGCGGCCGGCAAACACGGCCGCGACGATGCGTTCGGGCGTGTCGAGCGTCTTGCCGCCGTCTTTGGCACGCTCGAATGTGCGGGCGATCTTGCGCTGGGCATCGGCGCGGGTCTCGCCCAGGTTCACGAGAGCATCGATGGCGTCGCGCACGGCGGGCGACATGGAAGATGACTCGACCGAGCCGTTGGCGAGATCGGGGGCGCCGAGGCGGTTGGCGATGTTTGTTCCGCCGCCGTCGAGCGCGGCAAAGGCATCGACCTTGCCGTGGAGTTCAGCGACGACCTTCTCGGCCATGCGTTTGCCGATCTCGGGGAGTTTTTCGAGGGCCTCTGCGTCTCGCCGCATGATGGCCGCGGCGATGACGGCGGGCTTCTCTGCGAGGGCACGAAGCGCCTTGCGGTTGCCGATGCCGTTGACGGTGGTGAAGAGCTCGAAGAAGTCGCGGTCGGCCGTGGAGGCGAAGCCGAGCAGACGCGGGATGAAACTGGAGCCCTGGCCCTGGCCTTCGAGGTAGGTGAGCGTGTGGAACGTGATGCGCTGGCCGCAGAGCACCGAGAGCTCGCGGGCGAAGTAGCCGGGGACAAGCACTTCGATAGCGAGGCCCTCGGATGCGGCTGAGGCCGAGGAGGGCGCCCCGGGGCTGGCTGGCAAGGAGGGCGGTGCAAAAAGCGGGCGGATGGTGGCCGCGTGGCCTTCGATGGACTCGAGCACTCCTGCCAGGCGCGTGATCATGTCGCGGGGAGGATAGCGGGGCCTTGATGCCACCCCCCGAAAGAGCCGATAACCGATAGGCACCGTCGCGCGGCGTGCATCCATCGCCGCGCGAACGGCCTGACCCTGAACCGCCTGTGGGCTGATCGCGAACACCTATGACCGCCGCGCCGAGCACCAATGTGCGTTCCCTTGAGCCGATCCAGATCGGGCCTGCGCCGGTGCGCCGGTATCACCCGCGCCCCGAGGAGATTGACCCCGCGCTGTTGATCGGACGGAGCCACTACGGGCTGGACCGCGCGTCGGTGGGTGCCATGCTGTCGGGCAAGCGGGTGCTGATCACGGGTGCGGGCGGGAGCATCGGGTCGGAGCTGGCGCGGCTGGTGGCGGGCTTCAACCCCGAGAGGCTGATCTTGATGGAGCGGGCGGAGAACGCGCTGTTCTCGATCGACCATCAGTTGGCGCGGCGGTTTCCCGGCGTGGCCCGCAGCGCGGTGCTGCATGATGTCGTGGAGGCCGAGCACACGATGGCGATCGTGGGCAAGCAGCGGCCGCACGTGGTGTTTCATGCCGCGGCGCACAAGCACGTGCCGCTGATGGAGGACCACCCCAGCCACGCGGTGAACAACAACCTGTTCGGCACCAAGGCGATCGCGGACGCGGCCAAGGCGTGCGGGGCGGAACGGTTTGTGCTCATCTCGACGGACAAGGCCGTGAACCCAACGAGCGTGATGGGCGCAACCAAGCGGCTGGCGGAGATGTACGTGTCGTCGCTGGCGGGGCAAGGCCCGGGCGCGGGCACGTGCTTCTCGATGGTGCGATTTGGCAACGTGCTGGCGAGCGCGTGCAGCGTGATACCGATATGGGCGGCGCAGCTGGCGGATGGCGCGCCGATCACGATCACCGACCCGCGGATGACGCGGTACTTCATGACGATCCCCGAAGCGGCGACGCTGGTGATGCAGGCAGGGGGGCTTTCGAGCGATGCAACGAGCGCACCGCTGTACGTGCTGGACATGGGCGAACCGGTGCGGATTTTCGACCTTGCGCTGCGATTTGCAAGGCTGTCGGGCTATCAGCCGCGCGTGCGGCTGGAGACACTGCCCGAGGGGCTGGCCCTGCCGATGTTCGACGCGAGCGTGCCCGACCCAACGGCACCCGCGGCGGAGGTGGTGTTTTCGGGAATCCGGCCCGGCGAAAAGCTGTTTGAGCAGTTGGCGTATGCCGCGGAGAACCTTGCCCCAACAAGCCACCCTGGGATTGGGTGTTGGCGGGCAGGAGCCGGAGCCACAGGGGGCTCAAGGGCCGCTGCAACGGCGATGATTGAGGACATGGGAACGGTGCGGCGATGGGCTGCCAACGGAGAGCCCCAGCAGGTGCTGAAACTGCTGCGGAAGCATGTGCCCGAGATGCGAACCGGCGGCTGACAGGGCCGCGCCTGGCAAATAACCCTTCCATTTTCCGAACTTACTGGCGAAACGCGTGGCGTGGGGTATAGTCCCAATGTCGTGTCGGTTTCCGCCATTGTGCGGACGCGTCCGTTGTAGGGTTGGAAGTAGCGCACTTCATCGTGTTGCTCGCCGCCATGACGCCTGGAAAGCGTCGTTGCGGCGTGCGCGTGCGGAGTTTTCAACCCGTACGCTCTGGGCGATGAACTCACCATCGGTTCCCGTTCACGTGAAGCGGCTCGATCCACGGGCGATTCTCCCGGAATACAAGAGCGACTTGGCCGCGGGCATGGATTTGTCTGCGTGCATGGGCGAGGGGGAGAAGATCACGATCGGGCCAAAGCAGATCGTGATGGTCCGCTGCGGGTTTGCCATGGCGTTGCCGGAGGGCTTTGAGGCCCAGGTGCGGCCGCGCTCGGGCCTGGCGAGCAAGTTTGGCGTGACCCTGCCCAACGCGCCGGGCACGGTGGATGCGGACTATCGGGGCGAGATGATGGTGCCGCTGATCAACCACGGGCCCGAGCCGTTTGTGGTGGAGCACGGGACGCGGGTGGCGCAGATGGTGATCGCCCCCGTGAGCCGCGCGGCGATGGCGGTGGTGGATGAACTTGACACAACGGCACGGGGCGCGGGAGGCTTTGGGAGTACGGGACGGTGACGGGCGAAGGCACTGGGCACTGGGTACGGGCCGCGGATTGTGAAGATGGGGTAAAGGTCTGGCGGGTGTGGCAATCAGGGGGCAGACTGACTTGTACCTCTATGGGAATGGCCCGGAGGGTGGTTCATGAGCGCACCGTTTGTGTCGGAGCCGGAGCGTGGCGAGGGCAAACCGCCAGAGCTGCCAGCACGAGAGCGGATTCTGCACGCCGCGGGGCGGCTGTTCTACGCGCACGGCGTGCAGGCGGTGGGGGTTGATCGGGTGGTGGCGCAGGCCGACGTGGCGAAAATGTCTTTGTACAAGCACTTCAAGGGGAAGGACGACCTCGTTCAGGCCTGGCTGGTGCGCCGCGATACGTGGTGGTTCGACTGGTTTGAGAGCACGGTGAAGCGCCTGGCGCCCGACGGCGGGCGGGCGCGGCTGCTGGCCATGTTTGACGCGCTCGAGGAGTGGTTCCGCAAGCCCGAGTATCGCGGGTGCGCGTTTGTGAACGTGGCGAGCGAGGTGGCGGATGTGACCTCACCCGCGCGACAGATCGCCGTGGAGCACACTCGACGGCTGGGCGAACTGATCCTGCAATGGACGCGCGAGGCCGGCGAGGCGGATGCGGAGCAGACCGCCTTTGCGCTCACGCTGCTGGTGGAGGGGGCGATTGTGTGGGCGGCGATGCACCACGCGCCCGAGGCGGCCACACGGGGCCGCGCGGCGGCGGCGCGGTTGCTGGGAGCAAGCGTGTAAGGGTGCGGCCGAACGGGCAGCCAATCTGGCCCGCGCGTTCGAGGGTCAATACGATGTGCGCATGTCGGCACTGACCGCTCCGGCGGAGGTGGGAAATACGAACAGCGCAACGGACGCGGGCGAAGCACGCCGCGTACGGCCGGGCGTGCGCGCGTCGATCCGGCTGGCCGCGCTGGATATCAAGCTCGCACACTCGGTGTTCGCGTTGCCGTTCGCGGTGCTTGGGGCGTTTCTGGCGCGCGGCGACGGGCCGGGGCCGGGGGCCGGAGCGGGCTGGAGCGTGTTTGGCGTGCAGCTGGGGCTTGTGGTGGTGTGCATGGTGCTGGCACGCACGTGGGCCATGCTGGTGAACCGGCTGGCCGATGCGCGGCTGGACGCCCTCAACCCGCGAACACAGCAGCGCGCGGTGGCCTCCGGGCGCCTGCCTGCAAGGGCCGCAGGGTGGATTGCCGCGGGGTGCGCGGCGGGGTTCATCGCGGCGGCGGGGCTGTTCTGGCCCCTCGCGGGGAACGCATGGCCGCTCGGGCTGAGCGTGCCGGTGCTGGCATGGCTGGCGTTCTACTCGTTTGCCAAGCGGTTCACGTGGCTGTGCCACGCGCTCTTGGGCACTGCGCTGGCGATTTCGCCGCTTGCGGCCGCGCTGGCGGTGGACCCGGCGGCAATCTCTCGGGTGAGCGCGCTGTGGTGGCTGAGCGGGATGGTGGTGTGCTGGGTGGCGGGGTTTGATGTGATCTACGCGCTGCAGGATGTGGAGGTGGATCGACGGCTGGGGCTGTTCAGCGTGCCGGCGCGGCTGGGCATCGGGCGGGCGTTGTGGCTGAGCCGCGTGCTGCACGCGGGGGCCGCGGCGTGCCTGCTGATGGCCTGGAGGAGCGACACGCGGTTCGGAGTGGTGTTTCTTGCGGCGGTGGCGATCGCCGCGGCGCTGCTTGCCGTCGAGCACATCGTGCTGGCGAAGCGCGGCGAGAAGGGGCTGGACATGGCCTTCTTCACGCTCAACGGCATCGTGAGCTGCGTGGTGGGCGGGCTGGGGGTGGTGAGCCTGCTGGCGGGGCGATAACGACACCGACACCAGTGAACGTGCCGCGAGTCTCGCTCACGAGGCGGCCGCGTAGATGGCCGGCCGGTAGCGCGGCTTGGGAATGCGCACCTTTGCCCGCTTCGCTGATCGGAGCCATGCGATCTTGGCCTTGAGGACTTCGCGGAGCGCGACCTGCGGGGTCCGGCCGAAGGCGGAGCAGTACTTGAGGTCGGGGATGTCAGCGATGTACCCGCGGTCGTCACGAGAAAAGAAGACGTTGATGTGGTAATCACTCGACATCTGAGTCCCCTACGAGCCGCAGATCGTATTCCTCGATGACCTTGAGCAACTGACGCACCTGATATGGCTTGGCCTCGCCATCAATTGGCTGGAGATTGAGCCTGGCCTGCTTGAAGCGGGCGTGCTCGTATGTGCGGTGGCTTCCCTGGCCGTCCACGCGCACGAAGCCGAGGTCGAATACCAGGCGTTCAAGATCGGAAAACCGCACGTTGTGCTGCGCAAACTGGATGCGAACGAGCAGTTTGCGCGGCTTCATCGGTGTGTCTCAACGCGCGCATCTGTTGCTGTTACTTCCGCGAAACAAAGAAGCCAACCGCCGCGCCGAGCGCGGGCACCGCCGCGAGAATGCCCACGTACATCCACAGGTTGCTGGCGAGCAGCGGCACAAGGCCCGAGCCCGCGGCTCCGTTCATGGCCATCATGGCGACAGCGACCATGAGGCCGCACACCACGACCATGCCGAAGGCGAGGCCCCCGGAGATGCCCGACCAGGTTGCGTCGTACGGCTCGGCCGCGACAAGGGCCAGCCCACCGCCGCCCACGCCGCCGCTCACATCGCTGGCGACGCCGGCGGGCTCGAAGAGTGCGCCCTCTGCACCCGCCGCGGCGGGTGCGCCGCTGCCGGAGCCGTCCTTGTTGGCGTAGACATCGTCGAGCAGGTTGCCGCCGAGGCTGGTGTCGTCGGCCTCTTTGGTGAGATCGAGCAGGCCCGAGCCGGAGCCGCCAGCCTCGCCGAACTGCGAGGGAGCGACCTGCGTCTGCGCCATGGGATCGACATCCTCTACCTCGTCGGCATCGAAGATGGAGATGCCCGAGCGTTCCTTGGCGCCCTCGACTGGCGCGCCTGAGCCGGAGTCGGCCGGGCTCTTGGATTGGTCGGAGACGAGGGCGATCTCACCGGAGTCGGCGAGCTTGATGGAGTCATCATCGCCGCCGGCGAGCAGATCGACCTGCTCACGCTTGAAGACGAGTTTGTCGCGGTCGCGGAACTCCTGGAGTTGGCCGCTGGAAGCCATCTCTTTGACCTTGTCGGCCGACATCTTGAGTTTGCCAGCGGCCTCTTCGAGCGTGTAGAACATCTTGGCCATGGGAAAGGTCTTTCGAAAAAGCCGGACGGGGCCGGGGTATCCAACGAACGGAGCGGGCGACGAGGACTGTTCGAGCGACGCGGCCGGACGGTTCTGCAAGAGCCGCCGCGGGGTGCAAGGATACCCGACCGAAACGCCAGCGCGCATGAACCCAAACCCCGTCCAAAGTCCGTCCGCACGAACCGGCCCCACGCATCACGGGCCGAGTGTGCGGGCGGGCCTGCGCGTCGCCGCGGCGGGGCTGGCGATGAACGTGGCGTTTGCCGGGGCCAAGCTCGTTGCGGGCGTGGTGGGACACTCCAACGCGCTGATCGCCGATGCGGTGGAGAGTCTGGCGGATGTGCTGGGCTCGCTGATTGTGGTCGGGGGCTTGCGGTTTGCCGCGAAGCCGCCAGACCACAACCACCCGTACGGGCACGGCAAGGGCGAGGCCTTGGCGGGGCTGGTGGTGGCGGCAATGCTGGCCGTCGCGGGGGTGGGCGTGGGTGTGCAGGCGGTTCACGCCATCCGCTCTCCTGCGGTGCAGCCCGCGGCGTGGACGCTCGTGGTGCTGGTGCTGGTGATCGGCGTGAAGGAAGCGATGTTCCAGGTGGCGCGGTCGCGGGCGCTGAAGAACGCCTCGAGCGCGCTGCTGGCAGATGCGTGGCACCACCGGACGGATGCGATCACGTCGGTCGCCGCGCTGGTAGGCATCGCGCTGTCGCTGTACGCGGGCACGGCGTTTGCGCACGCCGACGCGTGGGCGGCGCTGGTCGCGGCAGGCGTGATCGTGGTGAACGGCGGGCTGCTGATGCGTGCGCCGCTGGGCGAACTGACCGACGCCGCGCCGGATGCGCTGATCGAGGAGGTGAGGCGCGTGGCGGCGGGCGTGGAGGGCGTGAGGCTGGTAGAGAAGGTGCTGGCGCGCAAGAGCGGGTCGAGTTATCTGGTGGACATGCACCTGCACGTGGATGGCGGTTTGAGCGTGCGCGAGGCGCACGCGCTGGGCGGAAGGGCGAAGGCGGCGGTGCGGAACGCGGTGCCGCGCGTGGCCGACGTGCTGATGCACATCGAGCCTGCGGCGTAGAAGTCGGCCACCCACGCTTCTTGCCCGGCTGTCAGGCCTTGAGCTTGCCCGCGACGCGTGCCACGGCCTTGCCCAGGTCAGTCACGGCCGCCTGCTTCTTCGCGTCGGTGAGTTTGCCATCTGGGCCGAAGGCCTCGAACGCGCCGGGCAGCGTGACCTGCTCGGGCAGGACGATGACACCGATGTTGCCGAGGATGGAGCGCAGGTGTACCAGGCCGCGGATGCCGCCCAGGCCGCCGGGCGAGGCGGCCATGATGCCGGCGACCTTGCCCTTGAAGCCCGCCAGCGGTGCCTCGCCGGGCGCGGGACGGGTGGCCCAGTCGATGGCGTTCTTGAGGACCGCGCTGATCGAGCTGTTGTACTCGGGCGAGGCGATGAGCAAGCCATCGCTCTCGATGAGGAGCTTCTTCAGGGTCTTGCAGGCATCGGGGTGACCGTGCGCGGCCTCAAAGTCTTCATCGAACAGGGGCAGTGGCAGGTCGCGCAGGTCGATGAACGTGACGCTCGCGCCCGCATCGGTTGCGCCCTGCGCGGCGATGCGCACGAGCTTCTTGTTGACCGAGCCGGCACGGGTGCTGCCAGCGAAAGCGAGAATCTTGGGCGACGGGCTGGCCATGGACAACCACCTCGGGCAAGTGTGCGGACGGTGATTCTACACGCACGCACGCCGCGCGCCGTGGCTCGCGGCCACTCAGCAGCCCTGAAAATACGCGGTGATGTAGTCGCCGAGGTTGTCGGGGAACGGCGGGTTGCACTGGCCGCTGTAGTCGGCCGTGAAGTTGGCCTTGTAGCCCTGGTCGTATGGCGGGTCATTCTCCGGGCAAGGAACCGCGTAGCCGCCGGGGCCGGGCACGTGCGGAGAAGTGAAGTAGTCGGTGATGAAGTCGCCAAGATCGTCGGGGTTCAACGAACCATCAAGGTTGTAGTCAAGCGGGCACGAGGGCGCGTTTGCCGCGCCGGCCCAGAAACCGCCGGTGAGGGAGAACGAACCGCCCGTCATGGGCGAACCCGCATCGGGCTGGCCGATGGTGCCCGAGAGCGTGAAGGTGCCGCCGGTGCTCGTGCCACCACCGCCATCGATCGTGTACCACGGGATTGAGAGCTGAGCCTGTGCGGCACTCGCGACCAAGGCGAGCAGCCCGACAGCCACAACGGCGAGTTTGGTGTTCCGTTGCATCGACTTCTCCGAAGCGAAGACCGGCCGAACCCGTGGGCAGAGAGTCTACCACCCAGACCTTGGGCCGATTTGGACGCCCGCGCACTTACTCTAACGCACGCTCGCCACAAGTGCGAGCAAGTTTGTGAGGAGATTGCTGGTCCCGCGCGGGGTCGCATCAGTTTCCTGAGGCCTGTTTGGGTTTTGCTTGCGCAGGCGACCGGACGACAGGCTCAAACCAAGCGAGGGCCCAGCCTTCGCGGTTGGCCCTTAGCGGGATGCCAAACGTCCAGACTTGCTCGTGGCTCTCTTCGGCCACGAGCCCGATGCCGCGCGAGTACCACGCATGGGTCTCGACGCGCACATTGGCTGGCCCCAGCGTGGCGGTGAAACTGGTGGAGATGCGCTGGCAGAAAAACTCGCCCGCGGGCGTGCGCACGGCCTGGTCGGCCTCGTAGGTGATCTCCTGCGTGGCCTTGCCCTGCGCCTTGATCCGGTCGGGATGGTCGATGGGGCGAACCACCATCGAGCACTCCTGCCGCTGTGGCCCCGCGCCCGGCCTGAGCGATGCGGGCATGGCGATGAGCGGCGGCTGAAAGGTGGTGAAGACCGCGTCGGCGTTCTCGGTGGAGCGGACGATGCGGAACCCCTCGGCCGCGCCGAGGGTGGTGGTAAGCGTGGCGCGTGTCCTCTCAATGGGCTCTGGATCAAGCGTGGGGTGAGCGGCCGAGGCAAGCGGAGCATCGGCCTCGACCTGCGAGATGGTCCAACCACCGGAATCGGCGCCGGACGCGGCATCGGCGGGCTCGCGCGACGTAAGGAGCAGACGCGAGACACCCTCGATCGTCGAGACGTACCGGGCACGCCGCGGCACATCGCGGCAGGCTTCACTCACCAGAACCTCACCCGATGGGGGTTGCTCAGGACCGAGCGACCACGGCGGATCGGCACGCTCTCCGCGGCGATCGCCTGCGGCGGCACAGCCACCGAGCAGTGCGACGGCGCACACCAACCCCCCCACCGCGGCGCGCACGGTGCGGGTGGCGACAAGGGCGCGTGCGGTGGAATGCTGCCGGAACATGGGCAAAGGCTATGGGCACCGTCGCACCGGCCAAGCCATTACACTTGCGCCATGCGTGATCGCACATTCTGCTGTTCGGCAAGGATTCTTCTTGGCCCTGCCCGTGCCGCGGGCTTGGCCCTCTGCGTGGGTGGCGCACTGCTGGCCGCTACGGGCGGCTGCGACGAAGCGGCCAAGCAGCGCGCCGAGCAGAGCGAGAGCATCTTCGGGCTGGTTACGCCGCAGCGGCCGATCGACGCGGCCAAGGACATGATCAACCCGTACGACGCGGACAAGCGCTTCCGCGGCACCAACGCCATCGCCAACGCGCCCTTCGGCGGGGCCGATGTGTACGTGAAGGTGTATGTGGACCAGATCAGGAACGACCCGGACATGGGCGTGCGGGCGGTGGCGGCGCGGGCGCTCTCGTTGCACGGGCAGCCGGAGCACGCCGAACTCATCATCCCGCTGCTGACGGTGAAGGATGATCGGCGGGTGCGGCTGGAGGCGGCGCGGGCGCTGCAGCGCATCCACGCCGACAAGGCGATCGACCCGTTGATCGCCGCGACCGACCCCAAGCGCGAGGCCGATCAGGAGGTGCGGGCGGAGGCGGCGACGGCGCTCGGGCAATATGCGATTGGCAAGGTGGCGCAGGCGCTCATCGCCGCGCTGGACGACGACCGCCTGGTGGTGAACCTCGCGGCCCACGAATCGCTGAAGACCCTGACGGGCGAGCACCTGCCGCCGGACCGCAAGGTGTGGCTGAGTTGGCTGACCGAGAGCAAGACGCCCTTCGCGGGCCAGAAGCCGTACATCTACCCGGTGTACAGCCGCGACAAGTCGTGGGTGGAGTACCTGCCGTTCATCCCGCCGCCGCCGAACGAGGTGCCCGCATCGCCGGTGGGGATGCCGCCGGTGGCGAATGTTGGGGGGTGAGGCGGATGATCAACGCGTACGGCTGATGATGCCCAGACCGATCGCCGCGGCGATGGACATGGGCGTCTTGGCGATCGAGCCCGCTAGGTGCGGCCACAGGCCGAGGTTGAGCGTCGCAGTCCAGTCTGTGTGCATGAACACCTTGAGCCACGAGAGGCCGCAGGCAAAGACGATCACGTTGCCGACGATCGCGGCGGCGATGGCCGCGCCGAAGGGTGAACGGTGGGCGGTGTGGGCGCGTTGAACAAGCAGGCCGGCCGCCGCGCTGGCGGGGAGGAAGCCGAGCAGGTAGCCGAAGGTTGCGCCGTAAGCAACGTGCCAGCCGCCATCGGCACCGGCAAAGATGGGCAGGCCCAACATGCCCACCAGCAGGTAGAGGCTCATGCTCGCGACGCCCAGCGCAGGGCCGAGGACAAGGCCGGAGAGAATGACGGCAAAGGTCTGCAACGTCACGGGCACGGGCGAACCGGGGACCGGAACACTGATCTGCGCGCTGGCCGCGGTGAGCATGGCGCACAGCACCACGCCCGCGAGTCGCTCGGCGGGCGCGGCAGAACGCCAGGCCCAGAGCGTGGGCGTGCGGAGAATCGCGGGAGCGGGAAGAGCAGCTGCGATGGGAAGGGCCGCGGTTTGTGTGTCGGCTGGAATCATGTGGACGGGTCCTTTGCACCGGAGCCGACGGGCTTGCCGCCGACAGTGAGCTTGGCGGGCCGCTCGCCCCGATTGCGGCGAGAGCGTTCGCGGAGGAAGGGTATCGGCAGCACACCCCGCAGCAAGTACACAAGTGCCGCGGCGAACGCGCCCGTGACAAGCCAGAAATCGAGTGTGTGGATGGGTAGGGACATGGAGGAGAAGGCACTGGGCATCGGGCACTGGGCACTGGGGCGAGACCACCGTGCACCAGCGTACGGGGCTGATGGGCGACCGCGCGTCAAGGCCCCGCTGCGCGACCGGCTGCGGCTCACGGGTGTCGCCACCAGGCTGTCCACTGTCCGCTGGCCCCTATCCCCCGGCGATCTTGAACGCGATGAACGCCGCGCCGTAGGCGACGACGCTCATCCAGCCGAGCTGCAGGAAGGCCCACTTGACGTGCCCGGTTTCTTTGGCGGTGACGGCGAGCGTGGGGAGGCACTGCATGGCGAGCACGAAGAAGACGAGCAGCGACCAGGCCACGGACGGGCGGAAGATGCGAGTGGTGCCGTCATCCCGCGTGGCCTTGGCCACCTCGTCGAGCACCCCTTCGGCATCGGGGGCATCGACGCCCGTGGTGACGATTGACATGGTGCTGACGAACACCTCTCGCGCGGCAAAGCTGGCCATGACGCCGACGGTGAGATGCCAGTCGTAGTCCATCGGCGCAAAGACCGGCTGCACGAAGCGGCCGATGGACCCCATGAAGCTGCGCGACTTGGCATCGGCCGCTTGCAGGCGGTCGGCCTGCGTGCTGAGCGACTCGGCCCGCTCAGGCTCAAGGGCCCGCACCAGCGCTGCCTGCTCGCGGAGCGAGACAACGCTCGCGGGCGGCGCCACCTTGGGGAACGCGCCCAGCCACCACAGCACCACGCAGATGCAGAGGATGTTGGTGCCGGCGTTCTTGACGAAAACCAGCGCCCGGTCAAGCGTGGTGATAAGAGCGGTGCGCAGGCTGGGGAGCTTGTAGCTGGGAAGTTCGAGGGCCATGGGCCGTGCGCGCCCGCGCAGAATCGTGCCGCGCGCGAGCAGGGCCGTGAACATGGCGGCCACGATGCCCAGCGCGTAACAGCCGACAAACGCGAGCGCTGCCCGGGCGGGATTGCCGGGAAAGAGCAGGCCGGTGAGCAGAACATAGACGGGCAGCCGCGCCGAACAGGTCATGAAGGGCGCAACGAGGATGGTGGCCAGCCGCTGGCGCGGGTCGGGCACGGCCCGCGCGCTCATGATGCCCGGGAGCGCGCAGGCGTGGCTTGAGAGGAGCGGGACGAACGAGTGCCCCTGCAAGCCGAACGGCGCGAGCACGCGGTTCATGAGGAACGCGGCCCGCGCGAGGTAGCCGGTGTCTTCAAGCAGGGAGATGAGGAAGAAGAGCAGGCATATCTGCGGGAGAAACACCACCGTGGCGCTCACGCCGCCGACGATGCCGTCGGCAATGAGTTCGCGGAAGAGCCCTTCGGGGAGGGCCGCGCGCGCCAGCGCGGCAAGCCCGTCGAAGCCCCCGCCGATCCAATGCATCGGAAACTTGGCCAGCGAGAAAATCGCCAGGAACAACCCGGACATGATGAGCACGAACGCGGGCAGGCCAGTAAGCGGGTTGGTGAAGAAGCGGTCGAGGCGGTCGCTGAAGGTGTGGCCGGCGCGCGCGCCCGCGCCGTGCTCGCTTGTGGCCGATGCGGCAGCGGCGAAGACCTCGTCGGCCCACGCGAAGAGCCCATCCTCATCGCCGGGGGGCGTGCGCGTGGGGATGGTGGGCGCGGCGAGTTGGGCCGCCAGCGCACTGAGCCCCTCACCCGTGCGTGCGGAGCAGGCGACAACGACACAACCGAGTCGCCCTGCGAGTTCGGTTTCGTCGATGCGCAGGCCGCGCTTGCGGGCCAGATCAATCATGTTGAGCGCGACCACCGTGGGCACACGCCGCCGGAGCGCTTCGCCCGCGAGGCGCAGGTTTCGGGCAAGGTTGGTGGCATCGACGACAACGCAGAGACCGTCGGGCTCGCCCATGCGACCGCCGAGCGAGACACCGCCGTCGAGCGCGTCGCGGCAGACGCGGGATTCGGTCTGGTCGAGCGCAAGCGAGTACATGCCCGGGAGGTCGAGCAGATCGAGCTCGCAGGATTCACCGCCGGCGCTTGCGACGCGACCGAGGCGCGCCTCGAGCGTGGTGCCGGGAAAGTTGGAGGTCTTGTGGCGCAGGCCGGTGAGGCGGTTGAAGAGCGTGGTCTTGCCCGTATTGGGGTTGCCTAGCAGCGCGATGCGCTTGATGCCGCGCTCGCCCTGCACGCCCCGATCGCCGCGCGCCGGCTCGGCCGTTGTCGGCAGGCTGATCCCGGTCGCCCCCTGAGCCATGCGACGAGACTCCCGATGCGCTAGCGCGGCCGGTGAAGCGAAACGAAGATCTTCTCGGAGAGTTCACGCGTCAGGCCGATGCGGCAGGATGCGCCCGGCGGAGACGCCTCGCCGAGCCGACCGCCCGCCGCGCCGCCGGTGGTGACGGCGACGATGCATGGTTCGCCCTGGCGGCAGAGCGTGACCGAGGCGTTGCAGGAGAGGCCCATGGCGCGGAGCAGCGCCTGGTCTTGCTCGTGGATGCGCTTCTCCTGAATGGTGCCGCACTGCCCCACCTTGAGTTTGGCGAGCGGCAGGGTGACGATCTCCGGCGCGGCCGCTGCGGGCGTGCCGCGGCAGTCGCCGGGCGTTCCGCCGCAGGCGCACTGGTCGGACGACTTGTCGCGGGAAAGGGCCATCTGGAGAGTGTATCCACGTTGAGAATCACTCGCAACGATCGTCGCTTGCGTGCGCGACGGCGGGTTCGTAGCCCTGCGTGGCCGAACTCTGCAGGGGCACGCCCAGCCCAAGCCGGAATCAGGGGTTCGCGGCCGGCTGCGGGGGCACGCCTGCGGGAGCACTGGCAGGCTGGGCCGCCGCGGGCACGTGGACCTCGCCCATGCCGGGCAACGCCTCCAGCGTCCCATCGCGGGCGACCCGCAGCGTGGCGGAGGAGACGAGGTAGTCGAGAATGGCGTTGCGCAGGTCGGTCACGGCCTGGTCGCGTGCGTTCTCGGCGCTAAGCAGCACGTTGTTGGTCTCGACGATCTGCTGGGCCGTCACCTCGTCGCGTTTGAGTTCCTGCTCTTCGAGCCGGCGACGGTTGATCTGCACGGCCTGCTCGGCCAGCGTGAGGGCGAAGCGGGAACGGTCGATCTGCCTGACGCGGCTGCGCACCTCGACGATGATGTTGTCGCGGGTCTGTTCCACCTCGCGCCGGCGCTGCTCCATGGTGATGGTGGCCGAGCGGACGTTGAGCCTTTCGATTTCCTTGTCCAAGGGCAGGCTGATGTTGATGCCCCCCTGATACACGATGTCACCCGGCTCGTACACCACGCCGCCCTCACGCGGCGTGCCGTCGCTGCCGCTCGCCGGACGGGTGCGGCCGGTGGCGGAGGCGAAGAGGTTCGCGTCGGGCAGCAGGTTGTTCTTTACGAACTCCACGTTGCGGCGTGCATCGTCGTGCCGATCGCGCCGGGTCTGGAGGTCGAGGCGGTATTCGAGCGCCTGTGCCGCGGCCTCGGCCGGGTTGATCTCCGGCTCGGGAAGCCGCAGCGCGACGGGGTCGAGCAGAACGGGAGCGTTGACATCGAGCCCAAGGCGCACCTTGAAGCGGTCGAGCGAGAGGATGAAGGTCTCGCGCAGGCTGGCAAGCGTGGAGCGGCCCTGCAACACCTGGGCGGCGGCGATGGCGGTCTGGAACTCGGCGAGGCGGCCCGCCTCCACCAGCGCCTTGGTGCGGTTCTGGAGTTGCACAAGGCTGACGAGCTGGCTCTCCTGGTTGCGGATCTGGGCGAGCTGCTGAACGAGGTTGAAATAATCGCGCGCGATGGAAACGAGGTACGTGCGGCGGAAGTCCTCGAAGGCGCGGGCGGCGTAGACCAGATCACGCTCGGCCTGGATGAGATCGGCCCGGGCCACGTCGCCCGCGCCGCGCAGCAGGGGCAGCGTGCCCGAGAGCACGAGCGACGAGCTCTGCGTGTAGCGCCCGGTGGCGGAGGTTCTGAGTTGTTCCGAGGCGTTCCACACCCAGGTGGCGGCGACAGTGGCGCCGTTCTCGAAGCGCTGGGTGAGTCCGAGCGAGTTCATGATGGAGAGAGGCACCCTCTCGCGCGAGTCGCCCGGGGTGTCGGTCTTGACGGCCGCGATGCTGCTGTTGGCGAAGAATCGCGGATCGAAAGCGTGCCGCTGGATGAGCAGGCGGATCGCTGCGAGGATGTAGTCTTCCTCGGCGCTGAGGTACTCTCGCGCGCTGCGTTGAACCTGCCGCCACGCACCTTGCAGATCAAGCCGCACGGCGTCGTCGGGGGCCCTCGCGTACCCCTCGAGACGCGCGGCCACGTCGCGCGCCGCATCAGCCGGCACAAAGTTGAGCTCCTCGGTGGCGGGGTTGATCGAGGGGGGGACCTTGACCCTCGCGCTGGCATCCGCATCCTGAGGCTCACCGAACATGCGCTCGGGTTGGCGACTCGACGGTCCGAGCAGGCCGCTGCGATGCTCAATGAGCGAAGCGGTTCGGGCATCGATGTCGGAGAGGTTGTCGTGGCAGCCGGTGAGCCAGACCGACGTGACGCTCGACGCTGCCAGCCACGATCCGATCAAAACCCGATTTCGTAGCCGAACTCGGTGAGCGGGTGTGGGCATGGGTGGGCTCAGTTCGACGCTGTGAGGGCAACAAAGCCCGAAAACACGAGAGAAATACCATGCAGAGGCGGGCAAATGTACGCTCGGCGTGCGACTTCGTTGCAGTTGAGTGTTTGCTTACCTATGATGGTCGCGTCTGGTTTTTGCACGCAACCGGCACACTGTGCCGGCATCAGAATCGGGTTTTGATCGGGCTCGCACGGATGGGGTCCCGAAGGCGTGCGATTGGGGGAGAGTCTGCGGCACAGGCCCATCGGTCTGTGTGCGCCGAGGTCGGTGAGATGCGCGGGACCGCAGCATCCGCCGGCGAACTGGCCCTTCTCGGAGTTTCCCCCTACCGATGGCCGCGCTGACCTACGACGGGCAAAG
>FRDC01004877.1_pt1 | contig 51468 bp, 53 predicted proteins | sample 1106171 | NCBI WGS metagenome assembly FRDC01 (sample SAMEA3930566, study PRJEB13176) | freshwater metagenome | biome: Drinking water system; feature: drinking water; material: water | place: Singapore | collected 2014-12-20 | reverse complement strand
GATGAGACCGGGCGGTGCCGAGGCGTCGATGCAGCAGCGGCGACGCATGCATCACCGACGCGTTTCCAACTGCAGGAACCTGCAGTCGCAGCACGGCTTAGCGCTGCGGGGCGCCTTCCTTCTTCTCTTCCGGAGCAGCTTCGGCAGCGGCCGGCGCGGCTTCGGCCGGCGCGGCTTCCGCAGCCGGGGCGGCTTCGGCCGGGGCAGCCGGAGCGGCTTCGGCCGCAACCGGCGCAGCCGGGGCTGCTTCTTCCTTGCCCTTGCACGCGGTCAGCATCAGCAGCGCGGCGCAGCACAGACTCAAGCCTTTGATCTTCACTCGATAACTCCTTAACGAACCGACACGCGGCGGCAGGTGGAACAACGCGGGTGATGAAAGGCTAGCAGTTTGGACGCGTTTTGACTGCAATCCGTGCATGAAACGCGCCATTCACGCGGTCAAAAGCGGTTTTCCGGTCTGCTGGAAGCGCCCGAAAATCGCCTGCCTCACGCCGTTGCCCGGCTGCTAAGGTGCTGACCAGAGTCCGAAAATCCGACGCCCGCCCAATGCGACACGCACTGCTCGCCGCCCTGCTGCTGACCTTCGCCGCCGTGCCGGTCCGTGCCGCCCCGGCCACGGTGCTGATGCTCGGCGAGGTGCACGACAACGCCGCCGGCCACGCCGCGCGCCTGGATCTGCTGCGCGCCCAGGTCGACGCTGGGCTGCGCCCGGCGCTGGTCATGGAACAGTTCGACCGTGAGCACCAGCCGCTGCTCGATGCGGCGCAGAAAACCTGTGCAGATGCCGATTGCCTGATCGCCAAGGCCGGCCGCGTCGACTGGGATTGGCCGCTGTACCGACCGCTGATCCAGTTTGCGCTGGACCGGAAGCTGCCGCTGCTGGCCGCCAACGTGTCGCGCGACGACGCTGCCCGGGCCATGCGCGGCGGCCTGGCCAGCGCGCTTGATGCCCCGACCCTCCGGCAGTTTCATCTCGACGCGCCGCTGCCGCCGGACATCGAGGCCGCGCAGCTGACATCGGTGATGCAGGGCCACTGCAACCTGCTTCCGGAAGCCACGGCCCGGACGATGATCGGCGCCCAGCTGGCGCGCGATGTCTGGATGGCGAAAACCCTGCTCGATGCGCTGGCCCTCAGCCCCGATGCGGTCCTGATCGCCGGCAACGGCCATGTGCGCCGCGATGTCGGCGTGATCCGCTGGCTGCCGGAAGCCGTGGCCCGGCGCAGCGAAAGCCACGGTTTCGTCGAAGCTGCGGCCGACACCGACGCTGCCGAATTCGACGTGGTGCACGTCGTCCCGCCCCAGAGCCGGCCGGACCCCTGCGAAGCGTTCGCGAAGCAGCGGCGCAAGTAGCGGCTGGAATCCTTGCGCGCTGCCGAAGCGCGCCTGGACTGGCGGTTCGGCGTTGTCGGCAGGCAGCGAGCAGGCTGGCCCGCGCGCCGTACCCGTGCCATGTGGCCCGAAGGCGAGTGGCGCTGCGACCAAGCCATGCCGATCGCCCGGTAGGTGCGAACGCGTATCCCCTTACGCAGGCTGCCGCGCGCGACGCACACTAGCGGTAGCCGGTCGTCGTCGCCCGCCTTTCGGCCTCGATGCCGCCGGCCCAAGCCGTCAGCTCGATGACCATGAGAGAGGAGGAGCGTGCCGTGCCCATCGCAGTTCCGAACCAGATTGCGGCGAACCTCGAACCGGCGCAGGCCGCCCGGCTCAAGACGCTCACGATGCCGCCGGCCATTGCCTGGCCGACCGTGCTCACCTGGCTGGTCATGACCGGCGTCTACGTGGCTTCGATCGTGCTGGCGGTCAACGGTGTCATCCCGCTGTGGACCGGCCTACTGATCAACGGCACGATCGGCTACCTGACGTTCACCGTCGTGCACGATTCCCTGCACCGCAGCATCAGCACCAATACCCGGCTCAACGATGTCATCGGCCAGAGCGCGGTGTTCATGATCACGCCGTACGTGGACCTGCGCCTGTTCCGCTGGGGCCACATCCTGCATCACCGTTTTGCCAGCAGCCCGAAAGACCCGGACTACGTCCTGCACGGCGCCTGGTGGACGCTGCCGTTCCGTTGGATGGCGATCGACGCGCTGTATCTCGTGCATGCGCTGCGGCAGGGCGACAAGATTTCCGCGAAGTACCTGAAAAGCTCGATGGCGATGGCCGCGCTGACCTTTTCGGTGGCCGGCCTGCTGACCTGGATGGGCTACGGCAAGGAAGTGCTGCTGCTGTGGTTCATCCCGTCGCGGCTGATCTTCCTGTCGCTCGGTTTCAGCTTCTTCTGGCTGCCCCACGTGCCGCACGATGTCACGCAGGAAGAGAACTTCACGCAGGCCACCACCTTGCGCCTCGGCATGGAATGGCTGACGGCCCCGCTGCTGCAGAACCACCACGTGCACCTGATCCACCACCTGTATCCGGGCACGCCGTTCTACAACAACGCCAAGGTCTGGAAGCTGATCGAGCCGGAACTGCGGCGCCGCGATCTCGCGATCCAGCACGGGCTGTCGATCCGCCCGGTGATCTACGCCGCGTCGCAGAACGCCGCCTGACGCCCGCGAGGATCGATCCGCATGCGCCGCTATCGTTGCCGCTACTGCTCTCACATCTACGACGAACGCCTCGGCGATCCCGACAGCGGCATTGCACCCGGCACCCGCTTCGACGACATCCCGGACGACTGGCAGTGCCCGGAATGCGGGGCCGGCAAGTCGGATTACGACCTGATCGAGCGCTGAGACTGACCGGCGCGCGGCGCTGCTTCCCGCGTTCCCGTTCGGTTGGCCGGCGCTGAACGGCGCCGGCATCGGCAATAAGGCGCGGTGGGCGCTGGGCTTCGAATCCAGGCGACAAGGCTGAGTGGAATCAGCCGGCTTGCCCCGTGATTGCCGCCGGCCTCGCAGCCGGCCGAAACTCCACGGGCGTGGTGTCAGCCTGATCCCCGGATGGATCGACGGCCGCTGCGCAGTCGAGCGAAATCGTTGCGCCGCTGAAACACCGGCCCGCCGCGCCGCCATGCTGCCATGCCGCCACCGAACCCGACCCGAGCCCGAACCACGAATGACCGACAACGCTCCCCGCTTCTGGCGTCGCAGCCTCAAGGCCCTGCACGAGATCGGCGCGCTGGGTCTCGGCGGCGGCTTCGCTGCCTGTCTCGTCATCAATCTGAAGGCCCGCAGTGCAACGCCCGAAGCGTTCATCGCCGGCCGCGAAGCCTTCACGGCGATTGCCGACTATCTGCTGTTCCCGTCGCTTGGCCTCGTGATCCTGTCCGGGCTGCTGTCGATCGCCGCGACCCGCGCCTTCCACGACGCCGGCTGGGCCTGGGTCAAGGGCCTGCTCGGCATCTCCCTGTTCGAAGCCACGCTGATGACCATCGGCGCCGGCCGCCGGCAAGCCGAACTGGCCGCCTCCGTCGCCGACCCGGCGCTGATGAATCAGCTGCTGCAAGCCGAGCGCAACACACTGCTCGCCCTGGCCGCGATCTGCATCGTCAACGTGGTGCTGGCGGTGTGGCGGCCGAGTCTGATGGTGAAGATCCGGTGAGGTAAGGCGTCGCTAACCGGATGCCAGAAGGACCGGCATCTCGTCAGCAGTTCGATCACGACCCCGAAGCAATCGCTTCTGCAGCGCGCTACTCGACCGTCACGCTCTTCGCCAGGTTGCGCGGCTGATCGACATCGGTCCCGCGCAGCAGCGCGACGTGATACGCCAGCATCTGCAGCGGCAGCGTGTAGACAATTGGTGCCTGCAGCGGGGTGATGTGCTCGGGCATCGTGATCACTTCCACGCCTTCGCTGGCGGTGAAGCCGGACTCGGGGTCGGCGAAGACGAACAGCTGGCCGCCGCGGGCGCGAACTTCTTCGAGGTTGGACTTGAGCTTTTCGAGCAGCGCGTTGTTCGGGGCGACGGCGATCACCGGCATGTCGGCGTCGATCAGCGCCAGCGGGCCGTGCTTGAGTTCGCCGGCCGGGTAGGCCTCGGCGTGGATGTAAGAGATTTCCTTCAGCTTCAGCGCGCCTTCCAGCGCCACCGGCCAGGTCGGGCCGCGGCCGAGGAACAGCGCGTGGCGCTTGTCGGCGAAGTGCTGCGCCAGCGCCTTGATCTGCGGTTCCAGCTTCAGCGTGCGTTCGATCATTTCCGGCACATGGGCGATCTGCCGCACGTACTGCGCTTCCACCGCCGCGCTCATGCCGTTGTGGCGGGCCAGCGCCACGCCGAGGATGCCGAGCGCGGCGAGCTGTGTCGTGAACGCCTTGGTCGAGGCGACGCCGATCTCCGGGCCGGCGCGGGTCATCAGCACCAGGTTGGCTTCACGTACCAGCGAGGATTCCGGCACGTTGCAGATCGCCGCCGTCGCCAGATAGCCGAGCTTCTTCGCTTCGCGTAGCGCCGCCAGCGTGTCGGCGGTTTCGCCGGACTGCGAGATCGCCAGGAACAGCGTGTCCGGCGGCACCACCGGATTGCGGTAGCGATACTCGCTGGCCACCTCGACGGTGCACGGCAGCTTGGCGCCCTGTTCGATGTAGTACCGGGCGATCAGGCCGGCGTGGTAGCTGGTGCCACAGGCGACGATGTGGACGTTGCGGATGTTCGGCAGCAGGGCTTCGGCCAGCGGGCCGAGCGCGGCGGTCAGCACGCGCTTGCCGGTGATGCGCTCGGCCAGCGTGTCGGCGATCGCGCGCGGCTGCTCGTGGATTTCCTTCTGCATGTAGTGGGCGTAATCGCCACGCTCCACGGCCTCCGCAGACAGGCTCGATTCGCGCACCGGGCGTTCGACGGTCTGGCCGTCGCGGTCGACGATGTGGACGCCGCTCTCGCGGATCTCGGCGACATCGCCTTCTTCCAGGAAACTGAACTGGCGGGTCACCGGCAGCAGCGCCTGGACATCGGAGGCGACGTAGTGCTCGCCTTGCCCGTAGCCGACCACCACCGGACAGCCGGCGCGCGCCGCGACGATGCAGTCCGGGTCCAGAGGCGACAGCACCACGATTGCGTAGGCGCCATGGAGGCGCCGGATCGCAGCCTGCACGGCCGCCCGCAAGGAGCCGCTGGTGGCCAGCTCGTCCGCCACCAGATGGGCGACGACTTCGGTATCGGTTTCGCTGCTGAACACGTAGCCGCGGCCGCGCAGTTCCTCGCGCAGCTCGTCGTGGTTTTCGATGATGCCGTTATGCACCAGACCGACGACATCGCTGCTGAAATGCGGATGCGCGTTGCGCTCGCTGGGCACGCCGTGAGTGGCCCAGCGGGTGTGCGAGATGCCGCGATGGCCGGTGATCGGGTGCGCGGCGATGTCGTTCGCCAGCTGCTGCACCTTGCCCTGGGCGCGACGCCGGGCCAGCGCACCGGCAGACGTCAGCAGCGCCACGCCGGCCGAGTCGTAGCCGCGGTATTCCAGCCGGCGCAGGCCTTCGACGAGGATCGGCGTGACATCATGAGGCGCGACGGCGCCGACGATTCCGCACATGGCATGGAGGACGGTTGGGGGGCCGCGTTATTGTATCGGCAACGGTCTGCGTGCCTGCGGACACCTGCATTCGGTTCCGGGAGTTGCCCTTGAGCATGCTGCTCGCTGTGCTGTCGATGTTGATCGCCCTGTTGACCGCCGGGCTCGGCTGGGCGTTGCTGCGGCTGCAGCGGCGGGTCGATGCGCTGCACGGCCAGCTGGTCGGCGATCCCGCTGCGGCGCTGGCGCCGGGGCGGATCGGCCCGGTGATCGAGATCCGCATTCTCAACCCGTTCGATCTGGCGGTGAAGGAAACGCCGCTCGCCGGCCCGGCGGCCAAGGTCGCGCCGAGGATGATCGAGCGGATCGTCTATTCGCGCGCCGCCCAGCAGATCGCCGAGCAGCTGAAGGCGCAGGGCGTCGAGGCGCAGGTGACCACGCATGGCGCTTGAATGGCTGCTGGGTACGGCGCTGCTGCTGACCATCGGCCTTCTGGCATTTGCCGCGCTGCGGCTGCTGAAGCTGAAGGCCGAACTGCAGCGGCTTGACGCCGATCTGCAGCGGGCGCTTGCCGATGGCCGCCACCAGGCCGAGCAGCTGGCGGGTCTGGAGACACTGCGCGAGGCGCAGGCGACGGCCGAGGAAGTGATCGCCGCTGGCGGGTCGGTGGTGCGCGACGTGCACCGCAATATCGCCAGCATTCCGTTCGACGTGCTGGAGTCGATCCCGGCGACCCGCGAGCGCGCGAAAGCGGTTCGCGATGTCCACAACACCATCACCAACGGCGTCTACGGCGCACTGGCCGGGCTCAACCGGGCGGTGGGACGCGAGCTGCGCAAGGGCCTGAAGGCCGGCGAGCGGCCGGCGGGCGAGGTGATCGGCCCGGACGCTCCGGCGCCATCGCCGCCACCGGCAGTCGATCTGGATCGCGATGCTGACGCCGGCCGGTCGGATCGCCCGCCGCCGAAGCGCTGAGCGCGGGCAAAAAAAAGCGCGAGAACGGCGTTTGGCCGTCTCGCGCAGTGCTTGCAGGATGCGGGCCGTTGCGTTCGACGGGGACGAACGACAGCCGGAGGAGAATCCCGTCCTGCGACAGCGAAATGTTCAGGCGGCGGGCTGGCTCGCCGGTGGCAGGGCGCCGCCACCCGGCAGCGTCGGTACCGCACGCAGCCGGGCGCTGATGTTGTCGATCTGCATCAGGCTCAAGGCCTGAAGCAGGGAAATCCGTTCCAGCGTCTCGCCGTCGATCAGCACGGTGACCACCCAGACGCCGCTGCCATCGTCCCGTCGCAGCTGGCGCAGCGAGCCTTCGGCCGGCAGTGCGTACGCCTGCAGCGTCTGGCTCAGCGCGTCGAGCCGGCCGGCGCCCAGCATCACTCGGTAGACGTCGGCGGCAACGAAGGTGCTGAGCATGGCGGCGGGCTCCCGTGTCGGGGTGGATCGGCCGCTGGCAGCGCGGCGAGTGCGTTGGTGGCGACATGGTGCGGGGCAGGTGTGCCGGTGTCGTTGACGCAGTTCGCATCGCGGCGGATAGCAGAAGGTGGCCTGTGCGCTGGCGCACAGTGCAGCGCCTCGACGGCGCGGAACACAGCGGCCATCGGCCGGCGACGAGCCCTTGCCGACATCCGCTACAGTGCAGCTCCCTTCCAGCGGAGACGTGCATGGGCATCATCGGAACGCTGTTCATCGGTCTGATCGTCGGCCTGCTGGCCCGCTGGCTGAAGCCTGGCTCGGACAGCATGGGCATGATCCTGACCATCGTCCTCGGCATCGCCGGCTCGTTCTTCGCCACCTATGTCGGCAGCCTGTTCGGGCTGTACCAGCCGGGCGAGCCGGCCGGCTTTATCGGTGCGGTGATCGGCGCCATCGTGCTGCTGTACCTGGTTGCTGCCGTCAAGGGCCGCCAGGGCTGAACGCTTGTGCGACACGCCGGCATGCGCGGCATGCCGGCCGTCGCTGTCCCGTGACACCAACGCGCCGTACCTGATCTCGCCATGAACGGAACCCTGCTGGCGCTGCTCGGCTATGTGCTGCTGCAGCTCGCCGTGGTGTTCCTGCTGGCGCGCCGGCCGCAGACCGAAAGCGACTACCTGCTAGCCGGGCGCAGCCTCGGCCCGTGGCTGGCGGTGTTTTCGGTGTTTGCGACCTGGTTCGGCGCCGAAACCTGCATCGGCGCGACCGCCGAGGCCTACGCCGGCGGGCTCGGCGCCGTGGCGGCCGATCCGTTCGGCTATGCGCTCGGCATCGTCGCAATGGGCCTGGTGTTCGCGGCGGCCCTGCGCCGGCGTGCTCTGCTGACCTTGGCCGATCTGTTCCGCCATCGCTGGGGACCGGGTATCGAGCGGCTGGCGGCGCTGGTGATGATTCCCTCGTCGCTGCTGTGGGCGGCAGCGCAGGTGCGCGCCTTCGGCCAGGTGATCGCGTCGGTCAGCGAACTGAGCCTGATCGCCGCGACCGGCCTCGCCGCGCTGGTGGTGATCATCTATACCGCCGTCGGCGGCATGTGGGCCGATGCCTGGACCGATCTGGTGCAGGGCCTGGTGCTGATCCTCGGCCTGGTGCTGCTGCTCGCGGTGTTCGCGTTGGCCGGTGGTTTCGAGACGTTGCCGGAAACCGCGGCGGCCGCTGCCGCCCGAGCCCCGGGGCGCGACCGGCCGCTGATCGAGGTGCTGGCGGTGCCGGTGTTCGGCACCATCGCCGCACAGGAACTGACCTCCCGGGTGCTGTCGATGCGCGATGTCACGCTGGCCCGCTCGGCCACCGTTGCGGCCGGCGTGGTCTACCTCGCGGTCGGCCTGATTCCGGTCGTCGTCGGCCTCGGTGCCGCGGCCACGCTGGGCGCCGACCTCGAGCCGGAGCAGGTGCTGTCGCGCTACGCGCAGACCCAGCTGCCGCCGGTGCTGTACGTGGTGTTCCTCGGCGCGCTGCTGTCCGCCATCCTTTCGACGCTGTCCGGCGCACTGCTGGTGGCCGGTTCGTTGGCCGCCCGCAACCTGATCGCGCCGCTGGCCGGCGAACGGATCACCGAACGCGGACGGCTGCGCCTGAACCGGGCTGCCGTCGTGGTGTTCGGGGTGATCGCCTACCTGATCTCGCTGGGCAGCGAAAGCCTGTACGCGCTGGTCGAGCAGGCGTCCGGCCTCGCTTCGGCCGGCGTGCTGGTGCTGATGGTGGTCGCGATCTTCGTTCCGGCGCTCGGCGGGATCGCCAGCGCGGCGGCGGCGCTGCTGGCCAGCGTCGCGGTCTACGTGCTGGCCTCGGCGCTGGACTGGACGATGCCCTACCTCGCCTCGCTGGCCGCTGCCGCGCTGGCCTACGCCGTGCTGGCGCCGTTCGGCCCGCGCAGCGGTGACACGGTGCCGGCGCTTTAGCCGTACTTGATCGAGCAGCCATACGGCGGCGTCGCTGGCTGCGCGACTGGCTTGCCGGCCAGCACCGCATCAAGCGCCTGCTGCAGATACGGCGTCGCCTTGGCCACGTCCTCGGCATCCGCACTCGGAATGCTGTCGATCGCGCCGGCATAGGCCAGCACGCCGTTGCCGTCGATGACGAACAGGTGCGGTGTGGTCTTGGCGTCGTAGCGCTTGCCGAGCGCGCCGCTGGCATCGAGCAGCACCGCCGTCGGCGCCGCGCCGCGCTCGCTGGACAGCCGGTCGGCGCCGGCTCCGTCGACATGGCCCTGCTTGCCGGGCGCCGACGACAGCACCGTCAACCAGGCGACGTTGCGCGCCGTGTAGGCCTTCTGCAGCGCTTGCATGTTGCCGCTCTTGTAGTGCTTCTGGACGAACGGGCAGCCGTCGTTGCTCCACTCCAGCACCACCGGGCGGCCCTTGAAATCGGCCAGCGAAACGGTCTTGCCGTGGCTGTCGACGGCCGTGAAGGCTGGCGCAGGCTGGCCGACGGTCGGGCCGGCGAGGGCGGTGGCGGCGATCAGCAGGCCGGCGGCGATGCCAGCCAGATGGGCTTTCAGGTGCATACGCGAGTCTCTCGGGGGCGGGGGAAGTGGTCGGGTCCGGTCATGGCGCCGCTGGCGGCAGCGCGTCGATGACGATCGATGGCGTCAGCAGCTGCGGCAGCACGGTGGCCTCGGCGGCGCCTTGGTAGACCAGATACAGCGGCACGCCATTGCGGCCGAAGCGTTCCAGGGTGCGGGTGATCAGCGGGTCCTCGCGGGTCCAGTCGCCAACCAGCCAGACGACCTTGCGTTCGGCAAACGCCTGGCGGACGTCGGCAGCGGCCAGCGCCACGCGTTCGTTGACCTTGCAGGTGATGCACCAGTCGGCGGTGAAGTCGACGAACACGGTGCGGCCTTCGGCGCGCAGCTCGGCCAGCCGCGCTTCGGAATACGGCTCGTGTGCGACATCAGCGACCGCGCCAGCCGGACCAGCCACCTGCTTGGCCAGCAGCGGGCTGGCCAGCAGCGCCAGTGCCGCACCGAGCGCTGCCAGCTTCAGCACGGCCGGCAGCCGGCCGCTGCGGTTCCACAGCCATAGCGCGAAGGCGATCAGGGTCAGGCCGAGCAGCGCCACGGTCATGCCGTTGCGGTCGGTCAGGCCGCCGAGCACCCAGAGCAGCCAGACCGTGGTCAGGTACAGCGGAAAGGCCATGAACTGCTTGAAGTGCTCCATCCATTTGCCCGGTCGCGGCAGGGCTTTCGCCAGCGATGGCACGAAGCCGATGGCGAGAAACGGCAACGCCAGGCCCAGGCCGAGCGCGGTGAACACGGTCAGCGCGACATAGGCCGGCTGCGACAGCGCATAGCCGAGCGCAGTGCCCATGAACGGCGCGGTGCAGGGGCTGGCGACCGCCACGGCCAGCACGCCGGTGAAGAACGAGCCGCGATAGCCCTCGGCGCTGGCCAGCGACTGGCCGACGCCCATCATCCGGGTGCCGAATTCGACGACGCCGGACAGCGACAGGCCCATTGCGAAGAACAGGTAGGCGAGTGCCGCGACGAAGCCCGGATGCTGCAGCTGGAAGCCCCAGCCGATCGCCGCGCCGGAACTGCGCAGCGCGATCAGCAGACCGGCCAGGCCAACAAAAGTGAGCAGCACGCCGGCGGTGTAGGCCAGCGCATGGCTGCGTTGCTTGGCCCGCGTGGCGCCACGGGTATCGACCAGGCTCATCGCCTTGATCGACAGCACCGGGAACACGCAGGGCATCAGGTTCAGCACCAGGCCGCCGAGCAGCGCGAACAGCAGCACCAGCAGATAGGCCGGCGGCGCTTCGGCGGCCGGCGCGCCCGGCGCTGCGGCCGGCGGCGTGTCGGCAGTCGGCGGCACCACCTTGACCGCGCCTGGCGTTGCGCTGATTTCCCAGGCCTTGTCGCCGCCGCTGCCGTGGATCACCAGCACGCCGTCGACGGTGGCGGGCGCTTTCACGTAGTAGTCGCTCAGCGTCTGCGACAGGCGCAGGTTGCCGTCGGCATCAAGCACCCGGCGCGTGGCGGCCGAGTGGTTGAGCAGGTCGCTGGCGTACGGGAAGAACGCCAGCTGGTCGGCACTGCCGATGCCGGTGCCGCGAATCGCCAGCGCCAAGGCCTTGTCATCGCCCTTGTCGTGGATCTGGAAACGCAGCTGCCAGTCGGCCGGCGCCGGCTGCGGCAGCTCGCTGCGCGCCTTGGCGAAGGCGTCGCGCCAGCGCTCGTCGCTGCCGGCGGCGCCGGCATCGCTGGCCAGCGGCAGCTGCAGTTCCAGATCGGCGCTGCCGGGAATGCAGATGTCCTTGCAGACGAGCCATTTGGCCTTGGCCCGCAGCAGCAGCGGCTCCGGGGTCTGGACATCGGCGGCCACCGTCAGCGTCACCGGCATCAGCACCTGCTCGGCGTAGCCGTAGTTGATGATCGGCCCGAGCGTTTCCCGGTGCGGATACGGCCATTGCAGCGCGCCGGCGCTCAGGCCGTCGGGCAGCGTCCAGCTGATCGACGTGGCCAGCCCGGAATCACCGGGATTGCGCCAGTAGACGTGCCAGCCGGCTTCCGGCTGCAGGCGCAGGGCCAGCGTCTGCTCGGCACCGGCGCGCAGCGCGGTGCTCTCCGCCACCAGCTCGGCTTCGACGTGGTCGGTCTTGACTGCCGCAGCATGGGCAAGCGGCATCTGCAGCAGCAGGGCTGCGGCGCAGGTCAGAAGGGGCGAAGCAGGGCGCATGTCGGAATCCGGAACCAGGAGGTGCGCGGCAGTGTATGCAATCAGCCGCCGCTGCAAGGCTGCCGGCAGCGCCAAGGGTCTGGTTGTCCGGATGCACGGCATGATGATGATTTCATTAAAATTTATCCATTCTTGACGGCGCGCCATCGAGGCCCCTGCGCAACGGCCGGCGAGGCGCCCCGGCCAAGGCGTTGCCGCCGTTCGACCGGCACCTGCCGTGCGCGTTCCATGCCAACGGGATATGCGCTTACAACGTCGGCGCGCACTGCAGTCTGGCCACCGGCGGCGGCCGGCGCGGCTACGATGGGGGCGTCACGGTTCCAACTGATTGCCGATCGAACAATGAATCCGAAACTGATGTTGATGCTGGGTGCGGCCTACGGCTTTGTCGGCGTTGCCTTCGGCGCCTTCGGCGCGCATGCGCTGCGCAGCCGGCTGACGCCGGATCAGCTGGCGGTCTGGCGCACGGGGGTGGAGTACCAGTTCTGGCACGCGCTGGCGCTGCTGGCGGTCGGCCTGCTGGCGCTGTCGCGGCCCGGGCCGCTGCTGAATGCGGCCGGCTGGAGCTTCGCGATCGGCGTGCTGCTGTTCTCCGGCAGCCTGTACCTGCTGACCCTGAGCGGCGTGCGGGTGCTGGGCGCAGTGACGCCGTTCGGCGGGCTGCTGTTCCTGGTCGGCTGGGCCCTGCTGCTGGTGCACGCCGCGCGGAGCTGAAGCCGGCGGCCGGTACACTGCGCGGCCGTTCTGCCCACGAGTCGTCCGCCCATGAAGCATTTTCTCGTCGAAAGCACCTATCTCGTTCCGCTGGCCACGCTTGAAGCCGTGCGCGGCGCGCATCGCGCCTACCTGCAGGCCGGCATCGACCAGGGCATCGTGCTGTGCGCCGGGCCACAGGCTTCGGGTGCCGGCGGTGTGGTCCTGGTGCGCGGCGATTCGCAGGCCACTATCGAAGCCTTTTTCGCGTCCGATCCGTTCGTCCGCGAAGGCTGCGCCCGCTACCGCTACGTCGAGTTCCGGCCGGTGCTGAATGCGCCGCTGCTGGCTGACTGGACCGGCCCGGCCTGAGTGCATCAGCGGCGCGGCGCTACTCGCGCGGCGCTTCCACCCAGCGGTGGCTGCCGGCGGCGTCGTCGATTGCCGCCGCCAATGCCCGCAGCGCCGGCGGCGCATCGCTGCAACCGAGATCGTGGTCGATCTGGCGCCGCTGGCCGGCGTCGGTGATGGTGATGCGTACCGATGCCATGTCGGTCGCCGCCGCGCCGCAGCGCGGGTCATCCGGCGTGTAGCGACCGCGCAGCGCCGCATATGGCGGCTGCCGGAGCCGCCCCCGCAGTTCGGCCACCACGTCCGGCGATACCGCGCCCCGCTGCTCGCCGGGCACGGCGACGAAGCGCTCGCCGAAATAGCGCACGGTGCCGTCGCCATCGAGCCGCAGGCGGTACGACGGGCAGCGGCCGTGGCAGCTGCTGCGCTGCAGTTCCACCACGAAGCCGGCCGGGTCGAGGTTCGGCACCGGCGTTGCGCCCGCTGACCGCTTTGCCGCCGGCCGCTGCGCCACATCGGGCTGGGCCGCCGTCGTGGTGATGGCAGTTGCAGGCGCGGGGCCGGGCGCCGCTGCGAGATCGCTGGCCGGCGAGGTCGCGGCGCAGGCGGACAGGCCTCCGGACAGCAGGCCTCCGAACAGGCTGACGCTCAGACAGGACAGCAGGCAGATCTTCATCGCCGCAGCCTAGCCGGCGCCGGGCCGTCGCGCATAAAAAATCCCGGGGCGCCGATGCGCCCCGGGATGTTCAGTCAGTCACCTTCGGCGACCGACCCGCTGCTCTGCATGTCAGTCGAGGCGGCGCCGGCGACGCAGCCACACGGCCAGCAGACCCGGCAGCAGCATCAGATAGCCGAACGAACCGCCGGCCGGGATCGTCGCGTTGACGGTGACCAGGTCGTCCGATGTTGCGCCGGTCTGCGTATCGGTGACCCGCAGCCGGAACACGTACGCCCCGGTCTTGCCGGTCTTGAAGCTCGGCGTTGCGGTGTTGGCCGCATTCAGCGTCACCGCTGCGCCGCCGGTCTGCACCCAGGCGTAGCTCAGCGAGCCGCCCGGCGCGGAAGCGGTGGAACCGCGACCGTCGAGCAGCACGTCGCGGAACGGCCGGGTGGTCTGGTCCGGACCGGCATTGGCCACCGGCGGCGGCAGCACCGTGATGGTCACCGAATCGGTCCCGGTTGCGCCGCGATCGTCGCTGACGGTCAGCGTGAAGCCGTACTCGCCCGGCGTGGCCGGCGTGAACGTGGCCGTCGCGGTGTCGGCACCGGTCAGTGTGACCTCCGGCCCGCTGGTCTGCGACCAGGTGTAGCGGGCGACCTCGACATCGTCGCTGGAACCGCTGCCGTCGAGCGTCACCGTGCTGCCCGCCGCGACCGAGCGATCGTCACCGGCGGCCGCCACCGGGGCGACGTTGTCGGGCACGCCATCCTCGGCCACCACGGCGCTGAATGGCGCCACCGTGACGCCGGTGAACGACACGTTGTCGATCGACCAGCCGAACTCGCCGGTGCTGACATCCGACAGCAGCCGGAAGCGCAGGCGCACGGTCTTGCCGGCAAAGCTGGCCGGCAGCGTCAGCGTGACCGGTTCGAGGAAGCCGCTGTTGGCGTCGAAATTGTTGCCGACGAAGCCGGTGGCGGGCGCATCTGCACCGAACGGAGCGAAGGTTCCGTCTTCCGACAGCGCCAGCACCAGACCGTTATAGCCGCCGCCGGAGGTGAAACTGCCGCCGGCTGCCACCACGTCCTGCCAGGTTTCGCCGCCATCGCTGGTGATCTCGATGACGCCGCCATCGTAGCCGACGGCCGTACCGTCCTCGGCGAAGCCGGCGAACTCGAACTGGAAGTAGTGCTCGAAGCTCATCGTGAAGGCGCCCTCAGCGGTCGCCGTCGGGGCGCCCGTGTCGGCAACCAGCAGCGGCGGCGTGGTCAGGCGGGCGTCAGTCGGCGAGCCGTTGTCGGGGATCGACCAGATGTTGCCGGACTCGAACAGGAACGGCGCCGGATCGCCATCGACGATCTGCCAGTTCTCGCCACTGCCGATCAGCGTGCGGCCCCAGTCGACGCTCGAGGCCTGCGGCTGCTCGATATCGTCGGTCCCGCGCTGGTTGGCGGCGATGTCGTAGTTGACGTCCAGCGTGATGGTCTGCGCGCCGGGTTCGAACACCGAGGTCGGCGAAGGGCCGGCGTCCGGGAAGTCGAGCGTCAGCGTGATGCGCTGCGCGGTGCTGGTCGCCGACACCAGCTTGACCTCGATGGTGCCGGTGACCGTCGCGCCGATGGCGATCGGGCCTGGGAAGGTGATGGTGCCGGTGGCCGTCGGCGGCACCGGCGTCGCCGCCGTGCGATCCGCCGTGGTCTGGAACAGCAGGTCGCCGTCGGCGCTGACGCTGGCGGTCACCGCATCGGTGATCGCCGACGTGCCGTTGTTGACCAAGGTCACCGACAGCAGTGCCGTTTCACCCGGATCGAGGATGCCGTCGTTGTCGATGAAGCCGATGGCGCCGTCGACGTACGCGAAGTCCAGCGAGGCATCGGTCACCGATAGGTTGCCGGCGAACACGGTGAAGTCCTCGACCGCGCGCGGGTTCTGGTTGGTGGCGCTGTTGCGGTCCGGGGCGATGGCACCGGCACCCATGCCGCGCTTGGCGAAGGCGGCCGCCGCGTGGGCGTAGTCGCCGGCATCGGTCGCCATGGCAGCCGCGAGGATGGCGTCACGCGCTTCCAGCAGGGTCGGCGCGTTGGGCGTCATCTTCAGGCCCGCGATCACGTAGTCCTTCATCCGCTCCTGGGCCTGGACGAAGCTGTAGCGCGGATCGTTCAGCAGGCGGGCGTAGAACTCCCACAGCGTGTTGGCCCAGATCGAGCCGGTGTTGTGCACCTGCGAGTTGTCGCCGAAGACCAGGATCGGCGCATTGGTCGGCAGGGCGACGCCATCGGAGATGTGCTTGAAGGTGAACGGGAAGATGTCGAGGTTGGTCGAGTACGGCGCGCGACGGATGCCGTAGTAGGAGTCCCGCGTGGCGTAGACCGCCATCGGATACGCCCCTTCGAAATTCGCGTTGCCGGTGACATTGCGGTCCTCCGGACGGACCGTGAGCATCAGCGACGAGAAGTCCGACCAGCCTTCACCCATGCCGCGCCCCTGCTGGTTCGACAGGCCCGAGGCGTTGCCGACCAGACGGTTCGAGGTGTAGTGGAACCATTCGTGGGCAATGATCTGGGTGTCGAGCGTGCCGTCGACATCGATCGACGCACCGCGCCGCAGCCGTGCCGTGACCGGCCCATCGGCCAGCGCCGAGCGGATCGCCGCGCCAGACACATTGGAAACCGACAGCGTGCCGATGGTGGGCGACGGCTGGCTGGTGTCGCCGCCCAGCCCCGGCGGGGCACCGGCGGCATTGTTGGCAAGGATCACGCCGAGCGCGCCGGCGTTCTGCGCCTGCACGGTCTTGGTCTGGAAGCTGCACGTGCCGCGGTCGATCAGCACGATCTTGCCGCTGACGTCGGCAGCATTGCTCAGCGCCGTGCAGCCATTGGCGGGCAGCGCGGCCGCCACCGTGCCGCTGACGTCGAAGATCTGCGGCCCGAACGAGGCGGTGTTGAACGGCAGCGAGCCGACCGGCGCGGAGACCGTGACTTCGCCGTTGACCGCGCCATCGAACAGGTACATCTGCTGGCGCGGCGAACCGCCGTCTGCCGGGGTGCGCTGGTTGGCATTGTTGCGGCCGCTGAAGTCCTGACCTTCGGCAAGCAGCACGTCGCCTTCCTCGCCACCGCGGCCGTAGTTGACCGACTGGGCGTTGCCTGCGGCTTCGTTGAAGCCGTTGTCGTACCACCAGTCGTGCAGCCAGTTGTTGATGTAGAACAGGTGGGTGACCGCATGCTGACGCTGGCTGGCGGTGCTGGGATCGCTGTCCGGGGTGTACGGGTAGGCGAAGGTGTTGGCGCCGGTCAGCGCGCCGCGCTGGTCGGCGCTGTCCGGCGTGAAGCCGTCGACTCTATCGGCCGGATCGGTGCCGGGCGGGCGCACGCCGCCGTCGACGAGATCGAGGTAGGCGTCGACATTGTTGCCGAGCGTCGATGTGGCGTCCGGCGCCAGCCACGGATCACGGGTGGAGATCGGGCCGCTTTCCAGGGTCACCAGACTGAGCGCCGCCGGAACGCGCGGCAGGTTCTGGTTCTGCGTGCCGGGTACTGGGTACGGGGAGGTGTCGTTGCCGATCGGCGTGTCGTACGGCTGGTGGATGCCGTTGGCATCGGCATAGACCTGGTAGCTGAACGCCACGTCTTCCGACAGGTTCTTGCGGAACAGCACGGCGCCGTCGACCGCCGACACCACATAGCCGTAGCCGTAGTCGTCGGCGCGATCGACCGAGCGGCCGCTGATCTCGAGATACCAGCCGGCGATCGGCTTGCCGTTGCTGTAGTACCAGACCTTCTTCGCGCGCGGCGTGCCGTAGGCGCGGATCTCGCCGGTCTGGCCGTCGCCGATCGCGTACTGCGCGTAATCGCCTTTCTGGCCACGGCCGAGGAACAGCGACGGCGAGGTGCGTTGGCCGGTGAAATCGGCGAAGGCACGCGCCAGCGCCTGTTCGGCGGTCAGGGAGAATGCACCCCGAGCCGAGGTGGCGACACTGGTCCGGGTCGGCTTCTCGAAGGCGCTCGACGGTGCGAAGTAGCCGGAGGTCGCGACCAGCTTCAGGTCGCGACCCATCATCACGCTGAGGTTCTGGCCGAACACCTCGACGCCGTCGTAGTACTGGCGGAAGCGGGTGATGATCGGCCCTCGGCCGACGTCATGGATGTCGACCATGCGGGCATCGGCCACGCTGGCCTTCGACAGCTTCAGCGGGCCAGCCTGCTGCAGCAGGTACTCGCGAGCGGCAGTTTCGGCCAGCTTCTGGCGCTTGATCGGCGCAAGGGTAGCGGTCGGCGTGCGGGCATCGGCCCACAGGAAGGTGGTGGCGTCGAGCTTGGCGTCGTAGTTCGACGGCACGCCGGCGCGGGTCGGCCGGGCCTGGCCCGATACCGTCACCGAGCCCTTGCGTGCTGCCGCATGCCCGCGCAATGCCGCCGATTTGCGTTTGACGAGGTTGCCGTTGCTGCTGTCGCGCGACGCGGCGCTGAGCGCGGCGTCGTAGTTGGCGGGCGCCTGGGCCGCGAGTGCGCTGGACGCACCGAGTGCCGCAGCGATCAGCCCGATCGCATATTTCTTCATGATTGAACCCACTCCCGGTAAGTGCTGCCGATGTCCCCGACCGTTGCGCCGGCCGCCACTGGACGGCGGCCTGGAGCACGGACTTCGATGGGTCGTCGACGCGGGAGAACAGCCGACATCGCGCCGTTCTCCGGGTCGTTGACGGTCACTGCTGACCCGAGAATAGGCCGCAGGTCTGTGTCGCGCAAACGCTTGATTCAGGATGGATTTCTGTTGCGTTGCAACAGCGAAAGCTGACCGGTGCGTCAGGAATGTCGCGGCGCTTCCGCGTGGCGCGCCATCGCCGGATGCAGCGACCGGCATCAATCGGCAGCATTTCGCGGGGACTGTCGAAACCGGTCGAGGCGGCGCATCGGCCAGCCCATTGCGGGCCGGCCGTTTCCTTCAGTGGGCGGGGCCGGTGACGGCGGCCGCGCCGCGCAGCAGATGCTGGTTGTAGCGGGCGATCTGGGCGATCGCCGGAAAGCGGAAGCCGCTCGAGGCGGCCAGCGGTGCGGTGGCGGCGGCAAGCACCAGGCTCAGGTGCACGGTGTCGTCCTGGATGGCATCGCCGAGCAGCGGGTTGGGCGAGCGGCGCAGGCCGTCGAGCACGTCGAGCAGCGCGCGGATGCGGGCCAGCGCGTGGTCTCGCGTGGTGTCGTCACCGTGAATGGTGGCACGCACGGTGGCAGCGGCGGCCTCCAGCGGGTGGGTGTCTTCGGTGATGACGGCGGTGATCCGGCCCCCTTCGGTGAGCGTCGCCACCGGCTTTTCGCCGCGCGCGTTTTCCGGCGTGCGGGCAAGACTGGCGTAGTGCATGAAGTAGTCGTGGAAGCGGTCCGGGCGAATGACCCGGATCGGTTCGGGGGCCGATTCCGTCTGGTCGAGCATCACCGCGCAGGCGTCGAGGTGCAGGATGATCGAGCGCATCTCGATCAGGGCCCGGCTGCCAGCCGAGGCGTTCTCCTCGCCGAGCGCGACATAGAAGCGCTGGATCGCCTGTGACAGCGGCACGTGGATGGCGTCCGGCGACTGCTCGGCGATCGCCATCTGCCGGGTCAGACGTTCGGCGTGGTTCTTCAGTGCCGGCAATTGCGGCCGCGCTTCCGGCAGGAAGCTGGCAATGGCCTCGGCTGCGGCATCGAGCGCCAGCGCCTCATCGGGCGGCGCCTCGTCGTAGACCAGGCGGTGATGCGCGGCCAGCGTGGCGCGGGCGAACACCAGCAGCACGGCGCCGCGGATACGGGCGGCCTGCACGGCGTCGATCACCAGCGGCCAGGCGTTGTCGACGGCGTCGCTGCCATCGAACAGGAAGCCATCGAGGTCCTCGTACAACTGGCGGATCAGCTGTTCGGAAAAATCGTGCGGGTGGGGAGGTTCGCCGGCGGCAGCCGGATCGTGGGCGCTGACCATGTCGATCGGGGGATTGAAGGGAATTCGGGAGACGGCGTCAGATCAGCCGCAGGCGCGACAGCTCTTCCTTGTAATAGGCGTAGAAGATCGGCGCCGCGATCAGTCCGCTGATGCCGAACGCCGCCTCCATCGCCATCATCGCGATCAGCAGCTCCCAGGCGCGGGAGCGGATCTGTGAGCCGATGATGCGGGCGTTCAGGAAGTATTCGAGCTTGTGGATGACCACCAGATAGGCGAGCGAAACGAACGCCAGTTCCAGCGAATGGCTGATGCTGACGGCGACGATCACGGTGTTCGAGATCAGGTTGCCAAGGATCGGCAGCAGGCCGGCGAGCAGCGTGACCAGCACCAGCGTCTTGACTTGCGGCAGGTCGACGCCGAACAGCGGCAGCGCCACGCCAAGGTAGATCCACGTGAACAGCGCGTTGATCGAGGCGATCCAGGTCTGCGCGAAGACCACGCGGCGGAACGATTCGGACAGCCGCGCGCCGCGTTCGACGATCGCCCGCGACAGCGGTCCGCGCGTGCCGTTCGGTGTTGCCTCGCGCAGCGCCAGCATTGCGCCGACGATCATGCCGATCAGGATGTGCGCAAGGCTGCGGCCGAAGGATTTGCCAAAACCCTGGACGGCAGCGCCGTGCTCGCGCAGCCAGCCCACCAGATCGCGGCGCAGCGCTTCGGCATCGCTGGGCAGCGAACTGACGATCCACTCCGGCAGCCGGTCGCGGGAGTTGTCGATGGCCTCCGCCAGCCGCACCAGCAGCGCCGGCAGGCTGTCAGCGCCGTTGCGCAGCACATTGCTGACGGCGAACACCGCCGCCGTCAGCAGGCCTACGACCACTACCCCCAGCAGCGCCACAGCCACCACCTTGGCGGATTCCCGCCCCAGCGCGGCCACCCGCAGCCGTGCGGCGAGCACATGCACCAGCTCATAGACGAGCAGGCCGCCGATCAGGGCCGACAGCAGGTGCAGGTACAGCACCGCGACCATCACGACGGCGGCAGCGACGAGCGACAGGGCGTCGGCCCGGAGCAGGCGGGCACCGTTGGCAGTGGGGTTCATCCGGGCATCTTAATGGAGCGCTCCCGGGCTCGTCCGAACCGCAATGCCCGGCAATCGGTGAAAATGCCGGCATGCAAATCGGAACGCATCTGATCGAACCCGCGCTGGTGCTGGCGCCGATGGCCGGCGTCACTGACCGGCCATTCCGCATGCTGTGCCGGCGGCTGGGTGCCGGCCTGGCGGTGTCGGAGATGACGATTTCCGATTCGCGCATGTGGAAGACCGAGAAGTCGCGCACCCGCATGGATCACGCTGGCGAGCCCGGCCCGGTGTCGGTGCAGATCGCCGGCCACGATCCGCAGCTGCTCGCGGATGCGGCCCGGCACAACGTCGGCCACGGCGCCGACATCATCGACATCAACATGGGCTGCCCGGCCAAGAAGGTCTGCAAGGTGGACGCCGGCTCGGCTCTGCTGCGCGACGAGGCGCTGGTCGCGCGCATCTGCGCTGCGGTGGTAGCCGCCGTCCCGGTGCCAGTGACGCTGAAGATCCGCACCGGCTGGTCGCGCGCCGAGCGCAACGGCGTCGCAATTGCCCGGATCGCGGAAGCCTGTGGAATCGCCGCACTTGCCGTGCACGGGCGCAGCCGGGAGGACCGCTTCGAAGGCTCGGCCGAATACGACACCATTGCTGCGATCAAGCAGGCAGTGCGGATTCCGGTGATCGCCAACGGCGACATCCGCACGCCGGAGCAGGCCCGCCACGTACTCGCCGCCACCGGCGCCGATGCGCTGATGATCGGCCGCGCCGCCCAGGGGCGGCCGTGGATATTCCGCGAGATCCACCACTTTCTCGCTACTGGCCAGCACCTGCCGCCGCCGTCGCGCGCGTGGATCGGCGCCTTGCTGGTCGAGCACCTGACGGCGATGGCCGGCCTGTATGGCGAGGCTCAGGGCGTGCGGATCGGGCGCAAGCACATCCGCTGGTACTGCGACGACCATCCGGATGCCGAGACTTTCTGGCGCTCGATCAGTACCGAGACCTGTGGCGAGACGCAGCGGCGGGCGGTGGCGCATTTCTTCGGTGTCGAACCGATGGGCCGCTGGGCCGCAGCCGCCTGAGTCGACGCCAACAAAAAAGGCCCGGCAGCTGCAGTGCCGAGCCTTGCGACGTACCGCGCCGGGTCAGGGCGTCGACGTCTTCTTCGCAGCGGCCTTCTTCGCCGGGGCCTTCTTCACGGCAGCCTTCTTTGCCGGCGCAGCAGCGGCCTTCTTGACGGGAGCAGCGACCGCTTTCTTGACCGGTGCAGCGGCCTTCTTGGCAACAGCCTTGGTGGCAACAGCCTTCTTCGCGGGCGCCTTCTTGGTGGCGACTGCTTTCTTCGCAACAGCCTTCTTCGCAACCGCTTTCTTTGCGACGGCTTTCTTGGCAGCAGCTTTCTTCACAGCCATGGGAACCTCCCAACTTTCAAGGTAATGACCCGACCGATCAGCGCCTTTCGCCGAGGATTCCAAGGTCACAGCCAATGGTGTCATCGCTGGACAGCAAACACAATATCTAGTAGCGCGCGACGCTCGAACCGGCCTGCAAGGTGCACAACGACCGCTGGTGGCCGGTCGCCGCAGTTGTGAAAGCCCCCGCTATGGAACGCCATCGGTTCAGGGGCTTGGCGGCGATGCTGCAGTGCGGCGAGGATTTTGCGGTCCTCCGGGCGTGTTCGACCCTGCGAACAAGATTTTCAGATTCGCGGGCCATCCGTTCTGCCCCGATGGCAGTGCCGATGAAGACGGTCGTCGCCAGCTTCGGGCCGCCGCCGGACCGCAGCCTTTCTTCCGGGCGCAGGGATCAGCGATGCACGGCCGGCCGGTAGTGCACCGGCGGACACCGAGGAAAGACCGCGTACGACGGCCTTCCGGCCGGCCTCGGCAAGCCTGACTTGATGTTGCGGCGCGACAGGAAAACCGCAGCGTGACGGGCTTCTCGGCGACTGTTCTGTCGGTTAGACAGCGGCAAAATTAGCGCGTACAGTGCAGATGCAGTCGTTTCAAGCAAGGTATTCACCGTGGTCAGTTTCCCCGCGACAAACGGGTTCTGTCGTTTCCCCGGCTACATTTCTTGATCGTCCGCAAATGCGATGCAGCACGCACCGCGAACATATCGTCAACTATCGTTAAAGGAATGTAGCAATGTCAGATTCGACCGGCACCGTTAAGTGGTTCAATGACGCCAAGGGCTTCGGGTTCATCACCCCGGCCGACGGCGGCGAAGACCTTTTCGCCCACTTCAAGGAAATTCAGGGCACCGGCTTCAAGACCCTGAAGGAAGGCCAGCGCGTTGAGTACAAGGCGCAGCGCGGCCCGAAGGGCATGCAGGCGACGCAGATTCGCCCGCTCTAATCGAGCTCGCGTATTGAAAAACCGCAGCTCCGGCTGCGGTTTTTTTATGTTCGGTGTTCTGATGCCGATATTGTTTACAAGCATTTCCTCGAGCGACCCGAGATGACCGCTGCAAAGTCTCAAAGCCGTCCGCCGTACAACATGCCGGCGCTGATCATGTTCACCGTCAGCACCGGGCTGCTGCTGACCGTGTTCCCCTGGTACCTGATGACGTATTCGATCGGCATTGGCGCCTGGATCGCCGGGCTGGTCCTGCTTTACGCCTGCGGCCTGTCGATCACCGGTGGCTACCACCGCTTGTGGGCGCACCGTGCGTACCAGGCGCACTGGAGCCTGAAGCTGTTCTATCTGCTGTTCGGTGCGATGGCGTTCCAGAATTCGGTGCTGATCTGGGCCTCGACGCACCGGATCCACCACGCCAACGTCGATGACGTCGACCACGATCCGTACTCGATCAATCGCGGCCTCTGGTACGCCCACATCGGCTGGATGCTCCGCGACTACCCGAGCGCCAAGACCGATTTCTCGAATGCCCGCGATCTGCTCGACGACCGGCTGGTGATGCTGCAGCACCGCTACTACCTGCCGCTGGCGCTGTTCATGAACATCGGCCTGCCGATGTTGATCGGCCTGGCTGCCGGGGACGTCTGGGGTTACCTGATGATCGCCGGCCTGCTGCGGCTGGTGGTCAACCATCACGTGACCTTCCTGATCAATTCGCTGGCGCATTACTGGGGCCGTCGCCCGTACACGGTCGAGAACACGGCCCGCGACAACGACCTGCTGGCGTTCCTGACCTACGGCGAGGGCTACCACAACTATCACCACCTGTTTCAGTGGGACTACCGGAACGGTGTCCGCTGGTGGCAGTACGACCCGACGAAGTGGCTGATTGCCGGCCTTTCATGGGTCGGCATCACGCGGGAATTGCGCCGGGTGCCGGAGTTCCGCATCCAGCGCGCGATGCTGCAGCGCCAATTCGAAGCCGTGCGCGAGCGCATGACGCGCTGCAAGCACGAAGGCCGTCTGGCGGCGCTGCGCCAGCAGTTCGAGCACGAGATGGAAACCTTCCGGGCGACGGTCGATGCCTGGAGCCAGTTGCAGAGCCAGCGCATCGAGGCCGCGCGCGACAAGCTGGCCGACCAGTGGCAGCACAGCGACATGCGCCAGCAGTTGCTGGTGCTCGAGGATCGCTTGCGCGAGCAGCGGGAGCGGATGCGCTCGATGCACCTGCAGATCGCCTGATCAACTACAGGCGGCACAAAAAGCGCAGCTCCGGCTGCGCTTTTTTTGTTGGGTGGTCGGCCGATACCGGCCGCGAATGCCTACACGGTCAGCACGATCTTGCCGATGTGCTGGCTGGACTCCATCAGCCGATGGGCATCGGCCGCCTGCGCCAGTGGAAAGCAGGCGGCGATCGGCAGCCGGATCCGGCCGGATTCGATCAGCGGCCAGACCTGCGCCCGCAGCGCCTGCGCCAGCGCCGCCTTCTCGTCATGTGTCTGCGGCCGCAGCATCGAACCGGTAATGACGATCCGCTTGCGCATGATCGCCGTCAGGTCGATGGTCGCCGCCGTGCCGCGCTGGAAACCGACCAGCAGCAGGCGTCCATCGACGCCCAGTGCCGCCAGATTGCGGGCGGTGTAATCGCCACCGACGATGTCGAGCACCACGTCGACGCCGCGTCCTGCCGTCAATCGCAGCACTTCGTCGACAAAATCCTGGCGGGCATAGTCGATCGCCACATCGGCGCCGAGTGCCAGGCAGGCCGCGCATTTGTCGGCACCCCGGGCCGTCGCCAAAGCCCGCGCGCCAAAGGCTTTCGCGAACTGGATCGCGGTGCTGCCGATGCCGCTGGTGCCGCCGTGGATCAGCACCGTTTCGCCAGCGGTCAGCCGGCCGCGCCGGAACAGGTTGCCCCACACGGTGAACGCGGTTTCCGGCAGCGCGGCGGCCTCGATCATCGAATATCCGGCCGGCACCGGCAGGCAGTGGGCGGCCGGCGTCACACAGTATTCGGCGTAGCCGCCTCCCGGCGTCAGCGCGCAGACGGCGTCGCCGACCCGCCACTGCTCGACGTCGCGACCGATCGCGACCACCGAGCCGGCGACCTCGAGCCCGAGAATCGGCGAGGCGCCCGGCGGCGGCGGATAGACGCCCATCCGCTGCAGCACGTCCGGGCGATTGACGCCGGCCGCCGCAACGGCAATCAGCACTTCATTCGGGCCCGGCTCCGGACGTGGGCCCTCGGCAAGCTGCAGGACCTCCGGCGGGCCTGGCCGGTCGACGCGAACATGGCGGTGAAGGGTATTCATGACGCCACTGTAGCGGCGAAAAAACGGAACAACTGTTCTGTTAAGGTTTTGCGACAGCCGGCCGAACCGCGACGCCGGTGCCCTCCGCTTCCCGATCCCCGAACCTCATGCCCGTATTCCAGCCGATGAAGGTGCGCGTGCCGCGCGACCTCCACACCGTCACCACCGTGGCCGATGACGTCGAGCGCGACGGGCCCCGCGCCGGCCTGTCGGCCGCCGACACCAAGGCGATCTGGTCGGCGCTGAAGGGCCTCTACCGGACCGGCGCCTATCCCGGCATCGCGTTCACGCTACGCCGGCATGGCCAGCGGGTTTTCGACCGGACCCTCGGTCATGCCGAAGGCAATGGCCCGGCCGATTCCACGAGTGCGCCGAAGCGCCTGCTGACGCCGGACACGCCGATCTGCCTGTTCTCGGCCTCCAAGGCGGTCACCGCCGTGCTGGTCCACAAGCTGGCCGAGGACGGCGGCATCCGGCTCGACGAGCGGGTCAGCCACTACCTGCCGGCGTTCGGCCAGGCCGGCAAGCAGGACACCACGATCAGCGACGTGCTCGCCCATCGCGGCGGCTTCCCGATGATGAAGATCCGGGCCGCCGACAAGAAGGTCGAACTGATGGAGGACTGGGACCGGGTAATCGACCTGATCTGCGCCTCGCCGCCGACTGCCAGCCGCCAGCAGGCCTATCACGCGATGACCGGCGGCTTCATTCTCGGCGAGATCATCAAGCGGGTCACCGGCACGCCGATCACCACCTACCTCGATGCCGAGATCCGCAAGCCGCTGAAGTTCCGCCACTTCACCTACGGCATCGCGAAGAAGCACTGGCCGGAGGTGGCGCTGAACTACGAGGCTGGCGCGCCGGTGCGTTTCCCGCTGTCCACGGTCGCCGAGCGCGCGCTGTTCGTGCCGTTCCCGGAAGTGGTGCGCGCCTCCAACACGCCCAGCTTCAAGCAGGCGGTGATCCCGGCCGGCAACATCTATGCGACCGCCGACGAACTGAGCCGCTTCTTCCAGATGCTGCTCGACGGCGGCAGCGTCAACGGCAGGCAGATCCTGAAGCCGGCGACCGTGGCGCGGCTGCGCAAGCCGGTCGGCCGCATCGGTCTCGACCGGATGCTGATGATTCCGCTGCAGTACAGCGAGGGCATGATGCTCGGCGCCCGTCCCGCAGGCCTCTTCGGACCGGACACGCCGGAGGCCTATGGCCACCTCGGCTTCATGAACATCCTGGGCTGGGCCGATCCCTCGCGGCATCTGTCGGCGGCGCTGCTGACCACCGGCAAGGCCATTCTCGGCACCCACCTGATCGCCCTGAGCCGCCTGCTGGCGACGATCAACGCGCGCTGCGCCTGATCGCACCCGGACGGCGTGCCCGCCGTGATCCGGCGGGCCGTTCGTCAGCGCTTCGGCTTCAGCATCGTGCCGGTGCAGTTCGGCGCGCCGCAGCGGCATTCCCAGATTTTCTTCATCCGGGCCGTGTGGCGGCATTCCAGCTTGATGCCGTAGTCGAAGGTCAGCTCTTCGCCCGCCTCGATCTCGCGAATCGTTTCGATGATGATGCGGTCGCGCTTCGGGTCCTGGTCCGGCGATTCGATGACGTACGGCTTGCAGTTCGGATCGCAGCTGTGATTGATCCAGCGGGCGTCATTGGCGTCGAAGTTGCCGTCGATGACGTAGCGATCGTTCAGCGTGAACAGGAAGGTGTGGCCGGATTCGACGGTGTTGGCGTAGGCCTTGTCGATCCAGGCGTGGGTCCGCAGGCGGCCGGCGTAATCCATCACCTCCAAGCCTGCGGGCAGCTTCTGTGCCGCGAAAACGCCATTGCCGTGAATCGCCGAACGACGGGTGACGGTGTAGCCGGACATGCGGGAACCGGGAAGGGATCGTTCCGCATTGTGAGCCAGAAGCGGCGCGCTGCGCATGTCGGGCCGTGCCGAAGTCGGCGCCGTGCGTGCCGGCGGGAAGGCCTCAGTCGTCCAGGGAGCGGCGCAGCGCCTTGATGCCGCCGCGTCGGGTCTTGTCGTCGACCCGGCGCTGCTTCGCCGCCCGGCTCGGCCGGGTTGCCCGACGCGTCGCCGGCACGTGCAGCGCGCGTACCAGCAGGTCGGCAAGACGGGCAAGGGCGGCTTCGCGGTTGGCTTCCTGGCTCCGGTGCTGCTGAGCCTTGATGACCACCACGCCGTCGCGGGTGATCCGCTGATCGGCCTTCAGCAGCACGCGCGCCTTCAGGTCCTCGGCAAGGCTGGACGCGCGGATGTCGAAGCGCAGGTGGATCGCCGTCGAGGTCTTGTTGACGTGCTGGCCGCCGTTGCCCTGCGCGCGGATCGCGTTCAGCTCGATCTCCTCGAGCGGAATGCTGAGGCGCGCATTGATCACCAGCACGTCGGTGACACTCAGCCGCTGTTGGCGGCGACGCAGACCTCGGAGGTCTTGCCGGCCTGAAGCGTGTCGAGGCCGGTGCTGATCCGGTGGGCGAGATCGGCCATCGCCCGCTGATGGCCATCGGCCAGCGCGGGGAAGCCGTCGGCGATGCTGGCCGCCACCTGGCTGTCGCAGGTGGCCGCGCGGGCGGGGTCGTGCAGGCTTTCGACCGTCCAGCCGGCGTCGACCAGCGCCTGCCGCCCGAGCACCGAATCGAAGCGCCGCAGCACCACGCGCAGCCGGTACAGCGGCAGCGTGCTGTCGGCGGCGCTGCCCGGGCCGGTGGCCGTCGCGCCGAGGCCGTCGATCAGCGCCGCCCTCACCTCGTCGGCCAGCGGTGCCGCCCAGCGCTGCTCCTCGGCCGGCTGCAGCTGGCTGCGCCCTTCGCGCACGATCAGGTAGGGGGTGTCGACCTGCGCCGGAATGCTGACCGTTTCGACGATCACCCGGTACGCCGGGTCCTGGGCGGCAGCCACGGCCTCGCCGGACTTCGGCGGCACCAGCGTGTAGTAGCGGATCGGTGGGGCGCTCTGGCAGGCCGCCAGCAGCAGGCTCAGCGCGACAACGGTCAGGGGCTTTCGCATCGGGACTTCAGTCATGGGTCTGGGCATCGGTTTTCTCCGGCGGTGCGGCGGTCGGCTCGGCTGCCGCCGCCCGGCCACGCAACAGCGACTCCGGATGCTTTTCGAGATAGTCGGCAAGCACCCGGAACGAGGCAGCGGTCCGGTTCAGCTGTTCCAGCATCCGCCGGGTGTCCTGCTGCAGCGGGGCTTCCGGCGAGGTGAGGTTCTGTTCCAGCGAACGGATCGCGGTCGCGGCATTGTCCAATGTGCGCCGGGCCTGCGGCGCGATGTCCTGATCGAAGGTACGCAGCAGAGTATTGGCGCTGTTGACCATGGTCCGCAGATCGGCGCCCAGTTCGGCGAACGGAATCTTGTCGAGCTTGGTGACGATGCTCTCGATCTGCGTCTGGATTTCCTCGAGGCTGCCGGCGGCGGTCGGGATCTCCGGCATCGTGTCGCCGGCCGTCACCCGTCGGGCCTTGCCGCCCAGCTTGAAGAACAGGGCCACGTACTGCTGGCCGGTCAGCAGGTTGCCGGCGCGCAGCTGCGCGGTCAGCCCCTGGTCGATCAGCTTGTTCAGCACCGCCAGCGCCGGCCGCTCGCTGTCGGCTGCCAGGCCTTTCAGCGCCGACCAAGCCGGGCCCAGCCGCTCCAGGTACAGCTCGACCATCACCTTCGAGTAGAAGCTCTGCTGGCGCACGTCGTACTGCGGTTCGATCGAACGGATCGCGCCGATCACCAGGCCGTTGAAGTCGACCGGCGTGCCGGCGGTCAGGCCGCGCGTCGACTGGCGCAGCACCAGCAGCGCGCGCACCGACGGGCCATCCGGCGGGGCGAGCGCGGTGGCGATGCCGTCATAGAGTTCGAAGCGGCTGTCCTCTCGGGCCGGCTCGCCCGGGTTGCGCTCGTCCAGCGGCTGGAAGGCGATGCCGCCAGCCACCACCGTGGCCAGCGACTGGGTGTTCAGCCGCAGGCCCTCGGACGACACGGCCAGATCGATGCCGCCGGCGTTCCAGAAGCGGACGCCGTCGGTCACGAAGCGGTCGTATGGCGCGTCGATGAACACCCGCACGGTGATGCGCTTGCCGTCCTCGTCGAGCGTGGCGTCGACCACGCGGCCGACCGCCACCCGCCGGTAGTAGACCGGCGCGCCGATGGTGATCGAGCCGGCATCGAGCGTGGTCAGCGTGAACTGCTTGCCCTTCTGGTCGTGGGTGACCGCAGGCGGTTTCTCGAGGCCGACGAAGTCGCGCTGCTGCTCGCCCGAGCGGCCGACGTCGACGCCGATATACGCGCCTGACAGCAGCGTGTTGATGCCGGACACGCCGCCGATGCCGATCCGCGGCCGGACCACCCAGAAGCGGCTGTCCTTGACGGCGATGCGCTTGGCGTCCGGCGTCAGCTCCACTTCGACGGTGACGCCGCTGTCGTCCTCGCGCAGCTGGATGCTCGACACCTTGCCGACCACCACGTCCTTGTAGCGGACTTCGGTGGTGCCGTTCTGCAGGCTTTCGGCGGTGTCGAAGCGGATGGTGATCGTCGGCCCGGTCTGCAGCCAGGTGCGGATCACCAGCGCCAGCCCGATCAGCGCCGCCACCAGCGGGACCAGCCAGATCAGCGACAGCCGCTTGCGGCCATCACGGCGCGGCTCCGGTGCAGGCAGCGCGGACATCGGAGAGGTTTCGCTCATGTCGGGAGACGGTCGGTGGCGCGGCGGGCGGGGATCCGGGTGCTGTCCCAGATCAGGCGGGGATCGAAGCTCATGGTGGCCAGCATGGTCAGCACCACGACCGCCCCGAAGGCCACGATGCCGGCACCGGGCTCGGCATTGGCAAGGCTGCCGAAGTGTACCAACGCGATCAGCAGCGCCACCGCGAAGACGTCGAGCATCGACCAGTGACCGATGAATTCGAGAATCCGGTACAGCCGCGCCCGCTCGCGCGGCAGCTGAGCGGAACCGCGCTGCACCTGCACCAGCAGCAGCGCCAGCGCGCCCATCTTCAGCAGCGGCACCACCACCGAGGCGGTGAAGACGACGATCGCGAGGTCGTAGGCGCCATCGTTCCACAGCGCCACCACGCCGGACATGATGGTGTCCGACCAGCTGCGGAACAGCTTGGTCGAGCGCAGCACCGGCAGCAGGTTGGCCGGCAGATACAGGATGAACGCCGCCACCAGGAAGGCCCAGCTGCGGGTCAGCGAATCCGGCTTGCGGGCGTGCAGCGGATGGCCACAGCGCGGGCAGGGCGCGCCTTCCGGCGGCTGTTCGACGACCACCCCGCAGGCTTCGCAGCCGATCAGCCCGAGTGCCGCGCCGCGCGGGATCAGCGGCTCATCGGCCATCGTGGATCTCCCACAGCGCGCGCAGCTCGAAGGTGCTCAGTGCGGTCAGCAGGATGGTCAGCACGCCGAAGCCCCAGAGCCCGGCCTCGGCGGTGACCCGCGCCAGCGACGACATCTTGATGATCGACACCAGGATGCCGATCAGGAACACCTCGACCATGCTCCACGGCCGCAGCCAGCGCAGGCCGTGCATCGCGGCGACGAAGCCTTTCGGCCGCGCTGGCAGCCGTGCCGCGTGCAGCACGTACAGGTACAGGGCCAGCTGCGCCAACGGGAACAGGAACACGGTGCCAGCGGCGATCGCCGCCACCGGCCCGACGCCGTGCGACCAGGCGCTGGCGACCATCGTCATCAGCCAGCCACGGGTGGTGACGCCGGCCGACTGCATGGTGACGATCGGCGCCGCATTGGCCAGCACGAAGACGATCAGCGCTGCCACCGTCAGCGCCAGCATCGCGTCGATGTCCAGCCGCGAGCGGCGGTACAGCGTTGCGCCGCAGACGCGGCAGTCGGCCGCTTCGCCGGGCGCCAGCGGGCCGCGCTGGTGCACGCTGTCGCAGTGTTCGCAGATCGCCAGCTCGGGCCGGAGCCGCAGGGGCGGGGGCGCGCCGTCCTTCATGTCCATGCGGCAAGCATAGCCTGTGCCTGCCGCTACACTGCCGCGCCCGCACCGCCCGCCGCCGCCATGACCGCCCACTCCGCCGCCGATCCGCAAGCCGTTCTCGAAGCCCGCGTGGTCGAGCTGGAAGCGCGGCTGGCCTGGGCCGATGACACGCTGTCGACCCTGGGCGGCGAGCTGGCCCGCCAGCAGAAGGCCATCGAGGCGCTGGAGCTGAAGCTGAGGTCACTGAACGAGCGGCTGGCCAGTGCCGACGAACCGGTGTTCCGCGGCACCGCGCGGGACGAGATCCCGCCGCACTGGTAGGCGGCGGGCCGCGACTTCAGGCGGCGGCCGGCGTGTCGAAGGATTGCAGCGCCTCGGTCAGCGTCTCGGCGCAGGGCGCGTCGATCTTCAGGGGCTGCAGGTCGTCGGCGCGGCTGCGGCCGCGGGTCAGCACGGCGATCGGCAGGCCGCGTTCGCGGGCGGCCAGCGCGAAGCGATAGCCGGAATAGACCATCAGCGACGAACCGACCACCAGCAGCCCGTCCGACGCGGCCAGTGCCGCGAACGTCGCGTCGACCCGTTCGCGCGGCACGTTCTCGCCGAAGAACACCACGTCCGGTTTCAGCAGCCCGCCGCAGCGGGCGCACGGCGGCACCACGAAGCGGCTGAAATCGAGGTTGTCGAGATCGGCGTCGCCGTCCGGCAGCGCTGCGGCGCTGTGATGCGCCCAGTGCGGATTGGCGTCGAGCAGGCGCTGCTGAAACGGGCCGCGCGGCGTGCGGTCGCCGCAGCCGAGGCAGACCAGCTGGTCAAGCCGGCCGTGCAGGTCGATCACGTCGCGGCTGCCGGCGGCCTGGTGCAGGCCGTCGACGTTCTGGGTCACCAGCCGGCGAATCCGGCCGGCGTCCTGCAGCCGCGCCAGCGCCCGGTGCGCGGCGTTCGGCCGGGCCGCTGCCAGATGCGGCCAGCCGATCAGGTTGCGTGCCCAGTAGCGGGCGCGCTGCAGCGGATCGCCGCGAAAGATCTGGCCGGTGATCGGCGGCCGCCGTTTCCATTGGCCGTCGGCATCGCGGTAGTCGGGAATGCCGCTGTCGGTCGACACGCCAGCACCGGTCAGCACCAGCAGGGTCGGGCTTGCCTGCAGGAAGCCGGCAAGCGCTGCGGCCGCCTCAGTCATCGATCGGGATGCCCAGCTGCCGCGCCTGCTTCTGCCAGCGCTGCAATTCGCGCAGGTAGATGCGCAGTTCGCAGTCGGCGCAGCCGCCGCCGCAGCAGTCGTAGTCGACCGGGGCTTGTGGCTTGGGGGGCAGGGCGGGCGGTGGATCGGCGTTCATGGCGGCGGCAGGATAACGGCTCGCGGCTGCCGATCGGCGACCGCCTGTGCCAAGCTTGCGAACGAGTGTTTACCTGAACCGAACATAAGGACAATCACGATGGCCGAGAAGAAGACGGGTCTGGCGGCAGCGCTGCTCGACGCCCATGTCGAGTACCTGATCGACGAGCTGACCGGCAACGGCCTGCAGGCGCTGATCGATGAGGAAGTCGACGCCGCGCTGGCGCTGGCCGGCAAGCTGACCTTGGGCGCGGTCGTGACCCGCAAGCAGATCAAGGACACCGCGCGGATCTTCGCCGCGAAGATCGAGTTCGGGCCGGGGCTGCCGGAGATGGTCGGCGACATTGCCCGCAAGCTGTTCGCCCACGCGATCCACGACAAGACCGAGATCGGCAGCCTGCTGACCGATCAGCACTTCGAGGACTTCACCACCCAGGCGCTGGAACTCGACACGCTGCGCGAAAAGATCATCCGCGGCGTGGTCACCAGCCCGCTGTATGCGGAGTTCGCCTCGGATCTGCTGTACAGCGGCATCACCGGCTATCTGGCGCAGAGCAACGTCACCAAGAACATCCCCGGCGCCAGTTCGATGCTCAAGCTCGGCCGGGCGGCGCTGAATGTCGCCAAGCCCAGCCTGGAAGCCTCGATCGAGGAGGGCCTGCGCAAGTACATCGCCAAGGCCGTGCAGGCGTCGACCGCCCGCAGCGCCGAGTTCCTGATCCACCACGCCGATGCCGAAGCGCTGAAGGAACTGGCGCTCGATACCTGGGACCGGATCAAGGAACAGCCGATCGGCGCGCTGCGCGAGGACATCGACGCGCGTCATGTCGAGGAACTGTTCGTCACCGGCTTCGAAGCCTGGCGGCACCTGCGCCAGCAGGACTGGTACACGGTGATCATCGACGCCGGCATCGACGGCTTCTTCGACAAGTACGAGGACGCCACACTGGCCGCACTGCTCGATGACCTCGGCGTCGGCCGCCCGCAGATTGTCGACGAGGCGCGCCGCTACGCGCCCAGCGTGATCAAGGTGCTGAAGAAGAAAAAGCTGCTCGAGCCGATCGTCCGCCGTCGCCTGGCCGGCTTCTACGGCTCGCCGGCTCTGCAGGCGGCGCTCGACAAGGCCGGCGGCTAAACCCGGCGCCGGCGTCGCGCATCGAAGCCGGGATGGCGGCCGCCGTGCCGGCATCGCTACCATCGCGCCCATTCCCGTCCCGCCAGCCCTGTCATGTCGAGCGTGCCCGATCCGGCCGAACCGACGCCTGCCGCCGCTTCCGCCGTCACCGCCCCGGCGGTGGCGCGGACGCGGCTGATCGAACGGCGTGGCTGGCAGCGGGCGGTGTTCGAGGTGGCGCTGCTGATCGCCTCGGCGATGCTGGCGCTGGCCGTCAACGACTGGACCGAGGAGCGCGAGCGGACCCGGCTGGCGCAGCGCGTGCTGCTGGAGCTGAAGCTGGAGATCGAGCAGAACCAGCAGGCGATCGTCGAGGCGCTGCCGTATCACGAGAAGATGTATGACGGCTTCCGCGCGTCCCGGCAGGCCCTGAACAAGGGCGAGGCCTGGGAGTATCCGGCGGCATTCGATGGCCTCAACCAGATCCTGTTCCAGCGCGCCGCCTATGACGCCGCACTGCTCAGCCAGACCCTGCCGCACCTCGAATCCCGCACGCTGTCGGCGATCTCCGCGCTGTACACGCAGCAGGAGGAATACACGCAGAACCTGCGCATGTTCGCCGCCGCCACCTTGCAGACCGACGACAAGGACAGCCGCCGCGACCTGCGGCTGACCGAAAACTGCTTCAAGCAGATGGCGGCCAGCGAGCGGCGGCTGACCACGCTGCTGGAGAAGGCGAAGGCGGCGATCGGCAGCGAGCTGGACGGCACGCCCTAGGGCTTGTCATCAATTGCTTTGGTCGCTGCGTTGCAGGTCAAAAAGCCGCCGGGCGAGGCGCGAACCGCAGGCCATAGCGATTCTATGGCCGAGGTTCGTAACGAAGTCCCGGCGGCCTTTTGGCCGCAGTCCTTCGGGGCGGGGCCGTTTTTGCCCATTGCTGCCTCTCTCGTCGCGCCAATGGAACATCCATTGGCCGCTCCTCGTTCGTTGCACTGGGCAAAAACGACCTCCGCCGCAACGAGCAAAGCAATTGATGACAGGCCCTATAGGCGCTGCGCGTCGATCCAGCGGCTGATCTTCAGCTCCAGCACGTCGAGCGGCAGCGAGCCGTCCTTCAGCACCTCGGTGTGGAAGGCCTTGATGTCGAAGCGGCCGCCGAGCGCAGCTTCGGCGCGGCGGCGCAGCTCAATGATCTTCAGCTCGCCGATCTTGTAGGCCAGCGCCTGGCCGGGAATGGCCATGTAGCGCTCGGTTTCCGAGATCGACTGCGTCAGCCCCTGCGCTGAATTGGCCAGCATGTAGTCGATGACCTGCTGGCGGCTCCAGCCCTTGGCATGCAGGCCGGTATCGACCACCAGCCGGATCGCCCGGAACAGCTCGGCCTGCAGCCGCCCGAACCAGGCGTAAGGATCTCGGTATACGCCCAGCTCGCGGCCGAGCGACTCGGCGTACAGGCCCCAGCCTTCGATGTAGGCGGTGAAGCTGCCGAAGCGGCGGAACGCCGGCACGCCCGCAAGTTCCTGCTGGATGCCGATCTGGAAATGGTGGCCGGGGATCGCCTCGTGCAGGAACAGCGATTCCGCCGCCCAGGTCTTGCGCGACGGCAGATCGTAGGTGTTCAGGTAGAAGATGCCGGGCCGCGAGCCGTCCTCGCTCGGCCGCTGGTAGCTGCCGCCGGCTGCGCTCTGGGCGCGGAAGGCCTCGACCGGCCGAATCTCGAAACCGGCCCTCGGGCGCTCGGCGAACAGCCGGCCCGCCGCCTGGTCGACCACGGCCGACAGGTCGTTGTAAGCCTTCAGCGCCGCCGCCTCGTCGGCGTAGGTGAAGCGCGGATCGCTGGACACGAAGGCGAAGAACGCGGCCAGATCGCTGCGGAAGTCGACCTGCTGCATCACCGCGCGGATCTCGCCGTGGATGCGCGCCACCTCGGCCAGGCCGATGTCGTGGATCTCCGCCGGCGTCAGCGTGGTGGTGGTGATCGCCCGCACCTTGGCCGCATACCAGGCCGCGCCATCCGGCAGCGCCCCGAGGCCGGCGCTGGTCCGGCAGGCCGGCAGGTAATCATCACGAAGGTAGTCGCGCAGCCGCGCGTAGGCCGGCAGCACGGTGGCGGCGATCAGCTGGCGATAGTCGGCGCTGAGGCGCTGGCGGTCGGCCGCGCTGAAATCGTCCGGAAAGTTCGCGACCGGCTTCCAGAACAGGCTGTCCTCCGGCCGGGCCACGGCCAGTGCGTCGAGCTGCGACAGCGCCTTGGTCATCAGCACGTCTGGCTGCACGACGCCCTGGGCGACGCCGTCGCGCAGGTTGGCGATCGCCTGGTCGAACAGCGCTGGAATCTGCGCCGCTCGGCGCGCCCAGCGGTCGTAGTCGGCCACCGTCCTGAACGGCTGCGCGCCGGTGCCGGTGCCGAGCTGCGCCAGCTGGGCGGCCAGGTTGTAGAACTGGTTGACCGGCAGCAGATGCTCCGGAAAGCGCGCCGCCTCGATCGAACGCTCCAGCTGCCGGCGCAGGATGTCGAGGCTCAGGCCGTCGGCCGCCGACACGCGGGCCGGGTCGATCGACCGAACCGTGGCCAGCCAGCGCGCATCGAAGGCGGCGCTGCGGGCGCGGGCATCGGCCGACAGCGTGTTTGGCAGCTGGTCGTCGTAGCGGTGGTCGCCGACATAGGTCGCGCGCAGCGGGTCCATTGCCAGCGTTTCCTGCCAGTAGCGCTCGAATAGCGGGGCAAGATCGCTGCCGGCCGGTGGGGCCTGCAGCGGCGCCGGCGCGCAAGCGCTCAGGGACAACAGGACAAGGGCGCTGACCGTACGACGGAACATCGGGCACTCCGGGCGGGGTTCGTGGTCAACAATGCCGCAGTTGTCCGACCAGCGGTGTCGCGCGTCTTCAGATTCCGTTCAGCCGGACCATTGCATTGTCCGCCCGCGCCGCTACCGGCCCAGTCGGCAACGACGCCGCAGTCCGCTGTCCGCTGTTCGCAGGCGCACATGCCCGCGTCCGGCGCACCGCGCCAACCAAGAAAAAGACAGGAGAGTCACCCCCGTGAAACTTGCAAAGACCGTTCGTATCGCTTCGCTCGCCCTGGCGCTGACCGGCGCCTCCGGCATCGCTTCGGCGGCCAATTACAACTACCTGGAAGGCGGCTTTCTGTTCCGCGACAACTACGGCAACGACGATGCCGGCTTCCGCGTCGGGGGCTCGGTGGCGCTGACCGGCCCGCTGGCGGCCTATGGCGAATTCACCAGCAACGATCGGGTGGACCAGTTCAGCGCCGGTGCGCTGTTCCACCAGCCGATCAACAGCGAGCTCGACTGGTTTGCCGGCGGTGGCCTCGAATACGTCGATATCGGTCCGGAAGACGACCTCGGCTTCGGCCTGCGCGGCGGTCTGCGCTGGACCCCGCTGAAGGCCTTCGAAGTGACGCCGGAACTGCGTTACTACGACGCCGTTGGTGACGGCCAGCTGTCGTTCCGGGTCGGCGGCGTCTACGCGTTCTCGCCGCCGTTCGCGCTGACGGCAGCGCTGCAGGGCGGCGACGATGACCGTGTCGAGGTCGGCCTGCGCTGGAACTTCGGCAGCTGAACCCCGCGTGCCGGCGTTCGCCGGGACTGACCGGAAGGGCCGCGCAAGCGGCCCTTTCGCGTTTTGCGCCAGGGGCCTGCCCGAGGCGGAACCGGCGGCGCTTTTCGGTATTCTGCGGCCATCCCCCATTGCCGCTGCGCGCTGAACCGCGCCCTGGAGATCGCCGATGAACGTCGCCCTGTCCGTCCTCGATCTGGTGCCGAACTGCACCGGCTCGAATCCCGCCGAAGCGCTGCGCCGCACGGTCGATCTGGCGCGGCTCGCCGAACGCCTCGGCTACGCCCGCTACTGGTTCGCCGAGCACCATTCGCTGGCCAGTGTCGCCAGCAGTGCGCCGGAAATCCTGATCGGCCACATCGCCTCGGCCACCACGTCGATCCGGGTCGGCTCCGGCGGCATGATGCTGCCGAACCACATTCCGTATCGGATGGCGGAAATCTTCCGCACGCTGGAAGCGCTGCATCCCGGCCGCATCGATCTCGGCATCGGCCGGGCGCCGGGTACCAATGGCGCGGCTACCCGGGCGCTGCGCGCAGCGGGCAGCGAACACTTCTCGGCGATGATGAACGAGCTGGTCCGCTTCGGCGGCGACCAGCCCTACGGCCCCGGCCACCCGTACGCCAAGGTCACCGCGATGCCGACCGGCGTGCCGCTGCCGCCGGTCTGGATTCTCGGCTCCTCCGGAGCCAGCGCTGCGGCGGCCGGCGCGGCCGGCTTCGGCTACAGCTTCGCCAGCCATTTCTCGACCGAGCCGCCAGCGCCGGCGTTTCGCGCCTACCGCGAGGCGTTCAAGCCGTCGGCGAACTTCCCGAAGCCGCACGCGATCCTGGGCGTGCAGGTGGTCTGCGCGGAAACCGATGCCCGGGCCGACGAACTGGCGCAGTCGATGGACCTGACCTGGCTGCGCATCAACCGCAACCAGTACCTGCCGATCCCGTCGCCGGAAGAAGCCGCCGCCTACGACTGGACCGAGATCGACCGCGAGGAAGTACGCCAGCAGCGCCGCCTGAGCATCGTCGGCTCGCCGGCCACGGTGCGGGCGCGGATCGCGGCGCTGGTCGAAGACACCGGAGCCGACGAGGTGATGATCGTCACCAACCTCCACGGCCACGCCGAACGGCTGGCCTCGTACGAACTACTGACCGCCGCGTTCGCCGAACGGCGCCGCGCTGCCTGAATCCGGCGGCCGCCGCGACGGCGCCGCCGATGAACTTTCAGCCGCTGCCGGCGCTCGATACCCTGCAGGAGCTGTTCATCATCTGACCGGAGCCAACCATGTCCGCGACGCGCTGGGGTGTGATTCTCGTGGCCGGGCTGGGGGCGCTGGCCGCCGCCTGGTTCTTCTGGCTGAAGCCGCCGCCACCTGCGCCGGCCGTGCCGGCGCCGGCCGCCGAAGCTGCCGTCGAAGCGCCACCGCCGGCGGCTGACTATCCGGTGCCGCCGGCGGCACCGGAAGCGGCAGCGCTACCGTCGATCGACGACAGCGACGACGCCTTCCGGCGCGCGCTGCTCGGCGTGCCTGGCGCGCAGCCGCTGGAAGCCTGGCTGATCCCCGATCTGCTGATCCGCCGCATCGTCGTCACCATCGACAACCTGCCGCGCGAGCGGGTGGCGCTAAAGCTGCGGCCGCTGCGTCCGGTCGATGGCGCGTTCCGGGTGCTGGAGCGGGACGACGGCACGGCGACGCTCGACGACGCCAATTCCGATCGCTATGACGCCGCGATGGCGGTGCTGGCCGCGCTCGACGACGAGGCGCTGGTGGCGCTGTACTTCCGCTGGTATCCGCTGTTCCAGAAGGCGTATCAGGATCTGGGCTACCCCGGCGCCAGCTTCAACAACCGACTGATCGCGGTGATCGATCACCTGATCGCCACGCCGAAGCCCGCCGCGCCGATCACGCTGGTGAAGCCGAAGATCTACTGGGAGTTCGCCGATCCGGCGCTGGAGCACGCCTCCTACGGCCGCCGCCTGCTCTGGCGGATCGGCAGCCAGCACCGGGCGGCGCTGGTGGCCCGGCTGATCGCGATCCGTGGCCGGATCGTCACCGGCGGCGTCGACGCAACGGCGCGCTAGCGGCCGACTGCGCCGCTCCACGCCGCCGGCGGCGCCAGCCCGATGCGCCGCTGCCGGCGATTGAACAGGGCCAGCACGGCCTGGGCGGCGAGGATGATCACGAAGCCGTCGAACGGCAGGCGGAAGCGCACCTCGCCAAGCGAGATGAAGGCGGTCGCCATCAGGCCCAGCATCGGCGTCAGCAGCAGACATTCGGCGAGGCTGTCGGGCTTCAGGCGCAGCAGGCGCGGCGCGCGCCAGACCAGCCACAGCAGCGCCAGCGGCAGCAGCATCCACTTGTAGAGGTTCTGGTAGCCGCGCGCCCAATTGCGCTGGCGGTAAGTCGCGGCCGGCCAGAAATCACGGCCGACGAATAGATCGGCGACATTGCGCAGGCTGCTGGTCAGCGCCATCCACGGATCGGCCTCGATGCGCCGGTGCAGTTCGGCCAGATTGGCCGGCACGTCGTAGGCACCGAAGTCGAGGTCGACGCGCTCGTGATAGCCGCGCAGCGGCGCACTCGGGCTGGTGAACGAAAAGGTCATCTGACGCGGGCCATCGAGCCAGCGGAATTCCGCCTTTTCGCCGGCATGGCCCATCAGCGCGTTCATCGCAGTGTTGGTACTGACCAGGCAGAAATGGCCTTCCGCCAGCCGTGTGCAGCGCTGCGCCAGCGGCAGCAGCACGATCGCCAGCCCCAGCGCCACGCCGGCCACGAGACTCAGCGCGCCCCGCCGGTGCTGCACCCGCAGCCACAGCAGCACGATCACGCCGGTGACGAGCACCGGCAGCAGGATGGTTGCCTTCAGCGCCGCCGCAAGGCCGGCGGCCAGCCCGGCAGCCAGCGCCCACAGCGCGGTGCTGGCCGGCACCGGCGCATCGATCGCCCGCAGCAGCAGCACATAGGCCCAGACCAGCGCGCAGGTGAAGGGATTTTCGGCGAGGAACAGGCCGGCGTAGTGGAACAGCGGCAGGTACAGCGCCACCACCGCGAGGCTCAGCACCGCCACGCCGTTGCCGTAGAGCCGGCGCGCCAGCGACCACAGGCCGGCCATCGTGGCCAGCGACAGCAGCCACTGGGCGATGACGAACAGGCCGGCGCCGGGATCGACCTTCAGCAGCGCCGCGAACAGGTAGGACGCTCCGGGCGGGTACAGCGAATCGGCAATGCCCTCGACATGGCCGTCGAGCAGCGCGCGGGCGCGTTGCAGATAGCCGGCCATGTCGCTGTAGACGTGCAGCAGCGGCGGGTGCAGCACCAGCAGGTAGATCAACCGAAGCAGGCCGCCACCGAGCCAGCAGCACCAGACGATGCCGACCTGCCGGCGGCTCAGCGGAAGCGGGTGGGGCATCGACGGGCGGCGGTCAGTCGGACGATGTCTCGGTCGCCGGTGCCGCCGCCGGCTCGCGCTTCAGGCCATCGAGCCGGCGCGCCGCTTCGGCATCCGCTGCCGCATCGCGCTGCCGCTCCGCCCGCGTCCGCCCGAACTTGATGCGATTGGCCGCCGCCTGCGCCTCGGCCTCGGCGCGCGCTTTCCGCTTGCGTGCCTTGTTCAGGTTGATCAGGTCGGCCATGCGGCGGCAGCGCGGTGTGCGATCAGGCGGCGAACAGCCGCCAGGCCATGGTGCCGACCAGGCCGATCTGGGCGAGGAAGAACGTGGCCCGGGTCATCACCAGCCAGAAGGAGGTGCCGAGCAGGTGCACGCCGGCCTGACCGATGCGCAGGTAGACCACATAGATCGCCAGCGGATCGATGGCGGTGGCGCTCTTGTCCATCAGCGCACCGACTGCAACCACGGCGAGGAACAGCGGGAAATTCTCGACCGCATTGGCATGCGCGTGCTGGGCGCGGACCAGCAGGGCCGGGTCGATGGAGGGCTTGTCGCGACCCCAGGCATCGGCTGGCTTCGAGCCGGTCAGCACCTGCGGCACGCGCGGCAGTGCATAGCTCAGCACCAGCGCGATGATCACGAACACGTACAGCAGTACAGCATGCAAACCGGTCATGGTGATTCCCTGAACAAGTAGTAGTGGTGGTGTTTGTCCAGGAACTGCGTTCAGGCTGATGTATCGCCGTCCAGCTCATCCAGCGCCGCCTTGCTGTACACCGCCAGCCGCTGCAGATGCGGCAGGCCGTCGCGACAGCCGATGAAGCCGAAGTTTAGCTGGTCGCCGTACGACACTACCGTGATGTTCAGGCCGTAGCCGTGCATCGGGATCGACAGCGGGTAGTAGGCGTCCAGCTTGAAGCCACGGAAGTACAGCGGCCTGGTCGGTCCCGGGACGTTCGAGATTACGAGGTTGAACGCCGGCCGGATGCGGCCGACCGTTCCCGGCACGCGGGCCAGCAGCAGTGGCGCCATCAGCAGCGCGCCGTATTGCAGAATGCCGTTGCGGGTCATGCCGGCCAGCTGCGCCTTGGCGGCGGCGGTGGAGGCGATGATGGCCCGGAAGCGGGCCTGCGGCTCGGCGATGTCGGTCGCCAGCGAGGCAATGATGGCGCCCACCGCGTTGCCGCCGCCGGGGTCGTCCTTCGGCCGCACGTTGACCGGCAGCATCGCGGTCAGCGGCTCGGCCGGCAGGGCGTCAAGCTCGCCGAGCAGACGCCGCAGCGCGGTCGCGCACAGCGCCAGCACCAGATCGTTCAGGGTGCCGCCATGGGCCTTGGCGACGCGCTTGAGCCGCTCCAGCGAGAACTGCTGGGTCGCGAACCGACGGTTGCGGCTGATCTTCTGGTTGAGGATCGACTTCGGTGCCTGCATCGGCGCCTTCAGCGCCGGGTCGCGCGCCTTTTCCGGCTTCCAGGCGCCCATCACCGTGTCCTTCAGCGCCCGGGTGATGGTCTGCGAGGTATCGACCTGCTCGCGGGCCAGACGCATCAGCAGATCCAGCGTCGGCTCCTGGGGCGTCTTCTCGGCCTTGGCGGCGCGCGCTTTCGGGGCGATCGAGAAGAACATCGGCGTGTCGTGCTCGTCGGCCGTCGACGACAGGCTGTTCGACAGCAGCCGGATGCCGGTGTAGCCGTCGACCAGCGCGTGGTGAACCTTGAAATAGATCGCGAAGCGGCCGCCTTCCAGGCCTTCGATGAAATGCACTTCCCAGGGCGGGCGCTGGAAGTCGAGCCGGTTGGAATGCAGCCGCGAGACCAGGATGCCGAGTTCGCGCTCGTCGCCGGGCGAGGGCAGGGCCGAGCGGCGGATGTGGTACTCGACGTCGAAGTGATCGTCCTCGACCCAGCGCTGCAGCGGGTGGGCCAGCAGGTTCGGGAAGCGCAGCTTGTAGTTCCATGGCGGACAGGCGCGCGCATCGGCGCGCACCTCATCCATCAGCCGGCGCAGCAGCGATTCATCGGCATCCGGCGGCGGCGAGAACGGCATCAGCGCGCCGACCATCATCATGGTTTCGCCGGACTCGCCGGCCAGGAACGTCCAGTCCAGCGGATTGAGGCGCTTGGCGCTCTTCATGTTGGTCTCCCCTCGTGTGCGGGGAGCATGCTACGGACTACGGTTGTTCACCAGCCAGAAAGCGGTCGAGCGCCGCGCAGAACGGTTCCGGCAGTTCGAACTGCGGCAGCGCGCCGGTCGCGAAGCGGGTGAACGACCAGTTCGGCCGGTCGGCGTACCAGGCCGTGCCCCGGTAGTCGACGAAATCGCCGCGCACGCCATACGACATCCACACCGGCTGCGTCAGGCCGTCGTACAGCGTGTTGACGTCGGCCGAGAACAGATTGGCGGACACGAAATGCAGCGGCGCGAACTTGGCCCCCGGCTGCTGCGTGGTCAGCACGTCGTAGGCCCACAGGCCCTCGTCGATGGTCTTGCTGCCCCAGGTCTTCTCGAGGAAGTAGCGGATGGTGCCGGGCCGGGTCAGCAGGCCGTAGATGCCGTCGTCCCAGGCCGACCAGCTGAGCGTCCGGTACAGCCAGGCCTGGCCGCGCGTGGAGCCCGGTGCGCCGTGGCGCGGCTTCTTGCCGCTGAAGCCGGTCGGGCTGACCAGTGCCAGCCGCGCGAACGCCTGCGGCTGCTCGACGGCGGCGCGGGCCAGAAATTCCGCCGACAGGCTCAAGGCCAGCGCGTCGATCGCGACGTCGCCGTGGCGGCGGCGGATCTCGGCCGCCGCCGCAAGCACGGCGTCGGTCATCAGGCGCGGCGTGTAGGCGCGGTCGCTGCGCTCGGACAGGCCGAAGCCGGGCAGGTCGATCGCGTAGACCGGCCGGGTCGCCTTCGCGTGATCGAACAGCGGCCGCACCTCGTAGGCGCTGCCGGCGGCATTGACGCTGTGGATCAGCAGCAGTGGCCGATGGCCGGTCGGCGCCGATGGCGTCGACGCGAACATCGCGACCCGGCCGATGGCCGGCGTTTCCAGCGTGATCGCGCTGCCGTCGACCGGTTGCGGCAGGGCCGGGATCACGGTCGGCCGGCCGGCACAGCCGGCGGTGCAGAGCAGGGCCAGCAGAAGCGGCAGCAGGCGCATCGACAAGCCTCGGCGGATGACGGTGGGCGCGGGGTCAAGACTTGATTCCGCCGCGCGCCCGCTCGATGCGCTGGTAGGCGGCCGTGATGCGCCGGGTCTTTTCTTCAGCCAGCGCCCGCATCGACTCCGGCAGTCCCTTGGCGGCGAGCTTGTCCGGGTGGTTCTCGCTCATCAGCTTGCGATAGGCGCGCTTGATCTCGCTGTCGCTGGCGCTGGCGGCGACGCCGAGCACCTGGTAGGCGTCCTCCAGCGCGCCCGGTGCGTCGCGGCCGACGCCGCCACTGCCGCCGCCGGCGCTGCCGCCGGAAAAACCGCCGGAGCCGCTGCGCATCATCGCTTCGAGCATCGCCAGGTCGCGGTCGGACAGGCCCAGCGCGCGGGCGATCCGCGCCAGCATCGCGTGCTCGGCGGCGTGCATCTGCCCGTCGGCGATGATGGCCGACACCTGCACCTGCAGGAACATCTGCCGGAACATCGGCTGGGCGCGGCTGGCGGCGGCGAAACGGGCCAGCTCGGCGTCGAGATCGAAATCGGCGCTCTTGCCACGATTGAAGGCGCGCTTAGCGGCGTCGCGCGCTTCGCCGTTCAGGCGCAGCTGGTCGAACAGCGCCTCAGCGACCCGGATCTCGTTCTCGCTGACATGGCCGTCGGCCTTGCAGACCGCGCCCATCACCGCGAACGTCGAGTCGAGGAACTGCGCCTGCACAGCGGTGATTTTCTTGACCGCCGTGCGCAGCAGCAGCCGTCCGAGCAGCGGCAGCAGCGCCCATACCAGCAGGCCGCCGATCAGCGCCCCGCGCCAGCCATTGACGGCAAGGCCGATCAGGCCGCCGACGAAAATGAAGAATTGCATGGATCGGAGTTTACCAAGCCCGGCATGGCAACCCGGCTGCATCGCAGCCGGCGGCGCGGCTATGCTCGCGTCCCGCCACCCGTTCCCGGACCGATCGTCATGACGAAATTCCTTGCCCGCCTGCTGATTGCCGCCTCCGCGCTGATCGGCGCGACCGCCCATGCCGCCGATGCGGCCGCGCCGGCGGCCAGCGCCACCGAGCTGGAAAACAAGCTCTACCTCGACCTGCCGGCCGGCCGTGTGGTGATCGCGCTGCGTCCGGACCTGGCTCCGAAGCACGTCGCCCGGATCAAGGAACTGACCCGCCAGGGCTTCTACGACGGCCTGAAGTTCCACCGCGTGATCGACGGCTTCATGGCCCAGACCGGCGATCCGACCGGCACCGGTGCCGGCGGCTCGGGCAAGAACCTGCCGCCGGAGTTCTCGACCGAACACCATGTGCGCGGCGTGCTGTCGATGGCGCGCGCGCAGGCGGTGGATTCCGCCGACAGCCAGTTCTTCATCATGTTCGGCCCGGCACCGAGCCTGGACGGCAAGTACACGATCTGGGGTCAGGTCGAGAGCGGCATGGAGTACGTCGACGCGATCAAGAAAGGCGTGGCCTACGACAATGGCGCGGTGCTCGGCGAGCCGACCAAGATCGTCAGGATGCAGGTCGCCGCCGACGCCGAGAAGAAGGCCGCCGACAAGAAGGGCAAGTAACGGCGGCCGCGCGTCGCCCGCATCCGGCATCTTGATTGCGAGCGAGGTGCACCCATACAGCGGCTGGTGGCGCGATGCTGCGCCCGGCCGCTTCCGTGTTCACGATTCCGAAGGTTCCGAGGTCCCCATGCCGTTATACGAATACGCCTGCACCCAGTGCGGCCAGTCGGTCACGCTGCTGCAGAAGATGTCCGATGCGCCGGCCGTCGACTGCCCGTCCTGCAACAAGCCTGGCCTGGTCAAGCAGATTTCCGCCGCCGGCTTCCGTCTGAAGGGCGGCGGCTGGTACGAAACCGACTTCAAGTCCGGCTCCGACACCAAGCGCAACCTGGTCGAAGGCGGCAGCGACAGCAGCGCCAAGGCCGACAAGCCGGCCGAGAAGGCGGCGGCTGCACCGGCCGCGCCGGCCGCTTCCTCGACGTCCTGAGCCAGTGACCGCGCCGGTCGAACCGGGAGGACCGGCGGCGGCAGCCGAGCCGCGGTTCCGGCTGCTGACCACGGTGCTGCGCCAGTGGCTGTTCGCCGGCCTGCTGATCTGGGTGCCGCTGGCGGCGACGCTGCTGGTCATCCGTTTCCTGATCGGCCTGCTCGATACCAGCCTGCTGCTGGTGCCGGAGTCGCTGCGACCGAATTTCCCCGGTTTCGGCGCGCTGCTCAGCGTCGGCCTGGTGCTCGGCACCGGCGCGCTGGCGGCCAATTTCCTCGGCAGCCGGATGCTTGGCTGGGCGGAGGATCTGCTGTTCCGCATCCCGCTGGTGCGGACCCTGTACGGCGGCGTCAAGAAGCTGGCCGAGACGCTGTTCTCGCGCGATTCCACCGCCTTCAAGCGGGTGGTGCTGATCGAATGGCCGCGGCCGGGGCTGTGGACGATCGGTTTCCAGACCGGCGATCCGGTGCAGGTGGTGCGCGAGGCGGCCGGGCGGCCGCTGATTCCGGTGTTCGTGCCGACCACGCCGAACCCGACCGGCGGTTTCATCATGCAGGTGCCGGCCGAAGACCTGCGGTTTCTCGACATTCCGGTCGAGGAGGGCATGCGCTACATCATTTCGCTCGGCGTCGTCGCGCCCGGCGGTGGCCCGTTGCCGGGCGCCGCGAACCCGCTGCGCTGAACACAGGGCCGGTGCCGGGCGGTACAATCCCGAGTCTTTCTCTCCCGTTGCGTGATCCCGATGATGCGTTCCCATTACTGCGGCCAGGTGACCGAGCAGCTCACCGGCCAGACCGTTCAGGTGTGCGGCTGGGTGCAGCGTCGCCGTGACCATGGCGGCGTCATCTTCATCGATCTGCGCGACCGCGAAGGCCTGCTGCAGGTGGTGTTCGACCCGGACAACGCCGACACCTTCGCCGCCGCCGAGCGCCTGCGCAGCGAGTACGTCGTGCAGATCACCGGCCTGGTCCGCGCCCGTCCGGAAGGCACCGTCAACGCCAACCTGCCGACCGGCCGCATCGAGGTGCTGGGCCGTTCGATCGAGGTGCTGAACAAGGCGGAAACGCCGCCGTTCCAGCTTGACGACGACACCGTCGGCGAGGAAACCCGGCTCAAGTACCGCTACGTCGACCTGCGCCGGCCGCTGATGCAGAAGAACCTGCGCCTGCGCCACGACGTGATCCGGCGCATCCGCAACAAGATGGACGAGCTCGGCTTCATCGACGTCGAGACGCCGATCCTGACCCGCGCCACGCCGGAAGGCGCGCGCGATTACCTGGTGCCGAGCCGCACGCACGAAGGCAAGTTCTTCGCGCTGCCGCAGTCCCCGCAGCTGTTCAAGCAGCTGCTGATGATGGGCGGCCTCGACCGCTACTACCAGATCGCCCGCTGCTTCCGCGACGAAGATCTTCGCGCCGACCGCCAGCCGGAATTCACCCAGCTCGACGTCGAGACCTCGTTCCTGTCGATGGACGAGATCATGGCGATGATCGAGGTGATGTTCGTCGACCTGTTCCAGACGGTGATGAACGTCGATCTCGGCAAGCTGCCGCACATGAGCTATGCCGAAGCGATGGGCCGCTACGGCTCCGACAAGCCGGACCTGCGCAACCCTCTGGAACTGGTGGAGATCAAGGATCTCGTCGCCGATTCCGAGTTCAAGGTGTTCGCCGCCCCCGCCGCCGACCCCAAGAGCCGCGTGGTGGTGATGCGGGTGCCCGGCGGCGGCAAGATCCCGCGCAGCCAGATCGACGACTACACCAAGCTGGTCGGCCAGTACGGCGCCCGCGGTCTGGCCTGGATCAAGGTCAACGAATGGGCCGCGAAGGGCCGAGACGGCCTGCAGTCGCCGATCGTCAAGAACCTGTCCGATGCTGCGCTCGGCGGCATCATCAGCCGCTCTGGCGCGGTCGACGGCGACCTGCTGTTCTTCGGCGCCGACAAGTTCAAGGTGGTCTGCGACGCGATGGGCGCGCTGCGCATCAAGGTCGGCCTCGATCACGGTTTCACCGCGACCGGCACCTGGCGTGCGCTGTGGGTCGTCGACTGGCCGATGTTCGAGGAGGACGATGGCCGCTGGGTGGCGCTGCACCACCCGTTCACCGCACCGAAGGTGTTCGATGTGGCGGAGATCGAAGCCAACCCGGGCACCGTGCTGTCGCAGGGCTATGACCTGGTGCTGAACGGTGTGGAAGTCGGTGGCGGCTCGGTTCGTATCCATCGCGCCGATGTCCAGAGTGCGGTGTTCCGCCTGCTCGGCATCAGCGACGACGAAGCGCGCGAGAAGTTCGGCTTCCTGCTCGACGCGCTGAAGTTCGGCGCGCCGCCGCATGGCGGCATCGCGCTCGGGCTCGACCGCCTGGTGATGCTGATGACCGGCGCGCAGTCGATCCGCGAAGTGATCGCCTTCCCGAAGACCCAGACCGCCCACTGCCCGCTGACCAATGCCCCGGGCACGGTCGACGGCAAGCAGCTGCGCGAGCTGTCGATCCGTTCCACCGTCGCACCGGCGGCTGCTACGCCGCGTCCCGTGTCTGCCGAGGCCTGAAGTTCAATGACGATGACCCGACGCTCCTCGCTTGCGCGTGCCGTTCCGCTGGCGGCTCTGACGGCCGGCCTCGTGCTGCTGGCCGGCTGCAACCCGATCGGCAGCGGCACCGGTCCGACGCGTCTGGTCATCAACGGCCCCACCGGCGCGCTGGATGCCGATACCGGCGACACCTACGTCTGTCTGCGTTCGGGACTGACCGCGACGCTGTTCTTCGAGAACGGCACCTCCGCCGATTTCACCCAGCGCGTCACCTGGTCGGTGCAGCCGGCCGACGAGCCGTTCCTGACCATCAGCAACTTCCGCCGTGATGCCACCACCACCCAGGCGGGCGGCGTGCTGACGCCGGTCAGCCCGACGGCGGCCGAGCAGCGGGTGCGGGTGACCGCTTCGTTCAGCAACCTGACCGACACCATCGACCTGCGGGTGATGCCGAAGCCGGACATCCGGCTGGCTCAGCGCAACATCGGCACCAGCCTGACCGAAGAGCTGCCGGCCGCCAGCTCGCCGACCGATCCGACCGTCACCAGCGCCTTCAAGCTCGGGCCGTCGACGTCGGTGGATCTGACCCTGATCGCCAACCTCAACGGCACGCCGACCCTGGTCGACTCGACTGCGGCGTGGAGCTTCGACACCGACGTGCCGGGTACCTCGGTGACTTCGGTCAGCAATGACGCCAACGCCGTGATCGCCTCGATCAATTCCGATGGCCTGATCGCGGCCACCACCGCCGATGCCCGCACGCTGACCGCACGCGCCAAGTTCGCGACCTGCAACGACAGCATCGCCGCCCAGTTCTCGGTGTCGCCGATCCGCTCGATCCGCATGGAGCCGGAATTCGGCGCCCAGCCGCTGATCGCCCCGAATTCGGAGCGCTACGTGGTGCTGGCCGGCTTCGACGAAAGCGGCCCTGAGCAGAACGTCAGCCCGTTCTCGACGATCACCACCAGCAACATCACGATCGCCAACTTCCTGAGCGCCTTCCTCGGCGTGCCGAACCTGCTGACGGCGATCGCTGCCGGCGATCCGGTGACCTTGACCGTCACCACGCCGACCATCGTCACGCCGACGCCGCCGGAAACGGTGCCGGCCCGCCATGCGCCGACGATCCAGCAGACCGTGGTCGCCGATACGCTGGTCAGCATCGCGCTGGAACCGGCCGCGCTGTCCTCGGTCGCCGGTTCGGCCGACGTCTGCCGCACTCGCGTGGTTGGCACCTATGCCAGCGGCGCCCAGCAGGACGTGACCCGCCGGGCGACGTTCGCATCCAGCGACAACGGCATTGCCATCGTCAGCTCGCTGCCGCTGTCGGCCGGCCTGGTCGGCTCGGCTGGCGTCACCCCGGGCACCTCGACGATCACCGCCACGATCGCCAACGCCACCGGCACGCCGTTCACCGCCACCAGCACCTACACCTCGGTGGCGCCGCTCACGACGCCGGCGGCCGACTGTCCGCAGAGCTTCCCGCCGCTGCCGGGACAGGTTCCCGCCCCGTAGAATGATGCACTGCCGCACGGCGATCCCGGCGGCGAAGGAAGGAGGTACGGCATGTCGGCCGCATTGAAGATCGATCAGTTCAACCTGTTGGACGACGCGTCCTGCGACGCCCGCATCGTCGCCGCGAAGGCGATCCTCGGCGATCGCCTGGCGATCCTCGGCCACCACTACCAGCGCGACGAAGTGTTCAAGCACGCCCATTTCTCGGGCGATTCGCTGAAGCTGTCGCAGCTCGCCGCCAAGACCTCCGCCGAATACATCGTGTTCTGCGGCGTGCACTTCATGGCCGAGGTCGCCGACATCGTCACCAACGGCGAGCGGCAGGTGATCCTGCCGGACCTCGCGGCCGGCTGTTCGATGGCCGACATGGCCAACCTGGTCAAGGTGCGCAAGTGCTGGGACGAGCTGTCGCAGATCCTGGACCCGGACGAGACGGTCACCCCGGTGACGTACATCAACTCGGCGGCTGACCTGAAAGCGTTCTGCGGCAACCACGGCGGCATCGTCTGCACGTCCTCGAATGCCCGCGCGGTGCTCGAATGGTCGTTCGGCCGGCGCGAAAAGGTGCTGTTCTTCCCGGACCAGCATCTCGGCCGCAATACCGGCCTGACCATGGGCATCCCGCTGGAGCAGATGGTGACCTGGGATTTCACGCAGCCTCAGGGCGGGCTGACGGTGGAGCAGATCCGCAACGCCAGGATCATCCTCTGGAAGGGCTTCTGCTCGGTGCACCAGATGTTCCATCCGGCGCAGATCGAGAAGTTCCGTCGCGAAGTGCCGCATGGCCACGTGATCAGCCATCCGGAGAATTCCTACGAGGTCTGCCAGGCCTCGGATTTCGTCGGCTCCACGGAATACATCCTGCGCGTCGTGCGCGCTGCCGAGCCCGGCTCGCACTGGCTGGTCGGCACCGAGCTGAACCTGGTCAACCGGCTGCGCGACGAGATGAAGCCGAAAGGCGTCACGGTGCAGTTCATGTCGCCGATGGTCTGCATGTGCTCGACGATGTTCCGCACCGATCCGCAGCATCTCGCCTGGGTGCTCGACAACCTGGTCGCCGGCACGGTGGTCAACCGCATTCAGGTGCCGAAGGAGGTCGCGGTGCCGGCGCGCCGTGCGCTTGATCTGATGCTCGAAGTCGTCGACTGATTCCTCGCCGGATTCCTTTTCCCTTTCTCCCCGAAGACGCACCCATGTTCACCCACGCCCCGACGCTGGCAGTATCTGATCCCGAACTCAACTCAGCGCTGGTCGCCGAAGCGGGTCGGCAGGAAGCGCACATCGAGCTGATTGCATCGGAGAACTACGCGAGCCCGGCGGTGATGGAAGCGCAGGGCGGGCAGCTGACCAACAAGTACGCCGAGGGTTATCCGGGCAAGCGCTATTACGGCGGCTGCGAATACGTGGACATCGCCGAGACGCTTGCGATCGACCGCCTGAAGCAACTGTTCGACTGCGACTACGCCAACGTCCAGCCGCATTCGGGCGCCCAGGCCAATGCCGCGATCTTCCTGTCGCTGGTCGCCCCCGGCGACGTCGTGATGGGCATGAACCTCGCGCAGGGCGGCCACCTGACGCACGGCCACCCGGCCAACTTCTCCGGCAAGCAGTACCGGATCGTGCCGTACGGCCTGGACCCGGACACCGGCCTGATCAACTACGACGAAATGGAACGGCTGGCTCTCGAGCACAAGCCGAAGCTGCTGATCGGCGGCTTCTCGGCCTACTCGCGGGTCAAGGACTGGGCACGGATGCGGGCGATCGCCGACAAGGTCGGCGCCTGGTTCTGGGTCGACATGGCCCACATCGCCGGGCTGGTCGCGGCGGGTGAATACCCGAGCCCGCTGCCGCACGCCCACGTCGTCACCAGCACCACCCACAAGACCCTGCGCGGCCCGCGCGGCGGCATCATCCTGTCGAAGGGGCAGGGCGAAGAATTCGCCAAGAAGCTCAACTCCGCCGTGTTCCCCGGCATCCAGGGCGG
>FRDC01001034.1_pt1 | contig 51614 bp, 56 predicted proteins | sample 1106171 | NCBI WGS metagenome assembly FRDC01 (sample SAMEA3930566, study PRJEB13176) | freshwater metagenome | biome: Drinking water system; feature: drinking water; material: water | place: Singapore | collected 2014-12-20 | reverse complement strand
TTGCCTATGCAACGCTGGCGAACCAGGACAAAGCAAAAATCGGGGGGAAAGCATGAACGCCAAACACACCTTTAAACTCTGGGTAATGGGCATCTGCGGGGCGGCGACGCTGGCACTTACGCCTGTTGTCGATATCACTCCCGCATTTGCACACGGTGAGCGTTCACAGGAACCGTTCCTGCGGATGCGTACCGTGAACTGGTATGACACCGAATGGGTCGGAAAATCGACCAAAGTCAATGACGTGACGGAACTGAAAGGTAAGTTTCACTTGTCCGAGGACTGGCCTCGTGCGGTCGTGAAACCCAACCGTACCTTCATCAACGTCGGTTCTCCAAGTTCCGTCTTTGTGCGTCTGAGCTCGAAGGTCAATGGAACACCGATGTTCGTCTCGGGGCCAATGGAAATCGGGCGTGACTACGAATACGTCGTCACATTGAAAGCTCGGCTCCCCGGCCACCACCATCTTCATCCGATGTTTGCCGTCAAGGATGCGGGTCCGATCGCAGGACCTGGCGGATGGATGGATATCACGGGTCGATATGAAGACTTCACCAATCCGATTAAGACGCTGACCGGTGAAACCTTCGATTCAGAGACCATGGGCACGGCAACGGGAATCATGTGGCACCTGTTCTGGGCCGCAGTGGCCATCTTCTGGGTCGGCTTCTTCATGATTCGGCCGATGTACCTGGTTCGTGCGCGGGTGTTGGCGGCCTATGGAGATGAGATTCTCCTTGACCCAATCGACCGGAAGGTTGGTACGGCGGTGCTGATCTTCACCTTGGTCGTCGTGACGGTCGGGTATCTGGCTGCAGATGCACGGCATCCGGTGACCGTGCCACTTCAGGCCGGTGAAACCAAGGTAAAACCGCTGCCGGTCAAGCCGAACCCGTTGATGGTTGAAGTGACTCATGCTGAGTACGATGTTCCGGGTCGTGCCTTGCGCATGACTCTTCATGCGACGAATAACGGCACGGAACCGGTCACCATCGGAGAATTCACTACGGCAGGTATCCGGTTTACCAACAAGGTTGGGGCTGCTAAGCTCGATCCTAATTATCCACCAGAGCTGGTCGCACAAGCCGGCTTGACAATGGATAACGAAGCTCCGATTCAACCTGGTCAGACCGTCGACATCAAGGTCGAGTCCAAGGACGTTCTCTGGGAAGTGCAGCGGTTAGTGGACATCCTCCACGACCCGGATCAGCGCTTCGCAGGGCTGTTGATGTCCTGGACCGACAAGGGTGAACGGCTCATCAACCCGATCTGGGCGCCGGTTCTCCCAGTCTTCACACGACTGGGCGCCTAGAGAGTCACGCGCAACTGACAAGACGCCGATCCGCCCCATCGCAAGATGGCCAGGCGGGTCGGCGTTTTTGTTTTCCCCCATTTAGCACCAGTCCCATGTGTCCCCTCTCCTCTCTTTCTCTTCTCCAGTGTCATCTTCAGAAGACACGTAGCGTGTCCGAGTCATCCGTCTGAAGCCTCATTTTATAGTGGATTGGCTGGAACAACCTCGCCACGTTGTCAAACCTTGCTCTGCCGTCAATGGTTCTGTATGATAGCACTGGCTTTTGGCGAGAGAGCCACTAAAACAAACCGCTTCTTCGTGGCTCGGCCACGGGCTTCCTCATGATACACTCCACTTGATCCATGGACGCCCCTTCAAGTTCCTCCGCTCCTTCGCAGTTATTCGACACCATCGGCCGGATTGCCATCCGACATTTCCCCACCGCCGACACCATTGACGCCCATCGACTGCGGGACTATGGAATTGCCGCCTTTACCTTCTTCAGCGTGGGGGTCAGCTGTTTAATGGAAATCGGCGCAAGCGTGGAACGCCAACAAATGCTCGGTACGTTTGCATGGATTTTTCTCGGTATTTTGCTGCTCGGTGAGAGTCGAGAAACCAAGGTTCAGGTCATCATTGCCGTGCTGTTTGCGACTATTGGGGAGCATTTCGCTTCGCTTTACATGGGGGGATACACATACCGGTTCGAGAATGTGCCCGCCTATGTTCCGCCAGGTCACGGGATGGTGTACTTGACCGCTGTGGCACTCGCACGATCGGCCTTGTTTGTTCGTTACCCCGTGAAAATCGCCCTCTTTGTGATCGGGGTATGGGGAACGTGGTCCCTCTGGGGCATCAGCGGCTATCCCGATCGTGGAGATTGGGTTGGAGCCTTGTTGTTTTCCGTATTTTTGGTCTGGCTGCTGATCGGGCGATCCCCCATGGTCTATCTGGCGGCTTTTTTTATTACGACCTGGCTGGAACTGATCGGCACCGCGGTCGGCGCTTGGAAGTGGGCCGCCATTGATCCTTTACTGGGATGGCCGCAAGGCAATCCCCCAAGTGGAGTCGGTGCCTGGTACTGCCTCGTTGATGCGGTTGCGATAGGAGGAGCAGGGCCTGCACTCCATTGGCTCCGGCGTGTCTCTCAATGGTACACCTCTACGGCGCTCCACAAACGAACTCGCCGTGTCAAATGATACGAACGTCTTCACAAAGAAACCGCATGGACCGCCGCATAAAACTCGGACCATTCTTCACTCTCTTCTGGTCTCGGCCGGTCAACCATTGATTCCGACCATGGCACCTATGCATCACATGAAGCGTTATGTTGTCGAGCTTTCATCGCTTCATAAGCCCTCACGTCGTGAGTGAGCGGATCGACGCTCTATTCGGAGGTCAGCGTGGCAGGAGACAAACGGATACGAGTCATATCGCTACAGGTCGGCCTGCCTAAAACTGTCGGGATTGTCGAAGGAGCTGACCCACATGATCAGAGATGGACGACCGGCTTCTTTAAGCATCCGACGACCGCATCCCTATGGCTTGGACGTCTCAACCTCGATGGAGACGGGCAAGCGGATTTAGACAATCATGGTGGACCTGATAAAGCGGTGAATGTCTACCCAGGTGAACACTACCCTTATTGGACTCAAACCATAGGACTGACGAATCTTCAAGCAGGTGGGTTCGGAGAAAATTTTACAACCGAAGGCGCATTGGAGAGTGACATCTGTATCGGCGACGTGTTTGAAATCGGGGAATCTCGTGTGCAAGTCTCACAGCCCAGACAACCCTGTTGGAAGCTGGCACGCCGTTGGGGGGTAAAGGATTTGGCTCTTCGTGTTCAGGAAACGGGTCGTACTGGTTGGTATTTCAGAGTGCTCCGTGAAGGACATGTTCGGGCAGGGAGCGACTTGGTGTTAGTGGACCGACCGTATCCCCGGTGGACGGTGTCCGCAGCAAACCAGGTCATGCATCATCGGTTGAATGACAGGCAGGCGGCGAGAGAGCTTGCTAATTGTGTGCCTCTCTCATCACGATGGCGCACGAAGCTTGAACGACGGGCGATCACAGGAATACACGAGCAGACGGCTTCTCGACTCGACGGACCACTTCCCAAATAGACCGCCTCCCGCTTGTCACCATTCCCAATCTCCATAAAACAACATCAGGACCGCATTCTTTTCAATGAATACGGTCCTGATGCGATGACCTAGCCGCACTTATGCCTGAGCCTGCTAGTCTTTCTCGTCTTCGTCGTCGTCAGCTTTCTTTTTTACTTCCTTTATTACAGGCTTCCCTTGGGCAATGCTGGCATTGAGATCATGCTCAGGTACCTTTTTATGCACGAGATTTTGATGACAGTCAATGCACGTCGCCCCCTCGCTTTGCATCTTGGCATGTGCCGCTTTGGCTGAAGCCCCCGGCGGCTTCGTATTCTTGTGGCAGGCTCGACAGGTCAGACTATCCCATTCTTTGAGCTTCATGCGAGCACGGTAGGCCGCTTCCGGCCGGTGTTCGTTGAACTTCTCAACCGTTGAATAGTCCGTGGTGAATTCCTTGATGAGGAACGGCACCCCATCGACCACGTGCGTATAGATCGCCTTATGGAAATTTGAGAGCCCTTGAGGTACATGGCAGTCCTTACACCCTGGATCCATGCCAAGAGCCCCCCAATGTGAGGACTTCTTCAACTCCTCATAGGGGTATATTTCCGAGTGACAACTGATGCAAAATTCCGTCCTTGAAATGGCGGCTTCACCGCCGAAAACGACGGTGATCAACCCTATTCCAAGAACGGCTCCAGCAGCTAACGTTCCAAGCTTTGGCATTGTTATTCATCCCCAGCCTTGTCTGACTTCACCGGCGGCTTGGCATTCTTCTGGAATTCTTCATGGAACTTGGGCATTGGCGGCCCGGTAAATGTGCCGGCCAGCTTGAAGTGTTCATGCATCGCCTTGTCGTTCCGAACGGATTTTTCAAAGTCAAACTCGTACTTCTTGTCTACCTTCGGAGTGAATGGGGTGTATGGTTTCTTCACACCTTTCCACGGCGATCCCTCATAATTGAGATGGCACGCGTTACACTTTTCCTGGAATTCAAAATCTTGCCCCGCTTCAACCAGGTTGGCTCGCTCCATCGTCTTCTGGGACTTCTCATAAGCTTCACCGGCTTTTCTATGGATCTTTCGGTAATCACTCCCGGCACCATGGCAAGACTCGCAACCGACACCAGTTAGGAATTTCTCCGGCTCTTCGATGACGTACCCGCCTTCCTTACCGAACCCATCGACATGGCATCCAACGCAATCTTTATCTTTTGTATAGTCCTTCTTAGGGTCCAGCTTGGCCTTGACCATCGCCTCGTCCTTCTTCTTGCCTCTGCTGGGCTTGAGCGACTCCATTGCCTTACCATGGAGAGTCTTTTCCCATGACTCACCTTCACCTTTATGACAGTTGAAGCATTTCTTTCGTCCCTCGAATGTCCCTTCCGCCCAAGCCGTCCCTGCCACGGCCAGAAATACGGCAGCAGCGGCGAATGTGTAAACTATGCGGTGATTCACGGCATCTCCTTTCCGGTAAGTATATAAATAACACCTGTAATCTTTGTCATGAATATATTCTACTAGAAAATCGTACTGGTAACATGTCCTCTAATCCCAATCAGCGGAGTCAGTTTACCATGAGCGAATTCCAGACTGCCACCCTCATATTTTAGTGATTGTTCGATTCAGGACAGGTCTCAATCAGCCGGTATCTTGTAGACCCAATAGCCACCGTGCTTGTGTACCAATTGCAACGCCTGAAAGTCGATGGGTGTTGAGTTCATATTCGGCAGCATATGAGCCAATAGAGTTTTTCCGTCTTTACCTTCATTCAAAAAATAAGCACGCACGACCTTTTCCGAAATGGATTGCAACGTATAGGTATTGTATCCATTCTCCTTCATCCACGCCTTGACCTGTCCGGCAAGCCCATGGACGTTACCGGTTAATGGGAAGTCTTTAAATGCAATGTCCATTCGATCAGGCCGCATCAACCCAAGTTTGTAGAGATCCGCGGGGTGGACCACGATATAGGCGTCTCGCGAGCCTACCAGTTCGCGAAGCATGGCAACCCCTTTATTCGCATCCGAAGACAATGCATCGACAAACCGTTGGAATTTGAGATCTTCGTCCGAGGAGCGGGCTGTTCCCCAAAATTGACGTTCATACTCCTCGATAACACTCGCACGATCTTTCCAATAAGAGGGGGCAATGAGCGGCTTCCCCAGATGAGACGTAAACAAGGTATCCCGGTCTGATAAAAGACCGAGTTGTCGAGAGGTGTCCCACCAGGCTAGGATCACCGCCTCTTTCGGTACATGTTTCGTAATATCTGTCGCAATCGTGGTAAGTTCCGACAGATCATTCCCCATCGATCCCACCGGTTCTGAAACGAGATTTTCCCAGTTTAAAAGGACAGACGTACCGTCTTTTTTACCGGCTCGATAAGCAATGGCAATCGGCTTATCTACTGACTGAACTCGCACTTCGTATTTACTGATTTGTAACTCCGGCCAGTCCTGCAGTCCGAGGCTCCCAAACTTATTCACGCTACCTTCATCAACCAAGTGATAGCTGTAGGGAGCAGGGGCCGGCTTAAACCAAAGGTAGGCAAACCATCCGAGCAAAAAAAGACCTCCCGTCACCAGGAGGAATCCCAGTGACGGGAGGATCTTCAGCCCGGACGGACGTGACACCGAGTCACTCAGTGACGACGTCCCGTTCACTGCTACTTCTTGTGCCGCCGCCAACCGGCGAGAGCCAGGGTCCCGGCCAGCATCATGCCGCCGCCGATCCCGCCGAGCGACAACTTGCCGCTGTCGCTGTCCAGATCCAGCCCACTATGCTTCATCTGGCCCTCGAGCTTGGCCACCCGCGCTTGCAGATCCAACTTTTCTTTCAGCCGGGTGTCATCGTCCATGATTTCCACATAAGCCCGGTTCATCGCCGCCCAACCCACCGTATAGGTGTAGCCCCAATATTGGTGGGCCAAGCTGACATGCAATTGCACCAGGTGATCTTCGGCCATTTCAAACAATTTCAACTCATTGGCCGCCGGGTTATTCCCCTTCGACCAATAGATCTGGAAAAACTTTTCAAATCCATCGGTTTCAGGAGCCGGAGGGGCCGGGCGGTTGGTCTTCTGCCCGGTCAACAACCCGCTCTTATACTGTTCCTCGACGACATGATGGGCTTCGTCATACTTGTCCAAACCCGAGAAGGTCCCGTTATCCATGAACTCCATCCAGGCTCGGGCATAGGTTTCCGAGTGACAATTGGTACAGGTCTTCACCCAGGCATCGTTCCGCTTCTCGGCCCAGTCGGTCTTGATGTTCTCACGAATGCCGGGCACGAAGGGATAGTTGGCCCACCGCACCTTCCGCACGACGTTGTGCGCGATCTTGCCTTGATACTCCATGTGGCAGTATTGGCAGGTCGGGGCGGTTTCCGCACCCTTGGCCATGGCTTCCTTGATGGGAATGTTGAAGTTCCAGTGATCTTTGTCGCGCTGATACTTCAGCCCGTGCTTGGAGAGATTGTACGCTTCCCAGTTGTTGTGGTCCGCTCCGCTATGGCACTGGGCGCAGACTTCGGGCTTGCGGGATTCCGCCACGGAGAATTCATGCCGCGCGTGGCACGTATCGCACTTGTTCTGATTGATGTGACAGCCCGTGCAGCCGTCGGCGATCTCCCGCTGCGGCATGCCGGCATAGACTTCCACTTCGACGTTGGCGCGGTAGTCCAAGGCATGGGACGGCCGGCCCTTGGGCCACTGATCCTTCGGCCAGGTAATGGAGTCGCGCTCGGATTCCCGCTCCGCAAATTCCTGCAAGTGACAGGTGCCGCAGGTATCCGCGGTGGCGAGCTTGATGTCCTTCCGGTGATCGGCCTTGTTCTTGGTATTGATATCGAAGTGGCAATCGATACAGCCCACTTCTTTCAGCTTCTCGCCCTTGCCCAACTTGCCCATCGACCGGAGATTCTCTTCGATGGCTTCCAGTTTGGCCTTTTTGTAGAAGGTGTCGTCCTTCGGGGTCAGTTTGCGGATCTTGTCCAGGTTGGCATGGGTGCTCTTTTTCCACGCGGCCACCCAGCCCGGCGATTCATCTGTGTGACACTTCACGCACTGCTCCCGGCTGGCGACTTCCTTCACCGCCTGCGGGGGCTTATAAAAGGTGTGGGGGTCGAAATACTTGCTGAAGGAAACGGGCTGCCAATAGTCCCCGTACTTCCCCTTCCCTTGCCCATTCTGGTTGGGGTCCATGTACCGCTTGACGAGCGCTTCGTACAGTTCCTTCGGCGAGGCGGATCGATCGATCTTCAGGGCCTCGTAGGTTTCCTTCGGCACGGTGGGGAAATTCGCCTGGGCCTGGGCGGCGGCGAACACGCCACAGACCACCAGGGCATACTTCACCATGTTCTTTACCATCACAGTTTGACTCCTTCCGTTGATGGACGGTGCGCATTGGCTTTCATAAAAGGTTCGTTCGACTCACTTCTGTTTTTATACTGATTCATTTGAGCAAGTTCTCTAAAAAGAATGGCGGCGAAATATAGCTTAGCCCTATGCGAGTGTCAAGCAATTTTACATGGATCTTGACCATTGGAACCTCGCGCAATTATTCGGAGAACAAAAGAATTCCATTGCAAGAATTTCATCACATCTAGGGTCGTTCCCGATCGATGACGACAGTGATATTTTCCGTCCCTGGTTTAATCGGCTGACTCATGCCTTCCAAGTCCCCGCTTTCAGGCATCGCCTTTCCGGATTTTGACAGGCGTGCAACGATAACCACCGTGTCGATGTCCGACAATTTCCTCGACGGCATAGGGCTGGTTGAATCATCGAGTCGAAACGTGAAGGGCAAATCTTTTTTCGATGCCCGCACGATGGACACCGGCATCGGAGGACCGGCGACGTCCTTTGCAAATACGAACAAGGTATCCGGGAGCGATGCTTTGTTGGCCAGACTCGGCCCCAACACCACTTTGCCCGTGATCGCCCGAGACTGTCCGGGTCGGGCCGTCGGTTTGGCCGGCTTGGCTTCTTCCATCGGCGGATTCGCGACCAACATATTCATGCTGGGACCGCCGCCTAGGCGCCGTTTGGCTTCAGCGATACTGGCCTTGAGTTGATCGGAGGACTCCTGATCGTCGGCAGGAAGATAGGTGTGAGCTTCTTCCCATTCCTTAGCCGCGCGCGCGAAATCTTTTCGGTTGTAAGCGATCGTGCCTGACAGCATCAGCGCTTTCACATTATGCGGATCGAGCTTGAGGGCTTTTTGAATCAAGGTCTCCGGTCTTCCTTCCAGCTTGCGCCCTTGGTGCACACCCAGCGCGTCCGCATAGTCGGCCAGCAAACTCGCGTTATTCGGATCAAGCTTCGTGGCCCTCTCGAAAATCGGCACCGCATCCGCATACCGCTCCATCGCCATATAGGACCTGGCCAAGAGCCCCCACCCGACTGGATCATTGGGATTCTGCTCGAGCTTCTTGCGCAACTGCTCGATCAAGGTGTTCAAACTGTCCGCCACCTGAACATCATCGCCGGATCCACCTGGGGAAGCAGCCGATACCGCGGGATGCGTCATCGCGGCAGGATTTCCCAACGTCCAATAGAGCACGCCGCTGGAAGCCGGAATAATCAACGCCAGGGAGAGCGCCACGACTCGGAGATTCACGAATCCTTCCGGAGCAGCCGGATGGACGTCGGCTGCACCCGTCTCGTCCAACACACGACGTTCCAGCTCAGTTCGCGCCGTTTGGTACTGCTCATCCGTCAACAATCCATCGGCTCGATCTTGCTCCAGCTCGGAAAATTGTTGCCGATACACCGGCAGCGTTTTGTCTCGTTCGTTTGCCGTCTGCACGGGACGTTTCAATAACGGTCGCAGCAACAATCCAAGGATGGACAGGGTCATGGCGGACACAATCACCCAAAATGTCACGGTCATGATCGCTTGCCTCCTTCCGCCAATAATTGTTCAACTCGTCGATGTTCTTCTTCCGTCACCGGTGCGGCGACCACCTTGTTCGCTCGCCGCCGCAACGTGATCACCAGCACCGTGGCTCCGATGGTCAAGAGGACGAACGGACCGATCCACAGCAATGTGGTGGTGGCCTTGAGCGGCGGCCGATACAGCACGAAATCTCCGTAACGCGCCGTAAGGAATTCGATGATCTCGGCGTCGCTCATATCCTTCGCGATCATGTCCCGAACTTCCCGGCGCAGGTCTTCCGCCAACGGGGCGTTGGAATCGGCCAATGTTTGATTCTGGCAGACCAGACATCGCAGCTCGACGGCGAGATGCTTGAGCCGTGCCTCGACAGCCGGGTCATCGGCCAGCGGCCTGGCTTCTCCGCCCCACGCTTGTCCGGACAGCAGCAGCATGCTGAGGATCAACCAGTTCATTGTGATTCAAGTTCCTTCACAAGGGGAATAATCTTCTTGGCGACCGTGTCGGGATCCAGCGGCCCGATCTGTTTATAACGGATCAAGCCCTGCTTATCGATGACGTAGGTTTCCGGAACCCCATAGACTCCGTAGTTGATACCGACCCTGCCGGCGTCATCGACTCCGACCACCGGGTAGGGATTGCCCCACCGGCTCAACCAGTTCATCGCCTCGTCCCGTTGGTCTTTATAGTCCATCCCGTAGATCGGCACTTCCCCGGATTTGGCCAGCTCCATGAGTACCGGATGTTCCGTCTTACACCCGCTACACCACGAGGCCCAAAAATTCAGCAACCACACTTTTCCCTTGAGATCGGCCGGCGAAAACAGCTTGGTCTGATCGTAGAGCTGCGGCTGGGAAAAGTCAGGCGCGGCTTTCCCGACGAGTGGAGAGGGAATTTCCCGAGGATTGAGTCTGAGCCCGATCCCGAGAAAAACCACGACCACGATAAAAATGGACAGCGGCAGGAGGAACCGGTTCATGCCACTTTTCGCCTAGCCGCTCTGGTCGACGCAGGCACGGCCGGCTCTTGCCGACGCCATGCGATTCGATACCGGCGATCGCTGATGGCGAGCGCGCCACCCATCGCCATGATAAAGCATCCACCCCAAATCCAATCCACGAACGGCTTATGATAGAGCCGCACACTCCACGCTCCATCATCGAGCGGTTCTCCGAGCGACACATAGAGATCGCGCAACAATCCGGGATCGATTGCCGCTTCCGTCATGACCTGATTCTGAACGGCATACCGTCGCTTCTCCGGGTAGAGGACCGTCGTTTCTCGACCGTCGCGACTCACCGAGAAGGTTCCACGGGCCGCGGTATAATTGGGGCCAACGACATCCTGCGCCCCGTCGAATCGGAACGTATAGTCGCCGATCGTCGCCGTCTCGCCCACGTTCATCCGCACGTCTTTCTCGGTCTCGAATCCCTTCACCATCGTGACGCCGACGATGAAGACCGCCACCCCGACGTGCGCCACGAGCATCCCCCAGTACGACCGAGAGATCCCGGCCAGTTGAGGGCCCAGTCCGCTGCCGGCGGTATGAGCCAGCCGTTCACGCAACGTCACCACCGCCGTTGTCACGATCCAGATGGCCAACAGCAACCCGAGGCTGAGCAGCGGAGTCCACTGACCCATGATAAACGGGAGCGCAACCGCCGTGGCCACGCTCACTCCGAACGCCCACTTCAGCCGCTTGGCAAGATCGGGCAAGTCGGCTTTCTTCCATTTCGCAAGCGGTCCGATTCCCATCAGGAAGAGGGCCGGTGCCATCAAGGGAACGAAGACCGAATCAAAATACGGAGGTCCTACCGAAATTTTCCCGAGATCCAACGCATCCAGAAACAAGGGGTATAACGTACCCAGCAATACCGACCCCATCGCCGCAACCAGCAACACGTTGTTCGCCAGCAACAGGCCTTCTCGCGACACCATGGCGAAACTGCCGCCCAAGCCGACACGCGGCGCCCGCCAGGCGTACAAGGCCAGCGACCCACCGATGACGATGGCTAAGAAAGCCAGGATGAACAGACCGCGCTTAGGATCCGTGGCGAATGCATGCACGGAGGTCAAGACACCGGAGCGGACGAGGAATGTCCCTAAAAGGCTCAACGAAAAGGCCATGATGGCGAGCAGGACGGTCCATACCTTGAAGCCCCCTCGCTTGTCGGTCACGGCCAGTGAATGCACCAACGCCGTGCCGGCCAGCCAGGGCATGAATGACGCATTCTCGACCGGATCCCAGAACCACCATCCGCCCCACCCCAATTCGTAGTAAGCCCACCCGCTTCCCATGGCGATGCCGACCGTCAAAAAACACCAGGCGACGGTGGTCCATGGCCGGGACCAGCGGGCCCAGGCCGCATCGAGGTTGCCTCCCAACAGGGCGGCGATCGCGAAGGCGAAGGCCACCGAGAATCCGACATAACCCATATAGAGCATCGGAGGATGGATGACCATCCCGGGGTCTTGCAACAGGGGATTGAGGTCGCGCCCGTCAGGAGCGGCGGGAATCAGCCGCTCAAACGGATTCGAGACCGTCAACATGAACAGAAGAAAGCCGACGCTGACAAGGCCCATCACGCCGAGAATGCGGGAACGCGTGGCTTCCGGAAGATGAGCGGAAAAGAGAGTCACGGCAAACATCCAGATGGTCAGGATGAAGGTCCACAACAAGAGTGATCCTTCATGTGCCCCCCAAATCGCGGCCAAGCGATAATGCAGCGGCAGCTGGGAGTTCGACGTCGCGGCCACATACAGCACGGAGAAATCTTTGTCGGCAAAGGCATAGCCGAGGCAGCAAAACGCCGTGAGCACCAAGAAGAACTGCCCTCGCGCCGCCGGTTTCGCCACAGCCATCAACGCCGAGTTCCCGACGGCGGCACCGTAGATGGGGAGAATGCCCTGCACCACGGCGACGCACAGTGCAAGAATCAACGCGAAATGACCGATCTCTGGAATCATAGTGAATCTTTCCTACCTTCAGGAACCACGAGTGACTTACTTTGTTGCGCCCCGGATGCCTTCGCCTTCGCCAGCGCTTCGGCCGCCTCGGGCGGCATATAGTTTTCATCGTGCTTGGCCAACACTTCGCTGGCGACAAACGTGCCGTCGCCGTTGAGTTTGCCTTGCGCCACGGCGCCTTTGCCTTCCTTGAAAAGATCCGGCAGAATCCCTTTATAGGTCACCGGGACCCTCTTTGCGGTATCGGTCACGATGAACCGAACCGTCAACCCATCGTTCTCGCGAACAAGACTCCCGTCTTCCACCATCCCGCCGATCCGGAAGCTCCGCCCTTGCGGCACTTCACCGTTCACCACTTGCGTGGGCGTGAAAAAGAAGACGAGATTGCTTTGGAAGGCATTCAAGATCAACACCGTCGCCACACCTAAGACAACCAACCCCAGACCGATAAAGGCAAAACGCTTATGTCGCGGTTTCATCCATGCCTCCTAACAACGCAGCCCGCTGTTCAGCGCGTGTCGCAGCCCGTCGGCGCCACAAAGCCAACACTTCCCACACCATGCACAACGCCGTGGCCGCAAACGAGGTCCAGACATAGAGCCCATACCCTCCCATCGCAAAGAATTCGGACGCGCTTCCCCACTGCATCAGCGAGCCTCCGCCGCTTCCTGAATCGCAGTCGATTTTCCCTCCCACAGGGGCAGGGATTCCCGCTCCACCATGATACAGCGGACGCGCGCAAGGATGACGGCGATGCTGTAGAGCCAGAACGCCAGCGTCATGATGAGCATGGCGGTCAACATCGTGGCGGCCATCTTCGAGCCCGTGGCCATGCTGACCGACGCCCCTTGATGCAACGTATTCCACCACTGCACGGAAAAATAGATGATCGGCACGTTCACGACCCCGACCAACGCGAATACAGCACTTGATCGGTCCGCGCGGCGTACCTCATCCATCGACGTGCGTAACAACATGACGCCCGCATACTGAAATAGCAGAATCAGTTCAGAAGTCAGCCTGGCATCCCACACCCACCAGGCTCCCCATGTCGGCTTCCCCCACATCGCCCCGGTTAGCAACGCCAAGAAGGTAAACATGGCCCCGGTAGGAGCGATTGCCTGCGCCATCATGAAGGACAGGCGCGCGTTGAGTCCCATTCCGACGCCGGCCCACACGGCCATGACGACATAGAGGAACATCGACATCCACGCGGCCGGGACATGGACGAAGATGATGCGATACGCGTCACCCTGCTGAAAATCGGTCGGCGCGACGAAAAATCCCAGATAGAGTCCTACCCCCATCAAGAGAACCGCCACGGCCGAAAACCAGGGAATGAGTCGGCCGGCCAGAGGATAAAAGGCTTGAGGCGCTGAATATTTCGACCAATTCACGTTCTTGAAATCCTGTTATTCTAGCGCGATACGCAACGCCGCTGCCGTGGCCCAGGGCGCCAAAAAGAGCGAGAGTACGAGACAAGCCCCGAGCAGCGACAAATTAGCTTCGCCACCGATTCCAGCCATACTGCTGGTCACGGCACCGGCCCCGAAGATCAATACTGGAACGTAGAGTGGAAGCACCAGGAGGGCAACCAGTAGACCACTCCCGCGCACGCCAAGTACTAATGCGGCGCCGATCGCACCAATCATACTCAACGTTGGCGTCCCAAGCAAGAGCGACAGCACGAGAATTCCCAGCGATTCGCCGCTCAACCCGAATTGAAGGCCGAGCAGAGGCGAGAGCAGCACCACAGGGAGTCCGGAGATCACCCAATGGGCCAACACCTTCCCGACCACCAACACCGCCAAGGGCTGAGGAATCAGCACCATTTGTTCGAGGGCACCGTCCAGATAGTCCCCGGTAAAGACACGACTCAGCGACAGCAGACAGGCCAAGAGAGCGGCCACCCACAACACACCCGGTCCGATAGTCCGTAACACCGCCGGTTCCGGTCCGACACCTAACGGAAAGAGACTGACCACGATGACCAGAAAAAACACCGACATCGCCGCGTCCGAACGGCGTCGCATGGCGAGTAACAAATCCCGCCGGATGATTTCTCCGACGGCTTCCGACATACTGGAGCCGCTCATCCAGCGAGCCTCAAGCGTTGGATCATCTCCGTGGGAAGCGCGATGTCCTGGTGGGTGACCAAGACCGCCAGTCCTCCACGTTGCAAATGCGCGAGAAGCCGCTGAGTGACCACGCCCGTGGACGCCGCGTCGAGGGACGTGAACGGTTCATCCAAGAGCCACAAGGGTCGCGAGGAGAGCCAGAGCCTTGCTAAAGCGACCCGGCGCTTTTGGCCTTGCGAGAGCACCTTGGACGGCAACTGATGAATGGGGCGCTTGAGCCCGATCGCCTCCAACGCCTCACTTGCGCCATTACCGGAACAGGATTCTCCGGACAAAGCCATCGCGCTCATCAGATTTTCAAGCGGCGTGAGATCATCCTTGATTCCGTTGAGATGCCCGATATAGGTCAGTTGCCCCGAATAGAGCTCTTTGAGTCGATGAATGTCTTGCCCTTCCCACAACACCGATCCCTTCTCGGGAGCCAACAAACTGGTGAAGATCCGGAGCAGACTGGTTTTTCCGCTCCCGTTCTCACCCACCACCGCCAACAGGGTTCCCCGCTCAACCTTCACGGTGAGGTCTGAAAACAACCGGCGTTCACCGCGACGGCAACTCAGTGCAACAGCTTGCAACATAAGGGACTCCTCACACAGGGACGGACGAGAGTAAGGGAACGAGGCGTCGAAAAACAAGGGGAGAAAAGGGGAATGGCACCCACAATACAGTCGGCGATACGGCCAACTTGCTCTGGAGGTGATTCTACTGCTATTTAGTTTAAAACCGACCATGTGAATTCCTCGCCGCTGGACAGAGCGGCGACATACCTACGTCTGAAGGAGATGAATCATGAGTGAACTGGTTTGCATCGCGTTTAAGGATTCCAGCACGGCCGATCGGGTGCTGAACGAACTGCGGGCGATGGAAAAGGACTATGTGCTCGATCTGGAAGACGCGGTCATCGTCGTCCGCGATATGGACGGCAAGGTCCACTTGAAGCAGTGTGTCGACGTGTTCGGCGGGGCGACGGCGCATGGCGTCTCGCTGGGGATATTGTGGGGCGGGCTGATGGGCCTCCTCTTCATGAATCCCTTGGCAGGCCTGTTGGGCAGTATCGCCGGAGGGGCGGGAGGTGGCGCCGTGACCACCGCCGCCAATGAATATGGGCTCCTGAACGATTACGGGATCCCTGATCAATTCATCAAGGATTTGGGCAGCACGATCACGCGCGGCACCTCCGCGATTTTCTTGCTGATCCGGAGCGCTGACCAAGACAAACTGTTGGCCGGTTTCTCACGATACGAGGGAACCATCCTCAAAACGTCCTTGAGCAAAGATCAGGAGGAAAAGCTGCGGGCCGCCCTCACCCATGAGCACGAACAAAAGATAGCCAAGGGATGATCAGGGAGCGTGTGTTTGCTTCCCATCCAGGAGGCAACTGACGTTCATATCGCCCATGACGTTGATGGCCGTGCGACAGCGATCGAGAAACCAATCCACGGTGAGTAAGACAGGAATGTATTGCACGGGCAACCCGACGGCGGTAAAGACCATGGTCATCGTCACGAGGCCAGCTTCGGGAATCCCGGCCGCGCCGACCGAGGCAATAATGCTCGTCAGCACGACCATAACCTGCTGCTGAACCGTGAGATCCATCCCGATCATTTGGGCGATGAACAAGGCCGCCATCGCCTCATAGAGCGCGGTGCCGTCGTTGTTGAAATTCGCGCCGACCAGCGCCCCCATGCTCGCGGATTGCTCGCGCAATCCCACACGTTCCTTGAGCACCGCGTACGTCACCGGCATCGTGGCGGTCGAGCTGGCCGTGGAGAACGCCATCACCAGTGCGTCCCGTCCGCCGCGAATCAGATCCACCGGGCGCACCCATGAACCAAACCGGATGCGGACGAGGTAATACGCCGCCTGGATTGCGAGCGCGAGCAGCACACTCAGCACAAAGACCCCGAGCGCCTTGAACGGTGCGAAACCCTCCGTGCCCACGATGCTCGCGACAATGCCGAAAACAGCAAACGGCACCACCGCGATGATCCAGTGCAACATCGTGATCAATGCCTCCAGAAACAACTCGACAAAATGCCCCACCGTGCCGAGCGGCCGTTCTCGCTCATTGCGGAGCGCCATGCCGAACGCGACGGCGATGAAGATGACGCCGATCACTTTCCCATCGTCACCCAGCGGTCCCAACAGACTCTTCGGCACATTCTCAAGAAAGAGTGCGAGCGGATTGACCGCCTTGGTGGTTTCCTCATGCGGAGACGGCGGCGTGAGACCTGCGCCCTGACCTGGTTGAATGACATTGGCGATCGTCAGGCCAACTATGATCGCGACCAATGTGTTCAGCAATAATAATCGCGGCAGCCGCGCCGCGAGCGGCCCGCCGAGCTGCGTCGTCATGAACGTATGGACAATCGCCGCGAGGATCAGCGCCGGCGCGAGCGCACCGAGGAGACGTAAGACCAGCTTTCCCGGTACCGCGAGTATAGCCGCCTCGCTGTCCCACATAAGTCCGACCATGACGCCAAGCACCAAGGCCATCACGATGCGGGCATAGAGCGGGATTGCCTGCCACCGCGCAATCAGGCCTGTACTTGGCTCAGCGATCGTCGTTTGCTCGGAAGCATTGTTATTCACGGGCTATCACTCGAACCTTCCATGTTTCCCTTGCAGCTCACGCCGACCGCCAATGTATAGATGTTAGATGTTACGAGGGTGTAGCTGGTGCCGATTCCATTTCATGCGGGTGAACAATACGTGACGGCTACACAGGCTCCTGAAACTGCCGACCGATGCACATCAATACTCAATTCGCGATCAGCGAGGCGCGCCAAGAACCCGTAGGCCGCTGGCGCGTGCGGCCGTGGCCAGTGAGACATCGTGCGTCGCCATAACGAGGTCCGTACCATTCCGGTCTTTCCAGAGTAGAGCAGACGCCAAATGAATGGCATCCAAAGTACCCAACGCGGTCGGCAAGGGTTGTGCCGCCCTTGACAGCACCGATCTTGTCATCTCGATGACTTCGACAGCCTCCAGCAATCGGAACACCGCCTCTCGTCTGATGGCTATGGCAGTATCTTCCAATCCTTCGACCAGTCGCAACCGATCCAAGGTCCGCAAACACTCGACCTCGACCAGTGCAGAGGCGACACCTCGCGTGATGGAGCGCCACTCTTTCAGCGCATTGGATTGACCAAGGATGACCCGAAGCACCGTCGAGGAGTCGAGGTAGGCGATCACTGCTCGCTCTGCCGCTCTTCTAACAGGAACGCGACAATATCACGATGAAGTCGCAGTGGCGGCGGGAGTGGAACTTTCTGCAGGGAAGGAGTCCCGGGCGCTGGCTTTCGCACGAGCAAAGAAGAACCCTCTTCTTCATAGGGAACGATGCGGGCGATTGGAGTCGTCCGATCCAAGACAATCACCGAACGACCCGACCGCACTTTGCGCAGGTGTTCACTGAGCCTGCTTTTCAAGTCCGCCACCCGTACACCACTCATGGTCACATGATAGTCAGAACTAGTCACAAAGGCAAGTCACACGGTGGATTCTTGCAATGAGACAGGTGGAAGCACACTGAGCTTCACCAAGTTGTGCAATCTATATTGCTGGACCAGCGTACGCCCCTATTTTATTTCTTGACGGCAGCCGACCCTCGGCGTAGCCTCCCGCCGGGCTTTCATCGGAAGGAGGACATGACGGTGGAGGAATGGCCGTATCGCCTGCTGGCCTGTGTCGGTTTCGTGACGATCGCATTACTGGCCTGGGCAACGGGAAAACGCAATCGGCCGAATTGGACGACCATTGGGGGCAGCGCCGTCTTGGCCTGGGGACTCGGGATCGTGTCCTTTTGGTTTCCGGGCTCCCGCTGGCTCTGGAGCATGATCAACGATCTCGTGGTCGCCGTGCTCACCGCCTCGCAAAAGGGCACGGTGTTTCTGCTTGGGCCTCTCGCACTTGGTCCCGGCCAGACGTTGCCGGATGGGACAGTCTCGATCGGGTTTATCTTGGCGGCGCAAGCGCTGCCGGCGGTCGTGTTCTTTGCCGCCTTGATGGCGGGTCTCTACTATGTAGGCGTCATGCAAGCGATCGTGGGTCTGTTTGCCAGGCTTTTTTACCGGACCATGGGCTTATCGGGGGCCGAGTCTCTGTCCGGCGCGGCGAATATCTTCGTCGGCATCGAGGCGGGCTTGATCGTTCGTCCCTACCTCACGGCCATGACGCGGTCGGAACTGCTCTTGGTGCTGACGTGCATGATGGCGACCGTGGCGAGCACGGTCATGGGCATCTACGTGTCGGCTCTGCAACATACAGTGCCTCAGATCGCCGGGCATTTGATTTCCGCGTCGGTGATTTCTATTCCTTGCGCGGTACTCATCAGTAAGCTCACGTGGCCCGAAGATGGACAGCCTGTGACGCTGGGCGGCGTGCCTGCTGTGCCCACCGAGCGGAACCTATCCCCTTCATCCGACGGTGAAGCAATTCCGCCGCCCTCCAACCTCATTGTCGCCCTGATCGATGGGGCGGGGCAGGGCATGAAAATGGCCGTTGGCATCGCTTCGTTGCTGATCGTATTTCTTGGAGTGGAAGCGTTGGTCGATTTGACGCTGGCACAGCTTCCTGCGATCGGTGGAGTGCCGCTCTCCGTCACACGGGTCCTCGCCTGGCTGACCTGGCCGTTCGCCGTTCTTCTCGGTCTCCGTCCTGAGGAATGGCAGCTCGGCGCGGACTTACTGGGGTCGCGGTTTATCGAGACGGAAGTGGCGGCCTATTTCAAGTTGGCCGCCGCGCAATCCGCATCTTCGCCGCCGCTCTCCCCACGGTCCCTCACGGCCATGACCTACGCCCTCTGCGGATTCGTGCATGTGGCGAGTATGGGCATCTTTGTCGGCGGCATCTCCGCCTTGGTGCCGCATCGGGCAAAAGACATCTCGCTCTTGGGGCTGCGCGCGTTGTGGACCGCTTATTTGACGACGTTGCTGACCGGTTGTATCGCCGGAGTGCTCGCAGCTTCCTAAAAAGTGTGGCGACTCACTAATTCCTCTCCCCATTCCAATGCACGAACGAGGAGCAACAGCCAGCCGTTTACGAGCTTGAACAATGCGCGAGGCCAGTCTACTGAGAATGCGTTGTCATGAGGCGACCACGTCGAAGTCTTTCAATTTGATGATCTGACCGACTCGGTGAGCCGATCGGCAATATCGTTCGTCAGCGGTAACCAACATCGCGCCGGATTCGTTTAGCGCCACGGCGTGATACAGCGTATCGAAGACATGCTGCCCCAGCGAGGCTGAGAGACCGCAAGCCTTTTGATACACCTCCACGTCCACCAGGATGGGCAATTCGAGGGCATACAAGAGCGACACAGCTTGGCGTGCCCGCCGGGAATCCAAGCGTGTAATGACTGCAGCCGCCTCAGCCAACCAGTGCGGTGGTTGAAGGACACGGATGTGAGACTCGTTGATCGCCCGAAGAATTTGGAGAGCCTGGAAGGAGTGGGACTCGTCAGCGCGATCGGCAAAGACCCATTTGATGATCACGCTCGCATCAAGCACGACCGTTGTCACGGTCTTCCGCGTCTCCGAGCGGTTCGAATGGCCTTATCCGTGACGCTCCGCGTCCGTTTTCGCAATGCTAACAACTGTTCGACAGCTTTCGCTCGACGATGACTCCGCCGTCGCTCCTCTACAGCCTGACGCATAAGGTCGGTCAACACCGCGCTCTTATTCTGCCGTCGAAACGCCTTATCGAACGCCTCCTTCACATCGGCCGGAACACTAAAGTTTACGGTGGCCATCGCGACACCCTCATTGTTGAAATATTCAACAACAGCATGGCAACCATCCGCCAGGCTGTCAAGTCAGGCAACACATCCGGCTTCGTTTCGAACATATATTTCCTCTCACCAGCCACTACACTGACAACCATTAGGTGATCGTCACCATTTGGCGCTCACGAACAGAACCATGCCTCTTTGCTCATCTTTCGCTCAATGTTGCAGACAACGCGCGGACGACACAACCGAGGGTCGGTTCATTTCGGCGATAGCGGGCTCAGAGGAAACTGATGGCCCTTTCTCCTACAAAGGACGCAACCACATCACCAAGGCAGCATACGCAAAGGACAAGGCGTTATGCAGCTTGCCCCTTAGTCTGACTCCTGCTGCAACAGGGGCGCACGGCAGCCTCAGGTCACAGAAAAGACTCCGGTACACCTTGTTTTATCTGAGAGGCTAAGGTCTCATTAGTCTTCGTCAAAGATGCCAAGTCCCTTAGCTTGGAGACACGATGTGAGATGCCCTGGCGTAAGGATGCGAACGTCTAAAACGATTTTCCTACCTGTACCATAATGATTTTCCGGAGTGGTTTCCTCGTTTACAAGTATCACGGCTACGTCGCCGGGTCTCAGGGCTTTCCATCGGCCTATGTCTGCAGAGATATAAAGAGTAACCACGTTTAGCGGTCGGACCGAGGACGTAACAAATGTGATGGTGGTCGGATTCATACCAGCTAGGAAAAGAGATCCTGCTCGATTGACAGTTTTCAATCTCATAAGCTTAAGGTGAATAGTGCCCTTGACGACATCAACGCTAAGCACCTCCCCTAGAACTGTTTCTGTCGGTAAAGACGTTCCTGGATTGTTTTCAGATGGTAAATCCGCGGGGGGGAGGACTGTCGGTGGGTTCAAAAAATCTTCCATGAATTGGCAATCGGATGAAATAGCCATTTTTAGATCGGGAGTAAATATAGCGAGAATGAGTTGGAGAAAAACAAGCGGAGGAGAAATCTTCACGGCACCCGCTCCATTACTAGAGCCTGGAATGTTTGAGGTCTGTCACGGAATAGATTCCACAATCACTTTGTTGCAAGAAACACCTCAAGCCGCACGGCGAACCTTAACGGTCAGACGAACCCTCGCGCCAAGTCGAGCTAGCATGTCGATAAGCGCATCAGTACTGAAGAGATCAATACGCCCACGGAGGAGATCGCTGACTCGAGGCTGCGTCACGCCTAGCGTCTTGGCGGCAGCCTTCTGTTTGAGGCCGCGAGCCGCGATGAGCTTCTGGATTTGAATCATGAATCCTTATGCCGCGTGGGCTGCTGCTTTTTCCAATAATTCGTGAATGAGTGTCTGGTAAGGCTTTCCACGTTTAGCAGCCATTTTTCGCAACTGACTCAAGAGCCGTGGCGAGAGGCGGATGGCGATCAGCTGTTTCGCCATTCCGCTGGACGGTCTTCCCACCCGGCGCGCGCGTCGAAGTTCTTCGGCCGTCGACTCCGGGATATCCGAGAAATCAATCTGTGAGTCGGGTATAGGCTTCGCGTTCCCGCCGGCTCGCCGGCCGCGCGCTGATGATCCGGAATGTTTCTTTTTCATGTCCCACCCCCCGTACGGTATACACCACGAGCAAGAGTCGATCACTTACCGATTGACCAAGTCGCTTGAATCGACGCTCTTGGGCTGAATGGGCAGGATCGTCCCAGTCGAGCCCGTTAACATCGCCAAAGACAGTTGCCGCTTCTTCAAACGACACGCCATGTTTCTCAAAATTGGCGATCGCCTTCGCAACATCCCATGTAAACACCCAGACGTATATACAGTAATGGATGTCTTAATACAATCCACCTTCTATCAGGACCCCCATGAGTACCCCGCTTTCGTCGTACTCCACACGATCACGGCGGCGCTGAGGCACATGAGCGAGGCGAGGATAAACGGGGCGCGGGGGAATTTCGCGGGAAATGCTGAGCGCTGAGAGAGGATCCTGATCGAAGAGCCGCGCTGATAAGTCAAGCTCAAGTTGACAGGTTTCACGAGCGCCAATAGAATCAGCTCAACCCTCATCGCCCGCGCAAAAGAACAGGAGAAACCATGCGGCACGTCCCGGCTCACTACGATGGGGAAAAAGTGGTTCTCGATGAACCAGTGTCGTTTCTGCAAATACGCCGGTTGAAGTCGTCATCCCGGATTCCCAAGAGGAGCTGATGGCGCTCAAGACCGACGTCTCTCTTGCCTCATTACCCAGCCTCACCCAAATTTGGAATAATCCGCGCGATGCCGAATACGACAAGTTATGACCGAGGTGATGTCGCTCTGGCCATCTTGCCGTTCTCGGATCTTACGGGATTTAAGCAACGGCCGGCTGTTGTCGTCAGTGCCCCCTCATCCATCAGTTGACCTCTTGCTCCTTCCGCTGAATCCCAACTTGATCAGCTACAACCCGGCGAATTTGCCCTAGCTGATTGAAAAACCGCTGGGCTCCTGTTTCCAAGCGCCGTCAAGCGAGAACTACTTACGCTCGACAAGACCCGCATCAACCGTCGCTTGGTCATCTCACGGCTGCTGATCGAGAAAGACTCGATGGAGCCTTGCGGCACTGGCTCGGGCTATAATAGTTCTCTGCCCCAATTTGATCTATAGGGGTCGAAACCCCCACCTGCTTCAACGTAATCAGGTCCGCGGCCTCGTTGATTCCGCAACGGCCGACTTGCCGGACGCAGCGGCGAAGGCGGCATCGGTCCCCCCAAAGGCGCAGAAAATGGAGTCAGCATGAGTAGTGACTCTACGAGATCGACTTCTCGAACCAGTCTCGCAGGATCAATTGTTTTGTCAGAAACACGGTCATTCCAATTTGGACCATTGTTCTCACGCCAAGAACCATGAGATGTCCAAGCTTATGTAAGAGCAGCCGCATCATCGAAGACCTCACAGCACTATCAACGAGCAACTTCCGGACCACCAGCTTGCCGAGCGAACAGACCGGCGCTCTTCGATCAGCACCCGGTGATCGTGAAGATTTCTTGGGGGATTAGGGGATGGATTGAGGCGAAGGTAGTCAAACCGCTGGATCGCACCCGGCCGGCAGCAGGCTATGCTGTATCTGTTTCTTCAACTGGTGAATCAGAACGAATACAAGGGTATCACCGCCGGGTGAGTCGAAGAGGTCAATGGGCGGGAGGTATGTCTTCTGCCACGGCATTCAAAACAGCTTCGCGGAGATTCCGGCAAACGGCAGCAGGTAATTGAGCCCGCTATTCGGCGATTCGCTGCCGGCGTTGGAAATGTGGCTGAAGCGGACTCCGGCATTCACCATCCATCGTGCCGTCAGGTCATAGGTCGCGCCCGTCCCGCCCCAGACCAGAAAGTTGAAATCCGATCCTTGTTCGGGAAGGCGGCCGTCGAAATTCGTCCAGAGGGGGCCGCCGCCGCCTTCGAGATAAGGCTTCAAACGACCGAACGAGGTGAGCGTATAGACCGCCTTCGGTGTGACACCCACGCCATAGGCGCCGGTCGGTTCCGTGATCCCTAAGAAGGCGGCTTCAACACCCAAGGCGACCGCACCACGCCACCACCCATCGCCAATGGGATCGGTCAAGCCGATCTGCCACGTGGGATGCACGGCCACGCCGTTCAGCTTCGATGACTGCCCCTCCATCACTCGAACCGGCACCATGCCGCCGACCACGACGCCGACGGTCTGTTTCCCGACCCACGTAGAGGGTGGTTCCTCCGCGGAAACTGGCGTTGACCACACCAATCCTGCACCGAGGAGGATCGCAGCACAGACCCGGCTCATGTGCTTCATGAGTCGGACAGTCCCTTTGACAGACGTGATGGCTCAATGGAACCGGAAGGCATGTAGCAGTATACACATGTCACCGGGAAGACGCGCGACGTGATGCGAGACAGGGATCACGCGAAGCTGGAGAGAACGATCGAGAAACCGTGAAGACGTGAACGGAAAGAACCGCGAATCGTTATCCCGCCTCGCGGTAGCCGCAATCTTGGTTGCGGCATTGGACGCTGCGGCCGTCTTGCTTACTGATTTTTTCGACGAGGAACGGGGCCTGGCACGTGGGACAGACCTTCGGCACGGGACGATCCCATAAGGCATATTCACATTTGGGATAGTTGCTGCAGGCAAAAAATGAGCGTCCCTTCTTCGTCCGTTTCTGCACGAGATCGCCGCCGCAATCAGGCTGCGGACATTTGACGCCCAGCGCCAGCGGCTTCGTCGTCTTGCACTGAGGATAGGCGGAACAGGCGATGAATTTGCCGAACCGCCCCGTCTTCACCACCATCGGGCTTCCGCATTTATCGCAGACTTGATCGGTGGTGAGTTCCTGCTTGGGCACAATCTTGATGGTGCCGTCCGGCAGCCGCTCGAAGTTTTGGGTGTTCTTGCAGGGCGGATCATCCTTGTACGCCGGACAGGCCAGAAACTTCCCATTCCGGCCCCACTTGATCTCCATCATCCGGCCGCATTTCTCGCACGGGATATCGGTCGGCGGTTCGACAATGTCCTTGGGACCCGGAATGGTCTTCGCCCGTTCCATTTCCCGCGTGAAGGGTGTGTAAAAGTCGCGTACCGCCGTAACCCACTGCTTATTCCCCTCTTCGACTTGGTCGAGCTGTTCTTCGAGTTGCGAGGTGAAATCGACGTTGATGAGCGCAGGGAAGCCCTTCAGTAAAAACTCGTTGACGGTTTTCCCGGTTTCCGTCGGCACCAAGCGCCCCTCGGTCTTTTCGACATACTTCCGGTCTTGGATCGTGGAGATGATGGCCGCGTAGGTGGACGGTCGCCCGATGCCTTTTTCCTCCAGTTCTTTGATCAAGAGCGCTTCGTTATACCGTGGCGGCGGCTGCGTGAAGTGTTGTTTTGACAACATTCCCGGGACCGTCTGCCCTTCCTGCTCGACCAGTCGCAGCCGTTCTCCTTCGGACAGGGTCGGAAGCTGACGTTCTTCGTCCTCCGCCTCCTGGTCGGCCTTCGGCTTCTGCGAGGGCGATTCTTTGTCGAATCCTTCCAGATACACGATCGTATGGCCCGGAAACTTCACGACCGTTCCGGTCGAACGGAAGAGATACCGATTCTTGGTCTCGACGGGGGCCGAATCGATGCGGGTGACGTCCAAAATGGCCGGCACCATCTGCGACGCGATGAACCGATTCCAGATCAGCTTGTAGAGATTGTACTGATCATGGTCCAAGTACTGGCGAATGGACTCCGGGTCCCGGCTCGCTGACGTCGGCCTGATCGCCTCGTGCGCTTCCTGCGCGGCCTTCGCGGTCTTGTACACGTTCGGCGTGGCGGGAAGATAATCGGCCCCGAATCGAGCATGGATCACCTCGCGCGCGTCGGCCATCGCTTCGTTGGAGATGCGGGGCGAGTCGGTTCTCATATAGGTGATCAGACCCGTCGCTCCTTCGGCGCCGATTTCGATCCCTTCATACAACTGCTGCGCGAGTGTCATGGTTTTTTTCGGCGAGAAGTGCAGCTTGCGCGACGCTTCCTGTTGCAACCGGCTCGTGATGAACGGCGCGACGGGATTCCGTTTCTTTTCCCGCCGCTCGATCGATTGGACGACGAAGGTCTTCCCTTGAATCTCGCCGACGATGCGGCCGGCTTGCTCGGCGTTCTCGATCGAGGCCTCTTCATCGTTGATGCTGTGGAGCTTCGCCTCGAATGACGGGGGATTGGCGCCAGCCAGCAGCGCGGTGATCGACCAATACTCCTCGGCTCGGAACGCATCCCGCTCCGCCTCCCGCTCGCAAATCAGCCGCATGGCCACCGACTGCACCCGCCCCATGCTGAGCCCGCGTCGAACCTTGTTCCAGAGCAGCTGACTGCCTTGATATCCGACGATGCGATCCAGCACGCGGCGGGCCTGCTGGGCGTTGACGAGCTTCATGTCGATCTCGCCCGGCGATTGGAGCGCGCGCTTGATCGCTGATTCGGTGATTTCGTTGAAGAGGACCCGAAAAATCTTTCCGTCTTTCTTTTTCTTCTTCGATTTGCCGAGCAACTCCTGCTCGATGTGCCAGGCGATCGCTTCTCCTTCACGATCGGGGTCCGGCGCCAGAAACACCTTGTCGGCTTCCTCCGCCTTCTTCTTGATCTCGGCCAGGACCTTCGACTTGCCCTTGATGGTGACGTACTGCGGTTCAAAGTCATTCTCGAGATCCACGCCCAGTTTGCTGGTCGGAAGATCCTTGACATGCCCCACCGACGCCATGACGGTATAGCCGCGACCCAGATATTTCGTAATCGTCTTCGCCTTCGTCGGCGACTCAACGATAATCAGATTTTTTGCCATGACAACCCCTGCTACCTCTCCAGAATTGTATCATCCGTACCAAATATCGGAGTTTCGTGCAACTAGAATGGCAGTCAGCAACAATCGGCAAGCGGTTAGGAACATAGGTGGTCATGAGAATGTCCGCCGGCAGCCGGGCCGGCGTTCATTCTGTTGTCGGGCGTGAAGAGGTGTCTCACGTTGATGAACCTCAATTCTCAATGGCTCAACGGGAGCGTCGGTTCGAGACCTTGTTGATGCTACAGACGGATATACTGCTGACCCGGCAATTGACGGATCCGACCATCCAATTCCAATGACAGCAATACCGCCGATACCTCCGCCGCGCTCAATCCCGTGCTCTCGATGATCGTGTCGATGGATCGCGCCTCGTAGGACAACGTGTCATACACCAACGCGTCCTCCTTCCTTAACGGCGCCTGCGCCGGCATCACTGCGCCGTCGAGACGCAACATCGCTCGCTGGCGCGCATCGACTTGCGGAAGAATTTCCTCGAGAATATCGTGGGCGCCCTCGATGAGTTTCGCCCCTTCTTTGATCAGGCGATTCGACCCCCGGCAAGCCTCTTCCTTGATCGAGCCGGGGACGGCGAAGACTTCTCGGCCTTGCTCGAGCGCCAACTTGGCCGTAATCAGGGAGCCGCTGTCGGTCGCCGCTTCACCGACCAGCACACCCAACGAGAGCCCGCTGATGATTCGGTTCCTGCGCGGGAAATGATGGCTTTGAGGCGCGGCTCCGATCGGCAGTTCCGAAACGACGGCGCCATGCGACTCGATGTTGCGACGGAGTAGCTGATGTTCCGAAGGGTACGTTCGGTCGATGCCGCAACCCAGGACCGCGATCGTACGGCCCTTCCCCGACAACGCGCCTCGGTGCGCCGCCGCATCGATCCCCCGGGCCAGACCGCTCACGATCGTCACCCCACATCCCGCCAGATCTTTCGCAATTTCCTCCGTGATGAGTTTTCCGGATGACGTCGCATGTCGTCCCCCCACAACGGCCACCGCCACCTCATCCTGCGGCAACAAATTTCCGCTCACATACAATAACGGCGGCGGATCGGAAATGGCTTTGAGTCGAGCCGGATAGGACCGGTCAAATAGGGTGACGGTTTGAATCTTGAGCCGCTCGACAAGCTTCACCTGCCGATCGATCTGCCGTCGGATATTCTCCGCCGGTCCACCTCGCACGGATTCAGCCAGTCCCGGACTGCATCCGGCGCCGACCAAGTCGTCTATCGTCGCACCGAGCACCACCTCGGGAGTTCCGAACGTATGGATCAACTTGATCAGAGTACGGTCGCCGACGCCGTCAATCGCCTGGAGCGAGAGCCAGGAGGTCAAGGATGCTTTATCCATGGTCGGTCTCGATCATCGGCAAAGAAATTCGCGACGACCGCGGGAGGATCTTGCAGGTAGAAGAACTCCCAGACAATGGTCGGAACTGTGGCGGCACTCGACTAGAGCACGACCAGATCGTACTGCTCCAGATGCAACTGACTGTCCGGTGTGACGATAATTTTGGCCGAGCAGGTCCGCTCCAATGCTTCTACTCCGTAACGTTCTTCGTCTTGCAGCAATTCCGCCACCGTCGGATGGGCTCCTACGATGATCCGTTGCTGATCGGCCGACGGTTCAATCCGTCGGATCTCGCGGAAAATCTCGTACGCGACGGTCGTGGGAGACTTCGTATACCCACGGCCCTCGCAGTAGCGGCACGGCTCCGACAGCGACCGCAACAGATCTTCTCGCACCCGCTCGCGGGAGATTTCGATCAGCCCGAGATCCGAAATCCTGGAGATCCTCGTTCTCGCCTTGTCCGATGCCATGGCGTCCACCAACGCATGATAGACCTTGTCCCGATTTTTCTCCCGCTCCATATCGATGAAATCGACGATGATGATGCCGCCGATTCCCCGCAACTTCAGCTGATAGGCCACCTCTTTGGCCGCTTCGAGATTGTTGCGCAAGATGGTTTCTTCCTGATCCCGCTTCCCTACGAACCGTCCCGTGTTCACGTCGATGACCGTCATCGCTTCGGTATGGTCGATCACGAGATAGCCGCCCGACTTGAGCCAGACCTTTCGGCTCAAGGCACGGGCGATTTCCTGCTCCACCCCCAGATGATCGAACAGTGGCTCGTCCTTGTCGTAAAAATGTATGCGTGAGGTCTGCTCAGGAGAAAAGCGTTGGACGAAGTCCCGAATGGCTTCGTACTCGTCCCGTGAATCGATCCACAACCGATCGACCTTCTTGCCGAACAGGTCCCTGACGACACGGAAGCTCAAGCTCAAATCGGAATGCAGCAACGCGGGAGCGGCCAATTGCTCACGCTTCGTCAAAATGTCCTGCCAGAGGACGTGCAGAAAATCGACGTCGGACTTCAATTCATCTTCCTTGACGCCTTCGCTCACCGTCCGCACGATGTAGCCGAAGCCCGAACGCCTGACCCGACGCATGATGTCTTTAAGTCTGGCCCGCTCCTCATCCCGCGGAATGCGCCGAGAGACCCCGATATGATCGACGTTCGGCATAAAGACCAGATATCGCCCCGGAAGCGACACGTACGTCGTCACACGCGACCCCTTGGTACCGATCGGCCCCTTGGAGATTTGGACCATCAGCTCCTGGCCTTCGCTCAACAGCTGTTCGATCGGTTTGGCGCTCTGGCGCTTCGGCCGGAGCATCTCCGAGTCTTTTTCGTCCTCTTCGGCCTCGACCAGCATGTCTCCCGGCTCCGCGTCCACCAACAAATCGGAGACATGCATGAACGCCGCTTTTTCCAGGCCGATATCCACAAAGGCGGCTTGCATCCCGGGCAACACCTTGGCCACCTTGCCCTTATAGATGTTTCCGACAAAATCCTTGTGCTTCGCGCGGTCCCCGAACAAATCGGTGACGACTCCGCCGTCAAGCACGGCCACGCGGGTTTCTTCCCGCGCGACGGTGATCGCAATCTCACTTCCCATGGTGACTCCTTTGGTCTACAGGCCGTAGGAACCGAATGAGTGCGATGGACGCAGGCCCAGCCCCAGATCCTTCACGCACTTCACACACCGGCTTCTCCGGCATTTCCCATCTATTCCGAGCCGCGGAATCCGAGTCTTCCGCCTGTTCGGTCATCGCTCAATAAAATAGACTCAACCGTTTCCGTTTGACGTTCAACAACAAACCCAAGGCGGCCATGGTCATGATCGTGGCGCTTCCGCCATAGCTGACCAGCGGCAAGGGAATGCCGACGATCGGAAACATCCCCGCCGTCATCCCGATATTGACCACGACGCAGAAACACAACATCGCCACGATTCCCACGGCGAGCAGCGCTCCAAGCTGATCCTTCGCCTTGGAGGCGATTTCCAGCGAGAGCCAAATCAACGTCACGAACAACGTCAAGAGCACCAACACGCCGAGAAATCCCCATTCTTCCGCAAAGACGGCGAACACAAAATCAGTATGGCCTTCCGGCAAGAACTTCAGCTGACTTTGGGTACCGCCGTAGAGACCCTTCCCCAGCAACTCGCCGGACCCGATCGCGATTCTGGATTGCAGGGCATGGTAGCCTTTTCCCCCCGGATCATAGTCGGGGTCGACGAACGCCATAATGCGCTGACGCTGGTAATCATGCAAGGACCCCCACACCCCCTCCCATGCAAATGGAAACAGCATGATCGAGAAGAGCAACATAAATCCCAAGGCTTGTGAGCGCACACCCACCACGAGAAGCATCGCGGCATACACCGCGACAAAACTAAGCCCACTTCCCAAATCGGGCTGCTTCAGGATGAGGAGGAGGCCGGGCAGCATCAAGAGTCCGGGAACGATGACGCGCTGGAGCCATCCCACGCGAGGAGCCTTCGAGTAGTAGTGGGCCAACACCAACACGAGGATGAGTTTGGCGAATTCAGACGGCTGAAAGCTGAGCGGCCCCAACGCGATCCACCGCTGGGCGCCCTTGCTCGTCCGACCTTCGAACAATACAAACACCAGCATCAGCAAGATAAAGGCATAGGCCGGATAAGCAAATCGGGCGATATGATGGTAGTCCGACGCCCACATGACGAGAAACGCCGCCGCGCCGAAGCCGATCCATATCAACTGCTTGAGATAATACGGTGCCATCCCACCCTGCTGCCCATGCGTGACGCTATAAATGGACAACACTCCGATTCCCAGGATGGTGAGGATCAAGGCGACATAGCGGATGTCGAAACTGTCGAGGCCGCGATGCTCGGTCAATCGATCAATCATGAGTCCTTCGAGGAAGCCTCCGCCCCGTTCACGCCGGACAGATCGGAGGTGACGGCCGGCACCTGGGGAGCGAGCTTTATGTACGTTTCGATGAGTTCTTTCGCGAGCGGAGCCGCGGCGGACCCGCCGTGCCCCATATGCTCGGCGAGGACGGCCACGGCGATCTTCGGCGATTCCACCGGCGCAAAGGCGACAAACCATGCATGGTCTCGGAACTTTTTGGGAATATTCTCCTCCGGTCCGGTCCGGAGCGCCGCGACCTGCGCCGTACCCGTCTTCCCACCGATCGCCACCATGGCGGATTTCGCCTTCGTCGCCGTTCCTTTCGTGACGACGTCGGCCAACGCGTCCTTGATGATACGGAATGTTTCCGGTTTCGCATCGATTTTTCCGCGCGGAACGGCCGGCAATTCTTGAAGGTTTCCCGAGGTTCGATCCATGACGGCCTGCACCAATCGGGGACGGTAGCTGACTCCGTTGTTCGCGACCGTGCCGACGAGACTCGCCATTTGCAATGGCGTCACGGTCACATAACCCTGTCCGATGGCGGCGGAAATGGTCTCGCCGGGCAACCACTGTTCGTTCTTGGCCTTTTGCTTCCATGCGGTGGACGGCATGATACCGGATCGCTCCGACGGTAATTCCACCCCGGTGGCCTTCCCAAGACCGAACTCCTTCCCATATTCGGCCATCACATCGATCCCCATCCGCTGACCGATCGTGTAGAAGTACACGTCACAGGAATGGACCAACGCATTGTGCAAATCGACGTACCCATGCCCCGTCGCTTTCCAGTCGTGATACAGCCGCTTGCCGAACTGGTATCCCCCATTGCAGAACACGGTGCTGGAAGATGACATGGTTTTAGTCTCCAATGCCGCGACGGCCATTGGAATCTTAAAGGTGGACCCGGGGGGATATTGCCCCTGTGAGGCCCGGTTGTTCAACGGACGCCCTTCATCCTGCACGATTTCGACCCATTGTTTGGCGGTCAGTTCGCGCGAGAGCAGGTTCGGGTCGAAGCCGGGACGGCTGGCCATCGCCAAAATATCACCGTTGTTCGGATCGAGCGCGACGATGGCGCCTTGTTCTTGGCCTAACAGATCCTCGGCAACCTTTTGGAGCCGCACATCAATGGTGAGGTAGAGATCGTTCCCTGCTTGCGGCCTCTCGGTGACCGAGGCTCGTTTCTCGTGGCCGAGCGCATCGACTTCCACGCTTTTCTGCCCGGCCATCCCTCGCATGTGCCGATCGTAGGACTTTTCCACTCCGTATTGACCGACGATGCTGCCTTGGTGAAGATCGATGAATTCCGGTTTTTCCAGCTGATCCGCTGAAATTTCTCCGACATAGCCCAGCAGATGGGCTGCCGTCATGCCGCCGGGGTAGTTGCGTTGCGACTCGACCTGAATCATGACACCGGGCATGTCGAGACGATGTGATTCGACCAGCGTGGCATCACGCAGGGTCATACGGTCCTTGATCTTACGCGGAAGGAGCTTGCTCCCTTTGGCGGTCATTTTTTTTCGAACGATCGCCGGGTCCAGGCCGAGCAGGTCGGTCAACTGCCGAATCAGAACTTCGCGATCCTTCACGTCTTCCAGGGTGACGTACAGGCTGAAGCTGGGCACGTTATTCGCCAAGAGGACACCGTGCCGGTCATAGATCAACCCACGTGCCGGTTCGAGCAACACCAATCGGGTCCGATTGTTTTCCGACAAGTCTCGATAGTACGGCCCTTCGTGAATCTGCAGATGCCAGAGACGAAGGCCGAGCAACGCCACCACGAGCAAAAGTCCTACCCGGAGGATGAAGAGGCGTCGATGCAGGTCGCCGAATTCTGATTCCGGATAATGTCCCGTTGCCATACTGCACGCCTACATTCGAGACTCGGACATCAACTGCTCGATATTCAATCGACTCCACATCACCCAGTAGATCACTCCTCCGATGACGGCATCCAGGCAGGCTTGCGGCAGCACCACGGTCCAGACAGCCCACCATACGTCTTGTTGCGCGCTCAGTTTCAGAATCAGGGGAGTGATCAAGCCCAGCAGGCACGAGACGATCAGTAACCCGAGAACAAGGACGATGGGACTCAGGTAGACCACCTGCCGGCCCAGGATGCCGGCCAGATACCCCACGGACCCCTTGATGATCACCCCGGAAAGCAGGTCTTGGGCTGAGAACAAACTCATCGCCCATCCGAGTGCAAGGCCAACCAAAAGTCCGTCCAGCTCCCCTGCCACCAGACCGATCAAACAGACCGCCACGAAGCCGAGATCCGGCTTCACGCCCCACAGACTGACATACGGCAGGAGGACGGACTGCGCCGGCACGAGACCGACGATCACGGAAAAATAGATGAGCGCTTTCATGGCTTGGGCTTCGGAATGCTCAGCCGCTCCCCTTCGGTCGGAAGAAAGGACGATCGAATGACCAACACTTCTTCCACCCGAGTCGGATCGACCTCCGGAGAAAGTTCCGCGGATTGGAACAACGCTTCTTCCTCCTTGTCGATTCTGGTGATCGTGCCGATCGGTATCCCGCGTGGGAACCCACCGACCAATCCCGATGTGACGACATGATCGCCGGGCCGTGCGTTGGACAACAACGGAATGTATTTGAGCCGGGCCTGTCCCTCTGTCGTCCCTTCCACGATTCCTTCATCCCTCGTGCGTTGAATGAGCCCGGCGATCGCATTGTTGGGATCCGTCACGAGCAGGACGACGGCGGTGGAGGCCGTGGTCTTGACGATGCGCCCGACCACGCCCGCCGGCGTAATCACTCCCTGGTCCGACTGAAGCCCATCGGACGTTCCCTTGTTCAGAATGATCGTTTTATACCAATTGCCGGTATCACGCCCGATCACTTGGGCGGCTACGGATGTGGGAAGGGCTTGTTTCTTGAATTCCAGCAGGGCCGAGAGCCGTTCCGTCGCCGCGGAGGCTTCTCGCAGTTGCCCGTTTTGTTCCTTGAGCAGATCCAGCTCTCTCCTCAATTGTTGATTGTCTTCCTCCACTCCTTGGAGCGCCACGTATCGTCCCCAGACATTCGAGATCCGATCATGAATGCCGGCCACGGCTTGGAAAGGCCAACTGATGATCCATCCGAAGGGACCGCCCACCTGCTGAAAGACATTTTGAAGCGGGCCTGGGAGAAGCAGGAAGCCGATCACGAAAATGACGGCCAGGACGAGGGCGACACGCCGAGCGCTGTACGGTGCGCGTAAATTGACCATCCGCATGAGGGATGGGACCTTACCGGAGGTTGTTCGCCTGAGACATGACCGATACCTTTCGGAGGAGATCCAGCTCATCGAGAATCTTGCCGACCCCCAACACCACGGAGGTCAACGGATCGTCCACCGTAATGATCGGTAAGTTCGTTTCTTCCCGGAATCGCGTGTCCATCCCCTTCAGGAGGGACCCTCCCCCAGTCAACACGATCCCGCGGTCGATGATGTCCCCGGCCAGCTCCGGCGGGGTGTTTTCCAGAGCAATCTTGATCGCGTTCACGATCGTTCCAATGGGCTCCTGCAACGCTTCACGAACTTCGGCATCGTCGATGACCAGCGTACGGGGAATGCCCGAGATCAAATCACGCCCCTTGATCATCATGGTCTTCCGTTCTTCGAACGGATAGGCGGATCCGATTTCAAACTTGATCCGCTCCGCCATATGTTCACCGATGAGCAGATTGTACTTTTTCTTGATGTAATTCATGATCGCTTCGTCCATCCGATCGCCGGCGACCTTGACGGACTCGCTGTACACGATCCCGCCCAGCGAGATGACGGCGATGTCCGTCGTGCCGCCTCCCACATCGACGACCATGTTGCCCGAGGGCTCCGTAATGGGCAACCCCGAGCCGATCGCCGCGGCGACGGGCTCTTCGATCAGATAGACCTCGCGCGCGCCCGCCAGTTCCGCCGAATCACGTACGGCACGTTGTTCCACCTGCGTGATGCGGGAGGGCACCCCGATGATGATGCGAGGCCGCACGAATGCGCTGCGATTGTGCGCCTTCCGGATGAAATGTTTCAGCATCTGCTCGGCCATCTCGAAATCGGCGATCACCCCTTCCTTCATCGGCCGAACCGCGATGATATTGCCGGGTGTGCGGCCGAGCATCTTCTTCGCGTCGGCTCCCACTGCCAGCACTTTCTCGCTTTTCTTTTCAACCGCGACGACCGAGGGCTCGTTCAGAACGATCCCCTTGCCGTGGACATACACGAGCGTGGTGGCGGTGCCTAAGTCAATGGCCAGGTCATCGGAAAACCAACCGAATACATCTCCCGGAAACCCCACGGCGTCTCTCCCTTCATATTGGCCGGACGATCCTGCGCCAGGCCTGTGTGCTTCATGTGCGACTTATTTAATCCGGGACTGCAAGTTGACCGGCATCCAACACATGCGTCCTTGCCACTTCATCACCGAGCCGACGACCCTGCTCATTCCCAATGATCAGAAAACTCTCAAACGCGAGTATGGCCAACGACACGAGCCATCCAATGTACGGGACCGCATAGGCGATCTGTGCGCCACCCAACGGAAGATTTCGAATGATCGATTCTCGGAAGCCCGCCGGATCCCGCCCATCCGATCGCATGGTTTGGAGACCAACCAACCGTTTGCCGATACTTTTTCCACCTGCGAACCCATCGGCAATCAAGATGTAGGTCAAGCCGGAAAGAAAGCCGACCGGAGGAGCGATTTCCCCTGCAGCGACGACAATGAACAGATCAATTAATTTCGCGATGAATCGATTGAGGACATGGGCCTTCGGATAGATTCTTGTTTCCAGCGCCGTCGAAGATCGCCCCTCCCCTATCAAGGGAACTCCTTCTAATTAGTGGCAAAGTATAACAAAATTCGTCAACTTGCACAAACAAAGAGCAATCTTCTTCGCGGAGTTGGCCGACGATGGCCATCCCGCCTGCTCTCATGACTCCTCCAAAGAAACGCGGTGGCTCTACACAGTCTCGGACATCACGTCCTCATTTCCTCGCCTCCCACTGATCGGAGCTGGTCTTGCCTTCCGTCCTGCCCATAAGTACACTGTTGGCTTCACAAAGGGAAGAGGATTCAGATGATTAAGACCATGCGCAACGCCGCACACAACTATCCGTGGTTGCTTAAATCCATCATGGGCATTCTCGCCATAGCCTTCGTCATTACGATGGGTTGGTGGGGCTTCGGGGAACAGACCGGCGGACCCGTGGCCAAGGTTGGAGAGCAATCCGTCTCGCTCGATGAATTCAAGCGCACCTACGAAAACATGCACCGCATCTATAAGGAAAACGTCAAGACGGAGTTCAAAGATGAAGAGTTCAAGGACTTCGTCATTGGACAGCTCGTCGACAGCCGTGTATGGATTATTGCAGCCGAAGAAATGGGTGTGCGGGTCTCGGATGCCGATTTACGCGAACTGATCATGCAAACTCCGGTGTTCCAGAAAAACGGAGCCTTCGACCCGGAACTCTATCGCCGCATTCTCGCCGCCAATCATCTCACTCCGGCTGCGTTTGAGGCGATTCAACACCAGGAAGTCCTGGCCAATAAAGCGCGAATGATCGTTCGGGATTCCGTTGCGCTCACCCCCGAAGAGATCGCTGAAGGGCAGTCTCTCATGACCAGACCACAAGACTCCGACCCAGCTAAGGCGGCAGAAGCTAAGCAGCGGGTGCTGGATGATATGCTGTTGCAGAAACAGCAACGAGCCTTGGTCGCCTTTCAACAGTCCATGAAAGCCAAGCTGCCCATCACCATCCGTCGGGAGCTGCTGTAATTGTACTCCCACAGTGCCTCTTCTTCGCTGGAGAACTGAGGGGAAACTCCTTAGATCTTATGTTTTTCTTCTCCTGCACCATCAAGGTGCTTTGACATTCTGACGGCTTCAACAATACCAAGAATCGAACATGCAGGTCCGAAGACTGTCGAGCACGGTCGCATCAAGGTCAACGACGAGAAGAATAACAAGCGTCATCTTTGCGGACGGGCGCGAGTTGGTGAGCACCAGTGTCTTGGCAGTGAGTCGTGATCTTTATCTGAGCGACGCGAGAACGACGCTGGCAGACTTTTCAGCATCCTGCTACAGAATCAGCATCGCGTCGCCGTAGTTGTAGAAGCGATGCCGCTCTTTGTCCGCTTCTTCGTAGGCCCTGCGAATCGGCAATTCCGGCCAAGCCGAGACCAGGATAAGTAGCGTAGTCCGCGGAAGGTGAACAGCACTTCAACGCTCTTCAACTGGCCCTCTGGAGTCGCCTGCAGCTCTCCATTTTGATACGGCTATGCTACACTGCACCTATGACTCCATCTTACACAGCATCGCAAACAGTTCCCAACTTGCGGTTGTTACCTGCTTACTTGGGCACGTCTTCTATTGAGGAAGCTATACGTACGGCCCGTGGTCGGCGCGTCCTTTGGCTTGAAATTCTGGTCAATGACCAGCTGGACCTTACGCCTTGGAGCTCGGAACCCGCCGTGCATGCGGCATACCTGACAGCATGCCGATGGTATACGCACTATCGACGACTCATCACATTCGTCTTGAACCGTGCACCTCTCCCGACCACCTCTGGACCGATTGACGCTCGGGATTACCGGACCTTTGCTGAGGCACTCTACTTTGTCCACTCTCACCCTTGACCAACTGGTTACCCTGTTAACGCGCTATGTCACCGAGTCTGGGGAAACGCTTGATCTTCTTCTCATCGGTGCACTGGCATTACCGGCCTATGGGATTGCCGGTCGCGCCACTCGCGATGTGGATGCTGAAGTAGCAGGCTCGATTGGTAGCTTATTGGATTTTCTGACCAACGCACAGGTACCGGCGGATCTGACGCAAAACTTTTCAGGCTGGTCGATCGTGGCAATGCCTCCAGGCTACCGAGACCGGGCTACGGTGCTGGTTCAGCAATCAAATCTCCGCATTCGTATCCTCACACCGATTGATTTCGTTCTCGCGAAACTACGCCGGGGCACCGATGTGGATTTAGAAGACGCCTTACTTGTCGCCCGACAGCACCGGATCAGCGCTGCGGACATTCGTACTAACGCCCACTCAGCTCTCGCAGCCTCACCCCAGGATACAGCCCTCTTCCTATTCCGCAAAACCGTCGATCTGTTCTGCCAGAATCTACCTTAAATCACTGAAAAACTAATTCCTATCCTTAAAGCAAGTGGGGGACCTTCTGAGCAATAACCTGTCACATTGCAACGAATGTTTGCCCAACTCAGCCTTATGACCACTGATGCGACGTCGCTCATGAAGAGAACCGACATCTTATCGCGCGCTATTGAGATTCAAAGAATCAGCATCGCGTCGCCGTAGCTGTAGAAGCGATAGCGCTCTTTGACCGCTTCTTCGTAAGCTCTGCGAATCGGCTCGATTCCCGCAAAGGCTGAGACCAGCATCAATAACGTGGTCCTCGGTAGGTGAAAGTTCGTCATGAGGGCGTCGACAACCTTGAACTTGAATCCCGGTGTGATGAAGAGCCGGCTTTCGCCCGACATTGGAACGATTTCCCCCTTTTCATTCGCAACCGTTTCAAGAGTGCGGACGACTGTAGTGCCAACGGCCACTACTCGACCGCCGGCCTGTTTGGTTTCCTGAATTGCCTTCGCAGTCTCTTCGCTGATGATGCACGTTTCTGTTCCCATCTGGTGATCCTCGATCTGCTCGGTCGTCACCGGCTTAAACGTGCCAGGGCCGACATGGAGCGTGACTGCGGCAACGGGAACCCCTGTATCACGCAACCGTCCCAATAGTTCTTCCGTGAAATGGAGCCCGGCAGTCGGAGCGGCGATCGCTCCGGCGTGTTTCGCAAAGACCGTCTGGTACCAACGATGATCGTCCTGAGTCGAGGCACGTTTGATATATGGAGGAAGCGGCATCACCCCTCGTGCATCAAATAATCGTGTGACCGTCCGCGAGCTATCCACCACCACTTCAGTCCCCGTGGCATCACGCTTCACGATGGTGGCACGGGATTGTTGGTCGAATTCGATAACCTGGCCTATATGGAAGGTGCCTTTGACCATGACCTCCCACCGACCCTCACCGAGGTCTTTCACAAACAACACATCGGCGGGGGTTCCGGTCGGTTTTTTGATTCCTGACACTCGCGCGGCCAAAACCTTCGTGTCATTCACGACCAGCAGATCGCCCGGATGCAGCAGGCACGGCAGATCAGAGACGCGGCGATGCACAAGCCGGTCAGCATGGCGATCAAGGAGCAGCAACCGAGCGCAATCACGAGGGCTTACCGGCTCCGACGCGACCAGGGATGGATCGAAGGGAAAGTCGAACTCGGAGAGTTGCATCAGGAAGGAGGAGGGGCCGAAGGAGGGGGAGGAGCCTGAGTCAATGAGGCATCCCGGAGCTCCGTCCCAGGATAGTAATAGCCCAGGATGCTCGAAAACGAATACCCCAATTCAGCCAACTCTTTCGCGCCCCACTGGCAAAGACCGACTGCGTGACCGGCTCCGTAACCAGAGAAGACGATATCCTCCCCGATCGACTCAACGGTAAATTGCGTGCTGGGCACCACAGTATATCCCACGGCCTTGCGTAAATCTTCGCCACGGACCATCAATTCCCCGGTCGAGTGCATGATCCGTAATGTCGCCACTCGTCCGGCTCGGCTATAGGCATGCGGCATGATCGCCGAGATTGTTCCCACCGTGAATCCTTGTTGCCGCAAGTTCTTTTCCAGCACATCCGTTTTCACGGATGCTTTCCACTGATAGTACGGAGATTCGAGGTCGAAGGGGCATTCGACCCCCTTCAAATACGGAAGATCCTTCGACCACACTGTCATGGCGTCTTCCGTAACCCCGGCTGCCGTTGAAGAGAACGCCGCATAAATCGGCGCCCCTTGGTAGGTCACGACCAATCCTCTCGTGGATTCCACCGCCTCGACGACCCGCGTGTCGATGCCGTGACGGCCGCGATAGACCTGGTCTTGAATCCCCGCCACCACATCATAGCTTCGTGCGGAGCTCAGCATGTGCTGATACAGCGCGTAGGTCCGGGCGGCGACGGCCTGCACCTTCAGCATCTCCGGATGCCAGGCCGAATTCACTTCCGCTGGCACCACGCCTTTCACATATTCTTCCAAGTCGACATGATTGACGAGGAGTCGGCCTTTTCCGCGCCGAACGAGCTGGATCACTCCACTGACTTGCAGTCCGCCCTTATCCTCGCTTGCATGCAGCGCCGTTCTCTTACCGTTCTCGCTCAGCCAAAGTTTGAGATCGTGATTTCCGGCCCGTAGCGTCAATTGGTCGGTCACCACCGCTTTGCCGTTGAGGATCAGCGCATGACCACGTACCTTGATCCGCAGAGACGGGTGATAGGACCATGCCTGATCGTGTTCGTCCGTCACCCAAATGGTCTGATCGCTTCGAACTTCCAACTGCTGGACATCGGAAGCCAACAACACGCGAATCGATCGCGCCGCGTGAGCCTCCGGCGCCATGACCGAGCCAAGGCAGATTCCGAATCCCGCTGCGCCGGCCCAGAGCCGTGCGGCTATCATCGGCGAAAGAGCCATCCTACGAGATAGAATAGCAGACTCAGCAGGATGCTGAGGACAATACTTGTCGCGATGGGGAAATAGAAACTGAAGTTGTCACGTTTGATGGAGATATCGCCCGGAAGCTTGCCGAGCCAACTGAAGGCGCTTCCTAACCCCGGAATCCGGTCCACGACGACCAGCAGCACCCCAAGCACGACAATGCCGAGCCCGATCCCGATCAAAACCTTGCCGAATGTGGTCCATTCCGGCATCGATGTACATCTCACTCCACCGCGTATCTGACGACGCAATACACGGCGCTAGCCGTTCACGAGGCATTCCGCGATCTGAATGGCGTTCAGCGCGGCTCCTTTGCGAAGATTGTCGGACACCACCCAAAGGTTCAGACCGTGTGCGATCGATTCATCTTCCCGTACACGGCCGATGTAGACTTCGTCTTTTCCGGTCGCATCGAGCGGCATCGGGTACAGTTTCTTCACCGGATCGTCGTACACGATCACGCCGGGCATGGCGGCGAGCGCCGCACGCGCGTCATTCGCCTTCATCGGACGCTCCAATTCCACGTTGATGGCCTCGGAGTGACAGCGCAACACGGGCACACGCACCGTCGTCGCCGTCACCCGAAGCGCTGGCGCGTTGAGAATCTTACGGGTCTCTTTCGCGATCTTCACTTCCTCCGAACAGTCCCCTCCCTCGTTGAACGACCCGATGTGCGGCAAGAGATTGAAGGCGATTTGGTAGGGATAGACCTTGGAAGTGACGTCGCGAAACGCGAGCAAGTCTTTCGTTTGATCCATCAATTCGTCCATGGCCGCCGCACCGGTCCCCGAGACCGATTGAAAGGTCGTCACCACCACCCGCTTGACCCCCACCGCATCGTGAAGCGGTTTAAGGGCCATGACCAACGGTGTCGTCGTGCAGTTGGGAATGGAGACGATTCCCCGAGGCATGGTGCGTAACGCCGCGGCGTTCACCTCCGGCACCACCAAGGGAACCTGCTCATCCATGCGAAACACGGCACTATCGTCGATCACCGCAATCCCGGCGGCTCCCAGTCGCTGACCATAATCTTTGCTGATGGCATCCGTCGCAGAAATGAACGCCAGGTCAACTCCCTCGAACGATGCGGATTCGGTCAGTTCTTCAACCGTCCACTCCTTTCCCTGACATACCATCATTTCACCGGCCGACCGCTTGGACGCGAAGAGCCGGAGGCTCGTCAACGGAAATTTCCGCTCCTCCAAGATCTCAAGCGTTTCCTTCCCCACCGCACCGGTGGCGCCAAGAATGGCCACCGTATACCCTGGTTTCTTCTTGATCATGAAGCCTCTACTCCACTGCCAACACGCGAATACGATGATTGAAGGTGTCGGCCACCAGCAACGTCCCGTCGCGATCCGCAACGATGCCGAATGGATAACACAAACCGGCTTTCTGGGCGACGCCGCCGTCGCCGGAATAGCAGGGGACCCCTTGCCCTGCCAGGCAGAATGCCCTACCCGATTCCCAATCCCACTGTCGGACGAGGTGATTGTCTGAATCGGTCAGAAACAGACGCCCTTCATGATCGACTGCGATCCCCGTCGGCCGTGAAAGGCTGGCTGACGGTGTCTCCGACGGCGATTCGTACCGATAGGCTCCTCCATCGCCGGCCACCGTGGTCATCAAACCCGATGTGAGGTCGACGCATCGGACTCTGCCGTTAAAGGTATCCGCGACATACAATCGGTTGCCCGCCAGCGCCAATCCGCTGGGGCCCGCGAGGGACGTGTCAATCGCATGCTTCCCATCTCCGTCGTACGTCGCATGCCCGGTTCCAGCCATTGTCCGAATCACACCGGTCTTGAGATCGACCACCCGTACACGATGATTGCTTTGATCGGCGATATAAAGCCGGCCCCTGTCGTCCACCGCCAGCGCCGCCGGTTCATTGAGTGCAGCCTGGTCAGCTGGCCCCCCATCGCCTGAGAATCGTGCTTGACCTGTTCCAGCCACGGTCATGATGATACCGGTTATCGCATTTACCATCCGCACGCGATGGTTCATCGTATCCGCAATATAGACATTCCCCGCCCGATCCACGGCAACTGCCGTAGGAAAATTCAGTTGCGCGCCTATTGCAAGCCCACCATCGCCGCCGTACCGCTTGATAGAGATGTCCGCTTGATTCGTCCAATACCGGACGGTGCCGCTCAGATCGGCTTGCTGGGTGAACTTTATTGAACTGATTTCGCCCGCGCCATCGGCCAAGGGGTCTTCATCCATGGACTGGCTGGATGTGTCCCGTGCGGATGAACGCATGCACTCCTCGCCGGACGTGCCGGCTACCGTTGAGATGACCCCGGTCGCTCGATCGACTTTGCGAACGACATGATTTTCCGAGTCGGCCACATAGACATGGCCATGGACATCGATCGCCACGCCCTTCGGCTCGTTCAAACGAGCCTCTCTTGAAGATCCTCCGTCTCCCGAACAACCACATTCGCCGTTGCCGGCGAGCGTGCTGATCATCCATGTGGAAAGAATGGCGGTCATGATCTAGAACTGGTGACTAGTTCAAGTTGCGGACAATGGCCTCGCCCATCTCCACGGTGCCGACGATCTTCGCTCCTGGGCTCTGAATATCTTTGGTCCGATAGCCCAGGTCGAGCGTTTTCACGATGGCCTGTTCGATCGCGTCCGCTTCTTTATCGAGTTGAAAGGCATACGACAACATCATGGCGGCCGATGAGATTGTGGCGATGGGATTGGCAATATTCTTTCCGGCAATGTCCGGCGCGCTTCCGTGAATCGGCTCAAAGAGACCGACCTTGGCCCCGATACTCGCCGAAGGCAACATTCCGATCGAACCGGTCAGCATCGCGGCTTCATCGCTCAAAATGTCTCCGAACATGTTGTTACAGAGCAGCACGTCGAATTGTCGCGGATTCCGCACCAATTGCATTGCCGCGTTATCCACGTACATATGTCCCAGTTCGACATCGGGATAAGACGCGTGGACGTCGATGACCACCTTGCGCCACAGCTCGGACGACTCCAAGACATTCGCTTTGTCGACAGAAGTGACCTTCTTACGCCGCTTCCGCGCCGCCTCGAATGCTACCTTGGCGATCCGCCGGACTTCTTCCGTGGAATAGACTTCCGTATTGACCCCGCGCTCGTCGCCGTTCGGCAGCTTTTCGATTCCCTTCGGCTTGCCGAAATAAATGCCGCCGGTGAGCTCACGGATCACGAGGATATCGATTCCCTCGACAACTTCGCGCTTCAACGTGGAGGCATCCACCAAATTCGAATAGAGCTTGGCCGGCCTCAAGTTGGCATAGAGCCCCAAGGCTTCCCGGATGCCGAGCAATGCGCGCTCCGGTCGCAGGCTATACTCCAATCCCTCCCATCGAGGTCCTCCGACGGCTCCCAGCAGGACGGCATCGCTTTGTTTGGCAAGCGCCAATGTGTCCTTCGGCAGCGGTACCCCGAACTTGTCGAGCGCCTGCCCGCCGATGTCGGCTGCCGCAAACTCGAACGAGTGCCCGTACTTCTCGGCAATGACCTTCAGGACCTTCACGGCTTCGGGAACGATTTCGCGCCCGACTCCGTCACCGGCCAGCACGGCAATCTTGGCCTTCACGGTTGCTCCTTTCGATGACTCATTCGGCTCAAGGCCTATTCCAGGATCCTTTCGTCCTCAAGCCGCCAGGCCGGATCGACGAGGCACAGAAACTCGATATCGGTCTCTCCGGTATTTTCGACGAACTGTTGTCCTCCCGGGGGCACATAGACAGTCGTTCCGGCTTCGATCGTGGTGACGTGGTCGTCGATCGTGAAGCGGCCCCGTCCTGCGATGAAGTAATAGACCTCCGACGAGGCCAGCACATGGCGCTTCGAGCGTTGGCCGAACGGTAATGTCCCGTGGGCAAGACTATAATTCAGTTTGAGCTGATGCTTGGCAGGGTGAAAAATCTCCCGCAAATGAGTATCGTCCTCGGCCATGAACTCGGGCCTATCCGCCAGCGTCACTTTGAACACCGATAAGCCCCCTTAGTCCAAACCGCATCACGAAAAGATAAAACTGTACCGTGGACTTCCGCGTCAAATCAAGTTCACCTTCTGTTCCCCTTGGGCCTGTTTCGTCGCCAGGTAGGCCAGCTTATTCAGGGCGCTGATATAGGCTCGAGCAGAGGCCGTGATGATATCGGTGTCGGCGCCGTGACCTGTGACCGTCCGACCATCTTCTTGCACCCGCACTGACACTTCGCCCTGTGCGTCGGTCCCACCGGTGATGGCCTTCACGACATACATCAGCAACTTGCTCTTCGTCTGTGTCATGGCCGCAATAGTACGGTACACGGCATCCACAGGCCCATCGCCGGTCCCGGTTTGAACGACGGAGGTGCCGTCGATTTCCAGTTCGACCGTGGCGGCTGGAACCTGATCCGTTCCGCTCGACACCCGAAGCGTCTTTAAGGCGATGCGCTCGGCCATTTTCGACAACTCTTCGGAGACAATGACTTCGAGATCCTCCTCAAAGATCTCTTTCTTTTGATCGGCAAGTTTTTTAAACCGCTCGAAGGCGTGGTTGACTTCCACTTCGCCGAGCTTGTACCCCAACTCCTCCAAACGCTGCCGAAAGGCATGACGCCCGGACAACTTGCCCATCACCATCTGGCTTTCAACCAATCCAATCGATTCCGGGCGCATGATTTCATAGGTCGTCTTCTCTTTGAGCAAGCCATCCTGATGAATGCCTGACGTGTGGGCAAAGGCGTTCGCCCCCACGATCGCCTTATTGGGCTGCACCACCATCCCCGTGATCTTGCTGACCAGGCGGCTGGTCTTCGCAATCTCTTCGGTCCGGATCCTGGTATCAGCCTGGTAGAAATCCTTCCTTGTCCGAAGACCCATGACAATTTCTTCCAAAGACGTGTTGCCCGCTCGCTCCCCGATGCCATTGATCGTACATTCCACCTGGCCCGCTCCATTCATGATCGCCGCCAAGCTGTTCGCCACCGCGACACCCAGATCGTTGTGGCAATGGACGGAAATTACGGCTTGTTTGGCATTGGGAACCTTGTTGCAAATCCCCTCGATCAGGGCGCCGAATTCTTGTGGGACGGCGTACCCGACCGTATCCGGGATATTCACGGTGCCGGCTCCGGCGGCGATGACCGCCTCAATGACCTCGTAGAGGAACGAGGGATCCGATCGGCTGGCATCCATGGGAGAAAATTCAACATCATCGACATACCCTCGCGCCCGCCGGACCATTTCCACGGCACGCTGCTTGGCCTGTTCCCTCGTCATCCGAAATTGATGCTTCAAATGAATATCCGACGTGGAGAGGAACGTATGGATGCGGACTTTCGGGGCCCCTTTCAAGGCCTCCCATGCCCGATCGATATCTTCGGGGCGGGCCCGCGCCAAACTACAGATCGTCGGTCCTTCGACTTCCTGTGCGATCCGCCGCACCGCCTCGAAATCTCCAGGCGAACTATAAGCAAATCCCGCTTCAATGATATCGACGCCGAGCCGGGCCAGTTGTTTGGCCACCATGACTTTTTCTTCTACGTTCATACTGGCGCCGGGCGATTGCTCACCGTCTCTCAAGGTCGTATCGAAAATTCTGATCATGCGTGCCATGCTCAACCTCCGATACAAGCTGCTCAAAAGTCCTACTTTCTCACCCGCCCATCCAGCGCACCGAGATACGCCTACTCCCTCTCAGGGCCGCAAGGAGCGGGACGATTGAGGCGTACCTTCGATACGTCGCTGGAAGGCACGCGAATGAGAACGAGCGGGAAGGCTTTTTCAGCAGCTTGTAAAAAACAAAAGCCCTCATCCCGTCGTATCCAGGGACGAAGGCTTCACGCACTCCGTGGTACCACCCTGATTTAGCCCGATGACCGGCGGGTCATCAAACCCTTCATTCTGCCTCTTACGGAGGCAAGACGGAATCTCCTACTTCACGTTCGGAGATTCGGCTCGGAGGCGAGTTCGGCGACGTCTAGGCTGGTTTGCACCACCCACCAGCTCTCTTCAGCATCTGCACCGCCCTAATTTCTAGACGACTCGCGTACTACTCCTCGTCTTCGCCGCTCACAACCCTACCGTTCCTCCCATTGTCGTCCGCCGGTTATGAGTTCGATTCGATCGGCGGAGGTTCTACCTTTCCGATACCCTTTTTCCCGGCGGCCGGAGCAATCAGTGAAAAAACTTTTTCGACCGGACCCATCAACGCATAGCCGGCGAAGATGACAAATAACATAACCGCCGGCCAGGCTGCCACCAGCATCAGCGTCAGAATACCCCAGACCAGGTAGGTAATCTGCCGGTGCCCTTTGAATTTCAGTTCCTTGAAACTACGATATTTGATCGTGCTGACCATCAAAAAGGAGAGTGCCAGCGTCATGAGCAGGACCACGATCGGCCTGACGTCCCCTCCCATCTTGAGAAGGTAATGATCGAAGACCACGAGGGACGCCACCACCCCGGCGGCGGCCGGAATAGCCAAACCGGTAAAGTACTTGCCGTCTGACAGCGCAACGGTCGAGTTGAATCGCGCTAACCGCACGGCTCCCATGGCCACATAGGCGAACATGACGGCCACCCCGAACGTCCCTTGTCCGCTCAACGCCCACGAATAGATCAACAGGCCCGGTGCGACGCCGAATGACACAACATCTGACAGCGAGTCATACTCCAGCCCGAACTGGCTCGTACTGTTGGTCAATCTGGCCGACTTCCCGTCCAGAACGTCGAAAATCATCGCGACGAGAATCGCGATGGCCGCTTCCACATAGTTGGCGTTGAAGACGGACAGGATCGCAAAGACGCCGCAAAACAAATTCCCTGTGGTGAACAGGTTCGGAATGAGATGCATGGCGGCTTTCCGCCGTTTCCCGTCTTTCCCAAACGAATTTTTGAAGCCTGCCGTCTTCATGGCAACTCTCCAATGATGGTGGCACCGCCGTTCACACGATCGCCCACCGCCACGCGAATCTTCGTGCCGATCGGCAGAAAGGTATCCATACGCGACCCAAAACGAATCAACCCATACCGTTCGCCTCGGATCGCCCGGTCCCGCGGCGAGATCCAACACACGATGCGCCGGGCGATCAAGCCCGCCACTTGCACACACAACACCTTGATACCGTCGCCTGTCTTGATCATCACGGCGTTCTGTTCGTTCCGCAACGTCGCTTCCGGCTTGCTGGCGACCAGGAACAGACCCGGTTGGTACTGCACATCCTCGACCACTCCGTCACAAGGCATCCGATTGATGTGGACATCGAAAACATTCAAAAAAATCGTAAGCCGCACACTGCGCTCTTTCAAGTAGCGTGGCTCGAACTCTTCTTCGATGGCGATGACTTTCCCATCGCCGGGAGCCACCACCAGATTGGGACCCTGCGGTATGACTCTGGCTGGATTGCGAAAGAACCAGGCAGAGAACACCGTCGCGACGGCACCGACACATGCGACGACCGGCCAGCCCAGCGATGCAGTCAATAGTGTAATGCCGGCGGGCACCGCGATGAAGGGAATTCCTTCTTTGGCAAAGGGGATACCGACTGCACGATCCGCCACAGAATTTGCCTCACTCTACGAGAGGTGTTCGAACGAGCTATCCAGCACAGTTGCAGCAGTGAGCCGACGACGCACATGCCATAGCGCTTCGCAGAACCGTTGCACGATACAAAAACGACACCGACAGTCTGTTTCAACCATCCCTAGTTCTTGGTTTTATCAACCAACTGATCTTTCTTAAGCCACGGCATCATCCCCCGAAGCTTCGCTCCGACGGCTTCGATGGGATGGGCTTCTCCTTTGGCAAGGAGCGCATTGTACACCGGTCGATTGGCTTGATTCTCCAAGACCCATTCTTTGGCAAACCGTCCTGTCTGGATTTCTTCGAGAATCCTTTTCATCTCCTGCTTCGTCTGTTCAGTCACCACGCGAGGACCTCTGGTCACATCCCCGTATTTCGCCGTCGTGCTGATCGAGTAGCGCATGTTGGCGATCCCGCCTTGATAAATCAAATCGACGATGAGCTTCACCTCATGCAAACACTCGAAGTAGGCCATCTCCGGCGAGTACCCGGCTTCGACCAGCGTCTCGTACCCGGCTTGGATCAACGACGTCAAGCCGCCGCAGAGCACGGCCTGTTCACCGAAGAGATCGGTCTCGGTTTCCTCGCGAAAATTCGTTTCGATGACACCGGCGCGTCCACCGCCGATCGCACTTGCGTAGGCCAATCCTACCTGCCTCGTGGTCCCGCTGGGATCCTGATGGATCGCCAGGAGGCACGGCACCCCGCTGCCCTTCATGTACTCGGAACGGACGAGATGTCCTGGGCCCTTGGGAGCAACCATGAAGACGTTGACGGAGGCCGGCGGCACAATCTGCCCGAAGTGAATATTGAAACCATGTCCGAACGCCAAATAGGATCCTGCCTTAAGATTGGGCGCCACCTCCTGCCGATAGATAGCGGCTTGGGCTTCATCGGGCGCCAAAATCATCACGACATCGGACGTCTTCACGGCATCCGCGACGGGCATGACCTTGAGTCCGCTCTGTTCGGCTTTTTTCCACGAGGCACCCTCACGCAACCCAATCACGACCGACACACCGCTTTCTTTCAGGTTGAGCGCATGGGCATGGCCCTGGCTGCCGTAGCCGATCACGGCCACGGTCTTGTTTCGGATCTGCTGAATATCGGCATCCTTATCATAGTAAATTTTCATGACGCCCCTTTCTCTCATCTTACCAGCATAGAGCTATCTAGCAAAACTGACGCACGAAGCAGAATATCAGTCGCGGGCCACCTTCTTCGCTTGAATCGCAGCCGGACGGACCGGTTCCCGGGCGACGGCCACGCGTCCGGTGCGGACCAACTCTTTGATCCCGAGCGGCTGAAGCAAGTTGATGATCGCTTCAATCTTCTTGGGGTCACCCGAGACCTCGATAGTGTACGTGCTCGGTGTCGAATCGATCACGTTTGCTCGAAAGATATCCACGATTCTGAGCGCCTCGGCCCGATCCGCATCCTTCGTGTGCACCTTGATGATCGCCGTCTCTCGTGAAACAAACTCCGTTTCGTTCAAATCCACGACTTTGATGACGTCGATGAGTTTATTCAACTGCTTCACGATCTGCTCGATGATCCGCTCGTCACCCGACGTCACAATCGTCATCTGCGACATGGACGGATCGAGCGTCGGGGCGACCGACAAGCTCTCGATGTTGAATCCACGGCCGCTGAAGAGCCCTGCGACTCGTGACAAGACCCCGAATTTATTTTCAACGGTGACTGAAATGATGTGTTCCATCTTTTCTAATCTCGTGTGCTGAGTACTGAGGACCGAGTACACGATTCACTCGGCGCTCAACACTTTCTCTTATGCGGTGAGCACCGTATCTTTATCTTCCGGCGTCACCTTTGCCGCACCGGATTGCTTCTTCTTCAACTCCGGCGGATCCTCCAGGATCATCTCATGGTTGCAGCCGCCGGCCGGGATCATCGGATAACAATTTTCATAGGGATAGGTCGGCACGTCCACGATGACGGGCTTATCCGTTGCCAAAGCTTCTTTCAGGACGGCATCCAAGTCGCCGATCGTCTTCACCCGCAATCCAACTGCTCCGTAGGCATCGGCCAGTTTGACGAAATCCGGCGTGGTATCGAGGTAGCTCGACGCATAGCGCCCTTCGTAGAAGAGATCCTGCCATTGCCGCACCATGCCGTGGAACCCATTGTTCAGCACAATGATCTTCACCGGCAGTTTGTTCACGACAGCGGTCGCCATTTCCTGCATGTTCATCTGCACACTGCCGTCTCCCGCAATACACAGGACCAGTCGGTCCCGGAATGCGGCTTGCGCCCCCATTGCGGCGGGAAATCCGAACCCCATCGTGCCAAGCCCGCCCGAGGTGAGCCAGCGGTTGGGCTTGGCCAACTTGAAATACTGGGCGGCCCACATTTGGTGTTGTCCGACATCCGTCGAGACGATGGGATCTCGATCCTTGGTCAGTTCATACAGCCGCTTGACCACCTGCTGCGGCTTGATCGGCCCGTCATTTTCCTGGTGATAGGTCAACGGATGGGCCTGTTGCCATTCCCGGATCTGATCCCACCAGGGTTTGCGAAGATCTTTCTGTTCCCCGTTGACCGTCGCGCGCAAGATCTGATTCAGCTCACGCAGCACCGTCTTACAGTCGCCCACGATCGGAATGTCGACATGAATGTTCTTCCGAATGGAAGTCGGATCGATATCGACGTGAATCACTTTCGCATAGGGACAAAACTCCGACACTTTTCCTGTCACCCGGTCGTCAAACCGTGCACCGACGGCGATCACCAAATCCGAATAATGCATGGCCATGTTGGCCTGATAGGTCCCGTGCATCCCGAGCATCCCCATGGACAAGGGATGTTCTCCCGGAAACGCGCCAAGCCCCATCAACGTCATGTCCACCGGGATCTGGGTCATCTCGGCCAATTCGAGCAACTCCGGGGAGGCTCCCGAGAAGATCACCCCGCCGCCGACATAAAGGATCGGCTTCTTGGCTTTCATGATCGCTTCGGCCGCCTGCTTGATCTGCCATTTATTTCCGTCGTAAGTCGGGTTGTACCCTCGGATCGAGACGGAATTCGGATAGGTGAATTCAGCTTTGGCCATGGAGACATCTTTGGGAATGTCGACCAAAACCGGCCCAGGGCGACCGGTCGTTGCGATATAAAACGCCTCTTTGATCGTTGCCGCCAAATCGTTCACGTCTTTGACGAGAAAATTATACTTCGTGCAGGGTCGGCTCAACCCCACGTTATCGGCTTCCTGAAAGGCATCGTTCCCGATCAAACTGGTCGGTACTTGGCCGCTGAAACAGACCACTGGAACAGAATCCATGTAGGCATCGGCCAAGGCCGTAATGACGTTGGTCATACCGGGGCCGGAGGTGACCAAACACACGCCGGCTTTTCCCGTCGCCTTCGCATAGCCTTCCGCCATATGGCCGGCACCCTGTTCATGCCGGGTCAAGATCACTTCAATATCTTTCTGTTGGTGGAGCGTATCGAAGATCTTCAAGACGACCCCGCCGGGAAGCGCGAAGATGGTCTTCACTCCTTCCCGCTTCAGGCATTCGATGAAGATTTCAGCACCGGTGAGCTTCATGGCACCCTCCCTCCGACCGCACGCATACGATTGACAGTCAACCGTGAGCCGTTACAACGGCACCCCTCACGAAACACGCATCATCGTGCAGAAATGTGTTTGAAATCAAGGGGAAAGATTCAAGATCGTATCATTCTCACAAGGGACCGTCAATAGAAGGGTCTCAGGAGGTGATGTAATCTTCTCTGTGTAAAAGACGAAG
>FRDC01003949.1_pt3 | contig 51691 bp, 54 predicted proteins | sample 1106171 | NCBI WGS metagenome assembly FRDC01 (sample SAMEA3930566, study PRJEB13176) | freshwater metagenome | biome: Drinking water system; feature: drinking water; material: water | place: Singapore | collected 2014-12-20 | reverse complement strand
TGAGGATTGAACTCACGACCTCAGCCTTACCAAGCGACTTTCTAACCTATCCGGCACTATCCGATCCTACGATTATCGCTGTTTTACATTGACTTAACCCGAAGCGAATACGACCCTCTATCCCGCGACTTGCTTCCAAATGCTTCCAATATGCTTCCAAATTCGGGCGCTGCGGGAGCCAGGTGGACGGATAGAGGATGGCCGAACGACAGCGGATCAACAAGCGACTGACCGACGCGCTAAAGGCCGCCGGCATGGAACGGATCGTATGGGACAGCGAGCTGCCCGGCTTCGGCGTCCGTGTCGCAGCGACCGGCCGGCTGACCTATGTGCTGCAGTACCGGCTGAACGGTCGCCAGCGCCGCTATAAGGTCGGTACGCATGGCTCGCCCTGGACGCCCGAGACCGCCCGGCAGGAAGCGCGACGGCTGTTCGGTCTCATCGCCGAAGGCAACGACCCGCAGCAGGCTAAGTTCGACCACCGCGCCGAGCTCTCCGTCGCCGAGCTCTGCGACCTTTACCTGGAAGAGGGGTTGCTGACTCGAAAGGCTTCGTCCGTCAGCGCAGCGCGTTCCGACATCGAGCACCACATCAAGCCGGTGCTTGGCATGGTTCGCGTCGGATCGCTCACACGGGCCGATCTCGAGGGTCTGCTTCGCGACATTGCGGCGGGCAAGACCGCGCGCCGCGTGAAGACCGGCCCGCGCCGTCTGGCGCGCGTGCGCGGCGGCAAGGGGGCCGCGAACAGCAGCCTGACGACGCTCAGCGCCGCGCTCGGCTTTGCCGTCGCGCGCGGCCTCCGCACCGACAATCCGGCGATCGGCATTCGCCGGTTTCCTGGCAAGAAGATCGAGCGCTTCCTGTCGCCGGTCGAACTGGCGCGCCTCGGGCAGGTGCTCGCAAGTGCCGCCTCGCTCGGCGTCGAAAGCCCGTTCGCGTTGGCCGCCATCCGGTTGCTGATGCTGACCGGCTGCCGCAAGAACGAAATCCTCACGCTCAAGCGCGCTCATATCGATCATTATCATCGCTGCCTGCGCCTGCCCGACAGTAAGACCGGTGCCAAGATCGTGCATCTGGGGGCGGCCGCGATGCGGGTGATCGAGGCGATCCCGCAGGTCGTCGGCAACCCCTATCTGCTGCCCGGCAAGAAGGACGGCACGCATGTGACCGATCTTCAGGCATGCTGGGAGCGCATCCGTGCCGCGGCAGGCCTTGAGGACGTGCGCATCCACGACCTCCGCCACAGCTTCGCCTCGGTAGGGGCGGCGTCCGGCGACAGCATGCTGATCATCGGGGCGCTGCTTGGGCACAGCAGCCCGAAGACCACTGCGCGCTACACCCACCTCTCGGATCATCCGCTCAAGTCTGCCGCCGATCGCATCGCCGAAGAGATTGCGCGGTTCCTCGATCCGCAACGTGAGCCTGGGAGCAGCGAAGCATCGATACCCGAGCCGACCTGTGTGCCGGATGCGGCTAACCTCGGCGCAGATCCGATCCTCGGCGCCGTGATCCGCACCAAATGGCTCGACACGCGCGCCGCAGCGTCGCGGCTTGGACTCACGGTCGGCACCATGCAGACCTATCGATGGATGGGGACGGGTCCGGCATTCCGTAAGATCGGTCGACGCGTCGTTTATGCCGCAGAATCCCTAGACGCCTGGGCTGCGGCTCAGTCCACCGCAACCGATCGTCTGGCCGCGTAGCGCCGTCGCACGGGTTGACAATTTCTATACCCATATAGATATAGGAAGCGAAGAGGGTGATGAAGCCAATACGCTGGGTCGGCAGCAGTTATGACGACCTGCTGGCGCTGCCCGAGGAGGTCAGGCGGGAGGTTGGTTATGCGCTCTATGTCGCCCAGAATGGCGACAAAGCGGATAACGCCAAACCGTTGAAGGGAATGGGAGGCGGCGTGATCGAGGTCGTCGAGAATTACGACGGAGACACGTATCGCGCGGTCTATACGGTCCGGTTCGCGTCAGCGGTCTACGTGCTCCACGCGTTCCAGAAAAAGTCGAAGCGCGGTATCGCGACGCCGCCCAAGGACATGAAGCTGATCGAGGCGCGTCTCAAGGCAGCGCAGCGAATGGAAGAAGGAGCTTGAGCATGGACATCCGGATTACCGAGGGGGGGCCAAACGTCTTTGCCGATCTGGGCCTGCCCGATGCCGACGAACTGCTCGTCAAAGCAAAGCTCGCTCACCGGATCGCCGCGGCGATCCGGGAACGCGGTATCAGTCAGAGCGAGGCGGCCTCGCTCATCGGCCTTCCTCAGCCGAAGCTGTCCAACATGCTGCGCGGCCGTTTCCATGGCATCAGCGAGGACAAGATGATGCGGTGTCTGGCCGCGTTGGGGCATGACGTCACCATTCGCGTGTCAAAAGTGGGGAAAGATGGGGCGCAAGTCGCAGTGGAGTACGTCTGATCGCCAAATTGATTTGCAGCACACGTGGCGCCAGACATTCAAAAGCCATTGACTACTTTGCGCCCAAATTGCGGTCAAAGGGCAGGCGCCCTGACTTCGCCAGAAGCGGATATTCGTGAGCGGGTTAGCCGTACGCGAGGATGCGCCCTTAGCTGCCAATCGAGGCGTGAGTCGCAAACGTCCGAAGTTGGGCCGTGCCCTGCCTGTCCGCTTTTAGGACCGATACTCAGGCAAGCTGCCCTCCGCCGTGCGTAGCATTCGCCGACTGCTATGCGATTTGCGCTGGCACTGCTATGCGGTAGCACCAAGCACTAGCTTGCCAGCTTGGCCGCATCTTAGCGCTAAGGTACGATCGGCCTTTCGCAGCGGGAAGGACGCGATGTGGAGTGGGAGAAGCTGCTTTGCAGCGAACGCCTTGGCGACAGCGGGTACGAGCAGAAGCCCGACCGGTCGATCTTCGTCCAGGACCATGACCGCATTGTCTTCTCAGCGCCTTTCCGACGCCTCGCCAACAAAACGCAGGTCCAGCCGCTCTACGAGCACGACCATGTCCACCATCGGCTGATCCATTCGGTAGAAGTCAGCAGCGTTGGCCGTTCGCTGGCAATGCGGATCGGTGCATGGCTAGAAGAGACTGGACGGATCGGGCCTGGCGTGTCGAGCGACCTCGCAAGCATCGTCCAGGCGGCGTGCGCGGCCCACGACATCGGCAATCCGCCGTTCGGTCACTCGGGTGAAAATGCGATGGGCGACTGGTTTGCTGAGCGATTTGCCAATCCGAAGGGGATCTTTGCAGACGTCGAGAAACCGCAAAGGTCCGAGTTCATTGATTTCGAGGGGAACGCACAGGGTTTCCGCATTATCGCGCGCCTGGAAATGTACCGCAATCAAGGGGGGATGCGGCTCTCCAAGGCGACGCTGGGCGCCTTCACGAAATACCCTGTCTCTGCAGCGACCCGGTTCGGCATCGTCGGCGATGGCAAAGCACCGTATGTCGGATTGAAGAAGTTCGGCCTGTTCGACTCTGAAGTCGAGCTCTTCCACGACGCGGCAACCGCGCTCGGGCTTCCCCGGCAGAGCCACGCGGCTGGGGCCTGGTGGAAGCGGCACCCGCTGGTATTCATCGTCGAGGCAGCCGACGACATCTGCTACAATATCGTCGACCTGGAGGATGCCTTTACCACTGGCGAACTCACCTTCGAGACCGTCAAGCAGCTTCTTCTCAAGGCCACGGGAAACTCCAACAAGGACGCGTCCGACCTGAGCCAGGCGGAACATATCGCGATGCTCCGCGCGTTGAGCATTGGTGCGGCGGTCAACGCATGCCTTGAGGCGTTCAAGACCAACTACGACGCGATCATGGCGGGCGAGTTCTCGGGTTCGCTCTGTGCCGCCGGCCCGATGGGCCCGGTGTTCGACGAGATGGAGAGGCTCTCGAGGGACGAGGTGTTCACGGCCCGACGAAAGACCGAGCTTGAGGTGTCCGGGAGGCGCGTGATCGAGAACGTGATGTCCGGCGTGCTGCCGGTCTTCGAGAACCTGGCACGCGCCGACTGGCAGGCCGGGAAGCTCGAGCCCCACAACGTTCAGCTCACGCGAGCGCTCGATCTGGACATCCGCCACGTCGGCAACGCCGGTCAAAGCCTACACGCGCTCGCCGACTTCACCTCCGGGATGACCGACAGATACGCCGTCAGGATAGCTCGCATGCTGTCGGGCATTTAGCATCCAAAGGACTCTGTCAGCGGAGCCCGGCTTGTAAGCGAACAGCCGCGGCGTCGGCGGTCGTCCAATCCATGACTAGGTGTCACGGCCGTCGTCGCCAAATACGCGTGCAACTGAAGGCCGCGTCTACCAGCCGAACGAAGCGATCAGATCGTCGGTGTCCGGGTTGTGGCAGAACTGGCATCCAGCCAGCTTCCCGCGCATCACGCGCGCCCGGGCTACAGGCAGGTACCACGGATCGACCCGCCAGTAGTTGGTGGAGCGTTCGCCGTTGAACGTGCGCAGCGTTTCCACCGCCATCAGGACGCCCGCCCAAGCGGACACGAACGCGAACGGCGCCAAGACCTGCCGACCTTCGGTCGTGGAAAGCGCCTGCTGAGCGCATAGCTGCCTGAACAGGCTGTCGAACGCCGTCCCGACGATCGCGTCCCGATCGATCTGCGGGTATCTCTCGTTGATCGTTCGGGCGGCATCGGCGTCGATGAACCCTTGCCGTACGACATCGAGGTCGACGCCCAGCCCAGCGGCGATCGCGCGCTCGCGCGAGTGCTCCTCCGGCACGTGGCTGTAGATGCAGGCAAGGCATGCATCGGCTGTCGGCAGCCTGTTGGAGTGAACGATGACGCCGCTCACGTCAGTCGTCGACCCGTCGATTATCGTGTGGGGGAACTCGTTCTGGATGGAGCGGCGCGTTGCCCGGCTGTCGACCGTCACGAACACCGTCTCCGGCGGCCGGGTACGACCCTTCAGCACGTTCCGCAGATCGCGGGGATCGGCAACGAGGGCCAAGCCGGGGAAGTCGGACTTCGCCCGCCGGACGAGCGCGGCCGCCTTGTCGCTGCCGACGTCTTCCGGCTCGAGATAGAGGCACCGGTTGAGGATCCCCTCCTTCACCGTCTTCGGATCGACGACGGTCAGCGTTCCACGGAGGGCCAGATACCGGGCCGCGTGCATGAAGCCATGCGCCACGCCCCCGGCGCCCGCGAGGAACGCGTCGTCCAGAACGATCTCGCGCTCGAGCGCCCCGGCCGGCACGCCGAGGTCCGCGAAGTTGAACATGATCGGCAGCCGGACCTCGGGTAGCGCTGCGGCGCCAACGGCCGAGTTAGTCGCGACAGCGGATACCGCGCAAGCGGCGGCAGCCTCGTATAGGCCGTGCGGCTGCGAACCGCCCAGGAGCTTGGCCTCGTTCCCGACGGTCAACCCGCCCGCATCGAGGTCGGCAAAGATCGCGCGCGCCGCACTTCGGCGGGCGATGTTGCCGATCACGACTTCGAGATCGTACCCGTCGCCGTCACCTTCGGTAGCGACACGCAACGTCCGGCCCAGGATCCGCTCAAGCTCGCGCGCCCAGTCCGACTTCCAGCCAGCTTGCGCCGTGAGCAGCACAGTGCGGTCCAGCTGCTGAGCGGCTTCGTCCTCGCCGACGCCAAGAAGCGATGCCAGCATCATTGCGTTCTGTTGAGCGGCGCTCGTCACCGTGCGATCTCCATGACGGCGTCGGGACCGACACCGGGTTTCAGGTCCCATTTTTCCGCCGAGCTCATCTCGTAGACCTTCACCTGCTCCAGGAAGTTGCGCAGCGTGGTGACGCGGGCAAAGGTCGGCAGAACCAGCGACAGTGCGCCGACGTGGCGCACGATCGCCCAGGCCGCGTCCGCTTCGGAATGGTAGGCACGGCCGGGATGGGTGTGGATCTGCGCGACGATGCGACGCCGGGTCGAACCGAGGTGCGCCATGAGCGCGCGCATGGATTCGGGCGGCAGGGTGAACGAGTCGACCTCGGCGATCTGATCGGGCTCATACACCTCGACGACCTCGGTCGGCGTCCTGGCCCCCGCCTTGGCCAGCCACAGCACGACGCGCTCCTCCCCGCGGCGACCGCCGGCGCGCAGGATTTCGAGCGTGTCCGAGATGACGGCGCCGCTGCAGATGATACCCTTCATCCGACGATGCTCCGCCAGACCCGCCACAGCTGGTTGGCGAGCTCACCCAGGCTCATGGCATCCGGGCCGCGATGGTTGTCCCATGCGTCCTCGCCGTGAAGCTGATGATAGCAACGCGACCCGCGCATGCAGATAAACTTGCGTCCGGTGTTCGGGTTGGCGCCGTTGTTGAAGATACTGCGCGGATCGGCCGGCATGTTCTCGATGGCTCGCCCGTCGGCCTCGAGGACTTCGATCAGCGGCGGCACCTCGTCCCAGTCCTCGCAGTGGAAGCGCAGACGGATCGGCTTCGCGGTCGCGTGGTCGAAGACGATGTCGAGCACAGGGAAGGTGTCCTCGACGATTGTCCATCCGCGCCACGCCGCCACGCGCCGATCGATGGCGGCGACGTGGCGGTCGAAGTTCGCGCGTGCGAGCGCCTCAAGCACCGCCGCCACCCTCGCGTGCACCCCACTCGATCGTGAGGCTGCCTGCGAGGCCAGCCTGCGCGAAGGTCATCTCAGGATTCACATCCGCGCCCCCGATCTGCACGACCCAGTCAGGTGCCGCGGTGATACGGAGCTTCCTCGCAGCGTCGGCAAGCACGTCGCCGATCCTCGTGCTCGCGGGGTAGCGCTTGCTGCCCTCGGCCGGAAAGATACCCGCCGTCGTGACGACCATCACCAGGACCGTGTCCGGATGGTGGTCCTTCTTCGACGTGATGTGCTCGACGCCTTCGGGGCCGAATGCCAGCACGCCACCGCTCGCGAGAACCGTATCGGGCTCGTCGTCGCGTTCGAGCACCCAGTGGTGGCCTTCGGGCGCGGGCCAGTGCCGCAGGAACTCGTCGACGTCCATCTCGTCGGCGCCCCATACCTGCCCGACCTCGTCGACGGTGAAGGTCGGGGCGTGATCACCCCGAAAGGCGCGAAGCTCGCCACCTGCGTTCGCGACCGCGTCGATGTCATCGTCGGTCAGATAGAGCCGCGTGCGCCCGGCGCGCACCATGACGAGCTGGAACTCGCTCGCAGGCGTATGGCCGGAACGCGTGAGCGCGTCACGGCCGGAGAACACGTCGTCGGGAAACATGATCGGCGTCCCGTTCACCGGAAACTCATGGGGGCGCTGGCGGCCCGAAACATCTTCAGTCATTCGCTCTACTCCATTGGCGGGCATTGCAGCCCGACTCTTGACGGGCGAATCGGACGGACTAAAGTGAACAACGAGTCCCGATCTGAACTTAATCTACATCGGGATTAATTTGGGCGTCAAGTCCAAAAAGAGACGGAGGTGCGCATGGTTGTCGTCGCACCCGACGCCCCGCCGGGCGCCGGGCAATCAAGGATTCCCGCCGAGCTGGAGACGTTCTTCGCTATCGCTGAGCGATGGGGCCTATCGGCAGACGAGCAGATATCCCTCTTGGGATCCCCGGGCCGATCGACGTTCTTTAAGTGGAAGAAGGACGGCGGCTCCCTGCCCCAGGACACTCGCGAGCGCCTCTCCCACATCCTCAACATCTGGAAGTCGCTCCGGATCCTGTTCACGCAGGATGAGCTGGGGGAGGACTGGGTGCGGGCGAAGAACCGCTACTTCGACGGTGCGAGCGCACTCGACGTGATGCTCGAGGGCATGTCCGGACTCATCCGCGTCAGAAGGCATGTCGATGCGCAGCGCGGGGGTTGAGGATGCGCCGGTGATCGACTGGTCGGGCGATGCGTATCGCCTGATCCCGTCGCGCTTTCCGCCGGTCAACGTCTACGAAGGGCTGATCGCAAACGATCGACTCGACGACGTCTATCAGGCCGAAGGAATCACGAACCCACGGCTGCGCTCCCTCGGCAGGCTGACGTCCTCCGGCGTCGCGGATGCCAGCGCTGACCCGCGGCTCCAGAACTGGAACCTCGCACCCTTCGCCTATGGCGATCCCGACGGGACGCTGTTCTTCGACGATCGGCAGCCCTGCCTCGAGGTCGCGGTCGAGCGCCAGACGGCCCTCGCGATATCGGTGGCGAAGCGCGAGCGGTTTCTGTCCTACACTGCGATGCCCTCGACCGGCCTCGACATGCGGATGCTGCGAACGCCCGTGAAGGGGAGGTTCTGGGACCTGCGGGACGTGGCCGGCCCCGTCGCCAACCTGCAGGAAAGTGACCGCCGCGCGATCGGAGCGAAGATGCCCGCAGGCGTTCAAGGCATCCTGTATCGCCCGGTGGAGCGGTGCGCGGGGACGGCGATCGCGATACTCACGGGCGACGTGCTGGAAAGGTCGGTCCAGACCGTACACTTCCGCTACGTATGGGACGGTCGCAGGATCACCCTTCTCTACGTCTTCAACGAGAAGGGGACGAGGATCGAACCCGAGGCGCTTGCGGGCGACGAGGATGTCCTCGAGGCGGCGTGACGCGGTCAGATCGCTCCGGCGGTCCATCCTTCTAGCCGCACGAAGTCGTGGAAGTCGCAGCCTTGGACCAGGCATACGACGCTTGGGGAGACGACGCCGTCCGCCGCTATGGCGTGCCCCCTGAGCGATACCGCGTGGCCGTGCCCGCAGGTCATCTCCGCCTTGAACGTGGCCCTGGTACGGGGGTGGCAGGCCTTCCACATCATCGGGGGCGGCGCCCCGTCGGCCGACCACTCGCGCAACGAGACGCGCGGTCGCGTCCAGGTCCTCGGTTCGACCATGGCCCGCGGCTCCGCCGTGGCGTCGGAACGCCCGAGGAGCGCCCCAAACGTTCGAACGAGCCATCGCCAGATCTTCATGACAACCCCTTCGATCCTCGCTGCCGACCTCAGCCCGCCGCCATGGAAAGCGGGTTACTAACGGCGGGCTACCGCAAACCTTAGCCGATACCACCGACCTGTTCTCGCGCGAATTGCATCGCCCAGCAGAAGTTGTTCACCAGTTCCATCTGCGGGATCGTGTTGCAGGTGATCTCCAGCAGGCGCGGATTGGCGAAGATCACCGCGAGGCAGCGCGCCCTGCTGATCGCCACGTTCAGGCGGTTCTGGCTATAGAGGAAGGCGATGTCGCGCGGCAGGTCGTCGCCGCTCGATGTCGCCATCGAGATGAGGACGACGGCCGCCTCCTGACCCTGAAACTTGTCGACCGTCCCGACCCGCGCGCCAGGGGGCAAGATCCGCTTCAGCAGCTCGACCTGCATGTTGTAGGGACTTACGACAAGGATGTCGGCGACGCCGATGGGATGCTCGTTCCCGTCCTTGTCTCGCCAAGGCTGACCGAGCAAGGCGCGATAGGCCTGCGAAACGCGTTCCGCCTCCGGCTGCGATCGCTGGGTGCATCCGACGCTGTCGACGCTGACGAAGCGCAGGCCCGCCGGGGCGATGACCCCGGGATCGGCGTCGGGCGGGGCGAGCACTGACTGGACCTCGGTGCCTGGAGCGGACCGCAGGCGACCGTCGTAGACCGCTGCCGAGACGAAGGCGCATAGGTCCGGATGCATCCGCCGGGTCTCCGAAAGGAAGACGCCGCGCTCGGGCGGGACGGTCGCATGATCCTGCAGCATGTGCTTCAGCGCGGATGTGCCGCTGGCGCGCGGGTGGGTCCCCTTGATCGGCTGGGCCAGCTGCATCTGGTCGCCGATCAGCACGATATTCCTGGCGCACACGCCAGCTGCGACGACGTTGGCGAGCCCGAACTGGCCCGCCTCGTCGACGAAGAGATAGTCGAACGCCCGGTCGTGCTCGGGCCGCGCGAACAGCCATGCCGTACCCGCGACAAGCCGATGAACGCCATTGACGGCCTTGTTGTCGGTCGTCTCCTCGACCCACCGGCCGGTCCCCAGCCGCTGGTCGTCGCGACTGTTCTTCTTGATCCCGCGGACATTGAGCCCATTCGCCTCGACCAGCGCCTCCACCTCGCCGAGCAGCTGGTTGATCGCCTTGTGTCCATGCGCCGTGATTCCGACGCGGTGACCTTCCGCCAACAGCGCGAGGATCGCGTGCGACGCGGTGTAGGTCTTGCCCGCCCCCGGGGGCCCCTGGATCAACAGGTGGCTCGCCTCAAGCGAGCGAACCGCGTCGATAGTCGCTGGCAGGACGTCCGCGCCCTCGGTGACGACGGACGCACCCTCGGGTCGACCGTGGATGGCGGGGAGGTCGCGACGCAGTATAGAGACGACGGCGGAATACCGCTGCAGATCGCCGTCGCGGACAGCCTCCGCCAGACGGTAGACTGCTAGGCGGAGATTTCTGTCCGGCACCGGCCCGGGTGGGATCAGTGCGGTGCCCGGCGCGATGGGCGCTACCGTCGGCCCCAGCTTCAGTTCGATAGAGAGGTCGTCCTCGTCGATGGAGACGACCGTGCCGGCACGCTCGAGGGTGCCCGCGCGCAGCGGCTCGCCGCCCGCCTTCAACTTGAAATCCTGCGCCGGGAACCGAAACGTGTGGATCATCGACCGCTTTTCCGGGCGCGGCGGAACGTCGGGGTGCGGTTGAAGGCCCGCCAGGCACTCCGCGTCGTCGAGCAGCGCGTCGTGCGGAAGATCCTGGCGCGAGAACATCGCCCACCAGTCGGGCTTAGCCTCGCGGCTGTGGAATTCGAGCAGATCCGCGACGAGTTGGCGCCAATCCTCTCCGGGTCGTTCGGCCGCCAGCAGCGCGACCGACATCGCGTGCAGACGCTCCTCGACCTCGTCGCGCTCCGCCGCGGCACCCGGACGCGGTTCAGCCGCCTCCCTTTGGAACCACGGCGCATCCGCTTCGCGCATGCCGGCCAGCCAGTCGCGGCACTTCAGCGTCGAGCTGCAGTCGAAGCGGTTGTAGTCGGCGATGTCGCCGAGCAGCCGCTGGTCGCCGAGACGTCGCCACCGCTCATACATCACGATGCTGTCGCCAGCCGTCGTCACCTCGCCACCACGCGAGTCGTCGAGGTAGAACTTCTCCATGTTCTTGATCGAATAGGCGGGCTCCGAGGTGCGGACCGCCTCGCGCACGACGCGGTAGAGATCGATCAGCCGCTGTTGCCGCAGGAAGTCGTCGACGGCGCCCTCGCGCGTTCCATGGAACATCGCGAGGCGCTTCAACGCCGTCTCCTCATAGGCCGCGTAATGATAGATGTGCGCGTCGGGAAACCGTCCGATCCGGTCGACCATGAAGTCGACGGCCGCTTGGAACGCCAGCTTTTCCTCGTCCCGGTCGTGGGCCCAGAAGGCGTGGAAGCGCTCCTCGCCGTCATCGACCGTCACGATGCCGAAGAGGTATTCGAGGCCGCCATCGTAAAGGGGGTCGCCCTCCATGTCGAAGAACATGTCGCCAGCGTCCGGCCGCGGCAGTCGGGCGAGGCCGCGACCGGGTTCGGTGCCGAGCAACTCGAGCACGCGCTCACCTGACTGGCGCTGGTGGTCCTGAAGCCGGGCCTGTTCGCGAAGGCGCCAGAGGGCGTCCGGCTGGATGCCGTCGATCCGGGTGCCCGGCGGGAGCATGGCGAGCGAGCGCAGGTCGGGAACGCCGGCGGCCGTCAGCGCTTCAGCCTGCCCGCGCGTCAGCCCTGCGACCAGGCTGAGGTGGTCGGTCGCCTCCCATTCCTCGCCGCATCGGGTGGCCCACCGGCAGTATGTGCAGTGCCCACAGGGAGTCGCCCGCGAGTCCGCCGGCGGGTTGCCGACGAAGTTGATGAAGCGATCGCGGGCCAAGGCGAAGTAATGGATGATGGCGTCGGTCCGCACGCTAACCGTTGCACCGTCCCCGAGCACGACGTGCACCGCGTGCGGTTGCAGGCCCTGTTCGCGTGTAAGTATGTCCGAATAGATGCACATCTGGATGAGGTGCTTCGGCTTGGCCGTGCGCGAGAGCTTCGTGTCCGCGACCTCGTAGGAAAAGTCGCCGAGCGCCGAGGGCCGCGGGACCTTGAGCAGGAAGTCGGAATACCCCTGCCACGGCCCGTCGCGGAACGCGCCCTGGTAGATCACGTCCGCCCCATCGCGCATCGCCGCCCGCGTCCGGGCGGCTTTCTCGTCCACGTCGGTATCACCGTTTATCTCGACGATGATCCTTCCCTCCGCGCGAAGCCGCTCGAGATAGGCGCGTTCGTGATCAAGGCCCTTTTCCTGGAGGAGTTGCGCCTGCTCGTCGTCGGGCGGCAGCGTCACCGGGTGGTCGAGCTGGACGAGGTCCAGTACGGTGGCATGTGTGCATCCAAGGAAGTTCACGAGGTCGGACGCGGAATACAGCGTCATCGCGTCACGTCGTTGCATTTCGGACCTCCCCCTTTTCAAGTCGATATTAAATTCCGTGGCGATCATGTCGATGGACGGACTGTCCGGAAAGTAACCAGTTCGGCCGTTTTGGCATCTGTGAAATGCAGGATTAAGCGACGGCCGCTTTTGGGAACAATGCCTTTATGGGTGAATGGCCGGAATTGAGGCGCGAAGCTGCCGTTGCGGTAGGCAGTCGCCCGATGCCTACTCGTCGCAGTAGCGCCGGCTGCCCGTAAGCCCCATGGCACCTGCCTGGTTCGTTGGCCCTCGGAATTCGCCCTCTATTGGGGAGGCGTTAGAGCCAGAGTGAGGGGCCGCCTCGGTGACGGGCTGAGGGTCGAGAGAGAGTCTCCCGGCCGGACCCGTCATGGAGGTCTGTCCCATGAACGCGATCCAAGTTTTGCCCGCCGCGCCCGGCGGCGCGCGCCCGCCGGTGTCCGGCGCTTACAAGGTCGATATCAGCCGCGGCGAGCGGATCGGCCGCGTTTCGTCCGAATGGTTCTCGCGGCCCGATGATGAGCGATACCTATCGCTGAGCGCGCTCTACGAAGCGGTCCGGGCCCGCGCAGAGCGCGCTACCGCGCGCACCGTCGAGACCCGCCAGGTCCGGGTCGAGGCCAGCCGCGACGACGCCGAACGCCTTTCGCTCGTGCTGCCAGGGCGCGACGAGCCGATTTCGCCCACGCACTGGTCGTTCGGCCAGATGGCGAGCCTGGTCGGCGCGCCGGCGGGTTATCTGCGGCAGCTGCCGGCCGCGCTCGCCGGTATCAACCTGCAGCATGGGCTGCTCGCCAATCGCGGCGAGCTCATCAAGACGCTCGAGGCCGACGATGGCCGGATCGAACTGCGCGCCGTCACTGGGCCCGACTATGGCCGCATCTGGGATCACGAGTTGGTCGCCGCCGTGATGCGCATCGCCGGCGATGGCACTGGCGACACGCGCTGGAAAGTGCCTGGCCTGCTCGACTGGTCGAGCATGACGCACAACCCGTTCGTGGAGGTGACCAAGGACACCACGACGCTCTATGCTAGCGACCGCGACGTCTTCCTGTTCTTGGTCGACGACGCCCACCCGATCGAGGCAGGCCGCCTGCCCAACGGCGATCCCGATTTATATTTCCGCGGCTTCTATTGCTGGAACAGCGAGGTCGGCTCGAAAACGCTCGGCATGGCCAGCTTCTATCTCCGGGCGGTCTGCATGAACCGCAACATCTGGGGGGCCGAAGGCTTCGAGGAGATTTCGATCCGCCATTCCAAATTCGCCGGACACCGCTTCGCGCATCAGGCAGCCCCAGCGCTCGAACGGTTCGCGTCGTCATCGCCGGCTCCGTTCATGGCCGGGATCAAAGCGGCGCGCGAGGCGATCGTCGCGCGCAAACACGAAGACCGTGAGGGCTTCCTGCGCAAGCGCGGCTTCTCCAAGGCCGAGGCGGATCGGGTCATCAAGACTGTACTCGACGAGGAAGGTCGCCCGCCTGAGTCTGTGTTCGACTTCGTGCAGGGCATCACCGCCGTCGCCCGGGACAAGCCGCACCAGGACGCGCGGCTAGAACTCGAAGGTAAGGCAGCGAAGCTGCTCGCCAGCGTGCGCTGATCCGGAAAGACGTGGGGCCGGTTCTCCGGCTTCACGGCTTTACGCCTGTCCGGCCTCCGGGGTCGAAGAGGAAGAGGGCCGGAACGGCTTCGTGACGGGTCGAGGGTCGAGAGAGAGTCTCGCGGCCGCCCGTCATGGAGAACGACCATGGCTCAAGTGAAGAAGATCGTCCTGTCGTCGTCGCGGGACATACCGTTCAACAAGCTGGTCCTCAGCCAGTCGAACGTCCGCCGGATCAAGGCCGGCGTCTCGATCGAGGAACTCGCCGAGGACATCGCCCGGCGTACGCTGCTGCAGAGCATCACGGTCCGGCCCGTCGTCGATGCCGATGGCGTCGAGACCGGCATGTTCGAGATCCCGGCCGGCGGTCGCCGTTACCGCGCGCTCGAACTGCTGGTGAAGCAGAAGCGTCTCGCCAGGACCGCGCCCGTGCCCTGCGTCGTGCGCGAGGCGGGCATCGCCGAGGAGGACAGCCTCGCCGAGAACGTCCAGCGCGCGCCGCTCCACCCGCTCGACCAGTTCCGCGCCTTCCTCGCGCTTCGCGAGAAGGGCCAGTCCGAGGAGGAGATCGCCGCCGCGTTCTTCGTGCCGGTCGCGGTCGTCAAGCAGCGGCTGCGCTTGGCATCCGTGTCGCCCAGGCTGCTCGACATCTATGCCGAGGACGGCCTGACGCTGGAGCAGTTGATGGCGTTCACCGTCAACGCCGACCACGAGCGCCAGCAACAGGTGTTCGAGCGGCTCTGCCAGTCCTACGACAAGCAGCCCTACGCCATCCGTCGGATGTTGACCGAGGGCGCGGTGAAGGCGACCGACAAGCGCGCCCAGTTCGTCGGGATCGACGCCTATGTCGAGGCCGGCGGCACGATCCTGCGCGATCTCTTCGAAACCGATCACGGCGGCTGGCTGCAGGACGTGGGGCTGCTCGACATGCTCGTCGGCGAAAAGCTGCGCGAGGATGCCGAGACGATCCGTGCCGAGGGCTGGCACTGGATCGAGGTCGCACCCGACTTCGCCTATGGCCACACCTACGGCCTGCGTCGGCTGCGCGGCGAGGCAGCGCCGCTGACCGACGAGGAGCAGGCGACCCGCGATGCCCTGCAGGCCGAAATCGACGGCCTCGAGGCTCAATACGCGGAGGCTGACGAACTTCCCGAGGAAGTCGATTCACGGCTGGGCGAGATCGAAACGGCCATTGCCGCGTTCGACGAGCGCCCGATCGTGTTCGACGCCGAAGAGGTTGCGCGTGCCGGCGCCTTCGTCAGCATCGACGGTTCGGGCGCGCTGCGCATCGATCGCGGCTATGTCCGGCCCGAGGACGAACTGCCCGTGGAGTCCGAGCCAGCGCTCGAAGGCGAGGACCGCGCGGTCGCCATGGTCGCGCAGGCCGACACGGGTGCGGCATCGGTGACGGCCGATGCGGAAACGCCCGTAGAGCCTGAGGAAGACGAGGGCCTGAAGCCGATCCCCGATCGGCTGATGACCGAGTTGACCGCACATCGCACGCTGGCGCTGCGCCATGCGCTGGGCGAGCATCCCGACATCGCTTTCCTCGCGGCGCTGCACGCGCTGGCACTGCGGGTGTTCTACCGCTATGCGCAGGACAGCTGCCTGGAGCTCGACCTCAAGAGCGTCGGGTTCGCGGCACAGGCGCCGGGCCTGGCCGACGGGGCGCTCGCCGCTTCCTTCGACTCGCGCCACGCCGCCTGGTCGAACGCGCTCCCCAAGGAGCCGACCGAATTGTGGGGGGTGCTGGCGGCGTTCGATGGTGACAGCCGGCAGGCGCTGTTCGCGCACTGCGTCTCGCTGTCGGTCAACGCGGTCTACGAGCCCTACAATCGTCGGCCTCGCGCGCTCGCCCATGCCGACCGGCTGGCGGTGGCCACCGACCTCGACATGGTCGCCGCTGGCTGGACGCCCACGGTCGAGACCTATCTCGGCCGGGTGACCAAGGCCCGCATCCTGGGGGCCGTGCGCGAGGCCCGCGGTGAACGGGCCGCAGCGCGGATCGAACATCTCAAGAAGATCGAGATGGCCGAGGAAGCGCAGAGCCTGCTCGACGGTGCGGGCTGGCTTCCCGAACCGCTGCGCACGCCGGGTCGGGCGGTGCCGACGGCCGCGCCGGTCGAGGTGGAGGCGTTCGACGTCGCCGACGAGGCGGCGGGACCGGACGACACGTTCGACCCGGTCGGCCATGACGACGGAATCGAGGGCGAGATCCTCGACGAGCCGTCGTTCGCGCATGCCATCGCCGCCGAATAAGCGGCAAACCTCGCGGGGCGGCTTCGGTCGCCCCGCACCGGGTGCCGCGAGGCGGGGCGCATGTCGTGTAGACGGCGGCCACCGGCGGCGGATCGGCTATCGGCCGACGGCACCTCCCGGGCCATGCTGGCGGCGTCGCGGACGCAGCCCCCGCGGTCGCGGCCCACGAACCGTACGCCTCCGCCACCCCTCAGGCCCGCCAGCGATGGCGGGCCTTTTTCGTCTCGGAAGGATCGATCACATGACCGTCGCCGCCGATCTGTCCGCGCGACTGGCCGACCAAGCCGAGGCGGTTTGCCGCCACTACCTTTCCAGCGGTCGCCGCGAAGGGCGTTACTGGCTGGTGGGCGACGTGACCAACAGCCCAGGCCGCAGCCTCTATGTCCGCTTGAAGCCGGGCGAAGGCGGCAAGCCCGCCGGCAAGTGGACCGATGCCGCCTCGGGCGAGCACGGCGACCTGCTCGATCTCATCGCGGCCAACCAGGGCCTGACGACGCTGAAGGACACGCTCGCTGAGGCACGTCGGTTCCTCTCGCTGCCGCAACCGGAGTCGGCCGATGGCCCGAGGCGATCCTCGCCAGCACCGACCGGCTCGCCCGAAGCGGCGCGGCGGCTGTTCGCCATCTCGAAGCCGATTTCGGGCACGATCGCACAAGCGTATCTGCGGACACGCGGCATTACGGATTTGCGGAACTGCACGTCGCTCCGTTTCCATGCGCGCTGCTGGTATCGAGGCGACGAGGACGATCCCGATGACCGCCGGCGCGACGCCTGGCCCGCGCTGATCGCCGCGATCACCGACCTCCATGGCGCGATCACCGGCGTGCATCGCACGTGGCTGGCGCCGTCGGGGGACGACAAAGCGCCGGTCGCGACTCCGCGACGTGCCATGGGCCACCTGCTCGGCAACGCCGTGCGCGTCGGTGCTGCGACCGACGTGCTGGCGGCCGGCGAAGGGCTCGAGACCATGCTGTCACTTCGCCAGGCACTGCCGACCTTGCCGATCGCCGCCGCTCTTTCCGCCAATCACCTCGCCGCCCTGATCCTGCCGGCGGGCCTCAAACGCCTGTATATCGCACGCGACGACGATGCCGCCGGCCACCGTACAACAGCCGAACTCATCGACCGCGCCATGGCGCTCGGGATTGAGACGCTGCCGCTCGACGCCCTGATGGGCGATTTCAACGACGATCTGCGTCAGCTAGGATTACCCGGTCTCATCGACAGTCTGCGGGGTCAACTCGCATCAGGAGACTTTGCGAGGTTCGCCGCATCTGCACGTGCCGGAATTGGGCGACACGGGGCGGCTCCAAAGCGGCGGTTTAAGCCCGACCATGACGAGCCCACCTGTGCCGACGAGGCGCCCACGGCCTTCTGAGAGGGCGATCGGACCGGAATCGGTCCGGGCCGGCAACGGCTGCGGCGCGCTATTTTCCGCCGGGCCGGACGGCCCTTTGCATCGCGAGCCAAAATAGCGCGCCTGCGCCGTCCTCCGCTGCGCTGCGGCCGCTCGAGACCTTGTCCCGGCGGTGCAGGTCCGGGCCGGCCCCGCTCTTCGTCGCCTGCGAAGGCCGCGATGGGCGCGGCCGGCCACGAGAGGCGAACGCCATGACCATCGACACAGCCCCCGACTTCGAACCTCAGCACGAAACCTCCCCGACCGCGCGTCTGCTCGACGAACTCCAGCTTTTCGGCCACCGCCCGTTCGGCGACGAACCCGACCCGCGACCGCTTCCCGAAGCCCGGCTCGTCCAAGGCGCGATCGCCGACGTCTTCGATGCCATCGCCAGCATTTTCGAGGACAACCGCCTCGAACCCGATCTCGACGATCTGCTGTGGTCGACCGTCAACGTCTTCCACCGCGCGACCGACCGCATCGAACGCGAACTCGACGACAACGAACAGGCGCAGAAGCGCAGCCAGCGCGAGCAGGACGGCTCCGAGGTCAAATCGGTCGAGCTCGAGCGCCTGTTGGCCGAAGGGCTCACCCTGATCGAACGGCGCAACGCCTTCGAGTTCATGCGCGACCAGGCCGCCGAACGCTTCGAAGCGCACCTGCGTATGCCCTGGCGACCCCGGTCCGGCTCAATGGTCAATCGCAAGGCGCTGACCTCGGCGATGATCGACAGCCGCGACTTCATCGCCGCGCGCAGGCGCGCGGAACGCGACGTGCTCCTGCCCGAAGGGCCGAAGGTCGCGCTCACCGGCGGTTACGACTTCCAGGATCACCTGGCGGTCTGGGCGGCACTCGACCGGGTCCACGCCAAGCATCCCGACATGGTCCTCCTCCATGGCGGCTCGCCGAAGGGTGCCGAACACATCGCCTCACTCTGGGCCCGCGAACGCAAGGTCTCTCAGGTCGCGTTCAAGCCCGACTTCGCCCGGTTCAAGAACGCCGCCCCGTTCCGCCGCAACGATCAGATGCTGGAGATCCTGCCGATCGGCGTCATCGTGTTCCCCGGCAACGGCATCAACGACAATCTGGCCGACAAGGCGAAGAAGATGGGCATTCCACTGTTCGATTTCAGACAACGGTGAGGGCGGATGGTCCTGCCTGAGCGGAGACCATCGCCGCTTTCCCGTCGCATTCCTTGGTCCAGTTCCCGGCCTCAAACGGTCAACCCGTAAAGGGTCCGCTAAGCGATGCTTGCGGCCGCTACGCCTTCGACTTCGCGGTGACCGCGTCCGGGCCCCGGACACGTCGGGCGCCTGTCAGGCGGGGATGGTCCCCGCCGGTTGGCAGGAGTTCCGCACATGTCGCTCAAAACCGCCCAATGGTCCGCCTGGATGCTCGCCCGCAGCCTGATGGTATCGGTGATCCTGTTTCGCAGTGGTGCCGCCTATGGCGTGATGCCGCTGAACGAGTTCGACGGCGATCCTGATCTTATCGTTCGCGAATATGATCCCTGGAACTGAATTTGCGGTAACCCGCTGTTCGACAATGAAAACCGTGCTCCCGGCTAGTCGGATTTACTGCTATATGGGATCACGCGCCGTGGCGGTGGTGGAGGCGCGACCGTTCGACCGCGCAGCGGAGCCACCGTCATGATCATTTTTGGAATAGTCGCCTGCATCTTCGGCATCGGCGCGTTGTGCTGGTTGCTGTTCAATCTCGCGGTATTCGCACTGCCCCTGTTTTCCGGTGTCGCCACCGGGCTGGCGGCTATGCGGTCGGGCATCGGACCGATCGGCGCACTCCTGATCGGCCTTGCGACCGGCGTTCTGGTCCTGGTCGCCGGACAGGCGATCTTCACGTTTTCGCGAGCCCCGATCGTGCGCGGTGCGGCAGCGGCGGCCTTCGCGATTCCCGCCGCCTTTGCCGGCTATCACGCGACCCACGGGATCGCGGTGCTGACGCTTGGCGGCAGCATCGCTCCGGCGGTGGTCGCTGTCATGGGTGCAGTCGCCATCGGCGCCACCGCGCTCACGCGGATGACCCTGCCGGTAGCGCGCGCCGTCAAGTCGTGACGCGCGCGCTCGGGATCAGCGGCGCCTCGCAAATCCGTGCGAGCAGGTCGGCCTGCTTCGGCTCCAGCGCGACGAGCAGCGTCAACACGTTCAACACGTTGATCAGTTCGGCGGTGTATTCGGGCAGCCAGTGATCGGGCTGGATATCGCCAAGCGGCGAGGGCGGACGCTTGTCGCCGATCTGCGGCCGCTCTCGGTTCCGCCTGCGATAGCTGAACCATTGCCGCAGCACATTCTTGCCCGACACTTCATACGCCCAGACGGCGGGCGAGACATTATCGATATAACCAGTGCCGACAAGCAGCCGTCGCTTCGCCGCATCATAATCGAGAGTGTCGGGGAAGCCGTCCGGCGTAGAGGGAATGCGGCCCTCCTTGGGATTAGTTGGCGGATCGACCGCGACGCGCGGCGCGCCGGCAGGGTGGCCCTCCGTCAAACGCTCGCCGAAGCTGTGCAACCAGATGACTTCACGCCCGATCGCTGCGGCCTCGGCGAACAGCGCGGCGTCCGCAGTCAGCGGCACGCGCAGGCCGGGGCGGATCAGGTCGTCGCGGAAGCGCTCGACATAGGCAGGGTTTGCCAGCAGGGCGGCGACATAGGCGAACACATCGACCGGATCGACCGGGCTCCCATAGACCTTGGTGAGCTCGGCCAGCACATCGGCGGAGATGTTAGGCTGAGTCGCGGCGGCATCTTTCCAGAGTGCGAACACCCTCCCGCCTCGGCCATTGTAATGGTGAAGATCAGGAACAATTGCAGCAAACGAAATGGCAGGCCCATTGGTCGGAGACCGGTCCATCGGAGCGGACAAATAAACTTGCCGATTGCTGAATGTATTCCACAGCGTCGGGTTAGGCCGATTGATGACGCGGTTGTCGGGCACAATCCATTGGCGATCAAATGACCGGAACCCGTAGCGCACCGGCTTGATGATCTTCAGCTCCTGCTCAGCCTTGGCCCGGCTCGACGCGTGGCTCAGCTCCTCGATGAGCGTTTCGATGGCCTTGAGTGGTCCATGATGACCTTCCAGCCCTTTGGTGCTCGCCTTCGCGACCGTCTTGTCACCGCCTTCGTGGGGATGGAACATCGAAGCCCGCTGTTCTTTTGAGGGCTCGCCGACCAGCTTCGTCCAGCGATCCTCCAATGATTTGGCATCCGGCGCGATGATCCAGGTCCGCCCCGGCATTACGCCCGATCCGCAATCGCCAATCATCGCGTCGAGCGGCACGTAATCGCCCCAGCCGCCGCCGAAATCGGGCAGGAATGGCGCACGCCAGTCGCTGGCGCCTTCGCGCCAGCCCGGACTGTCGAGCTTGATCGCGGCCAGTTCGTCGAACTTCGCCTCGCGTCGCCCTCTGGCGAGCGCGCGGAACCGCACCCGCGCCGGGGTCGCCGGATCGTTGGCCGGCGAGCGCGAGGCGAGCACGATGCACACCGGGTGCTGCACACCCTGGAAGATGCGGGTCACGACCTCGGGCTGATGCCCCTCCGGCGAACAGTCGATCACCCAGATTTCGTCGCAGTCGCGGCGCAGGTCGCTGCGCATCTTCTGGAAACCAGGTCCGTTCAGGAAGCCTGAAACGGTGATGTAGCAGACCATGCCCGACAGATGCTCGGCCACCGGCGGGGTCAGCTCGCGCCCGCCGCCGCCCTGTTCGAACACCTTCCACGCCGCCCAGCGCCAGAAATAGACATAGAGATTGCGCAGGTGCTTGGCATGCGCGCCGACCTTCCACGCGGCGGGCGGCTGCCAGTCGCGCAAGGGCGCGTCCTTGCCGTCCTTGAAGCGGCCATTCTCGACCCAGCTGCCCTTGCCCTTGGCCTTTTCCTTGTAGGGCGGATTGCCGATGACGACGGTGATCGGCTGACGGCGCTTGATCTCGTTGGCTTCGGCCTGAAGCTTTGAGAGAATGCCATAGATGCCCGGCGCGCGCTCGAACGCGGCGTCCGGGTCGCTCAGCGTATCGGTGACGAACAGGCCGGGGCTGCCGTCCGCCTCCAGCTCGATCATCTCGGCGAGCAGCCGCAGCTGCGCGACGGCGAAGGCGCCGAACTGCAATTCAAAGCCGTAAAGCCGCTTTGCCGCTTCGGTGATTGCCCCCGCAACCGCGCCGCCGCCCTGGTCCTGCTCGACCCGCGCCGCGATCGCACGCAGGATCGCCAGAAGGAAGGTGCCCGATCCCGTCGCCGGGTCGGCGATATGCACCTGATCGCCCGCCAGCCCCTGCGCCACCCCGAACCTTGCCGACGACCGCAGCGCCTCGTCGCACAGCCGCACCATCGTCTGCACAACCGCAGGGGGCGTGTAATAGGACCCGGTCTGCTTGCGTAGGCGACGGTCATAGATGTCGAGGAAATCCTCGTAGAAATAAAGCCATGCCTCCGGGTCGCCCTTGGCGATCTGGTCCCACTCGACCACGTCGAGCACGCGCACCATCGTGTCGAGCGACGGGCCGAGCGACAATTCCTGCTCGGTCAGCAGGCGAAGCGCGGTCCCGATGAGTGTGTTGGTCTTGCCGAGATCGCGCGCGACCTGATCGAGCCCGCCGACCAGCGACAGCTTGCGCGACTTTGCCATCAGCAGGCCGAACGTCACCGCTTGCGCATAGCCATCGGCGAAGCGCGCATCGTCGGCGTCCGGGAACAGCAGCGCCTTCCAGTCTTCTTTCAGGTCGGCGAGCTTCGCATTCTTGATACCTAGCTGTTCAACCACCTCGTCGCGCAGGTAGCGGCACAGCCGCGCCGCGACAGCTGCCAGTTCCTTCGCGTTTCGCGGCGCGATCGGCTGCCAGCTGAGGAAATCAGCGACGAGCGGCAGCAGGGCGGCGGGCGCGCCAAGCTTGGCGCCCGATGTCTCGATATCGCCGTCGAACTTTGCAATGTCGCCGATCAGATGCCCGTTGCGCCACAGCGAGAGCGCATTGCCATCCGTGTAGATCAGATTGGGCAGCGCCTTCAGCTTGTCCCACTGATCCTTGTCGTGCTTGTCCTTGAATTTGCGCGGATCGGCACCTTTGCCGGGTGCCTTGACCTCGACGAAACCGATCAGCGCCTTGTTAAGCTTAACCGCGAAGTCTGGCCGTGTGCGCAACTCGGCCAGCGACTGTTCGCCGATCAGGGTCACTGCACCAGCCGCATGACCACCGGCGATCGACAATGCCGCAAATAATTGCTCGATCGGGTTGCGCAGCTGATCTTCGGGTTGCCCGCCCTGGTTGAGCTTTGCCTTGGCCGACGCGCCGAACTCGCCCACAGCTTTTTCGACTTGATCGGCTTGCGTCATCCACCCCCTCCGTTACTGTCACCCTGCACGAGGGCGATTGCTCCGGCAACAGGTGGATTGCGCGGCGGCTGATGGACGATCTGTTTGATTCCCGACCGAAACAGCTGGGTTTCGACATGGGCGACAGCACGCCGGTGCGGGCGCTGGAACCCGACCGGGATGTGATCCGAGCGGAACTTGAGGCCATCCTGGCTACTGCGCAGGCCGCGATCGACGCACTGCCATGGGATGAGCGCACGTTTCGTTATCACAAGGTCGTATTCCCGCAGATGGCGCGGTGGCTGCCCGCTGACCAGCGCGACCAGCTCTGCTTCGACTTCGCGCGCGAGGTCGAGCGGCTCGAGCAGCTCCTCGCCGCGTAGCGCGACTAGGCTGCGCCGGTATGCAAAGTCGCCCTCGTCGAGTCGGGCAGCGCTTCTGAGCCTGCCGATTGCACGAACTGGTAGCCAATTCCTCGCCGGTTAGGCGCCTGCAATTGAATTTGCTTCCTCGGTTATGCCAGGCCTTTTCCTGCTGGTGACGGCACATAAGCCCAACGCGGTCTCTGTGATGGCCTGATCTGGCCGAGGGTCGGCTGCGCCTCGACTGCCTTAGCCGCAACGCCGGTTAGCGCGACTTTCTTCCCCTGCGTGGATCCACGCATTCCTCGCGGATCAAGAAAGTCTTCCGACCGGCATCCTTCGCTGCGCTGCGTTCCCAAGGGATGCGGCGGCGTCGCCCCCGGCCGTTCGATCGCCATCGGGACCGCGATGGGCGCGGTGCCCGAGACACCAAAGGAGACTTACCATGGCAACCATCGGCACCTTCAAGAAGTCGGGCAATGAATATACCGGCGAGATCGTCACCCTGAGCGTCCAGGCAAAGGGCGTCCGCATCGTCGCCGACCCGAACCGTTCTGGCGACAACGCCCCCAGCCACCGCGTCTATGTCGGCCGAGCTGAGATCGGCGCTGCCTGGAGCAAGACCTCCAACGAAGGTCGCGACTATCTGGGCCTCAAGCTCGACGATCCGAGCTTCACCGCCCCGATCTACGCCAACCTCTTCGACGACGAAGGCGAGGACACTTTCAGCCTCATCTGGTCGCGCCCGAGCAAGCGCAACGGCGACTGAGCCGAACCCGCCGACCCCGCCCGGAACGATCCGGGCGGGGCGCACTGTTCTGATCAGCAGATCGGCCTAGCTGGTTGGCTTTCCGGATTCGGCAGGCGATTTCAGGAGATCAACCGGTTCTATCTCTAGCACCGCTGCCAGGCGTGCGATCACGTCGATGCTGGCCGCATAAACACTCCGTTCCAGTGCACTGATGTAGGTCCGGTCGATATCGGCGAGGTGCGCTAGCTCCTCCTGCGACAATCCCTTGGCTTGCCTGTAAAATTTCAGATTGTGGGCCAGCATTTCGCGGATGTTCATCCACGAGAAGACACCGGCTTGTCGAGTATTTAACCACGGAGTATTCTCGACAAGCGCGGTTTGTCACCTATCTTGGTCTCATACCTGTTGGCCGCATGACGCCAATGGGCGCTTGCAAGCGATGCGACCGAACGGGCATGCACCGTCGCTGTTTTACGCTGAGGGGCTATCGAAACACACATGACCGGCACGGACTTTGCCGATTTGGCGCCCAGTGTGGGCCATCTGACTGCCTATGACCGTGCGCGCCTGGGCGAGTATCTGCGTTTGCTCGACGCTGACGCTAGCGGGGCTAATTGGGAAGAGGTCGCACAGGTTGTGCTCGGCGTCGATCCCCGGATTGATCCGAAACGGTGCGAACGGATGTATCGGTCGCATCTCGAACGCGCGCGCTGGGTCAGCGCGCAGGGCTTTGCCGATCTTGCATGGCAGTCAACGGACGGCGCATCACGCCGGACCTGATACGGGCTATGTGCCGTCATATCGTCTCGTTCCACGCTCGACTCATCGCTGACTTCTGCGCTCTGTCTATTGTAACTTATTGAAAGGATGACGCTCTCTTCCAACTGAACCATTGCGTCCCGAGCGATCAGGCGAGAAAGGAGCAGCTTCTGTGACGGAACAACCGAATTGGCGGGACCCCGAGCCCTACAAACAAATTCAATCGCAAACGCCCGCTCATATCGCCTGGGAATTCTTGCGGCGGAACCACCACTATCAGCACATGTACCACGCGGCGATCAGACGATCGCATGCGCTCGCCGATCGGGTGGCGGCGCGCTGGGGCCTGCGATTTCGCGATCGATCCCCGACTATCAGCCTTGGGCGCAGACGTCATTTGGCTGGCTGACGTCGATCCACGCGTTGTTCGACTGTTTGAGTATCGTAATCCAGCGTCCTCAATCACAGTCGATCGCCCTGACCCCATCGACATTCGCGCAGCGGCCGACGGCTGGTATGCGCGATTCGGCAATTGTACCGACCCGGCAATCGCTGTGCTTGACCAGCCCACGCCACTGCCGGCGACGGTGGCGGCGCTGATCCCGCTTGACGATCACACGTTACTAAGGTTGGAATCTGCTGCGCGTCTGTGGCGCTTCCTTAATGGTAGGGCCGTCAAACCGTCGCAGAATCATCTGACGGCTCAGCGGCGGCAGCGCCTCACCACCATGTTACGCGCGCTCGACGGACGTGCTTGCGGCGCAGACCGGCGCAGTCTTGCGATCCATCTGTTCGGTAACGATGCCGTGCCGTCGGGTGTGGCCTTCGACGATCACCATCTCCGCAGCCGCGTTTCGAGATTGTTACGTGACGGTGCTGCTCTCGTTGCTGGCGGATATCGCCGGTTGCTCGGTCAGTCACCGACATCAGACGGGTCGTAAATCACCTAGACCAATTCCGACCCGCCCGCCGCCCGGGGCGCTACGCCATCCCAGCCTTCGATCGACGTCGGTCCGACCGTGCCGCCGTCGCTAACCGGAGGTCCTCGATGTCCGTACTCGTTGCCAATATCCCACCGCGCTATTTGCGCACCCCCGAAGCCGCCCGCTTCCTCGGCCTGTCCGGGCGCACGCTAGAAAAGCACCGCACCTACGGCACCGGACCGCGCTATTCGAAGATCGGCGGGCGCGTCGTCTACCGGGTCGACGACCTCCAAGCCTGGGTCGATCGCGGCGCGAAGGCCTCGACCTCGGACGATACCGGCGACGTCGTCCTGCCCGCCAAGCGCCATGGGCTCGCGCCCTATGCCGGCGCACCGCGACGCTGACCCGGCGGATGTCCGCTCGTCACCGCAATCCCAACGAACGCGAGCAGCTCGATCTCTTCCGGGCGCTGCCCGGCGACCTCGCGCCCCGCGACGCCCAGGACCTCATGGCCTACCCGTTTTTCTCACTCGCCAAATCCAAGCGCCTCGCGCCGATCGACTTCAAGGCGGGCGCGGTCGCGATCCGCGTCGAAGCCGTACCCGAGCACGGCATGGCGACCATCTGGGACGCCGACGTTCTGATCTGGGCGGCGAGCCAGATCGTCGAGGCGCGCGATCACGGCCTTCGCACTTCGCGCCTGATGGCGGCGACGCCCTACGAGATCCTGACCTTCGTCGGTCGCGGCACCTCGGCGCGCGACTACGAGCGGCTGAAAGCCGCGCTCGACCGGCTGCAGGCGACCAGTGTCGCCACCAGCATCCGCCAGCCCAGCGAGCGTCGCCGGCATCGCTTCAGCTGGATCAACGAGTGGAAGGAGACCGCCGACGCGCATGGGCGGCCGACGGGGGTCGAGTTGATCGTCCCCGACTGGTTCTATGCCGGCGTCCTCGACGACGCGCTCGTCCTCACCATCGACCGGGCCTATTTCGATCTCACCGGCGGTCTCGAGCGCTGGCTCTACCGCCTGGTGCGCAAGCATGGCGGCCGCCAAGTCGGCGGCTGGAGCTTCGACGTCGCCCATCTTCACCTGAAGTCGGGTTCGCTCAGCCCGCTCAAGCACTTCGCCTATGATCTGCGCGACCTCGTCAAACGCCAGGCGCTGCCGGGATATGTCCTGACGCTGGAGCGGGCCTTCGGGCGCGACCGCCTCGACTTTCGGCCGCTCGTCACCGACCCGCTGGAACTCACCATCCCGCGCCGCATGCGCCCCGCACTCGCTGGGGATAAGCTGTGAATCCCCTCGTGCTATCGGGGACCGGCACTATCGTGCCATCGGGGACCCGATCCTCGTGCTATCGGGGACCGAAATCGTCGATTCGTCGCGTCGATTCAGCGACTTGTGCGGCCCTTAACGTCTCTAACCTAGAATCCTTCGGATTCTTTCTAACGCAAACGGCGCGGACGCGCGGGTCGGTTTCGGCCGCTCCCGACGGGCAAGTGCGGCCATGATCGCCGCCCTCCTCAACCAGAAAGGCGGCGTCGGGAAAACGACGCTCGCGCTCCACCTCGCCGGCGTCTGGGCCGGGAAGGGAAAGCGGGTTATCGTCGTCGACGCCGATCCCCAGGGCTCGGCGCTCGACTGGTCCGAGCAACGCGGCCGGGAAGGCCTTGACCTCCTGTTCCCGGTCGTAGGGCTCGCCCGCGACATGCTCCACCGTGAACTGCCCGCCATCGCGCAAGGCTACGACTATGTCGTCATCGACGGGCCGCCCCGCGTCGCCGGGATTGCGCGCTCGGCATTGCTCGCCGCCCATCTGGTGGTCATCCCGGCGCAGCCTTCGCCGTTCGACGGCTGGGCCTCGGCCGAGATGCTGCGGATGCTGGACGAGGCGCGGGTTTATCGGCCCGAATTGCGCGCGGTGATGCTGCTCAATCGCTGCGGCGCGCGCACGGTCATCGCCCGCGAGACCGCCGCCGCGCTCGAAGCGCACGATCCACCGGTGCTCGCCAGCCGGGTCGGCCAGCGCGTCGCGTTCGCCGACGCCGCCCGCACCGGGCGGCTCGCCGGGGAGGTCGATGGCGGCCGGATCGCCGAGCGGGAGATCGTCGCGCTCGCACGCGAAATCGAAGGGCTCGCGTCATGACCGAGCACAAGAAGTCCGGCTTCGCGCGCCGCCCGAGCGATCCCGAAGCCTGGGTTCGCGCCGCCGAGAAGCCTGCCGCCGACCCCGCGGCGGCCTATACCGCGCGGCTGACCATCGACGTCACGCCCGCGATGCGGGGCCTGCTCAAGGTCACCGCGTTCCGGCGCGGGCAGACCGTTGCCGACATGCTGCGCGCGCTGCTCGACCGCGAGTTTCCCGACGACGGCAGCGTCCCATGAGCGCCGTCCTGGCCCGCACGCGCGTAGAGCTGCTGCACCTCGAAGGCAAGATCGAGCGCTGGATCAGGTTCGGCCGGGTCGCACACGAAGAGGTCCTTGATCGCCGCCGCCGCGCCCTCTGGTTTGCAGCCGGCAGCGTGTTCGCCTTCGTCCGGTGGGCATCCGGCGAGCACGGCACGCTCGTGTCGCGGATCGACATCCTGCGAGCCTGCGCCGCCGATGAACCGGTCACCACGATCCCCGGTGTCACCCCGGGTTGCGAGGTGCTGCTGCGCGTTCAGGGCTGGCCCAAGGTCGGGCGCGTGCTCGCCGCGATCGACCAGGTCGAGAGCCTCGGCTTCGCCGCGGAGGACGCCTGTCCGGACCATTGGCGACACATTCACAACCGCCTCGCCGTTGCCGAAGCGCCGCGCGCCTATACGCGCCAGCGCCATGCGGCCTGGCTTTCCCGAAGGAGGATCGGCGCATGACCACGCACTTCAAAACGCTCGTCACAATGCAGGCCGCCGCCATGCTGGTGGCGTTCGGCAGCTGGGTTCATCCCATGCCGCGCCTGATCTGGAACGCGAGCGCCAGCGTGCCCGTCGGCCTGTACGTGGTGCGCCCCGAGACCGCGCGAAAACCGAACGACCTCGTCGTCGTGGCGCCGCCGCCGCCGCTCGCCGACTTCCTGGCCTACGGCGGGTATCTGCCGCGCGGCGTCCCGCTCCTGAAGCGGATCGCTGCGGTCGGCGGACAGCGCGTCTGCCGTACCGGGCGCGCCGTGACGGTCGATGGCGCGACGATCGCGACCGCGCTCGACAGGGACCGCCGTGGCCGACTGCTGCCACAGTGGAGCGGTTGCCTCACGCTGACGCCCGACCAGGTGCTGCTCCTCAATCGCGACGTCCCGGATTCGCTGGATGGCCGGTATTTCGGGCCGCTGCCGACCAGCACGATCGTCGGTCAGGCGCGTCCGATCTGGACCACGGAGGGCGCGTGACCGTGCGCCCGATCGCACCCCGCCGCGCGCTTTTCGCCGCCGTCGTACTCGCGTCCGCCGCGCTGAGCATCGGTCCCGTGCTCGCTCAAACGCCCGTCGCCGCACCCGTCGAAACGCCGCGCGACAGTCTCGCCGCAGCGGTCGCGGAAGCGTCCAGGCGATTCGGCATTCCGCCCGAATGGATCCTCGCAGTGATGCGTGTCGAGAGCGCCGGCGATGCCCATGCCGTGTCGCGGGCGGGTGCGATCGGGCTCATGCAGATCATGCCCGCTACCTACGCCGAACTGCGCCGCGACCTCGGTCTCGGCGCCGACCCTTTCGCGGTTCGGAACAACATCCTGGCAGGTACGGCGTATCTCCGGCGCATGTACGATCGCTACGGATCGCCCGGCTTCCTGGCGGCCTACAACGCCGGACCGGGTCGGTGGGAGGCGCATCTCAGCGGCGTTCGACCCTTGCCGGTCGAGACGGTCCGCTACGTGGAAAGGCTCGCGGCGATCACCGGGCCGGCGACCTTCGCCGACCCACGGAACACGCCGCCACCGCTTCTTCCATCCCCCTTCACGGCCCCGCTGTTCGTCGCTCGGAACGTAGATCGACGAGCGCCAAATTCTCCGGGAGAACGCGATCGGATCGCCGCGCTGCTCGCTTCGAACACGACCGTCGTTCGCCCATCCGACCTTCTCCTTCCGGTCGAAATCCCCGCCGATACGCCGCAGTCGAACGACACTGCCAAGGCGGGCGACGGCGCCGCCGAGCCTTCGCCCGGTGACGGGTTGTTCGTTCGGCGCACTGCGTCGCGAGCGCCGCGATGACCTCGATCGGCGATCGTCGCATCATGGCGCATGCTGGCGTGCCGTCGGATAAGTTCGCGCATGTTTGGTCAGGGTGGCCGGTATCGATCTTTGGAAGTCAGACGAGAGGGCAAGATGAAAGCGACGGCCCTCTAGGCGTCTATGCGGTTGCTTTAGCGAGGTTTTTCGCGTGCCATGCACCCCGCCGGCGTGCCGTCAGCCCTGCTAAGTCCAGCGCCAGCCTCGTTTTTGGCGGCACCATCCCTCTCGGACGGCGGCCATGAGCCTGCGCGACGACGAGTTGCGCATCCGCCCGGGGCGTGGCCGCGACGGAGGGCGCGGCAACACCCGGACCTTCGTCGGCCAGGTGCTGCGCGCCGCCCAGAAGGCGGGTCATGTCGGCCCGCGTCTCGGGGTCCGCTCGGGCCGCTCGACCTTCGGGCGAGGCCGCGCGGCGGCCACCGCCGCGAACCTGCGCAGTCCCTCGCGCCGGGTGCTGGTCAAGACCCGCATCGTGCGTAACCGAGGGGTACGGTTCCGGTCGGCGTCGCTGGCAACCCATGCCGCCTATCTCAAGCGCGACGGCGTCACGCGCTCGGGCGACCCGGCGCAGATGTTCGACGCCCACTCCGACTGCGCCGGCGATCGCGCGTTTGCCGCGGCGTGCGAGGACGATCGCCACCATTTCCGCTTGATCGTCTCGCCCGAAGACGCCGCCGATCTCGCCGATCTACGCGCCACCACCCGCGCGCTGATGAAGCAAATGGAATCCGATCTCGGCAGCAAGCTCGAATGGATCGCGGTCGATCACTGGAACACCGACAATCCCCACGTCCACATCCTCGTGCGCGGCCGCGCCGACGACGGCGCCGACCTCGTGATTGCCCGCGACTATCTGACCAAGGGCCTGCGCGGGCGCGCCGAAGCGCTGGTCGAGCAGGAACTGGGCCCACGCACCGAGCTGGAGATCGCCGACGGCCTCGCGCGCGAGATGATCGCCGACCGGTTCACGGGTCTCGACCGGGCTTTGCGCGCCATGGCCGACGAGGCCGGCGGGGTGGTCGATCTGCGGCCCGGCGGGGTCATGGACCGCGACCCCGAGATGCGACGGCTGATGCTCGGCCGCGCCCAACATCTCGAGCGCCTCGGGCTGGCAGAGCCCGAGGGCCCGGCCAGCTGGACGCTCGCGGCCGGCCTCGAGGAGCGGTTGCGCGACCTCGGCACCCGCGGCGACATCATCAAGACCTTGCACCGTGCGATGGCGACCGGCGGGATCGACCGGGGCGCCGACGTGGCGCTGCATGTCGATGCCGAGGCACCCCCGATCGTCGGGCGGCTGGTCGAACGGGGCCTGCACGACGAGTTCGCTGGCTCCGCCTATGCCGTCATCGACGCGGTGGACGGGCGGGCGCACCACGTCCGGTTCCGCGACCTGGACGCGACCGGCGACGCCGCGCCCGGCGCGATCGTCGAACTGCGGCGCTTCGAGGACCGGCAAGGCGTCACGCGCACCGCGCTCGCCGTGCGCTCCGATCTGCCGCTCGCCGACCAGATCGGCGCGACGGGTGCGACCTGGCTCGATCGCCAGCTGGTCGCCAAGGCTGCGGCCGACGTCGCCGAGGCCGGGTTCGGGCGCGAGGTTCGCGACGCGCTCGACGCGCGTACCTCGCATCTGGCGAGCGAGGGGCTGGCGCGCCGCCAGGGACAGCGCACGCTGTTCGCGCGTGACCTGATCGAGACGCTGCGCGCGCGCGAGCTGGCGGACGTAGGCGCGCGTTTCGAGAGCGAGACCGGCGCCGCCTACCAGTCGGGTTCAGCGGGCGAGCATGTCGCGGGCGTCTACCGCCAGCGCCTTACCCTGGCTTCGGGCCGGTTCGCGATGATCGACAACGGCCTGGGGTTCCAGCTCGTCCCCTGGAGCCCGGCGATCGAGCCCAAGCTCGGCCAGCACGTCTCGGGCGTGCTCGGCCCCGGTGGCGGGGTCGACTGGAGCTTCGGGCGCAAACGGGGTCTCGGCCTGTGACCCGCCGCTCCATGCGTCGCCCCGAGACACGCTGCCATCCACGCTTGGACGGATCCTGGGTCAGCGCCCGACGATCCGCCGCAATCCCACACTGAAGGAGACCGTCCGTGCCCGCGACTCGCATCCTCTGGGGCCAGGTGCTCATCGTTTTGGCCATCGTGCTCGCCACCACCTGGGGTGCGACCCAATGGGTGGCATGGCGGCTCGCGTTCCAGCCCCAACTCGGCAGCCCTTGGTTTCGTCTGGACGGCTTCCCGGTCTATCCACCGCCTGCCTTCTTCTGGTGGTGGTACGGGTTCGACGCCTACGCGCCGAAGATTTTCTACGAGGGCGCCTATATCGCGGCGTCGGGCGGGTTCGTGTCGATCGCGGTCGCCATCGCGATGTCGGTATGGCGCGCACGCGAGGCCCGCGAGGTCACCACCTACGGCTCGGCGCGCTGGGCGCGGCCGCGCGAGATCCGGGAAGCCGGATTGATCGGCGACGACGGCGTCGTGCTCGGACGGTTCGCCGGTGACTATCTACGTCACGACGGACCCGAGCACGTGCTGTGCTTCGCCCCGACCCGCTCGGGCAAGGGCGTCGGGCTCGTCGTGCCGACGCTGCTGACCTGGCCGGGCTCGGCGATCGTCCACGACATCAAGGGCGAGAACTTCACGCTCACCGCCGGATGGCGCGCCCGCCACGGCCGGGTGCTGCGGTTCGATCCGACCGACGCCAGTTCGGACGCCTACAATCCGCTGCTCGAAGTGCGGCGCGGGCCCTCCGAGGTCCGCGACGTGCAGAACATCGCCGATATCCTGGTCGATCCCGAAGGCGCGCTCGAGAAGCGCAATCACTGGGAAAAGACCAGCCACGCGCTGCTGGTCGGCGCGATCCTCCACGTCCTCTATGCGGAAAGCGATAAGACGCTCGCCGGCGTCGCCGCCTTCCTGTCCGACCCGCGCCGCCCGATCGAGACGACGCTGCAGGCAATGATGACGACGCGCCATCTCGGCGAAATGCCCCATCCCGTCGTCGCCAGCGCAGCCCGCGAGCTGCTTAACAAGTCCGACAACGAACGGTCTGGCGTGCTCTCGACCGCGATGTCGTTCCTCGGGCTCTACCGCGACCCCGTCGTCGCCGCGGTAACCGCGCGCTGCGACTGGCGCATCGGCGACCTCGTCGAAGGTGCGGACCCCGTCTCGCTCTACCTCGTGGTGCCGCCCTCCGACATCAGCCGCACCAAGCCGCTCGTGCGGCTGATCCTCAACCAGGTCGGGCGCCGCCTGACCGAGGAGCTCGAAGCGCGGCGCAAACGCCACCGGCTGCTGTTGATGCTCGACGAGTTCCCTGCGCTCGGGCGGCTCGACTTCTTCGAGAGCGCGCTGGCGTTCATGGCCGGCTATGGGCTCAAGAGCTTCCTGATCGCCCAGTCGCTCAACCAGATCGAAAAGGCTTACGGCCAGAACAACGCGATCCTCGACAACTGCCACGTCCGCGTCAGTTTCGCGACCAACGACGAGCGGACGGCCAAGCGGGTCAGTGATGCGCTCGGCACCGCGACCGAGATCCGCGACGCCAAGAACTATGCCGGTCATCGACTCTCCCCCTGGCTCGGCCATCTGATGGTGTCGCGACAGGAAACCGCGCGCCCGCTGCTGACGCCAGGCGAAATCATGCAGCTTCCCCCCGCCGATGCGCTGGTGCTGGTGTCGGGCATCTTCCCGATCCGCGCCAAGAAGGCGCGCTATTACGAGGATCGTCGCCTCCAGTCGCGTGTGCTGCCGCCGCCGAAGCCGACGGTGGCGAAGCGCATAGCTCCGCCGGGCGATGACTGGAGCGGGTTGCCGACGCCCACGCCCAGCACGCCGATCGCATCCACCCCGACCGCGACCGCCGAGCCGATCGACGGTGACCCCGCCAATGCCGGCATCCGCCGGGAACCCGAACTCCCCGCGCACGAGGCGGTCGATCCGCCGCCTCGCGAACCCACGCCGACCGTCGACGAGGCTGAAGCCGACGATCAGGACGCGATCCGCGCCCGCACCCTGCAGGGCCGGGTCCGTGCCAATGCCCGGCAGGCGGCGATGGACCCCGATGACGGGATCGCGCTGTGAGCGTCCGCCGCGACCGGATGAACGTTTATTTCGAGCCCGCGACGAGCAAGGCGCTCGAGGAACTCGCCGTCCGAAGGCGCGTGTCGAAGTCGGCGATCGTCGATGCCGCCGTCGCCTCCTTCCTGTCGCCCGACGGCGCCGATCGCCGCGAGGCGGCCTACGCCCGCCGCCTCGACCGACTGACGCGGCAGGTCGAACGGCTGGAACGCGACCAGACGATCATGCTGGAAGCGCTCGGCCTGTTCGTCCGCGCCTGGCTGACCGCGACCCCGCCGCTCGCCGACAGCGCGCAGGCGGCGGCCCAGGCCAAGGGACGCGAGCGTTACGAGAGTTTCATCGAGACCCTGGGGCGCCGCGTGCAGCAAGGGCGCAGCCTGGCGAAGGAGGTGCTCGAGGATGTATGGACAACGAGCTTGGGCAATCTCGATTAAGCGCCATGACTGCTCTGCGCCCCAATTTCGGCCATTCGCTAGAGCCGCAGATCTTGCTGAGAGCCGACATTCGTCCAGCCAGGTTCGGCCAAACAAAATTCCTAAACAGCCCGTTCGATCTTCTGCTTGGAAGAATTGGCTCTGTCTGATTGTCCTGTTCTCGATATGGGGTGCGGGCCATTCCGAGCCCTGAGCGATAAAACCACTTTTCAGTATCGATATTTCCGCTATCGTCGAAGAGTCGAATCTATAGGAGGGTTATCATGAACAAATCACTTGCGCTCGCCGCCCTTGCGCTCCTTGCCGCACCAGCGGCCGCCCAGGACGCTGCATCCAGCGCGCCAGGCTTCGCCGTCAAAGCAGACGGCAATTGGGAACTGATCTGCCACGTTGTAAGCCGCGGCGAGGACCAGTCGGCTGTCATGCTGAATTCGCGGCGGAGCAGTTACTACAATCCGGCTTTGCAGCATGCAGAATGCGGCAGCACCTCGAGCGCTTCAACTGATCTGACCGTCGTGATCACGGGTGCCAAGAAATGCCCGTTCAAGGGCGGAAGCTCGGACGCCTGTTCGACCAGCGTTCAAAAGGGACATCCGGTCCAGTTTGAATTCAACGTCAAAAGCCCAAGGTGAGGGTTGAGTGCGCGAGATTGCGGTAATTGGCATTTCCGCTAATGACGAAACATGGAAATGAAAACCGCTGTTGCCGCGCTCTCGGCGCTTGCGCATGAAGCGCGGCTCGCCACGTTCCGCATGCTCGTGCAGGCAGGGCATGAGGGCATTCCAGCAGGCGAGATCGCGCGCCGGCTTGGGACGCCGCCCAACTCGCTATCGTCAAACCTAGCGATCCTGATGCACGCGGGACTGATCGACAGCCGGCGCGAAGGGCGATCGGTCATCTATTCTGCCCGCTATCCGAACATGACCGCCTTGCTGGAGTATCTAATGCACGACTGCTGCGGCGGGCATCCGGAAATCTGTGCGTCCCTTGCCGATATCGTTTTGCGTAGCCACTGCGATGTTACGGGGAATGCGTGATGACTGGCGTCGCCAATCTCCTCGTTCTTTGCACCGGAAACAGCGCTCGCTCGATCTTGGGTGAGGCGATCATCAACCGTATCGGCGTAGGGCGCATTCGGGGCTTTTCGGCAGGTTCCTTCCCGAAGGGCCAAGTGCATCCCGGAGCGCTGCGCCTCTTGCAGCGGCACGGCTATCCGACCGACGGGCTGCGATCGAAGAGCTGGGACGAGTTCACAGGTCCAGACGCGCCCGATATCGATGCGGTCATTACTGTTTGCGACAATGCCGCCGGTGAAACTTGCCCTGTATGGCCTGGGCAACCTGTCCGGGCTCATTGGGGGCTACCCGATCCGGCGGCAGTGGAAGGCGATCAAGCGCTCGTCGATGCTGCTTTTGAGGCAACCCACGCGGCGCTGCTGCGTCGGTTCGAAAAAATGGTTGAGCTCCCAATCCGCGACCGCGATGTTCCGGCACTGGCGATCCGTCAACGGCTCCAGCAGATTCACCAGGATTTTGCGGAGTCCGGCCAGTGATCGACGTCGTCATCTATCATAACCCCGATTGCGGCACGTCGCGCAATGCGCTGGCAATGATCCGCAACGCCGGCATCGAACCACACGTCATCGAATATCTGAAGACCCCGCCATCCCGCGCGCTGCTGGTTCAGCTGATCGAGCGGGCAAATATCAGCCCACGCGATCTGCTGCGTGAAAAGGGCACGCCCTATGCGGCGCTGGGCCTTGGCGACACGTCGCTGTCCGACGAAGAGCTGATCGACGCGATGATGGCGCATCCGATCCTCATCAATCGGCCGATCGTTGTAACACCACTGGGGGTCAAGCTTTGCCGCCCCTCGGAGGCTGTGCTGGACATCCTACCCTCGGCTCAGCGCGGCCCATTCGCCAAGGAGGACGGTGAGCAGGTGATCGACAGTGCCGGCAATCGCGTCCAAGCGGCCTGACCGGTGAGCACGCGTCGTTTTCCGCTTCGCGTGACCATGCTTGCCGAGGGATTTGGCAGCATGTTCCTGTTCGCGACGGTGATCGGCTCCGGGATCATGGGTGAGCAGCTTGCGGGTGGAAATGTCGCGCTTGCCCTGCTTGGCAATACGTTGGCGACCGGCGCGATGCTGTTCGTTCTCATCACCATGCTGGGCGCGATCTCGGGAGCTCACTTCAACCCTGTCGTCACGCTCGTTGCTCGCTTGCGCCGAGAAATTGATACTGCCACCGGACTTGCGCACGTCTTTGCGCAGCTGGTTGGCGGCATCATCGGCGTCTGGCTCGCCCACATCATGTTTGACCAGCCGATATGGCAGGTGTCCGAAAAACTCCGGGCCGGGCCCGGCCAGTGGATGGGAGAAGCGGTCGCGACGTTCGGCCTGATCTTCACGATCCTCGGCACCGTCCGGATGCGGCCACAATGGGTTCCGGCCAGCGTCGCGCTCTATATCACCGCTGCCTACTGGTTCACCTCGTCGACCAGTTTCGCCAACCCGGCAATCACGATCGCCCGATCGCTAAGCAACAGCTTTGCCGGGATTGCACCTGCCAGCGTGCCGGGCTTCATTGCCGCCCAGATTGTCGGCGCGCTCGCCGCGCATTTCGTCGCCGGATTGATCTTTATCGAGCCATCGGAAGAGCGGGCGTGAGCCGGCTTCGCGAACTCCACGACGCCGATCTGCTGCCAGCACTCGACTCGGCATATGTCAGGGCGCGTCCCGCACTGGGTCTCGGCGATGATCAGCCACCGCCGCGCATTCTGCTGCTCTACGGCTCCTTGCGAGAGCGATCATATTCACGCCTGGTTGTCGAAGAGGCCGCGCGTCTGCTTCAGCTGTTCGGCGCCAATACCCGCATCTTCGACCCGTCGGACCTCCCGCTCCCCGATCAGGTTCCAGGCGACGACCATCCCGCCGTTCATGAGCTTCGCGAACATGCGTTCTGGTCGGAAGGGATGGTTTGGTGCAGCCCGGAGCGGCATGGCCAGATCACGGGACTGATGAAGGCGCAGATCGACCATTTGCCGCTGGAGATGAAAGGCATGCGACCAACCCAGGGCCGGACGCTGGCCGTCATGCAAGTGTCAGGCGGCTCGCAGTCGTTCAATGCAGTCAACACGCTCCGCTTGCTTGGTCGGTGGATGCGGATGTTCACAATACCTAACCAGTCTTCGGTAGCGATGGCCTACAAGGAATTTGACGACGCCGGACGCATGCGGCCGTCGAGCTATTACGATCGCATTGTCGATGTTGTGGAGGAATTGGTGCGGATGACGGTGCTGATCCGACCGCATACAGCCCAGCTGGTCGATCGCTATTCCGAGCGAAAAGCACAAGGCATCGTCGTAACTGCTGAGGATCACTCGGCTATCGCGATCGGTCGGAGCTAACCCGCGCCCACAATTCTGCCGAGCGCGATGGGTTGGAGACCGACCTGCCAGGCAGCGGCGGGAATGTCGGTTTACTGAGACTTCAGGCATTGAACCGGACAGGCAGTAACCGGCCCAAAAGACCCCAGACCGCTTCCGCGAAAGCTGTTGGTCGGCTAAGCGCCCCAATCTCGGTCATCCGACGCGCTGCAAGCGGTTCTTGAAAGCCGCTGTTCGTCGAGATGACTTCGACCCGAATAATGGGTAGAAGACTGGCTGTCCGCTTCCTGTCACTGCTTCAGTATAATGAGACATCCGTCCATAAAGTTCGCGGTGGCGCCTATAATGGCCAGCGAAATTCGCGGTGACGGCGCTGTTCATCACTGCTTTTTATTTCGATCTGCCGTCCGCTGTTTGAGCCCATCGCGCCACGGTTGAAGCGAAGACCGCAAGGTAATCCTCAAAGTCGCGGCGCGACCGCGGATCGCATCCTGTGTGCGGTCCATCGCGCGGGCGATTTGGCCAATCGTTTGCCTGGCCGCCACGCGGTCGCGTAGTTCTTTGTCAGCCTCGGCAGTCCAAGGTTTGCCATAGTTTGCTGCGCCCGCCACCCGGTTAGCTCGTAATCTCTTCGAGCAGCATCAGCCCGAGAAAGCCTGCAAAGAACATCGCACTGATCAACGGGCTGTCTGGCTTCTCGTGTGCCTCGGCCAGCAACTCTTCTGTCACGAGGTAGAGCAACGCCATTAGGCCAAAGCTCAGGAAGCCAGCGACAGCAATCGGCGGAAGGAGCGCAACAGGTGTGGCCAGCACCGTCCCTAACGGTAGCAGCAGCGCCAGTCCCACCGTGATGAGAACGATGCGGACGCGCGACGGGACGGTCTCGCGCAGCTCGGCCGTTACGGTCAGGCCAAGGAACAGCACTTCGAGCGTCAACGCGACCGTCAAAAGCAGGCCAGCTCGTGCACCTGCGATAAAGGCGAGCCCCAGCACCAGACCATCGATGAGGATATCGACAGCGACCGCGCCGAGCATGGCGACCGGGCCTTTCGCCCACCCTTCGATCGCCTTGAGCGACAACATCACCGCAACCCCCAGCGCGCCGCCGATAAAGGTCGCCGTGGGGGATCCCTGGTGTATGACTTGTGGAAGAATTTCGGTCGCCGCCGCAGCGAAGACGACTCCGGCCGCCAGATGCTGCATCGCGCTGACGACAGCCTCGCTCGGTCGGCGTGTTACGGCCACAAGCGATCCGACAATGACGGCGGTCAACGGGATCAGCGTAAAGATCACGGCCTGCATGGTGATACCCCAGAATCGTTCAGACGGTCTGGTCGGATTCGAGTGCGCAGCCAACCGTCGGATCGGTCTCGCTTTGAATGGTCGCGTGATCGATGCCGAAACGCTCTTTTAGAATGGCTACCAACCTCGCTGTAAAGGCGTCACCCGGATAGCCTTCCGGGACGAGCAAGTGCGCGGTCAGCGCGGTCTCGGTCGTGCTCATCGGCCAGATATGCAGGTCATGGACTTCCTTCACGCCGCGTTGTTTGCGCAGGAAATCACGAATTCGCGCGGGATCGATCCCACTCGGTGCGGCCTGCAAGCTCATATTGACCGAGTCGCGCAATAATCCCCAGGTGCCGACCGCGACGACGGCAACGATCGCAAGGCTGGTGACGGGATCGATCCAGCTCCACCCAGTGTAAACGATCACAAGACCGGCCAGGACCACCCCGGCCGACACCGCTGCGTCGGCGGCCATGTGGAGAAACGCCCCGCGGATGTTGAGATCGCCCTTGCGGCCGCGCATGAAGAGCAACGCAGTTGCCGTATTGATGACGATCCCGATCGCCGCAACGATGATCACCGTCATGCCGGCGACGGGGCTTGGCTCGGCGAACCGGCGAATGGCCTCGATTGCGATCACGCTGATCGCGACGAGCAAGAACAGCGCGTTGAGCAGAGCAGCGAGGATCGACGAACTGCGCAAGCCATAAGTATAGCGCCCGCTCGGCTTGCGCTTGGCCAGGGTCGCAGCACCCCAGGCGATCAGCAAGCCAAGCACGTCGCTCAGATTGTGGCCAGAGTCGGCCAGTAGCGCCACGGACCCGGCCGCGAAACCGTAACCGGCCTCGACCAATATGAAGCCGATGTTGAGCACGGTGCCGATTGCAAAAGCACGACCGAAATCAGCCGGGGCGTGGCTGTGACCGGCGTGATCGTGCCCGCCATGGCCATGGTCGTGTCCGGCGTGGCTGTCGGAATCATGCCCGTCATTTGCCTCTGTCGTTGCGGTCATTGTGCGATCCCTTCCACAGTGTCGCCACCGGGGATTTCGACGGCCTCGAGTGTTATCAGGCCGATCCCTTTGATGTCGTCGAGCGACGCCGCGAACGCGCGAACATGCGCATCGGTATCGACGATTTCGATCACCAGCGATTGTTCGTCTTCAGGACGTGTCGGCCATGCGGGTGCGCGGTTCGGCCGAATCCGAACAAGGCCTGGACGACGGTTGCGCCAGCCAGATGCGCATCGCGCGCACGGCTGGCGACCACCTCGAATACCTTGCGATCGCCGTAATAAGCGGCCTCGTCGGTGTAGTTCCTGAGCAGTTTCATCTGCGCCATGGTCTTTTCCTCTTCCATCATGCGGGTTCCACCGCAGCGCCCGTCGTCACGGGTCTGCGCGCGCGCCAACGCTCGCCCCAGCCAAGCACGACCTTGGCGATGGCGGGGAGCACGATCAGCGTGAAGTTGGTCGCGGCGATCAGGCCACCGATGACCACGGTCGCGAGCGGTTTCTGCACCTCGGCACCGGTGCCGTGCGCCAGCGCCATCGGCACGAAGCCGATCGCCGGTACAAAGCCGGTCATGATCACCGGCCGAACCCGTTCGAAAGTGCCCTCGACGATCGCCCGGCTGAGCTCGACTCCGTCTTCGATCCGCTCGCGGATCGCGGACATCACGACAAGACCGTTCAAGACCGCGACACCGGCAAGACAGATGAACCCGACCGCCGCCGACACCGAAAAGGCGATACCGGTCAGCAGCAGCGTGAAGACGCCACCCGCTAAGCCGAGCGGCACGGCCGCAAACACCGAGAACGCGCGGCCAAGACTGCCGAGCGCCAGATACAGCAGCGCGAAGATCGCCGCGAAACAGACCGGCACGACGATCGCCAGCCGATCCGATGCCGCCTGCAGGTTCTGAAATTGCCCGCCCCATTCGAGGTAGGAACCCGCCGGCAATGTCACATTTTCGACCTTGGGCATTGCTTCGGCGACGAAGGAACCGACATCTCGACCGCGGACATTGGTCTGGATGACCACGCGGCGTTTGCCATTCTCGCGGCTGATCTGGTTTAGGCCCTCGCTGAAGCGGAACTGCGCGACGGCCGAGAGCGGGACCGACCCACGCCGTTCGGTGGCCTCCAGCGGGAGGAGTACCGGTAGACTGCGCAGGGTGTCGAGATTGTCGCGCGATGCCGTCGGCACCCGCACGGTCACCGCAAAACGCCGATCCCCCTCGAACACCAGACCGGCTTCGCGGCCGCCCATCGCTGCCGATACGGTATCGGCCACCTCTTCGACGGTGAGCCCATAGCGGGCGATCGCGGCGCGGTCGAACTTTACCTCCAGCGTTGGTGATCCGCTGGTCTGCTCGGCCTTGACGTCGGCCGCACCCGGGATCGATTGGAGTACGCCGACGATGCGGGCTGCCGCCGCACTCATCTTGTCGAGATCGTCGCCATAGAGCTTGATCGCGACGTCGCCGCGCACGCCCGCGATCAACTCGTTGAATCGGAGCTGGATCGGTTGGCTGACCTCGAAGGCGTTGCCGATCTGGGCACCGCTCTTCTTCTCGATCCGCTCCAGGACATCAGCCTTGGTGGCGACGCCTTTAGGCCATTCCTCCTGCGGCTTCAGAATCACGTAGCCGTCGGAAATGTTGGACGGCATCGGATCGGTCGCCACCTCGGCAGTGCCGGTCTTGGAGAACATCAATTGGACTTCGGGCAAGCTCGTAACGGCGCGCTCGACACCACGCTGCATCGCTAGCGACTGCTCCATCGAAACCGATGGCACCCGGCTTGAGGCCAGGGCTACATTCTTCTCGTCGAGCTGGGGAATGAACTCCTGACCGAGGAACCCAAACGCGAAAACGGCGGCGGCAAAGAAGCCGAACCCCGTCACGATAAATGGCCAGGGCCGAGCGACCGCCTTTTCGAGGACCGGTGCGTAGCGGTCCTTGAGCTTGGCGATCAGCCACACCTCCTTTTCGGCCACCTTGCCCCGGATCAGCAGCGCGACCATCGCCGGCACGAAGGTGAGCGCGAGAATGAACGCTGCCGCCAGTGCAAGCATGATCGTGATCGCCATCGGCGAGAACGTCTTGCCCTCGACGCCCGTGAACATCAGCAGCGGGGCAAAAGCGAGAAAGATGATGGCCTGACCGAACACGGTCGGTTTGATCATCTCCTGGCTCGCCCGCATGGTCTCCTCGAGCCGCTCGCGTAAGAGCAGCAGACGTCCTTCCCGGTGTTGGCGCTCGGCGAGGCGCCGCAGGCAGTTTTCGATGATGATCACCGCGCCGTCGACGATCAACCCGAAGTCCAGCGCGCCGAGGCTCATCAGATTGCCCGGCACACGGAAGGCGTTCATCCCGATCGCCATCATCAGAAACGAAAAGGGGATGATGAGGACCGCGATGATCGCCGCGCGGACGTTGCCGAGCAGGAGGAACAGCGCGACCGCAACGAGAATCGCGCCTTCGGTCAGGTTCTTCTGGACGGTTTCGACGGTGGCATTGACCAGCTTCGAGCGATCGAGCGTCGGCGTGATCTTGATGCCCGGCGGCAAGGACTTCGTGATCGCGGCAACTTTCTCGCCGACATTGCGGGCGACAACGCGGCTATTCTCGCCGATCAACATTAGCGCTGTGCCGACAACGACCTCATGGCCGTTCATGCTGGCGGCACCCGTGCGCAAATCGCCGCCGATCCGTACCGAGGCGACGTTCTTGACGGCGACCGGGACTCCGCCGCGCGTCGCGATGATCGCATCGGCGATCTCGTCCAAGTCGCGGATGCGTGCGTCGGCGCGGACGAGAAAGGCTTCGCCGCCGCGATTGAAATAGTTGGCGCCGACCGCGAGGTTCGCCGCTTCCAGCGCCTTGGCGAGTTCCGAATAGGAAACGCCGAACGCGCTCAGCTTTACCGGATCGGGCTCGACGACGTAGGTTTTTTCGAACCCGCCGATCGAATCGATGCCGGCGACACCCTGGACGGTGCGGAGCTGCGGTCGGATGATCCAGTCCTGGACCGTGCGCAAATACGCCGCGCGTGAGACGTCGTCGGTCAGCCGGTCGCCTTCGGGGGTCAGGAAGCTGCCATCCGACTGCCAGCCGGGTTGGCCGTTGCGGATCGTCGCACCTTTGCCGCCCGGGTTGATGAAATCGACGGCATACATGAACACTTCGCCGAGGCCGGTCGTCACCGGACCGATCTGCGGTTGAAGCCCATCGGGCAGGCTGTCGCGGGCTTGCGCGATGCGTTCGTTGACCTGCTGGCGCGCGAAATAGAGGTTGGTCTGATCGGTAAAGATCGCGCTGACCTGGCTGAAGCCGTTGCGCGACACCGATCGGGTTGTTTCCAGGCCGGGGATGCCGGCCAAGGCGGTTTCGATTGGGAAAGTGACGCGCTTTTCCATCTCGACCGGCGAGAGGCCCTTCTCGACCGTATTGATCTGGACCTGATTGTTGGTGATGTCGGGGACAGCGTCGATCGGCAGCTTGGTGAGCTGCCAGACGCCGAGGCCTGCGATAATGAGGAACAGGGCGACGATGCCCCAGCGTGCCCTGACGGACAACGCCATAAGGTTGGCGATCATCGTTTATTCCTCCTCGCCAGCGGACTTGGCGAGTTCAGCCTTGAGCAGAAACGCGTTGGTCGTCGCGATCGTCTGACCCGCGGAAAGGCCCGACGCGATCTCGATTCGGCCGGCGCTGCGTTGTCCCGTGGTAACGGGACGGGCCGTAAAGCCAGTGGCGGTTCGCACAAAGACGACGTCGCGCCCGACAAGCGACTGCACCGCTTCCTCGGGCACCACGATGGCGGCGGACGAACCGCCACCGCGCGGCAACAGCCGGACACGGACCGCAAGTCCGGGCTGGACTGCGCCGCCTCCGATATCGAGAACGACGGTCGCCGAGCGTGTTTCGCCGTTGAGCGTCGGCGTGACGGCCCGCACGCGGGCATCGACGGTACGGCCATCGGGCAGCTCGACCACCGCCCGGTCGCCCGGCGCCAGCCGGGCGGCGTCGTTAGGGCCGACCGCCGCCTCGATCTGTATTTGGTTAGGGTCGGAGACACGGAACAGCTCAGCCTCGGGCTGAACGAAGGCACCGAGCCGGACTGCGCTCGCGGTAATGCGGCCAGAGATTGGACTCGCGATCACAACACCCCGCCCGTCGCGGGTCACATTGGCAGCACGTACTGCCGCTTGTGCGCGGCGTGCTTCGGCGGCGGCCATCGCTGCCTCGGCCTGCGCCTGTTCCAGATCGACGCGCGCCGATACTTTCTGGTCGTAAAGATAGCGTTCGCGCGCGAGCGACCGCTGTGCCAGCGTCAATTTCGCCGCGGCGACACCGCGATCCGCCGTGATCTGCGCAGCATCCCGGCTTTCGACGATGGCGAGCGCTTCGCCGCGGCGCACCGGATCGCCCAGGCGCTTGAGTATGCGTGTGACTGCGCCGCTCGCGCGCGCGGTGACGATTGCCTCACCGGTGGGTGAAGCGGTCACCGTTGCCTGAGCGACGATTTCACCCGCCAAGCCGCCAGCGCTGATGGTTTCGGTTGCGATCCCGGCTTCCCGAATGGCCATAACGGTCAGCTTCACCGTCTCGGCGGGCACCTTTTCCTTCGTCGTTCCGGCGTCCACCGCCATGTTGGTCGGAGCAACTGGCTCCTTTGTGCCGCAACTCGACAGTGTAACCGCGCCAAAGGCCGCTGCGAGCAACGCGGCGGTCGAACCGCGCGATGCGCGCGAAGCATGGGTCGTCATCGATCATCTCCGGAATTTTGAAGTTCGGAGGGCGCCAGGCTGGTCAGCCTGCGCAGACGCGCTTGGGCATCATGGAATGCAGCAAGCGCATCGGTCGCGGTCGCGCGTGTTTCGGACAGCGTCCGTTCGGCATCGAGCAGTTCGAGCTGGCCGAACTTGCCCTGGCCGTAGCCGATCCGGGCGATCCGCGCCGCTTCTTGGGCGGCAGCAAGTGCTGGTCCGCCAGCAGCGCGGGCGTTGGCGGCGGCGTCGGCAACTTCGGCCTGCGCCACCGCAATCGCTCGTTCTGTGTCGAGCAGCGCCAATCGGCGTTGCGCGTCGAATTGATCGCGCTCCGCCTTGGCCTGGGCGACGGCGGCGCGGCCATTGTTGAACAACGGGATGGGAATCGACACGCCGAACACCGCTGCGACGTCGTTGGTTGCCTCCAGTCGGCGCGCGCTGGCGCTGATCGTGACGTCGGGGATGCGTTGCGCCCGCGCCAAGCGAACCTGCGCGTCCGCGGTGGCGACGTCCGCCTTTGCCGCCACCAGCGCAAGCGTGCCGGATGCCTGAGCCGGAAGCACCGGACCATATCCACCGATCGCGTTGAACCAGATGCTGTCGAGCGCGCCCGTCACTGGTCGACCGATCAGTCTCGCTAGATTGTCGCGCGCGACCGCGACCGCGCGTTCGGCACGGTCGGCGGCAGTGCGCGCGTTGATTGCCTGCACTTCGGCACGCTGCTGATCGATTGGCGATGTATCGCCAACCTGCACCCGATCTGAGGCGACGCGCAGCGCTTCATTGGCGATAGCGACCTGCTCGCGCGCTGCAAGCAGTCGCCGTTCCGCCGCCGCCGCCTCGATATAGCTCTGCGTGACCAGCAACTCGAGATCGGCAAGCGCGATTGCTGCCTGGAGGCGTGCTCGCTCGCCCCGCGCGTCGGCAACCGCGACGCGCGCTGACCGCTTGCCACCGAGCTCGATCGGCAGCGCAACGCCCACCGTCGTCTCGGCGCTGGAGAGGCCGCGATACTGGCCGGAGCCAGCGACATTCTCGGTCTGAGCCTCGAATGACGGATTGGGTCTGAGGCCCGCGGCCGTTCGCGCGGCATCGGTCGCCCTGATGCCGGCGTCGGCGGCGTCGATGCCAGGAGATTGGGCGCGCGCGGCGGCTAACGCCTCCGCGAGCGTTAAGGGCGGTGCATCGGCTAGGGCGGCCGAAGGCGTCTGCGCGACGGCGGTGCCGACGCAGACGGTCGCGGCGAGCAGCGCCGCGAGGGTACGAGACATAATTGGGTACTCCTGACGTTCGCGATGTTCCGCGCACGGTCGTGCCGGGCGGAAGGATGGCGACGTCAGGCGATTGGGGGTCTCAGGTCGCGCCCTGCCAGATAGGACGGCGGCGCAGCGACACGGCGAACCACATCCGGTTGAGAAGAACCGAGGGCGGGCGTAGCAGCCCATGTTCGTGCAGGCACGCCAAGATCATGCGCGTGCGCAGTACTGTGGTGATGCGGCGAGGCTTTGTCGCTGTCGCGCGGCACTTCATCCCCGTCCCCGGGGGCATGACCGACCGACGTACCATCCACGACCGTCACGCACGCATCGATCTGCGCGGCATAAGCGATGGACGCGTGCGTCCCTGCCCAAAGGGTTAGGACCAACATCAGGCTGGCGATTGAGGCGAGCAGCTTGCGCACAGGCGGTTGCTCTACGCGATCCAAGCGAAAGATCAACGGACAAGCTCCGCGCGCATCACCCAAACAGCATTGAACGAGTTCTTTTGCCCGCCGAGATTATGGTCATACCCAGTCACGTTATTCTGTATCTCTGGCGAAAGTCTTCAGCGCGACGACAGAAGTTGGGCGCGCCATCCCGACCAACTCATCGCGTGCTTGCTTGAGGATTTGAACGCCGCCCGAAATCCCCAACGCGGCCATGATCGCTGCGACGATGAGATCGGGCCAAGGCGATCCGGTGCCGAGCACACCAGCGGCGGCTGCCAGAACCGCAATGTTGCCGATGGCGTCGTTGCGCGAACAGATCCAGACCGAGCGCATGTTCGCGTCGCCCGTGCGATAGCGGTAGAGCATGAGGGCGACAGCACCGTTCGCGACAAGGGCGATCAGACCCACGAGACCCATTGTTTCGGCATGCGGGATGCGCGTCCCAAAGATCGCCATGATCGTCGTGACCAGAACATAAAGCCCGAACGCAAGAATGGTCGCGCCCTTGAGCAGCGCCGCGCGCGATCGCCAGTGCACGGCCATACCCACGACACCAAGACTGATCGCATAATTTGCTGCATCGCCAAGAAAATCCAGCGCGTCGGCCTGGAGCGACCGCGAGCCGGACGCGACGCCGGCGATGATCTCGGCTGCAAACATCGCCACGTTGATCGCCAACGCGATCCACAACACCTGCCGCCAGCGCGGGTCGGCGCTCGGGTCGCGCACCTGTGCGGTGCAGCTGCTACACACCATGTCATGTACCTCGACGAAACTGGACCGCCCGCCCATATGCACCCTGAAGTGACTAGAGGGTCAAGCCATGAAAATCGGCGAGATGGCGCGCGTAACATCGACCAGGGTCGAGACGGTGCGCTATTATGAGCAGATCGGTCTGCTGCCGCCGCCAGCGCGCACGGCCGGGAACTACCGCGCGTATGACGAGGACCATCTTGCGCGGCTCTCGTTTATCCGGCGCGCGCGCGATCTTGGTTTTTCGCTCGACGCGGTGCGCGAGCTGCTCGATCTGGCCAACGACCGGATCGCCGACTGCGCCGCAGTCGATGCTCTGGCGAGCCAGCACCTTGCCGACATCGACCGCAAGATGGTCGATCTGGCGCGATTGCGCGAACGGTTGGCCAGCCTGATCGACTCGTGCGCTGGCGGCATCATTACCGATTGCCGAATTCTTGAAGCGCTCGAACCCGGTGCGGTGTCTGGATTGGCCGCTTCGTGCAGGGAGCGCGACGCGTGACGCCCGCCATATTCCTGACCTATGTTGCCGCGGCGATCGCCGAGATCAGCGGCTGCTTTGCGTTCTGGGCCTGGCTTCGATTGGGTCGATCGATGCTGTGGACGATCCCGGGCGTGACCGCGCTAATCGTGTTCGCCTGGTTGTTGACCTTCGTCGACACATCAGCCGCGGGCCGCGCCTTCGCCGCGTATGGGGGCATCTATGTGGCGGCAGCGGTAGTCTGGCTGACGGCTGTAGAAGGTGTTCGACTCGATCGGTTCGACCTTTGTGGCGTCAGCCTTTGTCTGGCCGGTGCCACGGTAATTCTCTGGCCGCGCTGACTGGCAAACAATGCCAAGACGGTCGATCTTATCGGCGGCTGGTGTAACCGTTTCGCTATATGCTACGTATCAAAACGCATGAAGCGCTTGCTCATCCTGTTTCTGGCCATGTTTGCCTTTGCCGCGCCGGTTCAGGTGCTGGCGGCGCAAGCGTCGTGCGCCAACACGATGCCGACGATGGCATCGATGGATCATGCCATGAAGAAGGGCGGTTGCTGCGACGAGAAGCACAAGGCCTGTATGCAGGCCTGCGATGCAACCTGTGCCGTTGCCATCGTGCTGCCACCCCAGATGCCGGTTCGCGCAGGTCTTGAGCCGGCCAGCCTGCCCGTCGCGCATCCTGTCAGCTTGGCGATCGCCAGGATCGCAAGCGGTCTCGACCGACCTCCTCGAACGATCGTCTGACCCACACCCGTCTAACGGGCTGCCCTTTCGGATGCGCACGCCGCAGGCATTGGCCGGGCTGCACATGGATCAAGACATCGACCGGCCCGACCTTTGAATGGCGGGACCGGTATCAATTCGAGGATTTTATCATGAACCGTTTTTCCAAAATCGTTTTCGTCGCCACTGCGCTTGTTGCCAGCGTCGCTGGGTCGTCACCCTCGTTCGCCACCGACCGCGCCAGCGATGGGTATCACTGGGAATATACGCCAGGACCGCGCGGCACCGCGCGGCGAGTTGCCGACCGTGTTGCCAAGCCTGTCACTATGGCGCGTGAAACCGGCCATTGGCGGCTGGGTTTTGGCCCTCGCGGCACGCCGACCTGGGTTCCTGCCGAGCGCCAGATGCCGGTCGAGCAGATGGCGGATGCCATGCCGATGACCAAGGCTAGCTGATCGGGATCGACGCCTCTCTCGCACAAAAGTGAGGGAGGCGTCGTCCTTATCGCGTTCGGGGACCAGCCAACTTCCTGGTCCCCGCTTCCGTGACGGCCAGACTTCTGGCTAGGATCGTGCCTGGGGGACACAGCATGCACCGCTATCTTGCGTTTTCGAGCATTGTATTTTTGGCGACCCCGGCGGTCGCCGGACCGCTCACCTTCGAGCAAGCGCTCGCCCGCGCAGACGCGGACGCGCCGAGCATCGCTGCGCGCGCCGCACAAGTCGATGCGGCGCGGTCCTCCGCGATTGCCGCCGATCGGCTGCCCGATCCCAAACTCGAGGTGAAGCTCCAGGATTTTCCCTTTACCGGCCCAGACGCTGGCAAGTTCAACAGCGACAATTTCACGATGGGGGTGGTCGGCATCAGCCAGGAAGTGCCCAACATCGCCAAACGCCATGCTCGTGCCGCGCGCGCGACCGCCGATATCGGCATCGCCGATGCCGAAGCCTCCGCCGAACGTCGCCGGGTGCGGATCAACGCCGGGATGGCGTGGATCGACCTGTATTTCGCCGAACAGCGCCTCGCGATCCTCGATCGGCTCGACCGGCGCCTGAACGATCTGGCGACGACCGCGCCAGCCCGACTGGCGAGCGGCAGCGCCCGCCCCGGCGAGGCGATCGAACCACAGCGACTGAGGGCCGAACTTGCCGATCGCCGCAGCGACCGGGTTGCCGAAATCGCCACCGCGCGCGCGAAATTGATCCGCTGGACGGGTGACCCCGATCCCGATGTCACGGGTCCACCACCCGATCCTTCGCTCGATGCGGCAGCACTGCGCGCGGGGCTAGCAACGCTCCCCGCGCTGCAGGTCAAAGATGCATTGGTCGGCCAGGCCGCTGCCGATGTCCGCCTCGCTCAGGCGGCGAAGAATCCCGATTGGGAAGTGAGCGGGTCGATCGGCAACCGCGAGCCGCGCTTTGGCAATCTGTTCTCGCTGGGGGTGAAGATTGACCTGCCGTTGTTCGCGGGCAAGCGCCAGAACCCGGTCATCGCCGCCAAGGCCAGCGAGATGACGCGCGCGCGGCTCGACCGGATCGATGCCGAGCGCGAGCTGATCGCCGCCCTCGACAGCGACCTTGCCGATCACCGCATGCATCATGAGCGCTTCGACCGTGCGCAGACGACGCTGCTGCCGCTCGCCCGCGAGCGCGCCGAGCTCGACCGCGCGAGTTATGCCGCTGGGCGGATCGACCTTGGCACGGCGCTGCAATCCGCGATCGCGCTCGCCGAAGCCGAAATCGACCTGCTCGATCGCCAGGCCGATGTCGCGCGCGACGGCGTGCGGATCATGCTCACCTACCAAGGAGACCGGCCGTGAAGATGACCTCGCTTCAGGCATCGCAACTCGCCGCCGCGCTTGCCGGGGTCGCCTTGATTGGCTTCGTCGCGGGTCGCTATGCGTTGTCATCGACAAGCGTCGCCCCATCGGGCGCGGCGGCGGGCAGCAAGCAGCCGCTTTATTATTACGACCCGATGTTNNTCCCCAACCAGAAGTTCGACAAGCCCGGCAAGTCACCCTTCATGGACATGGAACTGGTGCCCAAATTTGCCGATGAGGGTGCAGGGAATGGCGCGACCGGCGGACCGCCGTCGGTGACGATCAATCCCGCCGCGATGCAGAATCTGGGCGTCCGCATCGTGGCGGCCAAGCGCGATACGCTGGCGACGGGCCTCGACGTGACCGGCGTCATCGCGTTCAACGAGCGCAATGTCACGGTGGTGCAGGCGCGCGCAGCCGGCTTTGTCCAGCGCGGCTATCGAAGGGCACCGGGCGATATCATCGCAGCGGGTGCGCCACTCGCCGATGTGCTGGTGCCTGAATGGGGTGGGGCGCAGCGCGAATATCTGGCGGTGCAGCGCACGGGCAATGCAGCCCTTGCAAGTGCGGCGCGGCAGCGACTGACGCTGCTCGGTATGCCGCCGGGGCTCGTCAGCACGGTGGCGCGCAGCGGGCGCGTGCATGACGTGACGACGCTGACGACACCGTCGGGCGGGGTGATCGACACGCTCGACGTGCGCCCCGGCATGACGCTCGCGATGGGCCAGCCACTCGCGCGCGTCGTTGGTCTGGGCACGGTCTGGCTCGATGCCGCGGTTCCCGAAGCACGAATCGGCGATGTGCGGCCAGGGGCATCGGTTATGGCCGAGCTGACCGCATTCCCCAGCGAACATTTTCCCGGCCGGGTCCAGGCGATCCTGCCGACCGCGCAGAGCGAGAGCCGCACGGTCACTGTGCGTGTCGAACTGCAGAATATCGGCTTGCGGCTGCGCCCCGGCATGTTCGCCCGAGTGTCGTTGGGGCAAGGCGAGCGGAGCGCGCTGCTGATCCCGACCGAAGCCGTGATCCGCACCGGCAAGCGCACGATCGTGATGCTGGCGGCAGGCGACGGGCGATACCATCCCGCCGAGGTGCAGCTGGGCCGCGAAAGCGGCGGGCGCAGCGAAATCCTGGCCGGATTGGCCGAGGGGGAGAAGGTTGTCGCCTCGGGCCAATTCCTGCTCGATTCCGAAGCGAGTCTGACGGGCATCCCGGTCCGCCCGATCGGCGCGCCACCGGCGAGCAACGCCAAGTGATCGCCGCCGTCATCCGCTGGTCGATCGCGCAGCGGCTGTTCGTGCTGCTGGCAGCGGCGATGGTGGTGGCGGCGGGCGTTATCGCGGTCCGCTCGACCGCGATCGACGCGCTGCCCGA
>FRDC01001233.1_pt1 | contig 51783 bp, 63 predicted proteins | sample 1106171 | NCBI WGS metagenome assembly FRDC01 (sample SAMEA3930566, study PRJEB13176) | freshwater metagenome | biome: Drinking water system; feature: drinking water; material: water | place: Singapore | collected 2014-12-20 | reverse complement strand
TATACGCCATTTCTTGTTCTGGAAACCTGAACGGTAAATAAAGGCACGGCCGTTCCGTAGTAATTCAATACCCCGTCAACGCTTGGATACTGTCAGCAAGGGTGCTGAAAAACCAAGCAATCCGCCCATGTGGCGGATTTCACCCGCTTGTGACAGGAGCGGGTTTCAATTTCTCCGGCCTCTACAAAACCCAAGGGATAATTATTTCCTACCTTTACCCTCCGGGCCGGGTTTTGTAGAGGTTTCTTTTGAAGAATAAGCTGCTTTTTATACTACCTTATACGCGTTAGTATAGGGTTTTTTCATGTCGCACGGTTTAACGAGTATAGTTTAGAGTTTCAAAAGATTAAAACAGGCAAAAATTACCTAAAATCATAAAGAAAAGTGAGGAAAAAGTCACTCTTTTAGGTAATTTTTGCCTGTTTTCATATACTGCATTAACTACTCATGCCATTCAAAACATATACTAAACAGTATAAGGTAGTATAAAAAGCAGCTTTTATGGCTACCGCTGGGATTTATTTAATGTGAGTATTGTTATGTTATATCGTGAAGTAAGACGTGGCATAACCTAAGCTATACCAGTATATGAATATGCTAGTATTAATCTTTCCTGTTTTAGCCTTCTTAGTGCTTCAAGAACTAACCATTTAGTAACAATTAAAAGATAATTATGAAATAACGATCATTGTTTGGGAAGATTTCACTATAGCTATTATCAGGCGTAGAAAGTCAGAAGAAGAATATCAAAAAGCTATAGAAATCCTTCGAAAAACCAAAAGATACAAAGCTGACTATGAAGTTGTTGGTTGAAATAATTTTGAGCGCGTGGCGGAATGTAAAGACGCATGACAAAGGGCTGATGGTAAAGAGTGATGCGAGCAGCCCTGCGGCGAAAGCCAATACCCATTAAGATCGGCTCTAGCTCACTCATGCAGGTTCAAATCCTGCCGCGCTCAAACTAGCCGGTTACGGGCGGCGAAATGCCGCGTCTGAGGCTTCTTGCCGGATTATGTTAGAAACTGCCGTAACTATACATTTTTGAATTTTGTGGAAGCAAGTCGAAATACCCTGAACCTGTGAACGCGGTTGCGAACGCAGAACAGACAGGCCAGCGCCCCGGAGAGCACGAGGATGACCGATTACCCAACAAATCGTGCAATACAATATCGGTGCGGGTTGCCATCATTCAATTTCACCAGACACTACAATGAAAGAACCAGATGAATCTTTAGAAAGAGAGGGTTACTACCACTCTAATTCGTTGGACAAATGTCAGAAGTGCTTTGCCGCGCTTGTTGAAAGAAACGACATTGGTGGCCATGTTTATTTAGTGTGTCCAGTTTGCAACTGGATTGATCGTCAAAACTATGAAGTGTAATACTTGTGATGACAAAGGTTCGGTTGATTCAGGTGCCACAAATCCTGATGGCTCTTATATCGACTTACCATGTCCCGACTGCACAGCGCATCCAAAGACGCTATGCTGCAACTACACCTGCCCTATCCGTAATCCATATCCCGTTATGTGGAATCCCTGGAATAAGCAAGTGCAGTGTCATAACTGTGGAACTATCTGGATACCGAAATAAACCTATGAAAAAATTTTTCAGAGTTTTTAATACTCACATTGAGCATCTTAGTTATACGGACTTTGTTGGCTTAGAAGCTGCGTTAAAGCATTATTTTGAAGGCAGGCAACGAGGAATGAGCTACACTTTAATTGTCTTTGAAGATGGAGCTAAAGAAGTTGCCAAGCTTATCCCTAACTCCAAGCCAGCAATGGAAGATAAGCTTTCAACTTTAACTTAATGAATTTCTTTCACCAGACAAGCTCGGCGCGGACGAGCTAGCTGAGAAAATGCGAGAATCATGGAACGCCTGAACAAAAAACAGCAAGCCATGACAGTAAGTAGGCCGCAAGCTGAAAGCGCAATGCCAGAGATACGCACTGGCTCTGGTGAAAACTCAAACCAAGTCCTATCTCCGGGGCAGAGTATAAATATGGGCCGGGGAGACAGCCGGGAAAGACCGGCAACAATTTATGGGCGACGGGGCAATTCAATTTATGAAAAAACTATTCTACTGGATTAAAGTCAAACTTTGTCGGCACAAAGAATGCTCCATTTATTCAATTGAAGGAGACGATTCTCCACGGCTTGGTTGTGATAAATGTGGCAAAGATTTTGGTTACATTAGTTATTAAATTCAATTTTGCTGGCAGCCGAGCGATGAGCGACGACAGAGTAGACTCAGAAGGCATTGCGCCACGTATGACTCAGGCTCAATCCAATCTACGCGATGACAGTTGCCAGCAATTCAATTTGGGCGCGTGGCGGAATGGGATAGACGCTAACACTAGGAGTAAGACTTTGGCACTCGACAATAAATCCTAGCTGGTATACCCACGGACTACCAAAGTCATGCAGGTTCAAATCCTCCGCGCTCATCAATTTGATGGCTGTAAGAGATCTAGTGGTAGTGAACACAATAATTACTAGCAAGAGATAATCTTGAAGTAGTGTTACAGCCATAAATCTTTTTGTTAATATGAAATTCAAACTTGGTGACAAGGTAAGAAAGAAATCTGGCTCACAATGGAGCGGTATAATTGTTGGCACCTATTCAACCAAACTCACACCAGAAGGATATTGTGTAGAGAGTGAGCACCACATTGGTAGCGTTCAGATTTACCCAGCACAAGCTTTAGATTTAATTTCACCGGACATGCCCGACGCTGACGGACAAGGTAACTGGAAGTAGTAATATACTAACCTAGGCGGTATCTGGAGATACCAGTTAGGAGAACCCGCAATGCCAGAGATAAGCACTGGCTCCGGTGAATTCTCTTTGTAATCAATAAGACATATAACATCTAAGTTTATGATCACAACACCAATAGCAACAAAAGAAGAAATCTTCTCATCCGCCTATCTCCGTAGGCGGGCTGTTGAAGCAATCCGCGCAGACATTGCGCTCGAAGGGCCAGAAGCGGCCGCCTTTTGGATGTCTTGGATAGAATCTAGCAATATTCCCGAAGTTGTTGCACTTCCGCTCCTAGATGAATTGGCGATAAAAGCCCTTTAAGCTAATGATATTAGATGAAATCCAAAACCAACACCCTAACAGTATTAACCTGTAGCGCCTTACTAGAAATGCTCGGAGCCGGCTGCACTAGCACAACTGTTCAAGCGCCCGGCTGGAGTCTAAAGCGCACCAGCCTACTCCAGCGTATTGATATGCCGGAACTAATTATCAGCACTAACGGCACAGTTACTCTCCGCGGCTATCGCACTGATGGTGGCTCAGACTTAGCCGCACAAGTTACCGCTGCTGCCGTGAGCGCAGCTGTTAAAAGTGCTGCACCTTAGAGTAGCGTATTAAATTGAAGAGAACCAAAAACTAAATAATAACAAATGAAAAAGCAATACAAAGCCACGGACCTACACATGCAATGCCAAGATCATAAGTTTGAAATTGGTGTCACCTATGAAATTCCAGCGGACACAGAATTAAGAGTATGCGCAACTGGCTTTCATAGCTGCGATACAGTTTACGACTGTTTTCAGCATTACAGTCCAGCCTGCTCAAGAGTTTTTGAGGTAGAAGCATCTTGCGAATACGGCCACCAAGGAAAAAGATGCTCACGCAAAATTAAATTTATCAGAGAACTATTCTTCTACGAGGTCATGCTTCTTGCAAATCGTGATGAAAATGGAGCACTATTTTCAATCGACAATTGTAATACAAATGTAGGATTTCGCAATATTGGCATTGGCAACAAAGGTAATGATAACAGAGGAAATGATAATATAGGCAATCGCAATAGAGGAAATTACAATATAGGTGATTCTAACGAGGGTAACAATAACAAAGGTAACAATAATCTAGGTGATAATAATATAGGTGATTCTAACGAAGGCAATGGTAATATCGGTAACAATAATCTAGGTAACTATAATCTAGGCAACTATAATAAAGGCAACTACATCCAAGGCGATAATAAAATTGGCAATGAGCAGCAATGAATGGCTCACTACTTGCTAATTGCTCTAAAGCAAATAGCAAGAGAACAATGAATTTTACTACAATTTACCGCGCCCTCAATTCATCAAAGGCTCACATTTGGGGTATTTCTTCTTGGAAAGACTCTTCACAAACAGCACATAGAATCTTCATCCCCGCAGAAAAAATTATCCCTTTCATCCTTTCTCGCAAGGCTATCTCCGTGCGCTTAGTGTGTGAGCTGCCCAACGATAGACTGGAATACCTAGAAATTGAAACCGCAAAACTAATACTCAAACAATGACGATCCTCACCAACATAACAATCACCGCCTATTGTGCCTGCAAGCTCTGTTGCGGACCTCATTCAGGTGGACCAACAGCGAGCGGAGTTATGCCAAAACAAGGCGTCACAGTTGCCGCTTCTCGATCAATTGCATTCGGCACTGTTGTATTTATTCCGAGCATAGGCCAACGCACAGTACAAGACCGCCTCTCTAAACGTTTCGATAATCGAATTGATGTATTCTTTGCGGATCATACCGCAGCGAAGAGCTTTGGTAAACGCACGAATAATGTAACAATCATCACACACAAATGAGACCAAAACGCTTCACGACAAAAAATTCAAAGTATTCTCTGTTTATTAGATTCTGCTTCATTGAACTCGCCACTCCTAAATGGCATATTTGCTTTGGGCTCTATCGGAATGTGGACATTTCATCCGCCTATCCTGAACTCGATCCATATCTGCAAACCAGATAAGAACACTAACTATGGCAGACTCAAACAAACCACCAGCATATAAAGTTGCAACAGACCCAGCTGTTACACACGCTATGTCTGTTAAATCGTTAATCGGTATCCGCAACGAAGTTAAGCGTGGCTATGCTGCATTCTGTCAACGGCGCGGAATAAGTTTCTCGCCGTGGGAAGAAGAACATCAAATGTCAATCCGCGTAGCACTGGCAAAGCAAGAACAAGATTCAACCACAGAACAAGACTAACACTTTCCCCGCTGGTCGGGTTCTATAGGCCAGCTATCAATGCACAGAAGTCTCTATCGCTCGCGGTAATATTCTCGAAATGAAGACCGCCTGACGTATTGCGAAATGAGCCGGTTCTTTCGCCCTTTCTCCGATAAAAGAAAGGGTATTACTCTATGCTTACAGTAAATAACGATATACTAGACCAACTACGGTATCGGAGAAAACGCAACGGCGAACTGATGGCGCTGCAAACTCGCGCGCTTGTCACTGAACTGCTACGGGCGGAATCAAACTACGTCGAATCACTAATTGAATATCGGGAACGTCATGGTGGATTGGAGGGTGTGATTCTCGATGAGCGCCCACTGCCGCCTAACGACCCAAGCTCAGCGACCCGGCCCCCCGGGACGCCATGATTGCAACCGGAGCGCGATGGCCGGGTTCGATGCAGCGCCTGGTTAGGCGGATAAAGTGTCTGCTCTGGCTGCATGAGTGGGAAATCATAGACCCGAGCCCCGGCTGGCAAACTCGCGGATGCAAACACTGCCCGGAATACCAAGCCTACGAACTGGTGGACATCGGACGCTCCAAAACGTGGGTGCGATACAAGCGCCCGGACTGCAAAGCCTGCTACGGCTTCGGCTGGCGCGTTGATGCTGGTGTCTTTCATTACGTGCAAGAGCGGTGTCCGGTGTGTGCTGGGCGTGGGTATCCGCCTAACGACGACCAAGCTCAGCGACAGCCGCACGGAGAATGACTTTATGAGCAAGAAAACCGTGATGACAAAGAAGCGCGCCACCGAAGCCGAGAGCGGGGCGGTTGTTCTCGTGCAGCCGCTTGTTCAGCGTATCTGCTTTGTGGATGACGACGAAGATAACCGCCGACAATGGCTCGAATGGGCCGAGCGGCGCGGCCTGTCTGCGACTGCCTTTGAATCTGCGTTCGATGCGAACAGAACGTCAGCCGACGCCTTCGTGTTCGACGTGTCTGCCGTCTCGCCGATGATGGTGGGACATCATGCATATGCGCCAATCTGCCGCCTCATGGCCGATCATCCGGGGGCTGAAATAATCGTCGGCTCTTGCATGAGCCGCAACGCTGTCGAGGACGTGCTTGATGATGTGGAGCGCGTGGCCGGACGCCGCCCGCTATTTTTTGACGCCAGTGAAGGCTTCCGAGGACTGGAACGTGTGATGGATACGCTGAACGCCTCAAGCTCAGCGACGGCGGGCGCTGAGACTAACAAATCACCAGAGACGTGCGGAGTGCCGTTGCCTCCAGCGCATGATTAGTCGTATGAGACAACACTCTCGAAAAGCAATCGAACGCATGAAGAAGATCGCGAGCATGTCTCACGAGGACGCCATCGAATTTTTGAAGTCCGAGCGCACAGAGATATGGCTAGAACAATTGCGTGATAATTACAAATGGATAATCGCCGCATGTAAGAACTTCAAGTGTGAAGCAAATATGTGCTGGCGAAGGTCCGTCCGCAAATTAACGACCTGAGCAGACCAGAGAAACAAAATAACCTAACCTCAGAAGATTAACATACTAAATAATTGGCACACCGCCTGCATTACCTGCTTGTCACATCAATTTCTCTCATACAACTTGAGAGGATAGCACAAAACACACAAAACAAATGAGTCAAGATACAAATACTCCCGCCGTGGAAACTACCGAAACCACTGCGGATCAGCCACAAATTGTTCCGATCAACTACAACGGTGTGGAGATTCTTACTTGCGTCTCCCGCTTGGAGAAGGGTAAGAATGCCGGTCAAGAGTTCGCCATTCCACAACTCGATACTGAAGCACCGTCACTCGACGAAATGTTCGGCACGCTTGAAAAAGCTGTCGGTCGGGAAAATCTCCGTCGAGTTCTCTTTCACGCAATCAGAGAAATCGCGCTTGACGCGTCAGCCGAAGCGCGCGTTGAAGGACAAATCACCGACACTGCGTATGCGGTGGCATTTATTCACGGATTCTTGCCCGCTTCTCGGCGTCCAGGTGGACCTAATAAGAAGGACTTGGAGCAGAAGATTCTGTCGCTCATGGAGCAGATCACTCCGCTCACCAAGAAGCAGTTCGAACTCGGACAAGCTCTTACACAGGACGAACAACTCCGTATGGCGAATCTATTCCTCGAAGTTGCAGATCTGCAAGAGAAGCTCGCTTCTCGAACGACCCGTAAGGGCAAGAAAGGTTCAAAGGAGGAAGCGGTTGCTGCATAGTATCATTCAAGTAACAAACTTCCGCTAGCCTAATCCGCCTAGTTGTTTTTCCACACAGCTAGGCGGATTTTCTTTAGCTACTTACTACAATGAACACAGAATCAGATAGTCCGATTTCTACTCCTTCAGAGCCAGCACAACCGCAACTACCACAAGATACAATCTCCGCCACGATCACAGAAGCAGAGAAACAAATCAAGACACTCAAGCGAACTATCGCCCGCACGAGTGATTCATTTTCCGTCCTAGCTACAATGGCGCTTGTCCGAAAGGAGATCAAAGCAAAACACTTCCCATTCAAAACCGTCGCTGGCTCACCCGCGGAAGAAGCGGTCAGCTATCTGGTCAAATCTCTTTGCGAACAGTTCATTACACACCGCAAAGGTAAGCTAACATTTAAGACAGAGGATCAGGCTAAGGCCGCTCTTACCAAGTGGAAACCTAAAGAAATTTCTTAAACTATACTAGTTATACTGGTATAATTCTTGCTCACTTAGCCTGTCTCTTGTCTGCTACATGCCAAGGACAGGCTATTTCTCAACTGCTAAGTTAAATGCAAACTAAACGAAAATGGACTCGTCGAAAGAAGCTCCTGCTATACCGCAAGAAGAGCCAATCATCACATTAACTCTATCCGCACTACGCTCACTCCTTTATGGAGATGACTCCTTGCATTCAGCTTACATACAATCCAAAGTTCTTGGCGACACTGCCAAAGTCATTATCATCCCTGTCATTCTTGGTCAAGTCATTGCTCAACAAGATCCTACTGAGGAATATTTTCATGTTGAATTCATATACTTCGATTCCACTGCCGATCAGGCTAAGCAAGCAGAACTTTGGCTATCTTTTGAGTGGAAAGAATCGAACGCCCGTCGAGAGAAGATCCGCGCACTGTCATCAACAGAACGAGCGGAACGATTAGAGAAAGCCTCTCTAATAGAAGATCTTTACGACGCTCTGTCCGCTTCTCGCTTACCAGATTACTATCTCCGTCAACTAGCAAGTGACATTGCTGAACATTGGCGAAAGAAAGACTTAACTACACTTATCACTACATTCGATAAGCTTGATCTGCAAATATCAGAAGTTCTAGCTAAATACCAAACACCTACAAATGATCAAAACCAATCTAACGCCAAAACTGGATCGTGAGGCTAAAGCTCTTGCGGAACAGCAAGCGATGCGAATAAAGATATTTTACAACCGCGGGCTGCTTAAATCTTGGAATGATGTAGATAAACTTGTCAAGCTCACTGTTCCGGAGAACTTCCGCGCGCAGCCGTTTAACTTCGCCAATGTCTCTACTTTCTCCGCACTCTGGCGACACTCTTACCTAGAACGCTTAGAGAAAGCTGTCTCTGAACCTGTTGAAGCGATAAAGCATAAGTTCCGTGTAGAGAAACCGTCAGAATGCTCCACATTCGGAAAGATTACGCTAATGCCGGAACAACAGCCGGTATTCCGCGCTATTTATGAGGCGCTCTTTCCTGATCTCGCACGTTCCACAAATCCATCTCCGAATCCAACAAAAGCCGCTTTGCAAGATGGACTCATGGGTAGCGGCAAGACTTACATTGCGGTGGCGGTAATCGCTCAAGCTATCAAGGACGGAATACTTAATCGTCCAGATGCGCTGATACGGATCCATCCGTTCATCATCTTCACCCCAAAAAATGTTGTTGAACAATGGATGCGCGTCGCTGAAGATTTTGGTCTCAACGAATATCTTGCCAAGCGCAAAATACTAGTTACGTCCGACTCAGTATTCTCATCCAACTTCGGCCGCGCCTTCATCTCGGAGCATGAGGACATGATTTCTGCTGAAACTAAGCTAGTCTGGTCCCCGCTGACTACTCCATACTTAGCTATTCTTGACGAATGTCACCGCTATGTTAATCACAGAACGCTGCGCACAAAAGCGGCGATAGCCTTAACACAAGCAAAGCCGGATAAGAAATTTCTCTTTCTATCGGCCACCCCCTTCGAGAAAGTTAACGACGCTTATTTATTCTCTATCGCGTGTGATGCATCATTTCTCGGACAACAGGTAACACCGAATACATTCAGATTCTTCGCCGGAATGCTAGATAAGTGTCCAGAGAAACCTAACCGAGAGGCAATTAAACGTCTGCGAAATGTGCTTTCACCTTACATATTCTCACTGCCTTACATTAAGCCAAAGCACAAGGCAGTCAACGTCATTGATCTTGTCGAATTTCGTAACGAGAAAGATAAATCTATCTATCACAAGGCGCACGAATTCTACATTAAGGTTTGCGAGAAGTCCGGCAAGAATACGGATTGGGGACAATTCGAAAAGTTCATTGCGCTTAATAATTTCCGCAAGACTGTAGAACCGTTACGAGGATACCACTTAGCATCACAAGCGGCCGAGCATTACAGACGCGGGGATAAAGCGACGGTAATCTTCACCATGTATAAAGAGACTATCGTCAATGTCGCCTTTGAACTGGTAGATAAATACAAGATTCCGCGTAATAAAATCTCCATCATTTGGGGAGGTAAGAAGGAATACAAACCAGAAGACTTACTATCGCAAGAAGAACTTGATAGTATCCTAAATGGCGGGGATATAATGAAGTATGTGGGCAATAAAGAACTCCGCCGCAAATTGCGAATTACATTGCGATATTTCCAAGACAAAGAAGAGCATGCCGAGACTGTAGAAGAACAAGCCTACCGCCACAACAAGTTAAAAGAACTCCGTCTTGTTGGACGACAATCTGATAACGCGCGGCAGACTGAGATTGATAACTTCCAAGATGGCACAACAACCATTTGCTTAGCTACGCTTGCGTCGGGTGGTGTTGGCTTATCCTTGGATAAGAACAAACCATCTCTACTTACCCGTGAAGGATACTTCACACCATCTTATTCCGGCAAGGAATTCCAACAAGCCCTCGGCCGACTCGTTCGACGAGCATCATTGGCAGATGCAATCCAGCATATCTGCATGATGCGGGACACAGTTGAAGAACATCATGTAGCGCCAATTCTTGACAATAAGTTGAAGTGTATCGCGGAAGTGACGAACCGCTCATTCGACATTATCGATCTAATCGCACAACCTGTTACTAAGACTAATCGCCCGGCTACTATAGCCGCCGATGAATCACATATCCGCACACTTGAAGAAGCAGCCAAAGATGCAGATAATGATGATACTATTGTATCAGACTTCGTCCGCATTGATGAGGATGAGGATGAGGATGAGGACGATACAGAGAATTGATATACTTTAACTACTTAGAACTACAAACATACTATGATCATTACTCGCAAAATTCACTTAGAGAAATCCCGATTAGATTTACTAGATCTACAACAAAGAGTAGCGCGTGGAGAACTTCGCCCGGAAGAAGTCCTTCCCGCGTATCTCAAGAAGCGGACAACTCCTCCTCACGAGGAACAACTGGACAAGTGGGTTACAAATGATCCAGACATGCTACGCATTAAAGACCGCTTACGATCATTAGTCTTGCACTTCTACGGTTGCGACAAACCACGTCCGGTTTTGTTCACGGGTCCAACTGGCACCGGCAAAGAAGTCCTTGCCCGCGTCTTGCAGTTACAAGATGCACCATTTGTAGCGGTGAACTGTGGCGGTATTGCACCTACTCTGATCCACTCTACATTCTTTGGCCATGTTAAAGGTGCATTCACCGGCGCTAATGAATCCCGCGACGGGATACTTGTGCAGGCAAAGAATGGAGTGGTATTTCTTGACGAGATTGCGGAACTCCCGCTTGAACTTCAAGCTACATTACTCCGCGCATTACAAGAGAACGAAATCTATCCTGTCGGATCTGTCACACCGCGACCAATTCAGTGCCGATTCATAGCCGCCACTAAGCACGATCTTCGAGAACTAGTTTCTCGTAACGCATTCCGTGAGGACTTATTCGCTCGCCTCTATACATTCGAGTTCCGCCTATCTCCACTTCATGCACGACCAAATGATATTCCGCTAATTGCAAAGGCACTTGGATGGACTGAACCTCTGCCGCTTGAACCAGACTCACCACTTTACAAGGACATAACTCTATTCAATGTCCGCGCCATTGAAACTTACATTGCGCGAATGAAAGCTTATGGACACTACTGATCCGCAATCGCAAACACAACTAACAACACAAAATCAAATCATCCGCTCGATTGCGGACACAGTCCTTCGACTCAAAGCTGAGCGCCGCGCAAAGAACAAGAACTTAGCATACTATTCAGGTATCCACGCAGATCGTGTGCGCGAATATCTTGATAGGCTGTTTACAAACAAGACCCCAATCCGCATATCAGCGACTAATATCTCTGTTAGTACGCTACGCCTACAATATTTCCAAGGTGCAAAGTTTATCAAAGATTATGACCCGGAGAACTCTCCATACATTGCCATGCTGGCCAACACTAAATGCACCACGACCAACTATGGCATTGAACTTTCAATCCGCGCATTGCAAATCACAATAGAATCCGCCGATGTATCCTGGCGCCCGGAGCTAACAGATTTCATCGAGAATGCCGCGATCGGGCAGAAGTATTCCCGCACCGATGTTAATCTTACGCCAGATGACCAAGCGTTTATCAAAAATCTTCTCGCTCCCTTCGACGAGTCGGGAATGTTCCTAAGTAAAATAACCCAAAACTCCATATTAGTAATACGATATGAACCAAGCAACACCTCCGCCTCTAACACAACCCAATAAGTTCTTCGTTTGCGACAGCTGCGAGAAGAAGCAACCAATTGCAAAGCTATTAGAACTAGGGTGTCGATATGAAATAAAATTTAAGCTACCGCTTATAGCACATATAGAATTCTTTTATGATCCACAAACAGAAACCGACGAAAGAAGAGGCACTATTCCACACATCTGCACAGACTGTGCACAACGACACCTCACTATCTACGGCACAAAACACGATGGATACCCTAATCTCAATTTCGTCAGAGGAACTCAAAGCGATCCCGGACAGCCAACTCAAAATGATCTTAGCTCCATTTTTTCCAGCGGCCCGGAAAGCTTTACTTCCTCCAGACAAACCAGAGAAGAAAGGATTAAAGATGCAGCAAGTAAATCAACTACTTGCGAGACATGCGGACATGATAGCTCAGCTGAAAGCCGCGCGAGAGAAAGGCAAATCATAGAGTCAATCTATGCTATGCTTGATAACTTTACTTCTAAATATCCATGATTACAACCGAACTTCTGATAGATAACTCTGCGCTCTCAACACTAGCTTGTAAGAGGCGCTTTCAACTTACAGTTATTGAAGGAATTGATGCGAATTCCTCTAATCCAATTATCCGTTTCGGTAGCGCATTTCATACGGTAGTAGAACATTTGAACAAGTCTCCAGATCTCGCTGCCGCAATGAAAATTGGTCAAGAGAAATACCCCGACATAGACCATTCGAAGCTGCTAATGACGACTCATTTGTTCGTAGCTTCGACGAAACTTCCGCCACCAATTACGCTTTCTGATGGCACACCAGCAGTAGAGGTTAAGTTCAAGTTTCACTACGGAGACTTCCTCACTACACAGGGACAGGCCCTCCGTATCTATCTAGCTGGAACTATTGACCGCATTTATTACGATCCAAAGGCAGACCGACTAGTAATACTTGACTATAAGACATCACCAATTGCTACAGATTCTGGAATACAGACAAAGAAACAAGACTACGAACTGTCCTTTCAGTTACCATTCTATACCTTTGCATTATCTAAATGCGGCATTCTTCCTGCTGAGTGGCAACGCTACATCGTCGAGAGAAAATATAGAACAGAAATTTCTTTAGTCTTTTATGAAGCCCGCCCACCGAAGTTTGTGACCGTGGCGCGTGGGGCTTTTAATGATGACTTCCTCTTTCGCGAAGTGCCGTTCATAATCAACCAGCATATCCGTGACATTGTCGCTATTGCGGAGTTAGGAAAAGCACCCGCTCCGCATGATGGGATGACTGTCTATAACGCGTGTAAGTATTGTTCATATCGTCCCGGATGTCTGCACATGGGAACATATCAAGAAGAAGAATTCCTCTCACGCTTTGGCAAACGTATCTATAATCCTCTTGCATTTCGTGACTAATGAAAATCATACTAACTCGCTGGCGCAGACGCCTTGCTTATTTGATACTGTCAACACCAGATAGACTCACACTGGCTAACGCTCTGACCAACGCACCTTCATGGATACCTAAAGCGCGTTTATTTACCGAACTGCTTCGGGACATGGAAGGAATCTATAAACACCGATGAAACAAGTTACCCGTCCATTAACCCTTGCGCTGAATGCGCTTATCTCCGAGCAGGCGGACTCCATTGGAGTCGAACTCACAAAAGAAGAACACTCCTTCATGGTCAATGCGCTCACGTGTTTCATTGTAAACTCTACTCATAAGTTCATCCTCGGTAAACGAGAACATTCTGATTCAGATTTTCTCAGCGATGTGAATCATTCAGAAGAACTTGACAACGAATTCTATGATTCATTCTGGTATCACTCCGCGGATAAATACAAAAAACAAAAAAGAAAACGCTAAACATGCACATACCAAAAGAAACCACAAAAGCCACCGCCTCCCAACAACGAATCGCCCTTATAGGTGCGCCGGGTAGCGGTAAGACAACTGCCTGTCTAACATTTCCTAATCCATTCTTCATTGACTTCGATCATAAGCTTCCATCTGGAGTTAACTGTGTCCCATTTTGGGACCCGAAGTTCGTTGACTCTATCTGCTCCCGCACAGTTGCAGGCGCTCCTCCAAATCGTCGAGATGCTATAAAGAAATGGCTCCGCGAAAATGCTCATAAATTTACAGCAGAACAGACACTAATCATTGACTCATGGACAATGATGCAGAATTCGCAAGAGCAGCAGGCGGATCTTGAGAATTCACTGGCGGAGAAGTCTAATAAATACTACCGCTGGGATGATAAGCAAAAGTTCTCTAAAACTATCTGCGAACTTCTTGAAGGTTGTTCTTGCATCGTCGTTGTTACATTCCACGAAACGATTGAGAGAAATGACGAAGGAGAACCAACCGGTAAACTCCGCGCAGTTATGGATGGAGGATTCCGCGACCAACTACTCGGGCACTTTACTGACGTTTGGCGACAGCTTGCTCGTCCGCCAGTTAAAGGACCAGACAACCGAATCGTCGTCAAGGACGGCATCAAACAATTTCATGATGGATATTTCTGGCAACTGATTGGTGACGATAAAGTTGACACTAATCTCAATCCCACATTAGGAGAAAAGGTCCGTGCCAAAGGAGTTAAAATGGTTCGAGCGGACTATAAAGAAATTCAGGCGTTGTATAACTCCTAAACCCTACAATTTCCTCCAATGTTTTGGAGGAATAACAACAAAACAACACAATGAAGATCAATAAATCAGACGCAATCATCGGCGGTAACTCCGAAATTCCAGCGGGTATTTACCGAGTCCGCGTTACTAAAACAGACAAACGCTACAATGAGAAGTGGTCCTGCGATATGACCGAACTCAAGTGCGAAATCATCGAACCGGAAGTTGTGATGGACCCTAATGGTCGAGAAATCAGTGTAGCCGGTCGGCAATTTAGCTACTGGCTTATGCACACTACGTCTCAGACGTGGGGCCAAGCAGTGGTCAATGACTTCTGCACAAGGCTTGATGTAGCACAGGAAGAAGAATACGACACCGACTTGCATAAGGAATACTTCCTCGGTATGGAATTCGATGCAATTCTTTCGAGCGAGGAAGACTTCAAGCGCAAGCCCAAGCAGCCTGGTCAGAAGGTCGGAGACTTCTTACTCGATGGTGAGGGTAAGAAAATCTCTAACGGCTTCCGCGTCAACGCTAATCTCAGTGACGTGCTGCCGAACTGCCGGCCTTCTCGGAATGAGAGCATTGCGTTCTAAGTAGCTGTAAGCTAGCAAATCCGGCGCCTCAGCGGATTAAAATAGCTGGGGCACTTACTATGACATCTGAAGAACTACAACAATTGCAATCTCAGTATCCTTTCAACTTGAAGGGTCTTAAACTCCGCAACATTTACGATGGCTATACAAAGCAGTTTAGCGGGATCGTGCTGGAAGATGAGGACGGCATTCTGTATGGAGGCAAGGTTGTGGACCAATTGTGGAAACGGCTGAAACTGCTCGACTAACACTGCACGGAATCAATGGCGTTCGCGCTAACTCCGCGCTCGTTTGATTGCATCGAAGGTCAGCGCATGGCGTTTCGAGAAATCCAAAACTGGCTACTCGAACACGGCTATTCACCCAACGAAGAGCTATGCCGCCGTTCGCTGCAGCGCATGGTTAGGCATCGTCGCAACCAAAACACAAAATGAAAATCGAAATCTGCTCCAAAACCAGCACTGTAATCATCGTAATCTCCATCTGCGCAACGATCTGCATCTTATCGCTACTGTGCTTCCGATACAACTCACTGCCCTATAAAATGGGATACACACAGAAGCAACTAGGAAACTCGCAAATACCTGTGTGGGTGAAGCCATGATGCCTAACGCTGGAACTGAGCGAACAGGAGGAGCGTCGGTCACGTCGTTGGCGAGCGGGAGTCATCAAATATTGAACGATATTAAGAAATTAAAAGCTAAAGATAGACATGCGAACACCGCCGACTGATACTTATCAAGGACTTACGCTTATTCTTGATAAGCCATCTCGCTTCGATACACAAAGCGGACATTTACTTTCCGGTCCGGCGGGCACTTGGATTGAAGAAGTGCTTACTCCGCTATCGCTCCGCACGGTTGACATCAGAGACGTATCTACCGCTCGCACACCACTACTTCCGAACACCAGAGCAGTTGCGCTCTTGGGAGAACAAGCCGCCAAACTAGTCAATACTACAGCCGCGAGGCATGGCTATCCTGTGTTGTTCCAAGGCCGACCTGCCACTGTTGCATTCTATCCGCAAGACTGTTGTGATCATCGAAGTATCGAGAGTGCAGATGACGATGATGATAACGATGATGCAACAACAGATGCAGAAACAAAAGACTCTATGCCGACCAAGCGGTCCAATTATCGTTTCTGGACTGCTTGGCACCTACATAAATTACTCGCTTTCCAATCCTACTCGCCGCCGCCAGTTCCACAAATTCGCCCATACGCACAGATGGACGAACTGGTTAAAGTTCTTAACTCAACCAACGATAATGAAGACATCTATCTTGACATTGAGACATCACGCCAGCACCGTTGTCTCACTTGTATTGGTTTCTCTACCACTAGGACTTTTCCTGTGGTGTATGTTGTTCCTGTATATCGGTATAATGGTGCCATTGCTTATCACGATTTCCATCGTTTCTTCCGAGCTTTATCGTGCGCGTTGTCGAGAACTCAGGCGGTCATTCATAACGCCTCCTTCGACCTCACTGTCCTGCACGGATTCTACAAGTTCATTCTTCCGAAATCCGTCTATGACACAATGCTCGCCAACCACAGAATTGTTCCCGAAGCTGAGAAATCGTTAGCACATGTTATTGCACAGTGGACATGGCAGGGCTATCACAAGGATCAGAACACTGAAGCATGGAACACTGACACAGAATTCCGTCTCTGGCAGTATAATGGGCGGGATGTTTACAATCTTAAACTAATCAAAGATGCGCAGCTTGCTTATGCCGCAAATGATCCGGGCTTGCTCGCCTCGATTCAACAGGTCAACGACTCGGTTATTCCTTACCTAGAGAATTCGTTGATCGGTCTGCGCGTAGATATGGACAAGCTAATTGCCACTGAAGAAAATCTTACGACCGCCTCAGAACAATATGCTCGTGTTGTGCGGATTCTGTTAGACATTGCAGATTTCAATCCCGGTTCCTCTAAACAATGCGCGAACTACTTTCACAATAAATTACACTATCCAGTAGTTGCCCGCTCAGAGAAAACTTCCGCACCAAAGCTTGGGAAGAAACAGCTTTATCAACTTCAACTGAAGCATAACAACCCTGCAATTCCATTTATTCTCCGTTACCGCAAAGCAGCTAAGGACGCTTCAATGCTAGAGTCGGAATTGTTCTCAACGCCAATACCAAAATAGCATTTCGCAGATCGGTCTATACTATGACAGAACAAACTAAAATGAAATCCCTAGAGGATGTAATACAAGACATGGTCCGGATCGACCATAACGACCCGGAGATCTACCGCAGTTACGAGATTCTCCGCCACACCATACTAGAGAAAGGCCAAATCTATCGAGAATTGTTTGCTTCCCGCCTAACTGGAGCGCCAAACTATCTAGTCACAGAAACAGATACAGAGTTTATCATCACTGATTTAACTACACACTTAGCTTATACACATCCGCGTAGTGTTCCGTATTCGGTGCAGCGCGCACAAGCCTTAAGAAAGTTAGCGGCCGCCTAACTATAGCATAACTCATTACAAAGACCATGATTTACGAACCTTGGGCAATGCTTGCAGTAGATTATTACGACGAGATCGACCGGCTCGTCTTTCCGGTTATCGCACAACCGAAACTTAATGGTGTCCGAGCTAAGTGGGACCATCGGTTCAAACTACTTATCTCTCGACAGGGTAAAGTGTGGGACGTGCGGAAGCTACCGCATCTATACTCGTTCCTCTCTACCAATTATCCTAACATTTCCCTAGATGGAGAACTCTACTGTCACGGTATGTCTTTTCAAGACATCTGTTCTCGGGTCTCGATAAATTCAGTCATACCACATAAAGACGTGGAGTCTATAAAGCTCCACGTCTTTGACATAATTGATCCACACCTTACTGTTCAAGAGCGCATAGCATCTTTACAGGATATTTACCCGCACACTCCAACAAGCTGGCGTCTATCAGCGCGTAATCAGGTCGAGAAAACACTCAGCACATGCACTGGTCTAGGCTATGAGGGTATAATGCTACGACAACTTGGCACTCCATACGTAGCCGGTCGGACTTCTTATCTTATCAAGGTAAAACCGCTTCAGACTGAACAAGCGGTTATTACTGGATTTCTTCCTGGTGCCGGTAAATATTTCGGCACACTTGGCGCTTTGATAGTTACGAACAACGACGGATTAACTTATGCAGTATCTGGCGGATTAACTGACAGTCAACGCTATATCATATGGCAAAATCAAGAGAGGATTCTAGGCCATCCAGTGACTTCTATTTTTCCAGAGAGGTCGAAAAAAGGAACTCCACTGAAGGCAAGGCTATCAAACTTCAAACTCTCCCTGTAGAGGACCACGTTCTATTCGATGATCTTCCGCCAGCGCATCCGACGCTGCACGAGAAAGGAATCATTCGGCGGAATGGACTTACCTACTTACGATTTGCATTCTTCAGACCTGTCCATAATCTTATCTGGTTTGAATGGATTATCAAAGGACCGTTTGGAGTTTACTATAAACAATTTCCGAAATGCCAAGAATCGTTGAGAATAGATTAACGACTGGCTGGAAACTCGCCGGCACTGAGACTTTCCGCCTAGCTAGCTCGAAACTACTCGGTTTTTATGGAACGAATTTACAAAACCCAAGTCCATCTTTGATGGCTTGTATCATTCCTGAAGATGGTTATGTTTTTCTTCAGGGTGATCAATCCGGTGCAGAAGCTTTGATCGTAGCAATGGAGGCGCCTTATGGAAAGTTCCGACAGCTGTTCGAGAACAACATTAAGCCGCACTCTTATATGGCTTTACAAATCTTTACGGATAAATTTCGGGGCGAGGCCCCAGCTTCACGATATAAGTTCATTGAACCTAAGTTACTAGCTACTTATCCAGAGCTAAAAGCTTTACTAAAGACAATCAAGAACGCAGATCGGGAATATGCGCTAGGCAAAATGGTCATCCATGCAAAGAACTATGACATGAAGTTCCGCACATTTATGATCAATACTCTCGAACGTTCAGAGGGTCAGATCGTTCTTACCGCCGCACAATCCAAATCATTCCTTGATACACATGAAGCAACATTTCCAGAAATCATTGAGCTTCAGTCTATGATTCGCGGAAGGCTTGCCGCTACCAGAACACTGAGGAATCTTTTTGGATTTCCTAGACGCTTCGAGCAACTCTGGTCGGACAACCTGTTACGCAAAGCTTATGCTTTCATTCCGCAGTCCACTGTTGGGACGATCACAAACATAGCATTCACGGAGATTCACCATTACATTAAAAAACACAATCTGCCTTGGATTATTCTCAACAATAAACATGACTCAATCTTGCTCGAAGTGCCTGACGCTGATGAGCACAAACAACACGGAGCGGAAATTCTTCGCAAAGGTCTTGAACGCGATTTAACTTCGACGACCGGTGTTGAATATAAAATGAAATCAGAAATAGCAATTGGTCACAATTGGGCCAAGTATCACGAAAAAACAAATCAGCACGGTATGAAAGAGGTTGCATGATAAAATGTCAAACTACGAAAAATGGTTGCTCTACACTAAAAATCTCCCGTCGCCTCAATCATATATCGACTTTGGTTTCTACTATCTCATTTCAACATGTCTTCAGCGACGAGTGTGGTTTGGAAGTGAGAAAGATATGCCATTGTTCTGCAATCAATATGTCTGCTTCGTCGGGCCGCCCGGAATTGGAAAGGGTCTTGTGCTTGGCATAATTGCCAAATTATTGAAGCATCATCGAAACGAAAAAAAGTCTCCAATCAAAACAAACATCGGACAAGAGTATCCGCCTCTTTATCCGATCGGTGCTGACTCGATTACGTTCGAAGCACTCTTAGCTGATGTGGCGGATTCGACCTGTTATATACCAACTCCCGAAGGTAAAACTTATGTTCACACTTCTTACGCTTTCGTACTAGAAGAACTATCTTCCTTGTTCAAAAGAAAAACTGAAGATGTTGTCAAGTTTTTGCTAAATGCCTATGACTGCAAAGAGTATGAGTATAAAACCAAACATAACTCCTGTAATATCATCCGTCGATTGTGTCTTAACTTTCTTGCCGGGACGCAACCGGACTTTCTTAAAGATGCAAATGACGCGGGAATATTTGGGCAAGGATTCTCCAGCCGAACTATATTCATATTTGAGACAACTCCGCGATTCATGTCATTCCACATCGCGGGAATAAGCGATGAACAGAAGAAAGCAAAAGGAGATCTCCTAATCTGGATCAAGTGTTTATCAACACTTTATGGGCAGATTGTCTATGATAAGGAGTGTTATGACTACCTAGAAGATTGGTATCAGCGAACAATCGTTCCGCGGTTTTCGACCGCGAATGATAACATGAAGAACTACTACTCCCGAATGAATATCACTGTGCTCAAGTTAGCGGCAGCGATTCATTTCGCGGAGAATATGCAACTGACAATACCACTGTCAACGTTCCGGCGAGCAACTGAATTGCTGACCCGCTTGGAAACTAATATGTCCGCCGGTCTTTCAATGGCCGGAAAGAATCCGCTACACTTCCACGTGCGGAAGATTCTCGGATTCATCAAACAGAATAAAGAAGTCGATGAAAGAACACTCGTTTTAGAATTCGGAGCGGATTTAGACCTGGAGAAGATCCATCAAATCATCCGCGAATTGGAGATCGGTTACAACCTACAGAAAAAACAAATTAAGAATCAGACTATTTACTACTTCAGATCATGAAAAACACCCAACTATTTGTAGCACTACCTCATAAATTCCATAATCTCTTTGAGATCCCGCGATTCCCGCGTGTGACAGCAGCTTTCACTGAAATTATAGACGGCCGTATACGTCTGATCGAGGAAGAAGAAAAAGAACTCCATGCAGCTAAGACGAATGAGGAACACTTAGATGCACTTTGCGATCTTGCCTACGTAGTGGGCGGGACTGCCGATGTTCTTGGTGTGGTTGATTCGGGTTATTCGTCCGTAAAGAAACGCTCGTCGTTCGCTGAAGACTCCGCCATGCAGGAAATCTATAAATTTACTGAGAGCCTACTTTGTGAATTGCTTAGCATAGCTCCATGTCAGAAGAAGCTAACTTATGAAATTCACGCGCTGCTTACCGCTATCGACGACGCTGGCGCCGTGTTCGGCTACCGACTGATCCCAGCTTTCGAGGCGGTGCATGATAATAACATGCAGAAACTTTGGCGAGATCGGCCAACTGACGATAGCCTAACAGTTAAGCCGGTCTTCGGGGGTTACATAGTAAGAAACAGTAAAGGAAAAATCATCAAACCGTTAGATCACGTTAAAATAAACCTGACTCCTTATGTCTAAACTATCCATACCTGAAGTGCATAAACTCTGGAATACTCGAGCAGCCGAGTATCCAAAGGCGGCTACAACATTCGACATTCATTTGCGCGAACTAGAGGCTCTTACGCTAATCGAATATATAAAGCGTAGCGAAGAAGAAATTCATATTAGACATATTCTTGACGCAGGTTGCGGAGATGGGCAGACCACACTAAAACTTGCTAAAGCATCTCCAGATATAGCATTCATCGGCTGGGACTACTCAGAGCAGATGTTGGAACTAGCTGAACAAAATGCACATCGTGAAGGTATTCGCAATGTTAAATTTGTCTTAGCAGACGTTCTTAAGGATTCTGCCAAAGTTGATGTTACAATTACCTGCCGGACTCTCATCAACATTACAGACAAGAAACTTCAGTATGAAGCATTCGACCACCTATGCGGAACGGCAAGACGCGTAATAATGATTGAGAACTTCATCCGCGAACAGGAAACCTTTGAAGCGCTTCGTGCGCGTGTTGGTTTGCCAGTAATTAAAGTTCATGATCATAACTTGTACTTTGATGAAGAAGAACTGGAGTATTACACACTCGAAACGCTCGGAGTTGACACGTTTACCTGCGGTAGTTTCGCTAATGCTTATTACTATGCAACCCGCATAGTCTATGCGCTATCCTGTCAAGCAGAAGGTGTGACACCAGACTATAACCATCCAATTCATAGGACTGCTATTAATCTGCCGGAAATTCATGAAGTAGCAATAGCACCAATGAAACTTATCATAGCATGAACGACCAAGAAGAGAACAAATCTTACCGTATGTTTTCAGTCTGCGTATTTTCAACAATTGCGCTTATTGCAATATTATGCACAATCACCGCAATTGTCAAGCCGAAAGTTCCAGCCACTGTTGAATGGTTCGACGGAGTTGTAATCACCGGAATACAAAATGGAATCTCCGCGCATCTTAGCTATCAGCTAGGAGTGCGCGGAGATGGTGTAGTGATCTGGAAGCTTTACAAAGGCTCAGCGTTCACTAACAGCACGGAGCTTGGCTTTATTGAAAAGTAGCGTATTGGCTATATCTCTATCAATGTCTCTACTTAATGCACTTGTTGCGGCATTAGCGCCCTGAGCATCTTTGATGAATCCATAATAATCACCCAGTTGTCCATCAGGCATTATCCTCACTGCCCGTCGAATCGTAGATTTTGGTTCGGCGGGCATTTTCATTTTCTCAAACACATCCCGGCGCATCCGCTTTGCTAAACCTTCTTCATCTCCAGTGCGATACATCTCCGCTTCAGAGAAGGGATTCTTCAAACTGGGAGTGATTGCCTTAGACTCCATATATCCCAAACGCCTAGCGATTCTTTCCTCGCGCCCGCCTGTGGCATCAGGCAGTTCATTCAAGTTGCGTATAATCTGGACATTATCCTGAAGCATTGCTTGTCCAAGAGTCAGTAATCCAGGAATTAAATCAACTTCGTCATTCTGCACCGCATCAAGAAATTGAACAACCCGCTCCATTCCATCACTTGCTGTCTGGAATAGAGGATTACTAAATCCGCGCGGGATTTCATTGTGCTGCATCTGCAATCCCATATAGGCAAGTGAGCTAAATATACCGCCATAGCCAATAGCATCCGCTTTCGCGGCGATGTCATAAGCGGCATCTTTACCTTTTGTATTGATCATTTCTTCCCATGTGCGCTCTTTTGGTTTCCGCTCAAAGATCTCTTTGCGAATCCAGTCATACATCTCCTTGGACATCACCCCACCAAGTATCGAGCCGATCAACGGTTGAATATTCCCCCTACCAGCCTCCTTAATGACATTATCATAGAATCGATTAGCCCGCCCAATACTCCATCGTCCAAGCATGAACACCGGTCGGAAGTAACTTCCACTTCCGCGGCCTAGCCAGCTAGGAAGTTCCTCGAAATCATAGGACCCTCGCATTGCCCTAACAGCGCGGCCGGTAATGTAGTCAACAAGTTGTTGTGTTGTATAGTTCTCAGGGTCAATGGGTCCCCACTTTTTAAGAAACTCGACATCTCCAGCAGCTATGCGTTTCTCAACAATCCTCGCAGTAAACGTATCCATCATTGTGGCCTGCACGGTATTCAAACCTTCGGTGCCTGAGCCGCGCGCAACAAGATCAGCAAATTTAGTTACTCCACCAGCAAGTTCATCTACTTCCGCGCGGGTAGCATTTCTCTGTGGACGAAGACTTCCGCGCGACATAGCTTTTGCAGAAGCCCCTGGAGCAAGTGCATCAGTCAAGGCGCGGGCGACTTCTGTGATGTCGCTTATTTTAGCGACTTCTGGAAGCGTGACTAGAGTAGAGATTACGTCTTTAACCACGCTCAGACCCTGCACTTTAGAAACCGCTACTGCATGATACAGTTTCTCTGTTAGATTACCATCCGGCAAAGAAACTCCAACATAATCCCGCATCACTGCGCGAGCAGGATCGGTGTTCATCGAGCCTCTATAGATAACATCACCGTTAGGCAGTATGACTTGCTCTGGATATTCCTGTCCGCGGCCATTGTCCTTATAGCCTAAAGCAACTCCAACCTCTGGAATAGATTCAACTTGTCTATGCCAAGCCATGTCCGCCACGTGCTTCTTCACGTGAGATATGATGCTATCGAAAACGTCCGCTCTATATTCACGTGGTAGTGAATATCCTTCCGCGCGACGCAAAGCAGCGAATTCTGGATTAGGCGCACCAGCACCAAGAGCCGGAGATCTAAGATTCTCGAAATGTTTCGTAGCTTGTGCCAGTGTAAGACCCTGGCGAAGATAGTTCTCAATAATTTTCTGTCGGATTTCTGTCCATTTTGGATTTGTTTTTCCTTGGTTGAGAATTCTTTGAACTTCCGCCGATGGCCGAGAAGTTGGAATGTAGTTTGCAGTCATTCGCGCGGGACGCTTGATAGCATTTCCATTGGCATCGTAATCCGCCACAAGTGGCGCATTGGGAGCGGTCTTATCAATGCCAGTAAACTTCATTACTTCTTGAAATATACTTGCAATTTTCTGTTCCGCTGGTGTTAGTGTAATTTTACTGGCGCCATAGTCAAACAGATCTGACAAATAGTTCTTAATCCGCTTAGCCGATTCACCAGACACCGCTTGTTTAGCTTTAAGCAAAGGTCCAATAAGCATGCCCTCACCGGCATGGCGCGCTTGATTCATTGCCTCGAAGCGCTTAGCGATAACATTCCCAAGTTCTCCCTGTGAGCGGACTAGCTCAATAGAAGACCTCGTGAATGATTTTACTTTATCTGCTATCTTCCGCGCAGTCTCCTGACCCGGACCAAAGTTTAGCTCTTTCACCGATCCCTCTCCCGTTTGGCCAACTGTCTGCCCTTGTCCAGCAGTGGCCTTAGAGGGGGACAGCTTCCATTTACCTGAAGCTGTGTTAGAGTCAAACTCCTTCTGTGTAGCATAGCGATCAACTAGACCAATTTGTGATTTGCCAAGCGCAAAACGCTTAGTTTTGCCATCATAACCAATAATCTCGAACAGAACAGTTCCGTCTGGCGCTAAGACTTTATCACCGATACCGATAGTGGATGTCGGTTCGGAAGACTTTAGACGTTCAACGCTAGGAGTTGGTGTTTCAGCTGCAACTTCTGCCGCAGCCGCTGCCTTAACCGCCTTTGGAGCATTCCGCGCAACTGGACGTGTAGGCGTGACTGGTTCCTTAGGCGCTAGTATAAGTTCTCCGTTAGCAAGAAGTCTATTCAATTCACCCAATTGATGAAATGTATTGATAGTCTTCTTTCCGGGACTGGCAATACCGACTAGACCATTGGTAGGATTAACAACAATAACATCAAAACTTAGCGGGCCTTCTGTCTGTTTAAGCCGCATTCCCGCCTTAATTTCAAAGGGCGGTTTTGTTTCTTCTTGCGCCGGCGCCGGTTGCTCGTTAGCTGCAGCCCGCTCAGCCACAACTTGAGCAGTAGGCTTTTCAACCACTTTGTCACCAGGTTTAGCAATTTTGCCAAGAGCATCTGTAACAACTCCTTTTGTCTCCGGTGTCGCTACAACATCTTTGACAGGTGTTCCTTCTGGACTGACTAACTGAACCACCGATTTAGCAGATTCCAGTCCTTCTGGTTTCATAGGAACACCCATCTGAAGAAGCTCACCAAGACGGTTATTCTTAACCATGTTCTGCACGTCCACAACTTGGATTTTTGTCGGATCATGAAGAACATCCCGCCCATCACCAACAGGTGTGAGGACTTCATTACCAGTTAGTGTGGGACGCGCTTCACCAGGAGTAAGCAACACAGCCTGAAGATTACCTTCTCGGAATCTCTTAACCTGTTCACTCACTGTTGCGGGCGCTTCTGGACTCGGCATATCTTTTGGTAGCGTTCCCTTCTGCGATTCTGCCGGAGTTGTTCCATCAATATTCTTTGGCCTCTCCTGCGCAATTGGACTTTTAGGCAATGCTTGCGGATTTGGCTCATTACCAACAATCGTGCTCTTGCCAACTGAGCGGACTATAGTCTGACCGAGATTCTCGATATCCTCATCCAGTGTCCCGATGATTGATAGCAGTTCTACTTTCCGAGCATCGTCAGGCAAAGATCTTGCAATTTTAGCCAGTTCATTCCGCCTCTTGTTCAGGGCAGTGTATTCCTTTAACATCTGTCCACCTTCAGTAACCGGACCGCTTCGTCCAATGATAGCTTTAGCGGATTCCTCTGCGGATTTAACTGGGATTTCGCTAGGCACTAGACTATTCACAGCATTCTGTGTAGCTTGACTCTGAGTAATATTAGCTAGTTCCCCTTGATTAGCTTCGTTAGCTTGCACTAATCTAGTCCGTTGGGCTTCAACTTCTGGTAACTTCGACCGCATAATTGCACGGACACCTTCCTCATAACCTTGACTAGCACCAATCTGCGAGAGCCGAGTTAGATCATCCGGTGTCAAAGAGTATCCCTGCTTCCGCAAAGTGGCGATAGAAGATTCAAAATCACCGAGCTTAGATAGATTAGCTGGATCAGCAGATAGCAACAAATCCGGATTGTAGTCTGGCCGCTGATGCGGAGGAATGGCAAGAGACGCTACAGCTTCAGGGTCACCGCCACCTGTAGTTCTACGGTAGTTTTCTATAATAGCCTGTTTAGCGGAGTCGAGCGGGATTTCAGGTGTTATTTCCGGCGAGACCTTATTGACAGTCTCAGGCGAAAATCTCATCGCACGCAAGGCAGATCGGTCGAAGTTCCTAGAGCCTGGAGTCTGTTTGGACATTAATCCGCCACCAACGATGGCAGTTGTTAGATTAACCGGATCAATCTGTCCAGTCAAAAGCTTGTCGCTAGTCGCAGCAATACCACCTTGTAAAGTCGCTCCGGTTGCCATTTGTGGAAGTGTTCCGCGACTTGGTAAGAACGTTCCGCCACCAAGTTTGGACAATGCAGGCAAAGCCATCAAAGCAGATGACCACGGATGTTTCTCGCGGTCAACCTCCGCCATGCGCAGGTTACGCGCAACAAAACCAGAAGGATTTTCGGCAGCTAGACTGTTCAGATAGGCATTCTGCGCAATTGAGGTTCCAATGGCGGCAGTGGTTCCGCCGACAAGTCCAACCACCGGAGCACCTGGTCCTAAGGGAGCGGCTAGAGCAGTGCTACCAATACCAGCCAATCGACCAGCGACCGCCGGTATTGCACCGAGCGCCGCTTGACGAACTCCGCGTGTGAGGAAATTAGCTGATTCCTCATCCGCATATTCACGACCATCATAAACATTCTCACCATCAGTGATGGAATATTTATCAACAGGCATTCCTGCCGCTTTGGCTCGTTTTGCCTGATCTTCTGTTAGAAAACTATAACCTTGTGGGATTGGCATAAGAATTACTTAGGAAGTTTACCAAGTTTTCTAGGCTCTCCAGGAACCGCTGGATTGAGCGGTGCTGGAGTTGCTTGAGGTAAAGCGGTCGTGACTGGAATGTTGTTAGTATTCCATGTGGGAAGTGAGCTTGCGGCGGGTGCCGACATTCCTATACGTTGGCGAATTAAAGCTTTCAGTGGATCTTCTGCATTATCAACCTGCCTCGATAAATCTGGATTTTCTGCAAGTCTTTTATTGATGGCCGTAGTTGCGCTAAGTCTAGCCCGTTCAGCATTGATTTGTTCGTCAAGTGGGATACGCGTCTCGATAACAGCTTTTCTTGCCTGCGCCGCACCGCGAGCATCTGGATTATCTGAGTTAAGAACAGACGCGTCGAAATAATCACGAGCGGTGTTGAAAGTATCTCTAGCGACCGCAGCCTGTGGGGCAGTTGAGAAACGTTCTTTGTTAATTGCAGTCGTTACTGCTGCTCCACTTCCTTTTGCGTCACTTTTAAGAATATCCGCAGTTTCTCTGGCGGCAACCTTCTCAGGAATGTAAGGCCGTGCGTTGACATTCTGGTGATAAACATTCATCGCGTCCGATCCTTTGGCCAGAGCGGATGAAGCTTTGATTTCATTCAGTTGGTTGCTGGCCTCATACAATGCTTTTGCTCGATTCTGTTCTGGTGAAAGCTCTGGATCGTATTTATATGTGCCGTTTTCAATGTTTAAGTCAGAGATGGTCTGTTGCAAATTGAACAAGTCGCGACCCGTGGTGAAATCTCTATCAAGCTGCCTTGCAGAATCAAGATTACGAGTCTGCTCGTATTCCATCTGCTTCATCTTTTCTACTCGCTCTAAATCTGCAGCCTTTGACACACTAATTTCTTCTTTTCGGCTAGCCGCTCTAGCTTTTTCAAGATCCAAAGCATGTTGAAATTCACGAGTCATGCGAGCTTCTTCGTCTTTACGACGCTGCCCGGCAAGAATAAAGTCTAAAAGATTGGCCATAAGTGATTTTGTTAAATAATACCTGACAAACTGCCAATAGCCTGATTAACCCGCTCATCGAAGTCGCGACGCTTAGCAACATTTGCTCGCTCAAGACCGGCGGTTTCGGAAAGAATATTGTTAGCAAACCCAAAGTTCGTATTAAATGCTGACGTTGCGTCAATGTTCTGAGGATTGCCGAGGCGCTGTTCACCAGAATTCGATGTCAAAGGTCTTCGTGTCGCAATCTCAAATCCAGTCATGCCTGATTTAAGCCCCGGAAGCGTTGACGCTACTTTTGTAACAACGTCTCCAAATCCTTGCCACTTCTTTGTTGCCGCATCACCAAACGCTTGAGCATTGCGGATAGTATTCATCGCGGAACCTGCTTGAGGACCGTTATTTGCGGCAAGCCCGCGGTTTATCTGCTCAAGTTCCGTCGGGGATAATTCATTGGGATTATATGAGCGGAATAGATTCTCAATAGCGTTGCCAAGAACCGCACGGGATTTGTAAAACTCAGGGTCAATCTGGCGCTGGTACTTATCAGCCACATTGACCAACTCTGCTCCTGGGCCTGCTGCCACTGCTGCTTCAGTTCCGGCAGTAGCTAGTTGATTCTGTCGATTTATATCGCTACCAATGCGATTCAGTTCCGGACCATATTTACCATAAACATCAGTCTGAAGTTGCGCATAACCTGGAGCAGTTTGCTGTTGCACTTCAAGCTGCTTCTGCGCGGTATATGGAGTCGTATCCGCAATAGAGCGAATGGCCCCTGGACCATATTCGCGAAGCGCGTCAAGAAGTTCTTTAGTAGATTCTATTTGGCTTTTCGGCTCGTCACCCATAGGTGTCTAAGTTTGAATGTTTTTACTTGTTTATTCTTACGTTTTCCAGCGACGGAAAACTCTGGATATTTTTCTCTAGCTTGTGCAATAAAAGTGCGGAAAGCGGAATCTTTGCAGACTATTTGATGCACATATATTGTTTTGCTTACGTAGCGAATCGTAGCGATGCAGGCACCAATAAGTTTTCCGCCCGCGTCATGCACTAGGTAAAGTTTATTCTCTTTGGCAGCACAGACGACTTCAGAAGCGACTGCTTTAAAGTCTCCACCCTTGAAAGCTTTTCCTTTGTTCTCATAGCAGAATACCGCCACATCAAATAGCGTATAAAGCATAGCGATCTAAAATATTCCCATCAGTATTGCGGAATGTCATTTCGCAAGTTAGAGCGTCTGCGCTAATGTGCAAGTAACCATAGCTGGTGTTATTGAAAAATGCCGAACCAGTCAATTCTGCACTTCCTCCAAGTGATCGGCCGCCAGCGCCACAGATAAAACGCGGGACTTCTCCAACGATTATAACTCGCTCCATAGCGGACTTATTGCCAAGTAGGAGGGCAGAAGCTCCCCATTCCGACAAGGGTAGCGATAGAGCATCATTAGAGACTACAAATTTGAATTTGGCTGTCGAAGTGGATAGGCTAGCTTTTAGCCAAGATGCTTGCAACGAATCCGGATCGTCGAAATCAGATAAATTTGAATTGTAGAAGAACACATCGACGTAGGTGAAGGACTTGGAATAGTATTGAGGAACCTGATAGTGTCCAAAGAAATACTTACCAGATTCCGTGCCATATTCTACGTCGCCTGGAGCAGGATGGAACGAAATTTTGAATAACTTCCCGGCTACAACATCGAGACTAGAGCCAGATGGATATGCATGATTACCACCACCAATTATTGCGGAGAGTTTCTCGTCATAAATATAGTCAAGAACATCATAGAAATTTTCAACCGAACGTAGTGTAAACGTGGCCGCTCCATTTCCTCGAATTGCTACCTTATTCGATTTCGCAATAAACGTTCCGGCAGATTCAATTACAATGTCACCACAGACCAGAGAACCATTTCCGTTAGCGTTGTAGTAATATCGCTCACCTTGCACTACATCGAGACAAAGATAAGCATCAGCCGGGAAATTCCCACCCGGATTTAGCTCATTACTGCCACCAGTGCGTGAAACGAATGCTAAAGAATCTTTAGCGGTAATGATTTCTTCAATAGACAGTTCAACATTATCACCTTGTTCTATCTGTCCATCTACGGAAACGCTAGAAAGTTCCCCGTCAAAATTCCATTCAAGCAGTACTCCCATTTTCCATCCGCGAGCTTTGTTCTCGAACTGATAGCCCGCTTTAACAACCTGTAAGACAGGATCAAATGGAATCTGAACAGGTGGATTTGTTTGAAAATCAGTAGCATTTACACGGACAACAGCGCTGGCAGCAAGCTGTCTGTCCATGTAAACAGAAATCTTAATCTCACCAGATGATCTAACCCTCACAAAAGCGGCGTAAACCATCCATGCTACTATTTGCTGATTGGGAGTTTCAGGAGTCCATTCGCCCAAATAAACTCTAGCTGCATTGGTTCCTTTTCCAGCAAAGGCTTCATACACTCTATCATCATGTGTGATGAAAAAAAGTCGCTCTGAACCGGAAAGCTTGGTGACGGCGAATTGTTTGACATCTCCGAATGAGAGATCAAGTGACTGATAGACCTTTCTGATAGTGTCATAGACAATTACTCCTTTTCCATGTATTGTATTCAGTGCAAAATGCGCATAATCATTGAAACCAATGGCACAAGTATTCGCTTGTGGGTTGTTCAACAAGCCGCGAATCTTTGCGCCGAGCGGAAAGTTATTCGATTCCCGCTTCGTCTGCATGACGGCATTAAAGGAATGAATACCCGATTGCGTAATGATCGCAGTTTCGCCGAGGATGTCAATGATGGAGAGTTCATTAAGCGCTCCAGCGGGGAAGAGATAGACGGGTTTAAGATATGGTTCGCCGAAGAATGTCTGTGTGTAATCAAGTTCAAGAGCATAAGAAGCAAAAAGAGTAGAAACATACAGCTGTCCAGAATCAAGTGGTTTGATCGCGGTGATCGGATTGAATGATACCGACTGTGCGACGGTAAAAGCATCTCCGCCCCTTTCTCCAGTTGGCGTAATATTTATGACAAAATCACTGACGCGGCCGGAGACTGAGTGAAGTATTTTAGTTAGGTCAGATGCGACAAGAAATAGTTTATTTGACAAAACGGCCGGAAGCACTCCATTTGGGACATATTCTGGATTGTTCTTAGACCACTCCGGGTATTGTTTTAGTGCGCGGAATGAACCATCCGCGAAGATTGCCCGAGCAGATTGACCTGTTATCCCATCAAAAACAAATAGAGCTTGCGGAAATGAAGAAATTGCATTGTTGAATGTCCTCGAAATTGTGTCAGGAGTGCCGGTGCGGGTAATGAAATTAGAAGTAACTGGGACAACTTCCGCATAGATGCGCTCGACGAGATCGTCCATTGCGGTCCAATTTACAATTGGGCGGAATGCTATTGGCGACTGTGTAATATCCGCGTAATAAGCTATTCCGTCACAGAACAGAATGAGATTACTTCCAACGGCGTATATACCTTGTTTTTTTCCCTCTGGATAGTCTAGTTTAAGATGTTTCCTAGTGGGTTCGATTACATCTCTGCGAGCGCGGGCGTTGATAAGAAGCGGATAGGAATTATCTGGAGTTTTACTAGACTCCAGTTCTGTATCCATCCCGCCAAAGAAATCATTCTGCTTAAAGAGTGCCGACATAGTTAGTCGTGAATTTATTCCGTCCTAGGTCTAACATCTTAGTCTCGCTACGCTCATTGGCGTTGTAGCCACTCAGCAAACTAACAGCCTTCAAACCGAACAGTTCTGCTTTCTTTTCTTGTCCATCCTTCGGAAGTGAGATCCATTCGAGAGTTTTCGCCATGAGAACCTCCTCAAACGGAACAGGAGCTTCATCGTAATAGAGATACGGTGTGGTCCGCTTGAAAAGCACGTCGAAGCAGCGACAAAATGTGCAGAGCTTGTAGCATTTATCAGTGATTTGGACTATTGTGTTTTTGGCTGCAAAGCCAGAGTTCGGCACTATAGAGATTACTGCATCATTCTGTGTGAGAACTTCAAGATCGGTATCAGTTATTATATTCTTTGCGATTTGTGTAAAGTCAATGAACCTCTTAGTGGAAGTTTTTTCCGTGTCTCCAACATTGAAAGTAATCTGCTCCCGCGCGTCTGCTCCGCGGTCATCAGGTCCCATCAGTGTGACAATAACTTGTTCAGTGACAGGTTGTCGGAATGTCAGCTTGACAGTTGTAGCGTTAGTAATAGCTGTGCTAAGTGGAGAAGTTCCAAGAACTCGCCAAATGTAAGGTGACTGGGTGTAGTGATCGTCTTGATAATAAGGACGTGGAGTATTGAGGTCAATCCGTAAGCGGCCTTGATTGATTTTCACCCCGCGAATAAAACCAACAAACCAAGGTAGAGAAATACGTGCGGTATTATCGATCGGAGCGATTGAGATTTCTTGCAGCGAATTAGGAAGATCATCGCTATTGTAGATCTCATTCCACGCATAGTTAATCTCTCGCAAAGCGTCAGAACGAACCAATCCTGTGCGCGCGCGGACGAAGTCTATTACGTCTTTTAGCATAATGGAGATTATTTCTTATGGATTAACAGGCTCGCATAAATTTCATCGTCACCAGTAGCCATAGGAACCCCAAGCTGGTTGGAAACACCACCTTGGTTCACCGCGTAATATTGGATTTCAAGAAGAGAAGGCACAGCTAAGTTAAAGGGAGCGGACATTGTCACTAGACCGGAATCATTATTTGTAAGTGTTGCGTTAACAGACTGTGCAAGAGTAATTCCAGCAGTAATATTTCTTAGGCGGACTCTACAGTAAGCTTGCGCAATAAACATCTGAAACCACATCATATAATTCCCAGCCTCTAAAGTAATCTGATTCGCAGCCAAACTTGCGATTCCATCAGGATTGTTTATAGTCTGCAAGCGCCTAGTGGTCCAGACGCCAAATGCGATCGCTGGAGAAGCACCGCCAGAAGCGACTTGATCTGTGATATAGACCAGTTTCTTTGGATCAGAAGTAATAGGTGTGTAGAACTCGAAAGCATTTCCGCCAGTATTAAGCCGAATAGCTTGTCCACTTACCCCTCCGGTCGGCGCAAGTTTGCTAAGAAGTAATTCTTGATTTTCAATCTGTTCGTTTGGATCAAAATCAACCCACTCAGCGACCGATCCGTCTTCGAATGTTCGTAGAAATAGTCCATGAGCACTAGGGTCGCCTCTTATCAGCTTGGAAATGGCGAGAGAATTATCAGACAGATAACCAACAATAGCAGAAATGTCGGAAAAGGCGTTAACTCCAGACAAGCTAGTGAGAAACTTATTCCCGCTTGTTCCGTTGACCAGCTTACTGAGAGGAATGGAGTTGTTCTGAATAGCGTTAACGACACTGATCCAGACGAGAGCATTGCCAGCACTGTTAACCTGAAGGATATAATAAGGAGATGAACCAGTCAGTGAAATCTTACTGAGCGGAATAGAGTTATTTGCAATCAAGTTGCCGCCGACAAGAGACAATAAGGCCCAAGATGTTCCATTATAGTAATAGAACTCGCCATTCGGAACATCAGCCACGCTTTTTAGCCAGATAAAGCGGGCAAGCTCAGGATAAGTAACAACATCCGGAGCGGAATCTGACATTACAACAAAACCATAACCAGTGGCAGGCTTAGCCGCTCGGATCATCTGAAGCAAGTCAGACTTATCTATACAAGAGAGCGGCGTCGGATCTAATCCCTCGTCGATATATTGAGGCATAAATTATCTTAGCAAAGGTTAAAACAGAATGGATTACAGGCGGCTCCAGGGGGCAAGACTGAAGGAGCTTCAGCAGAAAGTGTGATAACCTGCTGATTTTCCGTGCAGCAGGCCGTGCAAGCAACGGAAGAAGCTTGATCATTCGGGAATGATAGCCAAGAGGACTCTAACGAAGTATCTGTCGCTAGCGTGGGAGCGTTGCTAGCGTTAACCGACCAGACTTCAAGTGTTGCATTAGCACCAATTGCTTCTCCCGCGTAAAGCGGATAATAGAGCAAAGCTCCTGCGTGATCATAGAGTTTGAAACGATAACAAATGTCAAGTGTCTCGTCCTTCCAACGGATTGCGAACACACAATCATCTGCAAAAGCGGAGATGGGCAGACGGAGTGAGAACGGCTCAACGTTGCCAATTTGATACTGCTGAATAACACTAGAAGCGCCAGCCCAAATGGGAACTTCAAGCGTGAAAGACGGAACAACTAGCAAAGTCCTACGAGGCCCTAGATAAGTTGCATCGCGAAATCTTGGTAAAGCTTGTCTATTCATATTAGCGCTGAATCCAGCCAACTTGAAATTCCCAAACGCCGGCAGTTGTTGCGTTGCCTGGATACCAAACATGTAGCTGCATTGAATGTCCACCACCAATAACGCAGGAGCCGGCATTTACGACATTACGCTGAGCGGTTGTGCCGCCAAGTGCTTGAGCCCCACTGCCTAGATCAGCGTCATTAAACAAGATCAGGTATTCTTCAAACTGAACCGGAATAGCGGCTCGAAGCTGAAATCGTGAGAAGCGCCGGACGTTAACAGATTCCGCAGCAAGCGTCAAAGCGCCGAAGTGTAGAACACCGATGGCGGCGTTAGATAAATCCATGTTAGAATTTACAAGACCTGTTATAGCAGAACCACCGCTCGAATAACGAGTAATGCTGTCAATTGAAACTAGTGCCTCTACACGAGTAGCGGAAGCCGGAACTGTGACAGGAATGAGTCGAATGAAATCGGGATAGATTCTTTTGCCAGTTGTCGGAGTATCAGAATTTCGCAAAGTCAACAGTGCATTGGTGGCAGCGAAAGCCGTTTGAATTGAAGCAGTAATGCCAGTGCCGGGTGTTGGATTTTGCGCTTGATAATAAGCTCCTTCGTCCGCCAAACCTAAGCGGTTCGCAAGAACTTGATTTGTAGCCATTTCGCCATAACGGCCACCACGAGTAACTGAATTTATGCCGTCAGAAGTGGCGGTAGGTAATGTGCGGTTAACTTTGAATGATGTTAGCATGTTAAGTTACTGTTACTCTAAAACTCGTAGCCACTGTTTCTCCATCTGCGTCAGTGACGGTTGCAACAACCCGAGCAACACCTTGTTTTCCTGTTAAGGCTTCAAGAAGAAGCAGTCGGGATGCTCCAGAACCACCAACACCAATAGATGAAAAAATACCCGAATTAGTTTCTGCATAGGCAGAAAAGCCAAGCGAGGCTGCACCGCCTGATTTAGTTGTTCCGACTGTGAAAGTAAGAAATCCAGAGTCGGAGTTTGTTGGAAATGAAATATCCGCTTGTGCGCTTATTGTAGGTAAGTCACCGACCGATCCAGAGTCGTGAAATAGAACAAGTTCTACAAGTTCGTCAGGTGAATCTAACAGTTGCTCTCCATCGAGATCAACCGCAGAAACAATCGCTACAACTACGGCAGATGAACGCTCAATTGTTACAAGGTATTGGTAGCCTGGATCATCATCTTCAATATAATTCGGACGTTGAACAACCGCCACAACCCGGCCGGTGTTAGAGATGATATTCGATACCGGAATAACTATACGCTTTACAGTTTCACCCTCAAAAAAAGCAATTTCCCGCCGCACGAATGGCATCATGCGGACTTTACTATCAACTGCATTAACACCTATTGGACGATTCGGAGCAGCTGTGGAAGTAAGCGCATCCGGTAGTTTGATGCCAGTGGTAAATGTTTGAATCTGTGACCACGTATTGATAACGCTCAGCAGCGCACTCATGTCTGCTGCAACGAGTGCGCGGAATGTAGGAGCAGCGGCACCACCAGAAACAGGACCAGAATAGACTAAGTTAGCATTCTGATTATTCTTACCAATCGTAATGACACCAGAAGTAGTAACAGGCCCACCTGTAGAAGTAAACTCGGCGGGAACAGCTACATCCACACTTGTAACTGTTCCAGAGCCAGTCGCCGGAAGAAAAGTAGGATCGACTGTATCTCCAGCTTGAAACTGCTGGATTTGGCCAGAGGCAAGTTTTAATGGTGTTCTATTTGCCATTACAGCAAAATAGTCTGACGGATACGAACCATAAGATCTATTGTGGACAGAGCGATACCAAGCTCTACAGAGTATTGACCAGTGGTCGAAGGAGATGTAACTGTGCCAAGTCCAGCTGTCGCAGCAGAAAGATAATAGATCGTTCCGGCAGTTAGTCCGCCAGTTGTTCCAAAGGCAGAATCCCACTGACCGGTCGTGAGTGTCAAGATTCCAGAGACCATAATAGGTCCAGCAGCAGCCGCATTGATTGACTGTGTGGCCAATCCAACGGGCTTAGACGTTCCAGCCGCATCGGCACGAGCCTTCTTGCAGGTTCCGGCGGTATCTGAATAAACAACATTACCGGGAATGAGCGCACCAACTTCATTGTTAGTTAAAACAACTACATCTCCGCCTGATTGTGGAGCGTCTAGCGTATCGCCGGATTGAAGCTGCTGAATCTGGCCACCGACTTGAACAAGAGGTTTTCTTAGTGCCATAAATTAAAGAATCATTGGTTCGCTGAGTTTGACTAACATTGTTTTCGCTGATGTCGCGATCCCGATTATTTGAATAAATCCTGAAACCGGCGGAGTATGAGAAAGTTGTTTGCCGTTTAAGTAAACTTCTTTATTGGTGCCCCATGACCAATGTGGATTTACTAGCTCAACATCCGTAATAGGATTGATTACGAAATCTTTTCTAACCGCTTCCGGAGTTATTCCCGCTACTCGCCAGAATCCGACCAACTTGGTGCTGTCAGCAATATTACCATTGAATGTAACAACGGAAAGCTCAGGAATATCAACCTGAGCTACTATGACGTGCGGTTGAGCATAGGTGAAACCCATTACTTGGACGGGCCGGCTGTAACCTTCTGGCCGAAATAGAATGACAGTGCGGCGATCGACATAGAATAAAGAGGCTCTTCGATACTGCGGCCAATTCCGGCCAATAGGCAGGTCGTAGAGATAATGATCAGAGCAAGCCATGCGCGAATCGAAATGCCGAGGAAAGCAGATTCAGCCTTCTTTGGCTCTTCCGCCAGGCGGACTTCTTTTACTTCATCAGCCATATCATTGAATTTTTCTTACAGCAGAAGAACCTTTTAAGTGCTCCATCTCATGCTTCAGCACGATTATATCTTCGTGATGTTTTTCAAGTCGCTCCTGAACTGCGCCTAAACGGCGCTCCATTTCGATTAGTGTTCTAGTGTTCACGGCGACATTGCTTTTTATATCAGCCCATGCCAATGTAAGACCAACAAGAATAGAGGACCACCGTAACCAAGGTTCAAGCTTACGAACGGTGTCAGCCATATTAGATTAACTAAAAACTAGTTTACCATCAAGCACAGCCGCGAGAACTTGAATGGCAGAAGTAACCGCTTCAACTTCTTGCTTAATGTTCTGGCTTGGAATTGGTTGGAATCCTGATTCTACAGCGGAGTTAATTATGCGCTCCAGTATCACCGCTGCTTGAAGATTTTGATGAACTATATCTTTAGCAATTGACAATTGCTGAGCGGGACCGATTGAGATTGTGCGTGGCATGGTTTAATAGAGTTTAATTGCATTGAGAAAACACCTTCTACGTAGGTGCTAGTTATTGGAAATAACCATCATAGACGCGGAATGCGTCAGAGAAGACGTTATTTGCACCGAACGCGGCGGTGTAGAAAATAAGGTAAGTGCCCGAATTCGTAATGGTGATGGAAGGAGAAGTAGTTCCAAATACGATATTCGCCCAACTGGACGTAAAAGCATAGTCTGTGCCAGCTGCTATTATTTTCCGGCCCAGCCAGTATTTCCAGTGCCTGATTGTTTTACGTAAAAGCTCGTGCCCGCGCCTCCGTCCTCGCGCGAATAGAAACTACCAACGGGGGCAGTAACGACGCCCTCAGGGCTACCCGTGCCGCGAAACCAGCCCACGGTCCCGTTGAGATACAGCACACTTACACCATTGGTGCCGATGCTGGCCGTGTTTGAACCCATGCCTTTGGCGAACGATCCAATGACAATGAAATTGGTGTCAGAGTTTGCTTTAGGCTCGGCTAAGTAGCCGATAAATACCGCGTCCGAACCGGTGGTGAAGTTGTCACCAGCGAATGAACCTAATGCTGAAATCCTGTCGCCAGTGGTTAGAAGCTGTAACACGTGGTCGCCAATGGCAGCCACGTCAACAGAACCAGTGGAGGCGTTCCCGGCAAGGTTTCCGACCACCGCATTCCTCAACCCATTCACATTTTGAAACATGGCCTGTTGACCAACAAAGACCTGTTCTCCGCCAACCACGTCACGACCGGCGTTGTTGCCCACAAACACGGAGCCAAGCCCGGTCGTGTTCTGACCGGCTGAACGGCCAATGCCTACGTTGTTAACCCCGGTGGAAACAGAAGCCAGCGCAGAGGCACCAATGCCTATATTGTTATTACCCTCTGTGACTGAATTTAGCGTGTTACCTACAGAGATGTTATAGCTGCCCGAGGTTAGGGCACCAAGTCCACCGCCGAATATAAAGTTGGCGGTGCCGATCTCCGCAAGCCATGTCGTCGTGCCGTTGAACCCCACCCGGTTGGTGCTAATGCGATACCACGGTGAGTTTCCTAGAGTGGTCGCGCCAGTGGCGTAGGGAATGTAGCCAGTAGTAAGTCCACTGACGAGTCCGGCGGGCGTGGCCCACGTGCCGTCACCACGCCAAAAGGTCGAAGATGAGGCGCTCGTGCCAGAATTCAGATTGCCCACTGGCAGATTGCCCGTGACGTGGTTCGCATTGGCCAGATTGATCTGGCCGCTCACCAGTGATTTGTCTGCGGCACTCAAGACCGGACGGCTGGCCGTGAGCGCATTGTTCGTCAACGCCGTCACCAGCAACGGCCCGCTCATGGTATCGCCCGTGCGGTTCACTGGTGCGTAGCCGGGGCTGTTTGGGTCAGGGTAAAAACTGCCATGCAGCAATCCCGCCCCGCCCGCGAAATACTCCAGTTTCACGAACGTATCCCCGGACCTTGGTGTGGTGATCAAAGGAGGCGTTCCGCCGTAGCCAGGCCACGTGATGGTGGCCCCGGTGAAGGAAAGGGTCTTGATTCCGTCAGAAGTGATTCTCAGCAGCTTATGCCGATAATAAGTTCCGAGCGGAAGATTGGTGAGTGTAATGGTGGCGTTGGCGTTGAGTGTCCACTGCTCGGCTTGATACGAACCCATGTCCAGCGTGTAAGTTGAACTGATCAACCGATTGGGACACCAGAGTTGCACCCCTGAAGGATCATTAACGGTCCCAAAAGTCAAGTAATCAGCCATACTGCTACCAAAAGAAACTCGATTGGACGCGTTAACATAGAATGGTGAATTCGTATAAAGCGCGGACGAGCTAGCATATGGAATATATCCAGAAGCAACTCTGCCAATCATCAATTTACCAGAAACAGTTCCGACTGCATTAGATGCCTCAAGATCAGTGCCGCTTGTGTAAATAACATTGGTTGTCGAAGTGCCTTGAAACGTAAGCTTTCCTAATCGGACTGTGATGCCGGGAAAGAAACTATCTGCAGCGATACAGAGAAGAGCTAAAGTGGCACAAAAGATGAAGATTACTTTTTTCATTAGTGCTTAGAGGTTTTCAGTCCAAGTTCAATTCCTTGTCGGATAGCTCCAGCTATCTTCTGTGTCAATCCTACGGCAGATAGGTCGAAAGAATCATTAAGATCATCAAGCATAATTCCGGCGGTTGTAATTATGAGTATGGCTTGCTCTGATTTAAGTTCTCTGACTGGCAGAGTTAAAACAACCGCAAGAAGTTCATCGAAGGAAACTTTCTCAGCGGATTCTAAGATTGTTAATGCCGGAATGGCGGATTCAAACCGACCTCGCCAAGCAGGTTCTTGTATAAGAGCTTCATGAGTTCCAGCGAAAGCAGCTGCTTTGATTTGCGGAAGGAGCTTTAGTGCAGGATGCTTATTATTGGTTGCTGTAGCGCAGCCGAAAAGAAGTGTTAAAACAATTGCGTAGAGAGTTTTCATTTTAGTGAACTTGCCAGCCGGTTGTCGTAGCGTTGCCGATGATTTTGATATAGAGAAACTTGTTCGTATCGTCCCAAAATAAATGACCAACATCACCATTAACAACACCTTCAGGGGAACCAGAACCTACGGTGAATTTGTAGGGCATTCCAGCAGTAAACTGAAACAGGCGGGCAGAGAGAGAAGTAATCGAGGCAGCTAGTCCGTCTAGCTGTGCTTGAAGCTTCTTAATTTCTGCCCAACATTGCCAAATTAGTTTGTGCATAATCAGCGATTTCTTGCGCGTAAACCTGACCGCAAGCCAAAAACGTTTTGAACTGTTTGTCCTCCTCCGCCCCCTCCACCTCCACGCAGCGGGTGTGGATAGGTGTAGGCCGTCCAGCCCGGCTTGGTGGCGAAGATGTAATCTCGCCCGGGCTGAAGGTAGGTGGTGATCAAGGTGCCGTTGCCGCATTCATCCGGAATGTAATCTTCGCGCGGGTCGTTAGCGGAAAGGTTAACACCAGTGTTGCCCCACACGTAGAACGGCTCGCTGTCGCCTTTGTAAGTGATCGAGTCATTGCCAGCCGAGCCTGTCACGCGCCCCATGCCGATCTGCCTGGGCGCAGGGTAGCCGGAGTTCCAACATGGGTTCGGACCGGCGTTGCGGCGCAGGTTTTGAATCTGAAACTTCCATTCATTCTTGTCGCTCCACTCCTGGCTGTTGATGTCGTCGATGCTGTTGCTGGCAATCAGCCCGGTCCCTCCGCGATTGTAAAAGAAGCCGTTGGCCAGATTGAATGTGTCCACTCCGGCGTCCGTGAAAACGAACTGGTTGTTGTAAATTTCGATATGGCGCACGCCATAGTTGCTCGTATCCGCGCCGTGGGTGCCGAAAGCTGAGTTATTGAAAAGACAGTAGCGAACGACGGAACGGGAGTTGTCGTCCATGTCCAGCGCGGCGAGAAACATGCCGTGGAAATCGCAATCCTCGATATAGAAGTTGTTTTCTCCGGTCGTGTCCGCCGTGCCCATCGTGCTGGCGCTCACCCATGTATCGACGCCGCCGCTCTTGTGTTGCAGTAGCTTGCCTTGCCATCCGCCTCCACCCATGCCGCTCCAAAAGCCGGCGTCAATGGAACAGTTCCACATCACGCCGCGATTCGACTGCCAGAGCATGGCTCTGTGGCTTCCGGGAATGCTGATCCAGGCATCGTGCCAGAGCACAGGCTTGCCGGAATTATTGATGATACTGATGCCATCCGAGGCGGCTGAATTGACGACCAGCTTGAAGTCACTCAACTCGACGTTGTGGGTCGTGTCTTCCGTGATGGCCAGCGTGCTGTTGAGTGTGACGGTGGTGGATGGGTTCGTGGCGATGACCCACATGTCCCATGTGCCTGTGGCCAGCGAACCGACGGCAGAGACGCTGACAGTGAGGCTCGTCCCGCTGTAGGTCGAGACGGTGCCGTCCATGTAGTTGTCAGAGTTCGCCGTGTGAATGACTTTCACGATCTGGCCGGCGCTGAGCGGCAAGCCGCTTTGAGTGGTGAATACCTTGGTGCCAGTGCCGATGGTCACTGTAGTTACACTGCGGCCCACTATACGGCCGGAGCCTTGGCCTTTGAGCTTTGCGCCTTTGCCATTCAGAGTGAGACCGGAACCCCAGGTGAAGCTGCCGGACGGTATCGTGACCGTATCACCATCCGCCGCCAAGTTCCACTTGGCCTGCACGTCAGCCACACTGCCGTCGCTGGCAAACGTGGCGGCGCGCAGCGCCCAGGCGCTCGCAAAAAGAATTAGAAATACAGTTAGCTTCATGGAGGAGTGGTGGTTGTGAGTGTGCCAGTGACAGTCATGTTGCCGTTGCCGGCGCTGCTGACGGCCCATGAGTCACCAGAGCCGTTGAGTGAGAAATAATAGACTGGCGCGCTACCAGTAGGTGTGTTGCCTGTGGCTCCAAGAGAAACAGGCCGCCCGCCGGAGCGGAAACTGTTCGGCGCGTCCAGCCATGAATCCTCAAACCAAAGCTCGGCCTGAGCGGCAAAGAGCCGAGCCTGTCCGCTCGTTCTGGCACCGACGAGATAGGGGCCGGATGCAGCCAGATCGAGCGTGTCGTCGGTGCGGGTCGTGATCGTCACTGTCTCAGCCACGCCATTGATATAAATCTTGTTGTTTGCGGCGGTGGCCGTGTCGGCGCAGATATAGATGTGATACCACGTGCTGCCGGCGGTGATGGCCGTGCCGCCGTTGAAATCAAGAATGACGGTGTTCCCCTGATTCTTCCCATAAACGTAGATTTTGTTGTCCGTCCACTTGTAAATTTCGAAGCGCAGCGAGCCTCCCTCGTAGATCGAAAACAGGGCCTGCTCCGTTGCGTTAGCTCCATCAAAGCGAACCCAGTCTGAGAAGGTGAATGTCTTGCTGTCCGCAATGCCGGTGGGTGCGCTGGCGGAGGACATCGAATCATTGGTGCCATCGAACACGGCCGTCTGAGCGGTGAAACTACCCGCCGATACGTAGATGTAAGGATTGATAATAATTTGTGCCCGCGCACTAATATCACAGAAGCACATGCACAGTGCCGTTAAGACGACATTAAGACGATCTTTCATTGCTTCGTTCCAATGATCCAAACTTTAAGTCCAGTGGCACCAGATGCACCAACTTGGTCAATGTCTATTGTTATTTCAGAATCGTCAGCTAAGGCCGTGTCTGAGATAACTGGCGGAGTTGCGGCGGTTGTAGAGGTTTTCTCAGTGTTATCAATAGTCAATTTGGTTGACAAAATAGTAGTGCCGGATTCGTTAATGTCTACAGTGAAAATAGAACCACTTGCCTGCGCAGTTGTCAGAGTTGCCCGCACCGCCGTAACTGTCATTGCATGCGGAATACGAAATGTTGCTTTGGACGTTCCGGATGTAAGTGCAGTAGTCTCATCACTGCAAGCGATCCCATAAGCGACATAAGTTCCAGTCGGTGGAGAATCAAAAACTGGCGCACCTGATTTGACTACTTTATTTGTGCCGGTTGACTGCTCTGGATACTGTTCTAGGTTTATCGAGGAACCGTTCCAACGATAGACAAATGTATTTGTGGTGCCGATTGTCGGTGTATAAAGCGCGGTTTGGGCGTAGATATTTGTCGGATGCGTGACAGTGTATGAGCCACTTTGTATGAAGTCAACGATCATCTCCTTGATATAACCTGCGTTGGATGGTCGGTTAGACATGGTGAATGTGACATTGTTCGTCGGAGTGATCTTCTTGTGGAGCGGAGTATTCCAATCAAGGTTGATCGTTCCACCCGCGGCAGAAAGAGTCTCAAGCTTCGTGCCAGTTTGCGCAAGAAGTGAGAGCGGAAAGAGAAACAGGAGAAAAAATTTTTTCATAGGAGTATCCATTCACCAGCACTGTCATTCCAAGACCAAATAGAACCAGTTGTGAAGTTCGTATAAACAGCATTCGTAACGCCGGGATCAGCAACCGGATCGGCATTTCCTGATGTAACTAAAAAGTCAACAGAAGCTCCACCACCGCTTCCGCCAGAGGAGCGTCCCGCTGATGCGGCCAAACCTTCAACCAAGGCTCTAAGTTTGTCAACCTCTGCACGGGCAACGAAGTCAGTCATAAAAAGAGTGCCGGTTTTACGGAGAGCCGGCATCCGTTACACAGACGCAATTACGGATTATTCCGATAATCCGTTTCAAGTATGGCGTTCTGATCGGACAAGACTGTCATTCCTTTTGTAAGAACCAGACGGACCGATTTAGTACGAGTTCCGGAACCAGGAATAACCAATGTCGCAATAACTGGACGCTGATTCGTAGATACAGAGACCGAGATCGGATACGTATAGATACCAGAAAACGTGTTCGTAAGAACCACGTTGTTCTCATTCGTATAGACCTGCACAATATTAGTATTGTAGCTAGCATAACGAACATAAGCCGCCTGAACAATGTTCGTGCTGGACGTAGGAGCGTCGTAAACACGAACAGTGGTGACATTAGTCGATGTGGCTGTAATCGTAATATCATCAACGAGTTGAGGCGTTGAGAATACGTTTACCGGAGTTCCGCCTGTAAGAGTATTAACGGCGGAGAGATTCTGCGCGTAGGCAGTAATGGTGAACGCTAGGGCCGCGGTGAAGGAGAAGATAAGATTCTTCATATTCATTGATTGTTAGGGAGTGGTGGTTGTCACGCCGACACGACGTTTGAAGATAATCGGCAGGACATTGTGGGCATTGAGCAAGCGGATTCCAACTTGCAACGTTGCCTGAAGGCGAAGGTAGCGGCCCCATGAATTGAAGTCATAGGTGACATTTCCATTTGCGTCTTTGCAGGGCACGAGAAAGTCTTTATTCATCCAGACTTTGCCGTTCCAGTTCATTTTGATAGCCGCACCCTGATCTAGCGAGCGGACAAACTCTGAAGGAGGCGGAGCAGGATCAATAATATCAGCGGAATTGCCACCAACAAGGAACGCAACCTCGAAAGGAGAGTTCTGAGGGCGGGCGTAATCCGGATTGGGTTTGGTGCGTCCAAAATCATCCCGCACTGAATCAAGTTCAGCAATTTCCGGATCTGGCATACTGGGTGTGTTATTGTTGTCAGTCTTGTAGCGCAACGGATAGCGCTCAAGCTTACAGCGAACACGACCCCAAAGGTCACCTTTGAAGGTGTCCGTAACAACGTCCATGTTCAATGGCCGGTTTTCTTTCAGCCACGGATCATCGACAAAGTTGTTCCACGTTTCACCAGAAGTGATGAGACAGAACTTCTCGTTGAGCGGATTGGAATCACCTTTAGGAAGGCCGCTTCCCTCAAATGGAGTGCCGCCGACTTCTTGTTCGAAAGCATTGAGTGCTTTGAAGATGGCCTGGAAGGAGAGATAACCTTGAGGAACACCTTGAAGCGCGGTAAGTTGTGCTGAGATCCATCCAAATGATTTTCCAGTCGAACCATCCGCAGAAGGAATACCAGTTGGTGCAGGAACAAGTCCAACACCGACGACATAAACATAAGGAGCAGCATGAAAAACACGCGAGCGGTAGAAAACATCTTCGAAGACAGAGATCTGTTTGTTAATGTTCTCCTGATTCCTGTCCACATGCTTCATGAAATCAGTGAACTCAGGATAGAACGAATAATGAGGCGACACGAAATCCTGCCAATAGGGCTTCGAATCAATCGTCCGCTCGCGATATGATATAACATCCGTCTTAGGGATGATACCCAGGAGTTCCGGATAAGCTTCTTGCCGCATCACCGGAGTTGGTTCCGCGGCAACCGTGCGCATGGTATCACCCATGTTGGGTTTCCACGGAAGTTTATTGAACATTTTACTCCAAGTTGTCCAATGCTTTCGCTGGGCGGCTTGGCCTTCCATCAAGTAAAACGGAAGCTTGTTATAGAAGTCCTTCTGGAGTTCTGTCCAAGACCCGCATACATTCTGGTCAATAGAGGGAATTGTCATGAGAAATTACACCTTTGGTGTAAAGATTTTGATATCAAAGTCAGAGAACTGCCTGACAAGCAGTGCCTTGCTCAAAGGCAAACGGAAGCCTACAAGAATTACCGCGGCTCAAGAAGTTCGCGGATAGAAGCTGATAAAATTAACTTCAGCAGAGAGTGTGCCAAGAAAATACCCGCCCGACAGAACGGCTGCCGAGCGGGTATTTCTATGCACCTGTCCTGCCTGCTGCGAATCTATCAAGAAGCAGGAACTAAGCCATTCGTTGCGCGGAATTTTCTCATATCATCAAGTATATCACCAACCTTACCAGAGCCGCCAAGTCCAGTTCCAGTGGCTCCACCTGTAGAAATGGATTCCGATGTAGGGCCAGCGGCGGAGGCAGTTTTAGCTTTAACCGCGGCAGAGGCAGAGGTTGATTTCTGCTGACGGGCCATAGCGAGAAGTCCGTCAATAATAACCAAAGCTTTTGCCAGCATATTAACTTCAGGCCGTCCTTGGACGTGCGTGGGAAACATTTGAAGTTTAGCGGCGGCTAGCTCATTCAATTTCGTGGCATCCACACCGCCAAAGATTTTGCCTTCTATGCCCTTTAGCGAATTAAGATATTCACCATGTTTCTGCCGGAAGTTCTGTGGAAACGAAGAAAGCTGATTCTGTAGCTGGCCAGATAGCGTATGTGCTTTTGTGAGCGCAGAGAGAATAATAGCTTCCGCCTCTGGAGAGGCTGCCTGCGCTGTGCCAACGATAATCTTACCTTCCGGCGTCTCAAGCAGTGGAGTCCACTCCTGTCCGGTGCGAACTTTAATAAGCTGCTCTTCCCAAAAGCGGGTTTCGTTGCCAATACGCTTTACCGCTTGAGAAAGGTTGGCGTAGTCAGGAGTTAGCTGATAAGCATTCTCCTGCTCATAGAAGTGCGATGATTTGGCAGTGTTAAGCTCTTGTTCAAGTTGTGAATACTTTGGCTTAAGCTCCTTGTATTCCTTGTAGATTGGATAAAGCCTGTTGTAAGCAGCATTTGACATCCGCTTGAACAGTTCAGCCTCTTCAGGCTCCAAACCGTCAAATGAACGAGAGGGAGGCTGAGTCTTGGCTGGTAATGTGACTTTATACTGTGATTCCGTGTTGTTACCAAGAACCGCTTTGGCAAGCTCGAGTGCGGCTCCCACTGTATTGTCTAGGGGCGGTGTTTCTGTGGGTGTAGAACTATCTACAGAAGTATCAGGCGCTTCTGTTGACGGCGATGACGCTTCCGGTGCTGTCGATATGTCTGAAGTCTCGGTTGATGTTCCACTCTGCTGGATCTCGTCTGGCATAATCTAATAGTATTGTTATTTGGTTGGCCTGTTCTAGTTTGTCTGCAATTATGTCTGTCTGTGTTCTCTTATTGCACCGCATTGCTTGGAGCAGCAGTTGTTGGCGCTGGTTGGTTAAGTGGTTGAGAAACATTTCCGTTACCGGATTGGCTAACCACATCTGATGCTGATGCGATAAGAGATTGGAGGGCGCTTCGTTGGTCTGAAGTGAGTTCATCGGTTGGTATTGACTGTAGGACTTGAACTAACTGCGCGATAATAGCATCTTTATTTGGAGCGGATAAAAGCTCTGCCCACTCTTTTGCATGATCCGGAAAGTAATGATTGATAAGGAACAGAAACAACTTCTCAGCGAGCGGAGTGCCTTTGACAAGATTGAAGAACTCTTTCGCATTACGTTTGTCTTCCTCTAGCTTGATAACTTCAGTATCGCCGGCTGGAGTTAATTGAAACTGACCGAACAGCTGAGAATGATCAGTGGGCGGATGACAGAGCTCGAATATAGCTTGATGCCGCGCTATAAGAAAAACGAGTGCATAAGTGTCGAGATATGGAGAGGAATAGACATCAATGTCGGAAGAAGCAATATCACTTGCCTGAGAAACAGCTAATTCCATCTCAGTGGCGGTTTTATTAGCATCTTTCCGCGCCATAGCTGCAAAATCGGTGTGGCCAGACTCTTGAGCTTTACGCTGATCAAGGACTTGTGTAATAGCGAGAATGATCTGATTAGGCCAAGGCGGCTGCCAAAGATCAACCTTGCGAGACATCACTACTCCCGGTTTAATCTTCGCAAGTTCAATGACTTTAGCGTCACCGCCCGGTTCAGCTTCGGCGGAAGCATAAATATGACTGGCACGGGTAGAGGCGTTTACTGTATTAGTCAACAAATGTGTAAGAGCTTCTTGTGTATGAATATCAAGAGCAACACGACCTTGAATCTCAAGAAGCTTCTCATTTTCTATTTCTTCGTATTTATACCAGAAGATCGGATATTGACTGAGAGCAAGCGGTTTGGCTAGCGTAGGGCGGAGTTCTTGCCAGACCGGTGTGGCAATTAGAGTTGAAATAACGTCTTCCTCGAAGTCAATCAAGCCAATGTCATGAAGTTGTGGCGGACGGAGCCACTCTGTCTGACCCTGAGCATACCAAGCGTTATAGACATACCCACCACGCTTAAAAAGTGGTCTATAGATTGTGATAGTATCCTCATTCTTCTCACACTTTTCGAGAAGCTTATCAACAATCTCAGGGGTAAACTGATATTTGTCTCGGAATTCCTCAAGCTGGAGACGGGTTACTTCATAAATACGAATAATGCGCGCACAAGCTTGAATAGATTTTGTGTTTTTAGGAATAATGAGAGCTTCTCGAGGAATGTATTCAATGGCGCAATTAAAAGGCTTACCTGGATCATAAACAACCTCCAGTGCAGCGCCTCCGTGGGTATGAACACAGTCAATAAGCCTAAACCAAGGAATTTTCCAGTGCGGATAACGCACTCCACGAGTAAACCAAAGCTGAAGTTCTTCAAGTGAGCGGGCGGGAGCGGTTAGATCTGTAATAATTAACGTGTTGCGTGACTTCGTCGTATAGGAGATGTAAGGAACCTTACCGCGCTTGATATTCAGATTGATAGTGCGGTCCGGAATGATGGTTTCGTCAGGAAGAAGTTGACCCTTTTCTCGGAGTTCTTGAACGTTCTTCTTGTTTTCGCGCAATTCGCGGCGAAGTTTTACTTTATCAGACTCAGTTTTCCAGTCGCTAATGAGACGGTCAAGAGCTTCCCGCTCCTTGTCGAATGAAATTTCGGTTTGTTGGCTATAGCTTGCCGGTGAGGTCAGTGAATCTTCCATTGGAGTGATTTGATGTGAAACGTTTCATGTGAGAGCCAATTTTCCCTTCGTGAGAGAGGCGGATAAGTTCTTGAACAGTGATGAGTTTCTGGTTTGATTTAGGTTGTTCTTGAGTTACATCGGCAGACAATGAAGAAAAACAAAGAACAAAAGCGTCCGCGCGGTCTGGTGAAGGTCGGCCAGAGGCTTTAGCGACAGGTTTAGGTTCAAGGGCATACTTACCTTGAGTGGAATTATCGCCCGCCCAGTAACGAGTTGTTAACTGACCCTTGAGCTTATGCGTGTTTGGCAGAATAATTCGCTTAGCTTCAATGTGGCGCTTAACTTTGGCCCATATTTCCGCACCAAGATTGAGAAATTCTCTTTTATTGTGCGCAGGAGATTGATTATTCGTGCGGGAAATACGCCAACCGAGTGTTTCTAATTTGTCAATGATACCTCGACCAACTCCACCATTATCTGCGCGAAAGATATAATTGGAATTTTTGAATGGCTTAAGCTGCTCATCGATAAGAGTCGCAGCAAGATCTGTATCTGGCTGGCGAAAAAAGAACTCGTGAATAACTCTATTACCTCGTCGGACGAATCCAGCATTCTCATCTCCACCTGCGGCAAGGTCTAAGCCTATAGCTGTATCATCACCGAACGGTTTAGGCGGATTAAAGAAACATTGATCGAATAAATATTCAGAAATGACAACAGGTTCGTCAAAATCAGAAAACTCTGCAAGAATAGATGAACGGAACCACGGAGAAGATTCACCTTTATCTTTGCGCTCAGCTTCGATATGCACACGAGGAATATGAGGACAATCGTAAGCCGTAACGCGGCGGTAGTAAAATCGACCAAGCTCAGCCGGAGCGGGATATTGAATTGCATCTTGAACCATTCGGAACATGTGTCCATGCCGCTTACCCGGTGAAGAAATCTCCAGCCAGTGAGAATAACCTGTGCAGCGGGAAAGAGCACCAAAGATTTCTTCCGATACTGTCTTAGCCTCGTTGATTACTAAAGCCATATCTCCACCGTGCCACGGATGAAAACCTTCAGCCTTACCCGCCTCGTCAGTGGCGAAAAGTTTTATCTCTGAGCCAAGCTCCGGAACAATATGGTGAAACTGAGTAGAACGAAAGGTGGGACCGAACCTCTTATTGAACGCATTGCACAATTCTCTAATATGAGGTTCGGTCTGCGATTTGGTCTGATCAAAAGAAGACGAGGTTATTATTACACGGTTTCGAGCCTTGATCAAAGAGAACCATACCGCGAAGGAAGCAATGATGACCATATCCTTACCAGAACCATTGGCGGCTGGAAGGACAAGTTTAAGCGGATTTGTATCTGTAATGACAGATTTGTCATTTGGTCCATATCGCCCAGGAGTAAGATAACCGGCAGTGAGCATCAAAGTTTCAAACTGCCATTTGTATGGAACCATTTCCGGCTTGAGCATTAGAAGAAGCTCAATCGGATTATCACACTGAAGCGGTTGGCGGGTGACTTCTACGTGCTGAATCCCACCCGCGAAAAGTTCTTTCTCTTTTCGTTGTGATATTGCAGAGGGAGAAAGAGGTTTGTCTGGGGCACCTTCGAAATCAAGTGGCTGGGCGGGCCGGGGTATTGGGCTAGCCGCAAGATTTGGCGCTAATGAGGAGATTGGAGTTTGTTTAGCTTCGACAGCAGGAGTAATTTGATCGACACGCTTAACTAGTGTTTTAAGCGCATTTATCTCCTCGGCGGAAGCTTTTGGATATTTAGTTATCCGCATGAAATGGTTTTAGAAATGCCCAACGGTTTTTGTAAAATATTAAATCTGTCATATCATCATATTCAGTTTTATCGAAAAGATTATAATTATACAACTCCTTTAGCGGCACTTGATCATAGGCCTTATATTTTTCTACTAGTGCTGGAAACTCTTTATAGTTATTTTTTAGCCTTTGGCCAACTGCATAAAATTTATCGACGAAACTATTTAGTATATCAATTCTCTCCTGTCTGCTCAACATAGGCGCTGGCCAATTGTGCAAATCGTTTTTTTGATTGGATAATGGCATTGTTGATAAGGGTTAGATTCGTTCCAGAAACTTCAGGTGCGGATTTTCTCGGTTTATCCCGCTCAATGAGGAAACAAGTCATCTTGGCGGAAACGTTATCATCCGCGGAATAAAGAGCAAGTTGAACCGCTTTCTGTCGCAGAAGAGTTAACTCATCATCATTGATGTCTCGGTCTTCTTTAGTGCCCGCGGAATTAGCATTCATGACGAGCTTAACGCTAGGCACATCAATGCCCAAAGCATTACTGATGTCCTCAGCTGACATCCCTTCACGAGATAGAGAAATAATTTGCCGAGAGGAGAGTTCGTCTATCATAGAGTTAAGCTTAAGTTCAGACTTGCTAAACTATAACAATAACGATAAAGCACAGATTATGCCATAACTTTTTATATAGAGTTATACTGGGCTTTTAGAAAGTGAAAATTTTGTGAGAGGTTCAGGAGAACTTTCAAAAACCAAACTCGTGACCATATCCAAACCTATTAACTAGAGCCAAATGGCTCTGTCGGAATTCTTTACTTAGGCTCGCCTAAAAGTTAACGCTAAAGATTGGAGTTTTGGATCTGGCATGTGATAGGCTATGTGGCGATTGTCTGTGAGCGCATAAGCGGAGTGCGCTATAGAAAAGCCGCCTCCGGTGGAAAGCCGGTGTCTCGGCGCGCTGAGACTGAACTAGCGCGCGAGTAAGGAGTAGCAATAGCTACCCGCTTGGAAACAAGGAATAAAAGCAGTAAAGGCACAGTGGGTGGCAGC
>FRDC01005253.1_pt1 | contig 51838 bp, 74 predicted proteins | sample 1106171 | NCBI WGS metagenome assembly FRDC01 (sample SAMEA3930566, study PRJEB13176) | freshwater metagenome | biome: Drinking water system; feature: drinking water; material: water | place: Singapore | collected 2014-12-20 | reverse complement strand
TTCGGCGAACGGCCAGCGTGGCGGTACCGGCGGCGGGGCAGGCAACACGAACGCAGTTGGTTCCGGCGGCAGCGGCGACACCGGTGGCGCGGGCGGAACGGCAACGAACGGCGGCGGCGGTGGTGGACAGGGCNNACAGGGCGGCGCCGGATCGGCGGCCGGCGACGCTGGCGCCGGGGTCGCGGGCAGCACCGGAACGATTTGGAATCGCACCGTCGACAATGCGAAGTTCGGATCAGGCGGCGGCGGCGGCAGCGGCGGATCAAGCAACGGCGGTGCTGGCAAAAAAGCTGGAAACGGTGCGGTTGGAGGACTCTGCGGCGGCGGCGGGGGGGGCTCAGGCGGACAGCTCAGCGGCACCGAAACAACCGGCACCTTCGGCGCCGGAGCTGCGGGCTGCATAATCATCACTTGGACGTTCTGAGGGTGTGAACAAATAGGGTTGGCGACTCCTCCTCGGCGGAGTAACGTGCGCGCGCACCAACGGAGAGAAGTTTCCGATGCCCGCAGCAGCTCTCGCCACCGACGACGGAGCACCGTGGCACCAGACGATGCTTGAACTCGCGGGCTCCGGCATCAAGGAGTATCCCGGCGGCGACGATAACCCGACGATCCTCGGATGGGCCCGCCACATCGGGCTGACGTACCCGGAGATGGCGGGCTACGCGAACAACTACAAGCACGACTCGATTGCATGGTGCGGGCTTACAGGTGCGGAGGTCCTCGCGCGCAACGGCGTCCGGCCGCCGTATGATCCTGCTGACGATCTCAAGTCTTTCCTGTGGGCGAACTCGTTCGCCGATCCGGCCTTCGCCGACAAATTGGATCTTCCGCGCATTGGCTGCTTCGTCGTCTTCAAATGGGACGGCGGCGGCGGCCACGTCGCGACGCTCAAGGCGTGGAATGCGGCGCGCAGGACCCTAGAAGTCGTCGGCGGCAATCAGAGCAACGCCGTCACGACGATGACGGTCGCGTGGGACCATCAGGTCGTCGGCTTTTTCTGGCCGCGCAAGGTCGCCGCAGGACCGTCGACGCAGCGTACGCCGCCCGATGTCCGCCGGCGCATGGGCGAGAAGATCACGCTTGCGGAGGCGCGCCTCGATGCAAACGGCCACGTCGCCGTCTACAAGCTTCCCGCGAACGACGGCGGCGGCAGCTTCGAGGTCGCCGGCATCAACGAACGCTACCACCCGGTGATGGCAAACAAGCTGAAGCGCATGATCGAGAACCGCGAACCCGATCAGGCGGTGCGAGACGCGATCGGCGACTACACGGCGTCCTTCACGAATGCCGCCGACGTTTGGTTCTCCTCGTGGGGGCTCGAGTTCTACGGCCGCGACTCGATCTTCCATCGCGGGCCGACGGGCGCTGCGAAGATCGTGCAGCGGGCACTTGTGATCCTCGGCGAGAACATCGGCCAGACGGGCAACCGCGGCGACGGAGTCGACGGCGACGTCGGGCCTTTGACGTCCGACGCGATCCGCCGGCAGGAGGGAAACTTCGAGGCATTCCTCGCCGCCATGCGGCGCGCGCGCGAGGAGTACGAGGAGCAAGATATCGGCCACCGCGCGAACTTCTGGCAGGGCTTCATCAACCGCTGGAACAATCAGATGGTCGTCGCACGCCGCTTTCACGCAGAGCAACCGAAGGACACCGCACCGATGCCGGATCAGCCGACGACGAACGTCCCCAACCAGCCGCCGCAGCCGACGGGACCGATCGCCGTCCCGCAGGTCGGTCTCCCGTTCGATTTTCTGAACGCCTCGATGACGCCGGAGCAGGAGAACCGCATTCTCCGCACTGTGCTGATCGCGATGCTGCTCCGCCAGACGGGCGGCGTCGATCTTCCGACCGGGCTGATCCCATCGCTGCCGGCTCCGAAGCCCGCGACGCCTCCGCCTCCGGCCGTCGTCGAGCCCGCTTCGGTCCCCGTGCAGCCGACGCAGCCGGCATCGGATAAGGCCGCGGTCACGCTCGGCGGCCTGACGTTCCTCGCGACGCTGGCACAATCGTTCCTCGGCGGTGCCCCGGTCATGGGACCGGACGCCGGGACGGTGGCGCCGGCGACGGCGGTGCTCTCGCTCGCGACGACGGCGCTCGGTGCCCTTGGCGGCGTCTCGCCGATCTTCGGCACCATCGGCAAGGTCCTCTCCGGAGTGATGAACGTCGCGGGCTTCGTGAAGCAGCAGCAGTCGCAGCCGCCAAAGTCGTAGGGGACCGATGCAGGAGACCGCCCGGAAGCTGATCGCAGTCGCCGCCCTAGCAGCGGCGGGGTACGTCGCCGCCTCCCCGGCTGCGCGCACTCCCGCCGACCCTCAGCCTCGCGTAGAGAGCGTTCTGCCGGCTCCCCGGCCTCCGGAGGCGCGGAAGGGCGAAAGCGCGACGCCTGCCCGGCCTGCCGCGCCCCGGGAGGCGGCAAAAGCCCCTCCGACCCCGGCAAAGGCGAAGCCGAAGGCAAAGGCCCCCGAAAAGGGCAAAGCCCCGGAGAAGGGCAAGCGTGCGGCGGCGACCGGGAGCTACTGCGACAACCTTCGCCGGCGCATGGCGGCGACCCCGACGCGGGTCTTCACGTGCGCGCAGATGAAGGCCGCGCGCGGCTGCGAGCGCCCCGGCGATCGCGCGAAGGCAACGCCGGCGCAGCTCTCCGCCGGCATGGACTGCTACATGCAAGGCAAGCTCTAACCCGAAAGGAAAAACGATGTTCATCCTCCCGCTGATCTTCGCCGCCATCCGCGTCATGTCGGGACGTCAGGATCCAAAGCCGATGACGCGCGACGAGCTGCACGACGCGATGGACCAACTGCAGCGCGACTACGGCGTCCGCAACAGCGAGCAGCTCGACTGGAAGAACTCCGTCGTCGACACGATGAAGGCGATCGGCATCGACTCGACGCTGCCGAATCGGCGCGTGCTCGCCGCGGAGTTCGGCCACAAAGGATCGTTCGACGGCACGGCGGAGCAGAACCTGTGGCTCCACCGGCAGCTCCAAGACCGCTTCGCGTGCGGCGAGATCGTACCGCGCTCCGACTTCCCGGAGCAGAACCCCGACGGTCCCGGGAGCCGGGAGTGAGCGGCGGGTGGGTGTGGGCTGTTTGGTTCGGCGTCTTCGTCGTCGGCCTCTTTGGAGTGCTTGAGGCGAGGGCGCTGATCAAGAAGCAGTTAACCCTATCGCGCTCCATCTGGCTGTTGACGCGAGCATGGCCACCGCTGCCGTTTTTTGCTGGATTGCTGGTCGGATTCCTCGCCTGCCATTTTTGGTGGGTAGGTCCGGGATGCGATCTAGTGAGACCGGAAAATGCCGTACAAGGATCAGATTACTCGCCGCAAAGCTCGACGCGAATCTTATCGTCGGCGACGAGAGCACATCGTAGCGAAGGAACGAGAGTATCGGGCCGCGCGTCCGGAAGCGTATCGTGCTACAAAGCTGAAGACTCGGTACGGCCTTTCCCACGAAGATTATCAAGCGTTCTACAAGAAGCAGAAGGGTCTCTGCGCAGTTTGCAGGAAGCGGCCGTGTCGAGACGTCGATCACGATCATAGTACCGGTAAAGTTCGCGGCTTGCTTTGTCGGGCGTGCAATGTAGGACTAGGACTGTTCGGAGACAGCATTGAGCGATTGCTAGAGGCGCTAACCTATTTGAGGACTCACACATGAACGGAAGCAGCAGCAACCCACTCATCACGAACCCGATGCTCTCCGGCATCATCGAGCGGCAGCTCTACGTATGGTCGACGATGATCGCCTCGAAGATCGTCGTGGTCCTCGGGCTCGCCCCGACCGACACCGAATGGATCGCGACGGGCATCGTCTCCGCAATCGCCGGCATCATCGGATGGTACAAAGGTCGGCCGGAGTTCGCGGCCGCCGTCGTCGGAAACCTTCCGAAAGATCAGCTCGCGAAGCCGGAGGTCGCCGCTCAAGTCGTGTCGGCTGCCGGCGCGATCCCGAACCCGCAGGCTTCGGACGGCAAGACGATCGTCGTGACGTCGCCGGCGCTCGCCGCTGTCACGCCGGAGGCTCCGACCGTCGTCTCGTCTGCGCAGGTCGACGTGGTCGTTAAATGATAACGCAGGCCGCTCGATACATTATCGCCGAGCCGTCCAAGACGCGCGGCATGATGAGCGTCGAGGGCCCGCGCTCTCGAAACCGCGTCTTCGAATGGTTCACATCGCTCGCGCTCTTCTCGAACGGCGTGCTCTTCGTTCTGGAACCTCGATCTATCTCGCAGAGTTCCTTCGCTCCGTTGCTCGATGTCATCCTGCCGGAAGTCGTCGCGGCCATTTTTCTCGTAACCGGCTTCATGCGAATCGCTGCGTTATGGCACAACGGAGCGTGGCCGAAGGCGGGTCCTGCAATCAGGATCGTCGGCGCGCTGATCGGAGCGGTAGCATGGGGCTCGATGGGTTTTGCATTGCTACGACAAACCGTCGAAGTCGGACGCGCAATGTCGCCCGGGTTCCTGCTGTACGTGTGGCTCCTCCTTACCGAGATTTTTTCCGCCGTGAGGGCCGCAGACGATGTTCGGGCTAGAAAACCTTGAGCAGCTGATCTCGGTTTTCAGCAGGCTCCCTCCTTCCCTTCAGGTCGCCTTCGCCGTCGGCGTCGGCATCGGCGGCGCCGGGCTCGTGATCATGAAGCTGATGGGCATCAAGCTCGTCGGCAAGACGGAGAGTGCGCATCCTCTCGCGATCGAGCTGGCGAAGGTCGCCTCCGAACTCGCCGACTCGAAGCTGCGCGTCGACCTCACACAAATCGTCGAAAGCACCCGCGTCGGTTTAGAGAACCGGGTCGAGCGGCTGATAAGCGAGGTCCGCGCGACGATCATCACGAACGAGCAGGAAGCGAAGAAGGACCGCGCGGCGATCTACGAGCGGCTTCGGCTGCTTGAAGAGGGGCTAAGCGAGGCAAGGCACCGGCGGGACTAGCGCGTCGCTTATGAGTGCATCTGGCTTGGAATGCCAATGCGCTCGAATGACTTTCGGATTTCGGCGATTACGGCATCGAGCGTGACCTCGCGATCAGTCCCTGGGAAGATACGAACCTCTGCGCCGTCAACCGTGATCGGCGGCATTTCCCAACCGAATATCTGCTTCTGCTCGATTAAGTCGTGCATTCGGTCCCAAGAACCAGCGCCTTGGATGCCGTCAACGTATTCGCGCATTTTCATTTACCGCCTCCACTCACGCGCTGCTCAAGGTTCAACTCCGCAAGCATTTCGACGCCACGCAGCGTCAAGATCACGCGCGGGCCGTCCACATCAACTAGCGGCGGGTCCATCATCGCAAGGTCGATTATCCTTTGACGCATGGGCTCGCTGATCTCCCGAAGATCAGCCGACTGCACCCGGCCGCTGGCCCGGTCGATCGGGCGTTCGGCCAGGAAGCGGAAGGCGGCAAGCTGGACCGGTGTCATCACGCGCTCCGCTTACGTGTGAGAGTGAGCCTCATCAAGCCTCTGTCGGTGGGCCAGGTTCACGCTCTTGATAAGGTGCTCTACTTGGGAGCGGCACTCCATCGGAAATATCGCGGCGAACCGCTCATCAATGATTACATTGATCCCGTCCGCGACCTCGTTCTCGGTTAACAAGTCTTTCATTCCTGCCTCCTGCTCGCAACCACCGTCTGCGCGTAACGCTTGATAAAGGGTCTTGCTGGCGGCAAAGGCAGCTTTCTGCGCCTGCGTTAACGCCCCGTACTCAGCGATTTCGTGGAACGCCATTATCTTCATCTCCTGCATTCGCCGCCATGTAGCCTTCGCCCGGCCCCTTTTGCCACATTACCTGCTCTCCCTCACGCGCTGCTCATGGATGCGCCAGCGGCAGGATTGCCGCCAGCCTATCGTTTGCCTTCTGCGCCATGTCGGCGTCGATCTCGCACCCAGCGTAGCGTCGGCCCGCGCGCATCGCTGCTTCGCCTGCGGACCCCGACCCTGCGAACAGGTCGCCCACGATGCCATCGCGCGGGCAGGACGTGCGGATCAGGATTTCGACAAGATCGGACGGCTTCTCTGTCGGGTGGATAGCGCGGCCATGCGGGGACCGCATGTAGATCACAGACCGCATGATGCGCGGGCCGCCATCCTTTGAGGCGTACCAGCCAGCGTCGATGTGGCCGGTGTGGGTCGGGCGCTTCTTTCGCCATACCGTGCGCGCCGTTGCGTCCGGCGTGGTCTGGACCTCGTTGTAAACGTCGGCCCATTTCCCCCGGTAGAATTGAACGGCGTGCTCGTGGACGCGCTTAAAGCGGTCGGCGTAGAAGGCGGACCCGTTGTGCTTCTCCCAAACGACGTCCTGGGCGTACTGCCAGCTGGCGGCCTTGAAGCTCAAGCCCATGTCCTGAAAGAACCGCATGGAGCCGAACACCCACATAGAGCCGGTCGGCTTCAATAGGGCGCCAGCAATCTCTATCCAGCCCTCGCACCGCTTGTCCCAGCCAAGTGACGTATCGCCATAGGGTGGGTCCGCCAGCAGCATGTCGAACGGACCCAGCGGCTGCATGGCCGTTCGACAGTCACCGGGGGTCACTCGAAAGTTCATGTCACTCTCACTGGTCTGTCGTTGAATCGGACCTACGAGCAGCTCCTTCAAGCTCCTTAACGCGCGCGTCCGACTTAGCGAGCGCCTCCCGGAGCAGCTCGACGCTTGCCCGGAGCTGCGCGCGCTCGATCATCAGCTGCCCGATCTCCTGCGCGACGATTGCCGTCGAGCGGTCCTGCAGGACTTGCGCCGGCGTCTGCGCCGGTGCCGTCTCCTGCGCGGCCGCAGGGCCGGCGAGCAGCATTACGAGCAGGATCGCGCCGGCGACCTTGACGCTGCCGATTAACGCCGCAAGCTCGTAGAGAGGATCGCGGGAGAGAGCCGGCCGCTCTGGCCGCGTCGTGCGAAGGTGCTGCTCGATCGCGTTCAGGTCATTGCGGTGCAGAGGGAACGGCGGCGGCTCGTCGTAGCGCACGACGTCGGCGAAGGCGCGCTCAATCCTGCGCACCCTCCGCCGCAGCAGCAGATTATCCCAGAGCTGAAACGCGGCAAGAATCCAAAGCAACACGATCATGCCGTATAAACAGAGGATAGGATTTGCGATTATCGCGTCGAACATCGGCTCTCTCCAAGTCTTGAAGCATCTGCACCATGTCGCCGGTGCGGGCGATCGGCCGGCGGAGCTTAATCTCCGTCCGTGCCGTATTCCATTGCGCGAAGAAGCTCTCGTAGCCGAGCCACGAGACGACGTCTTCGGTTCGCCATCGTGCGGTTAAGACGTCGATCTCTTCGCAGGCGAGGATCGTCATTGCCATCGGGCGCGCTCCTAGTGATGCTGCGGAACGCGCAAAGGATTCTCGTAGCCGGCCGGAAGGTGCTCCTGCAAGCTCCGCTTGATGTAGTGGCGGAGGCCGAGCTTCTGACAAAGCTCGATCACGCGGAGGGTATAGTCGCGCCAATCCGTCGTCGTCGTGATCGCCTTCAGGTAGTTCGCCCGGCCGATCTTATAGAGGTCGACGAACGGCGACGTCGCGCGGATCACGGCAAGGCTGTGCCCTACGTCGAGCGTCGGCTCGATCGAGACCCACGTAAAAATGTCGCGTGACCGGAAGAGCCGAAGAGCCTCGATGCGATCCTTGGGCAGCGGCGCGCCGGGCTCCCACTTCCGCGAGAAGTCGGCGTCGAGCGACGTCAGCGTTGAGGCGAAGGCATCGCGCTCCGGCCGGAAGACGTCGATGTCGCGCAGCGCGCGCGTGCCTCCCTTCGTCAGGGTGCAGAAGGCGAGACCGTTCTCCGCTAGGATCGTCAGCGCAGCGCGCGTCGGGCCGGTCTCCCCGGGATGATAGGGGTCCGTCGCGAAGCAGAGCATGACCTGTGCGTCGACGCCGGCCCGCTGGTAGCGCGCGGCGTCCTTCTTCAGGCGGTCGAGGTAGCCCTCGCGCAGCACGGCGCCGGCGTTGAACTCCGGCCGCGGCTGATGCGTCGCGAGCGGGACGTAGCAGTAGGCGCAGGCATGCCCACAGCCCTTGTACGGATTCGTCGCGAGCGGGGCATATTCTCCGGCCTCGCCGGCGGGGCGGTAGATCACGTCGGCGCCGGGAACGATCGGTTGGTCGGGCGTATATTTTTCCACGCATTCCTCCTCTTAAATTGAGCTCTACAATGGTTCAGCTCTTCGGCAAGCTGCATGCCGGCGTCGTGCGATCGATCGAACAGCCTAGCCCATTCCTGCTCCCGCTCGATCGAGCGTTGCAGGTTGTAGCTCGTCGCCGCCGTCATCGAAGCGCAGAGCACCGAGATTAACGCCGAAAGAATCGCGATCGCCCTCATCGTTTCCACCATTGCACCTTGCGGGTGCCCTTCGCCGGCCACTTCCGTTTTGCCACCAATTTTGCGGTCGAAGAACGGAAGTAACGCTTTCGAGCTGGCGCAGCTCCTCGACCTAGCTCCCGGTTCTTCGAAACGCGCTTTCGCTTCCGGGCCTCCGCATGATCGGAGAGCCGCGCCCCGGGGCCGCGCACGCGGGTCTTAATGTCGTGCTCGCTGCCGTCGCCGGGCTTGCCGCCCTCGCGGTAGATCAGATGTGCCGGATCGTTCGCCGGCGGATCGTAGAACGTCTTTCCGTGGCGGACGTAGAGGCGCCGGTTCTCAAGCGCCGGATCGTGGTCGAGATTATAAGGCCGATCGCCGAAGAGATGGATCAGCAGACTCTTCAGCACGGCGCCGTCGCCTCCCCCTCGATAGTAGAGAGCGAAGCCGACTTGATTCGGATACTTCTCGCAGAACTGCCGGGCGGCTACCTCGCGCCGAATCTTCAGCGGGATGTAGGGGCGGTGCAGGCGTGACATGAGAAAATCTCCTGACGGCGGCGAGGTCGAATCCTTCACCGGCGCGCCGGCACTATCCCGCCGATGACGGGGGCGCGTCTACAACGGCTTGGGTCGGTTTGGGTAAAACCTTCCGGTCGAGGACGTCGGCGCAGAAGCGCGCGATGCGGTGCGCGCCCACGTTGCGGACTTCGTCCCACTTCTTTGGGTAGTCCGGGCCAGCGAAGCGGATGTTAGAGTGGAACGAAACCTGCCCCTCCGGCAGCTCGACGAAGAGCACGTTCTCGAAGCCCTGCACGCGGTCGTCGAAGCCCCAACCCCACACGAGTCCGAACTTCGCGCCGTGCTGCATCAGGATCGTGCAGAGGTTCTCCATCGCCCACCGCTTCGTGTCGTACGCCATCGATCGGAAGGACTGCCCGCCGCTGCCGCCGCGGTACTTCTTCGCGCGGTTCGACGTCTTATGCGCGCGGAAGAGGTTCACGGCGATCGCGCCAGCCGGACCGATCGCCTCAAGCTCCGCGTAGAGCGCCTTCGTGACGTCGCCGTTCGAGCCGAGGTAGGCCTGCATGACTTCGATGTAGCGGCTCCTCACGACTTCCTCCGCTCCGGGATTCGGCACTCGACCATGTTCGGGTGCGCCATCTGGATCGCGTCGATCATCTCGCGGCGGTCCGTCTCGTTTGCGAAATAGAGCACGAGCGGGCAGGTCGTGCCGAGCTTCTCGAATTGTCTCGACGCCGCATCCTCGCCGCCGGCGACGGCGTGCTCGAAGCCGGCCCTGAAGGCGTCGACGTAGAGCTGCTCGACGAGAGCGAGCGTCTCCTCGTACCCGCCGGCGATTCCGTGCTGCTCAAGCTCCCGCGCGAAAATCTCGTCTGCGATCTCCTTCGGCGTCTTCATCCTCCAAGCTCCCTTACTGCTTCGTCGCGGGCCTCGTTAAGCTCCGCCATCAATTCGGCGCTGCCGCCGTCGGTGTCCGGGTGACGCCGTCGCGCGAGCGTCTTGAAGCGGGCCTGCACTTCCTCGACGGACAGGTCGAGGCGATCCTCCGGGTTCTCCGAATAGTTCAGCACCGTCCACCACGGTCGCTTCGGCTTGACGCCGTCGGGCGCCGGCAGCGCGGCGAAGCCGTCGAAGGCCTTCTGCATCATCGTCCCGCCGCCGTGCCGTTCGAGCGAGCGCATCGCCTCGACGGCGAGCCCGAGGCTGCGGACGTTCGCGGAGACCGAATCAAAGGCATCCTGGGCCATCACCATCTGCCGGCCCTTCAGCATGAAGTAGATCGCGACGCCCGGGTCGTCGTAGACGCGATCTCCCGCGCGCGACACCGGCTCGCCGTCGACCTTTACCGGGACGTTCGAGGAGACGACGAGCGACTTCGCGCCGAGCCGCTGCAGCTCCTCGATCAGCTGACCTCGCGCTCGAGAGTAGCTAATCGGGACCATCGGGTAGTAGCCGCCGCCGGGCATCGACGGCACGCTGCTCCGGGTCTTGAATTGATCGCCGCTCTTGCGGGCGCGCGTGCGCGGCCAGCCGTCCGGCCAGCGCAGCGGGAAAGCATCAGCTTGAGTAATCGACTTCATGCCACGGTCTCCTTCTCGCAGCGTTCCAATGCAAACTCGATCACGCGCCACCGTCCGATGACCCGCTGCCCGATCCCGACGAGGTACGAATCGCGGTAACGGCCGTCAGCTTCCGGCTGCCGCACGGCGAGAGCGACGAGCGCGCCGATCTCGTGCCGAGTGCTGCCGTGCAGCTCCGGCTTGCGCGCCCGCAGCTCCGCGGCGACCTCCTTCAGAGCTTCGAGCTGCTTGTGCTCCGGGTGTCCCGGATACTGCCGGGCCCATCGCATTGCGACGATCATCTCCTCGATCGCCGCGATCTTCTCGTCCGTGTTCAAGCTGCCCTCCAAACCTTAGCGTTGCGGTTGCTCTCGTTTTTCCGCGTCATGCCGGCGTCGACGATGCTCTTCTCAGCGACCAGCTCGGAGACGCGCGGCCGGACGGCGAGGATCGACGCGCCGACGGCCTTCGCGGCTTCGTCGGCGGTCAGGCCGTCCGGTGCGCCGGCGATCGCCCGGTAGACGTCCTGCCGGAGCCCGCCGGCGGTGCTCTCCATCGAGCGCGCGGCCTCGCGCGACGTCGTCGGCTCCTTCCAGCCCGGGCGCTCCGGGTAGTCGCCGTAGGCCTGCTCTGCGATCCTGCTCATTTCGCTTTCCTCAGTGGTTCGAGCGAATCCTCGTAGCGGTTGACGAAGTCTCGGCCCCTCGCCTCGACCTCGTCGAGCGGCTTCGGGTTGTGCGACGAGTTGCTCGCCGACGTGTAGAAGAACCATCCCTTGCCGCGAATCTCCTGCGCGATCGCATAGACGTTGCCGTCGCGCACAAGCTCCCGGGACCGCGGGGCTCCGATGCGGCTGCTTTTTACGGCGCGCCATCGCAGCGGCTTCTTCTTTCCAAAGTTCACGCGCTCCTCCCTGCATTCTTGCGCAGCTTCCCGCGCTCGACTCCGATCATGTGCTCAAGCTCGTCGAGCACGGCCTTCTTCGACTTCTCGAACTCGTCCTTCCCCATCGACTTCGCGTTCTGCGACTTCGCCCGCCGCACGATCACCTTCACGCGCTTGTCGCCTGCACCCTTGTGGATCGAGATGACGGCATAGTCGTCGTCAGCGCGGATGAAGGCACCGAGCCGGCGGGCGTCCTTCTCGTCGTCGAAGTCGAACTCCTTCTCCTCGAAGAAACCGGTCCGCACGAGCAGCCACTTCCGAAGATGCTCAGGCGACGGGAAGCGAGCCTCCAACGTCTCCGGGAGGTTATCGAAGCCGTCGTTCAGCGCCGCGAAGTAGCCGTTGTGGGAGGCGCGCGAGCGCGTTTCAAGCGGCGCTAGCGTGTACTCTTCGAGGTCGACGAACTGCCGGGCGCAGACGTTGTCGAACCTCTTCAGCGGCGCCATCACCATGCGGCGGTCGACGCTGCCGTCGTCGTTAACGACGTCGGCCTCGACCCAAACGAACGTGACGGGGAGGATGCGCCCGGCCATTTCTACTTCAGGCTCCACCGCTTCTTCGTATCGGCGACGAGCTGCGCGAGTTCGTACTGGAACGCCTCGACGCCGGGCTTGAGGACCTTCTCGATGTAGACGTCGTCGCGCTTCATCACGAACCGCGGCGCGAACGGCATCAGGTCGTGGTAGATCACGAGGTCGCACTCCTGCCGCCCCGTCACCCAGAGCGTGCCCTGACATTGCGCGCGATGCTCCGTCGGCACGCGCCCGGAGCGGTCAAGCTCGATCATCAGGTCCGGGCGCATCGTCTTAAACTCCGCGCAGCGGTGCTCGCCGATCAGCAGGTCTGGGGAGCAGCCGACAACGCGCTCTCCAAAAATCGGATCGACGATCGTGCGCTTCACGAAGCCGACGCGCTTGCACGATTCCCAATCGAGGTCGTGCTTGAACATGAAGTCGGCGATCGCGCGGGGCTCCATCTCCTTCCCGCGCTCCATCGCCTCGCTGACGTACTTCTCCGCCGGCGCGCCGCCGATGATCTCTGCGGCGAGGGCGTACATGTGGCGCTTGCGCGTCAGGGCCTCGTCACTGACGGCGAGCATCGCCCCGAAGTTCGAGGCGGTGCACATGCCGAGGCGGAGCATCAGCCAGTCCTCGGAGCCCTGCAGAACATCTTCGTCGACCTCGACGGTCTCCTTCGGAGCAGCTCGCGCCGGCGCCGGGCGCGATGCGCGCTCGATCACGCCGGCGTTCAGCGCGGCGAGCCCGTGGACCTTCTTCGCTGCGGGCCGCTTCATTTCTTCTGCCCTTCCTTCTCGCGCCGGGCCTTCTCGTTCCCGTAGTCGCGAATCCGGGTCGAGGCCTCATCAAACCGCGACTTCGGAATGTCCTTAAGCTCCTTTGCGTCCGGGTGCCCCTTCGGCTTCGTCTCGTTCATGCGGGCGATCAGCCGCTTCTCGTCGAGCCCGGCGGCCTCGCAGTAGGAGCGGAGCTGCTCGACGTCGTCGGCGTCGAGCGCCTGCCCGACGACGACCGGAGGCCCGGAGCCTTTGCCGTCGTCGTCTTCGCCGCGCGTCGTGATGTTCAGCACCGCGAAGGCGGTGTGCCGCTTCGCGTAGGAGACCGACGACACGCGGGCCTGCACGTTGTTCTTCGATCCTCCGACGTCGGAGGGGAGGTCGATGAAGCAGGTGTCGTCGGTGTGCCCCCAACCCTTCAGGACGGCGGTCACGCGGACGCAGCCGTCGGCGCCGGCCCCGATGCGGTGCGTGAGCGTAAAGCCGTGCTCGACGAGGATCGGCCGGAGCACCGGCATCGCCGTCTCCCACTTCGCGTAGGGGGTCGCCTGCGCGCGCGTGTTGCCGCCGCGGTTGCCCGTGCGCTCCCGGGACTCGATCTCGATCAAGCCGTCCTTCACCATCGCCGGGAACTTCGGCCACATGATCCGGAAGTTCTCGTCGAACGCCATCCGGGACTGCCGGTCCATCATGCGCTCCTGCAGCAGCAGCAGCTTCTCGAACTTGTCGGCATCGACGTCTTTGTTCATCGCCATGTTGCCGATCAGCGTGATCATCTGCGCTGGATCGGTCATCGAGAGCACGGCCGGCGGCGCGGCCTTCGCCACGGCGACCGCCGTCGATTTCGCCGGCTTCGGTTCAGCACGCTTCGCGGCCTTCGGCTCCCGCTTCTTCTTAGCGGCTTTCGTTTCCTTCTCCTTCGGCTGCGCCGGCGTCTCGCCGAACAGCGTCTGGTCGTGCTCGATCGTCTTCGTCGCTCTCTTTGCCATCGTCTTCTCCTTATCAGCGTCTTCGAAGCTCATAGGTCAATCTCTACCATCGGCCATCGTTCGCCGTTTCGAGTTGAGAGGCTTGCTTCCATGCTGCGCACGACACCGCCGCCGGATTCGAGAACCCGGTCGGCTTGAACGCGGCCGGTATCCATCGCCATCGCGACCGGGCGCACCTGCGTTCCCTTGATGTAGCCGACGTGATGCTCGCGCGCCCAAACCTGCACGGCGTTCGGATCGTGAGGATTCGTCGGCTCACGGATAAGCGTCAGAGGCTCCCCGTCGGGGAGCCTCTTTACGAAGTCGGCGCAGCCGCGATGCTGCATCCCGACAAGCGCGACGAGCGTCTTACCCGGCATTTTCGCCGGCACCGTTGCGCGGCACGACGCGGGAGCCGCCGACGCGTGGCATCCTCTCCCGGATCAAAGCGACGTTCTCGCCGACGGCGACGATGTCCTTCGCGTGCTGCAGGGCTTGCTCCGCGACGTCGGCGCCGTACTTCTCAAGATCGTCGGCGAGGTTGTCGCAGCCCTTCACGACCTTTGCGCTCATCGCGCGCAGCGTCTCGCCAAGATCGCGGACGTCTCGCGCCGCCTGCCGGCAGGATTCGAGCGACTTCTTGCTGACGGCCGCGACGTGGTCCGGCGTGATCTCCGCCTCCGGATACTGCGGTGCCGGGGGCTTAAGCGGCGGCTGCGCGGGTGCGGGCGTAGCGGTGCCGGGCTTCGGGGTCTCTACTCTCGGGTTCATGCTCGTTCTCCTTCGTTCGATCAGCGGATTTGGGACTTTTCGCGCTCGCCGACCTCTGCGCCTTCCATCTGCGTCCGGTGGCCCGTTATCTTCGCCCACGCACGCAGGGCTTTCTCCTTCTCGCCGATCGAGATGAACGGCCAGAGGGCATTCTTGTCGAGCTTCGATTCGTCGATCACCTCGGCGTACTTCTCCGTCCCCATCGTGCCGAGTGCGCCGTCTTCGTGTCGCGTGCGCACCAAGTCGGCGGGCTTCGCGAGCTGGTTGAGCCGGGCGCCGACGGCTGCGTCCGTCGCGATCTTCGCCTCCGTAGCGGCGGCGGCGGCGGCAGCGGCAGCGGCTTCGGCGACGGCACCCTTCGCCTCCTTCGTCTCGGGCTTGCGGGCGCGCTCCTCTGCGAGCCGGGCCTCCTCCGCCTTGCGGGCCTCCTCCGCGGCCTTGCGCTGCTTCTCCTCCGCCTCCTCCCGGGCGATGCGGGCAGCCTCGTCGCGCTTGCGCTGCTCCTCCGCGAGGCGGCGTTTATTCCAGTCGTCGTAGATCAGGAAGAGCACGTCGGCGGCCCCGGGCTTCGCGCCCTTCGTCCGACGAAGGCACTTCTCCATCAGCGCGAAGAACGTGCCGTCGATTTGCTGCGTCGCCCGGAAGTACGGTGCCTTCTCCTTCTCGCGGTGCGAGTCGAGGAGCTTCGACATATCCCGGAACCGCTTCACCAGCGCAGCGATCTTGCTCGCCGACGATATATCGTCGAGCGCGAGCACGCGGACCTTGCCGCTGCCGTCGTCGATCAGAGCGCGGGCCTCCGCGAGCATCTCTTCGATGTCCTTCGGAAACTGCGCGTAGGCGGCCTCGATGAACTCCTTGACCGCCGGGGAGAAGTCCTCCTGCTCGGAGATCATCGCCGCAAGCTCGCGGGGCTCGAACTTCGGGAGGTTGTGACCGAGCCAAGAGACGTCGCACTCCGGCTCCTGTAGAAGATCGGGTTCTGCCATTTTCACTCCATCGTGAGGATCAGGTAGGCGTGCGTCGTCATCACAGCGACGAGCGTCGCGGCGACGAGCAGGACAAGTTTTGTGGATGCGGCTCTCATTTCCAACGGCCCCTTTCGGCAACGGTTGCGAATCGGAGGATAGAGAAAACTCTCCCCGCCGTCTACGCCGCTTGCCCGCATGGTTAGCAACGTGTTAACGTGGGAATACCGCCATGCCTGACGACGACGTGCTCCGCTCCAACCTCCTCGCGCTCGCCCGGTGCTTCGCCAAGGCGACGCGGACGTCCCTGCCGGCGGTCTCGCGGAGGTTCTACGGGAACGTCGGGTTCTTCGGCTCATTCGCCAAGAAGAAGACCTCGATCACGATCGACAAATACATCGCGGTCGTCGAGGCGATCCGCGGCGCTTGGCCGCCCGAGGCCGAATGGCCGTACCTCCGGCCGTACATCATCGAGCCGCCGCAGCGCGGATAAAGTTTTCCCCCAACTACCGGGGGAGGGTTGTCTCCGATTCCCGAATCGAATATCCCCGCCTGCATCATGTGCAATGGCGACGAAGAAGACGTCCCCGTCCCGATGGATGCGGAGACCCGCGCCCGACTCGTTCGGATAGCCGCCGAGACCGGCGAGCATCCGAGGGTGTGCGCGGCTGCGCTGTTGCGCGAAGTTCTGCTTGACGATGCCCTCGCGCACGGCGAGGCTCCCCGAATCCTGCACTCCTGAAACCCCCGGAGGGATCATGGCAAGGCGAAGCTCGAAAGGCGACTCGACGACCGAAGCGAAGAAGGGCGCAACCCTCGTGGAGGCGATCAGCGAGAGGAAGCTCAAGCAGCTCCTCTCCGCGTCGCGCTCATCGACGAAGGACATCGCGTCTCTGACCGGCACGATGCGGGAGAAGATCGCCTACGCGCAGGAGCACGATCATCTTCACACCGGCGCCTATGCGTGGATCAAGCGCCTCGACCGCATGGAGCCCGACAAGCTCGCCGCCCACATGGACCACTTCGAGCACATGATGGAGATCAGCGGCCTGAATGCCCGGCGCGCGCAGGTCCTCTCGATGTCGTTCGGCGCCGGCGAGCAGACGGACGCCGACGACGAGCAGGCCGAGGAGGATCGCGAGGAAGGCGAAGAGACCGCGACCAGCGATCCGAAGGTCAAGCCGTTCCCGCAGCGAACCTCCGTAGCCGCGGAGTAGCTGCGTCATGCGCGTGCTCGGGATTGATCCGGGACTGTCGGGCGGCCTCGCCGTCGTTTCGGACGGGCCGGGCACGCGCATCCTCCTCATCGAAGCGATCGACGTCCCGGTGATCGGCGAGGCTGCCAAGGAGCGCGTCGACGTCGCGAAGGTCATCGAGTTCCTGCAGCGGCTCAAGCCGGACTCGGCGTTCATCGAGCGCGCTCAGGCGATGCCCGATCAAGGAGCCTCGTCGGGCTTCAAGTACGGCCGCGCCGTCGGCGCGCTCGAAGCCTGCGTCATCGGCATGCAGATTCCGCTCACCGTGATCGAAAGCTCCGCCTGGAAGAAGACGCACGGGCTCTCGAACGCCGGCGCAAAGCCGAACGTCGTCAAGGAGAACAGCCGCCAGCGCGCGGTGCAGCTCTTCCCGATGGCTCCGTGGTTTCCGCTAAAGGGCCATCACAACCGCGCCGAGGCCTCGCTGATCGCCCGCTACGGCATGATGACTGATCGCGGACTGCTGAACTCACGAGGCCTCTCTACGGCCGCCGAATGAACGCTTCCTTCGACCTCCGCTCGATCCGGGCGCTCGCCCCGGAGTCGCTGCGCGGCATCAAGCCGGCGGAGATCGCCGGACCGCCGCCGCGCTTCGAGTGGGTCGACCCCTGCGAGATTTACGTCGAGGAGCAGTATCAGCGGGACGTCGTCGAGAGCGGCATCGCGCTGATCCGGCGCATCTACTCCGGCTTCGATTGGGCGAAGTTCAAGCCGCCCGTCTGCATCATGCACCCGGAGGCCGGCGTGCTCGTCTGCATCGACGGGCAGCACACGGCGATCGCGTGCGCGACGCACCCGGGCATCAAGACGATCCCGGTGATGATCGTTACGGCCGCGGACCTGAAGTCTCGAGCAGGGGCCTTCGTCGGACAGAACCGCGAGCGCGTCGCTCTGACGCCAATGGCGATCTACCGCGGCGAGCTTGTCGCCGGCGACGTGCATGCGCTCGCCGTCGAGCGGGCCTGCCGCGTTGCCGGAGTCAGCGTGCTCGACAACAGCATTAACCTCCGGGACAAGCACCCGGTCGGCTCGACGATCGCGATCGGCACGATGACGTCGATCGCGCGCAAGCTCGGCTCCGACGTCCTGGCGGACGTCCTGAAGGTCCTCGTGGCTGCGAAGCGCGGACCGATCAAGGCCGGAGAGATCAGTGCTGTGTGCCTCATCCTCGACCGGATGCCGAGCTTGAGCCGCGACAACCTCGCGGTGACGATCGCATCGAAGTCGACGGAGGCGTGGGACGCGATCGCCCGGGCGGAGACGGTCGGGACGTCGATCAAGATCCAAGACGCGATCGCATCCGTATGGTGCCGGTCGATGTCGATCCATCTGCCGGCGAAGCAGCCGAAGAAGGTCGAGCTCAAACCCCGCGTCGCGCCCGCCGCAAAGGCACCGGCTGCGCCGAAACCTGCCCCGGCTCCGAAGACGCCGGCCGGTCCGGAGAAGAAGCCCTGGGGGCGCACAAAGCCGAAGGCGGTGCCCGTCAAGCAAACGCCGGCTCCTGTAAAGCCCCCGGCGCCGCCGGTGAAGCCGAAGACGCCGGATGACAAGATGATCCGGTTCAACGGCGTCGTGCTCGATCCCGGCACCGGCGAGCTGCGGCACCGCGGCGAGACGATCCGGCTGCCGCGCCCGGAGGAGTCGGTGCCGATGATGCAGGCGCTCGGGCGCGTCATGCCGGGGATGATGGATCACCTTCGGCTCGCAAACGTCGTCTTCGGGAAGCACGCGGATTCGCCCGTCTGGCTCGGGCAGCTGATCGACGACGTCAACGCAGCGATGGCGCGCGCGCGGCTCAGGATACGCAAGATTCCGAAGGTCGGCGACATCCTCGAAGACCTCGGGCCGGGAGATGGGGGATAGCGGGGACGGGACTCTCCTGCCTCGATGGACCGGCCTGCCGACTCACGTTATCCGTCCCGCCCCCTCCGGCAAAGGATTCGGCATGCTCAAGCGCAACGCCCGGCAGAAGATGGACGGCCTCGCGCTGCTCCGAAACCTTGAAGACGAATCCGTCGCGCTTGCCTTCTTCGACCCGCAGTACCGCGAGGTCCTCGAAAAGCTGAAGTTTGGCAACGAAGGCGCCCGGCAGGGCCGACGGTTCGAGCTGCGTCAGATGGGTTCGAACGAGATCGCCGGCTTCGTCGAGCAGCTCGGCCGCGTGCTCCGGCCCGGCGGGCATCTCGTGCTGTGGATGGATAAGTTCTGCCTTGTATCCGGAGCGTGGCGGAAGTGGCTCTCCCACACGATCGACCTCGGCGAGGTCGACATGATCTCGTGGAACGCGCTCCGCTTCGGCATGGGCAAGCGCACGCGCTCGACGATGGAGTTCGCCGTCGTGCTGCAGAAGTTTCCGCACACCTCGCACGTATGGACTAACCGGGCGATGCGCGACGGGCACATCGAGCAGAGCGATCGCGAGAAGCACCCGCACGCGAAGCCATATCTGCTGACCTACGAATTGATCCGCTGCCTGACGAAGAAGGGCGACCTCGTCGTCGATCCTGCCGCCGGCGGGTACGTCGTGCTCGACGCCTGCGTCGAGGCGAAGCGCGAGTTCGTCGGCTGCGACTTGGAGGGGTAAATGGCTCGCAAGCGCATGAACGATCGAATGGAGTGGTTTCCCTGCTACCCGGAGAATCTGCTGAACGCGCTTCAGGGCATGCCTGCGGACGAGGGTTGGCTCTACGTCGTCGTGCTGCTTCGCATCTATGAGAGTTGGGGGCCTTGCAAGGATAACGATGCGTCGCTGATGCGCCGCACGAGCCTCCCGAAGCGGAGGTTCGACGACGCGATGGCGGTGCTTACCGAGTCCGGAAGACTCGTGCGCACGCCGGAGGGAATCCGCAACCCGCAGGCCGACGAGATCATGCGCGAGCAAGACGCCTACCGGGCTCGCATGCGAAAGCGCGCGGCGAGCGGGTGGGAAAAACGGAAGGAAAAAGCAGAGGGGAATCAAGGCAGGGGGGCATCGTCAGCAGATCGTAACGAATGCGATAAGGAGATAAGTAGAGAAGGAAATAAAGATTCCGAAGGAGCTAACGCTCCTTCGCCGCCGGCGATGCCGTCGGCTGGCAAAGGTGTAGCATCTTCGGCGAATCCACCCGAAGCTCCCGACGCCCGTGTCTATCGGCGAGGGAAGGAAGTGCTCGGCAAGAACGCCGGCGGCATGGTCCGGAAGATCATCGAGCACCACGGCGGCATCCTCGGCAAAGCGATGGCGATGATCGAGGAGGCTTCGGAGAAGCAGAACCCCCGCGAGTGGATCGGCGGAGTCCTCCGCCGCGCCGGAGCACCGCAGCGGCAGTCGAGCAACGGCTTCGCCGCGCTCGTCGTGCGAGACCTTGAAGGCAACGGAGACGACCACGATGGCCCAACTCTTGACCTCGACGCAGCTCTACCCGCCGAACGCCACGCGGGAGTTTCTCGACTACCTGCGGTCCCTGACAAACGGCGATCGAGATGAATCCGGCAACTTCCTCCTGCGGCATGCTCTGCACGACGGGGACCGGCGGGCGCTGCAGGAGCGCGCGAAGGAGCTGGCACCTTGGCTCGTGCCGCAGACGAAGAAGGGCGACTACGTCGACCCGATCAAGCGAATGCTGCTGACCGGCGGCGGCGCCGCAGTCACGGAGAAGGAGGCGGCCGTGATCGTCGCGGAGTTCGTGTCGTACGTCTACCGGATGCCGCTGTGGGCGGTCGAGCGAGCCTGCCGGATGTTCGGGAACGGCGAGGTCACGGCTGACATGCTCGACGACCCGAAGTTCGACAAAGGCATGCGGCCGTCGTCGGCGCAGTTTGCCTACATCTGCCGGGAGGTCATGCGGCCGTTCGCGGAGGAGTCGACCCGCATCTCGATGACGATCCGCGGCACCGTCGGCAGGGAGCCCGACGAGGCGGAGCGCGCGCGTGTCGGCGAGAAGCTCTCGAACTTCGCGGAGGCCCTGACGCTGCAGAGCGACCTCCGGCGGGACGAGGAGCGCACCGCGGCCGTGCAGCGGCTCTCCGCGAGCGATCAGTTCAACCGCAGCATGATCCTCCGGGAGTACGAGGCGAAAGGGCTGGCGCCGCGCTTCGGGAAGGACGGCAAGCCGCAGTCGCTCTCCCTTCTGCTCTCGGTCGGCTGGACGATCGAGGAGGGTGGCGAGGGCAGGAGGTACCTCGTGCCGCCGCCTGCTCCTCCGCCGGGCGATCCCCGCGATCCTGCGAACCGCTTCTCGAACCTCGAAGGGAGTTGATCGTGGTCGCCTACAGCTTCAAGCCGATGTTCGTTCACGCGATCCGTCTCGGCCTCGGGCTTGAGCCGATCGACCCGGAGCCCGGCGCTCGCCGGCCGAAGCGGCAGACGATCCGTGAGGTCGGACGGCGACGGCATGCCTTCCCCGGAGATCGCCTGCAGCTCTACACCGGCATGCGGACGAAGCAATGCAAGCTGATCGGCGAAGCCCTGTGCACGAACGCCTCCTCGATCGAGATCGCGTTCCGGCCGGAGCCGAAAATCTACATCACGCGCCCGCGCATCCGCTCGATCGCCGATCCTCGTAAGCTCGACCTCTTCGCGCAGGGCGACGGCTTCGCCGATTGGGAGTCGATGGCGGAGTTCTGGCGCGATGTGCATGACGACCCGGAGCACTTCGCCGGGGTCCTAATCGAATGGAAGGCAGCGGCATGAGACGCGAGACCGCACCCCGCTTCGCCGGCATCGGCGGGCACCACAGCAAGATCGCCGGCACCGTCGAGTGGCTGACTCCGCCGGAGGTCATCGCCGCGCTCGGACCCTTCGACCTTGATCCCTGCGCGCCGCTCGTGCAGCCGTACCCGACGGCGCTGCGGACGTTCACGAAGCGCGACGACGGCCTCTCGCGCCGATGGGAAGGCCGCGTCTGGCTGAACCCGCCCTACTCGAACGGCGTCATCGAGCACTGGCTCGCGCGCATGGCGGAGCACGACTTCGGGACTGCACTGATCTTCGCCCGGACGGAGACCGATGCCTTCTTCCGGCATGTGTGGGAGCGCGCCTCGGCGATGCTCTTCATGCGCGGCCGCATCAACTTCCATCTGCCGGACGGCGCGCGGGCGCGCGGCAACGCCGGAGCGCCGACCGTGCTGTGCGCCTACGGCATGCGCGACGCCGACGTGCTCGCCGCCTGCAACATCGACGGAGCCTTCGTCCCGCTGCGCATCCCGCGGAGCGTCGTCGTCTCGTGGATGCGCGAAGCCGGGACGTGGGCGGAGGAGCTTGCGGGCTTCTTCGCCGGACGCCGCGGGCCTGTCACTTTACCCGAACTATACTTGGCCTTCGCATCGCATCCGAAGGCGAAGTCGAATCCGAACTACGCCGCGAAGCTCCGCCAGCAGCTTCAAGAGGGACCGTATCGCCGGGTTCAGCCCGGCCTTTGGGAGGCGGCGGAGTGAGCGGCTCGCGCGAATACTACCCATTGAACGACGACCCGCAGTTAGAGCTTTGCTTGACGGGGCAATGCAACTGTCAGGGCGCCGCAGAGTGCAAATTCGCGCGCTGCAAAAACTGCGACGGGTGCGTCGGCGCGGACGGCAAGACGCTGGAAGATTGGTGCGGCTCGGGCGAGGTCTTTGAGGATCGCATCTGCCCCGACTGCGGCAACGTCATCCCGCGCCCATGAACCTCTACCGCGCGATCGCCGGCGACCTCTACGAGGCGGTCATCGTCGGCGACCGGCCCGACGGCTCGCACGACGTCGAGGTCGTCATCCCGGGCACGTCTTCCCGCTTGCGGCTGACCCGCTGCCTGATGGATAGTGACGGCATCCTTCGGAAGGAGCCGTCCGCATGGGCAAAGCAGCCGCAGCAAAACGAAAGCCAGTCGACCTTCCCTTCGCGCCGCCGCCCGAATGGGAGATGAAGCGCGCCGTCTGGCCGCTCGATCGCATCAAGCCTTTCCCGAACAATCCCCGGACGCATCCGGAGGAGCAGATCAGGCTCCTCGCGGAGATTCTCAAACGCTACGGGCCGGACCAAGACATCGTCGTCGACGAGGACGCTTGGATCCTGAAGGGTCACGGCCGCCACATGGCGGCGCATCTCGCCGGCCTGAAGGACTTCCCGGTCACGATCCGCACCGGCCTGACGGATGCCGACAAGCACGCGATGCGAATCGCCGACAACCAACTGCCGCTGCTCTCCGGTTGGGCCGTCGACATCGTGCGCGGCAACGTCGAGCTGCTCAAGGCGGCGAACTATCCGATCAAGCTGCTTGGCTTCGGCGACGCGCAGCTCGTGCAGTTCACGACCGTCCCGGGCCCGCCGGCGGGCGGCTTTCAGAGCTTCGATCCCGCGACGATCGCGACGGCCTACGAGTGCCCGGCGTGCCACTACAAATGGAGCGGCAAGCCGCGACCCGATTCCGAGGAGCCGAAGCCGGCACCGAAGGAGACGAAGGCCGCGAAGCGTGCAGCGAAGAAAAAGAAATGAACAAGCCCCCCTACCGCGTGCCGTCGATGGCGGAGATTGCCGCCATCCCGCCTAACGGCTTCACGGCCATCTCGACCTTCGCCGGCGCCGGCGGCAGCTCGCTCGGCTACCGCATGGCGGGCTTCAAGGTCCTGTGGGCGAGCGAGTTCGTCGAGGCGGCGCGCGACGTCTACGAGGCGAACAAATCCCCCGGGACGATCCTCGACGGCCGCGACATCCGCGAGGTCGATCCCCTCGACGTGCTCCGCCAAGTCGGGCTTAAGCCGGGTGAGCTCGACGTGCTCGACGGCTCGCCGCCGTGCGCATCCTTCTCGACGGCCGGCAAGCGCGAGAAGCATTGGGGGCAGGAGAAACGCTACAGCGACAAGACGCAGCGCACCGACGACCTCTTCCTTGAGTACATCCGGTTCGTAGCGGCGATGCAGCCGAAGGTCTTCGTCGCGGAAAACGTCTCCGGCCTCGTGAAGGGCGTCGCGAAGGGCTTCTTCATCGACATCTTCGAGCGCATGAAGCGCGCCGGTCCCGGCTACAACGTCGCCGCTCGCATGCTCGACGCGCAGTGGCTCGGCGTCCCGCAGGCGCGCGAGCGCATCATCTTCATCGGCGTCCGGCGAGACCTCGATCTCGAGCCGCAGCACCCGGACCCGCTGCCGTACCGCTACAGCGTCCGCGATGCGATCCCGTGGATCGCCGGCGCGACGTTCTCGACCGGCGGGCAGAACCAAGCACAAGATCCAAACCTGCGGGCCGATGCACCGGCGCACACGATCACGGGCAACTCGAAGAACGCGACGCACCACATGGTCGAGCCCGAGACGTCGATCGAGGGCACCGCGATCGGGCGCGCCTACGATTCGCTGAACCCCGGTAAGTATCACGAGAAGTACAAGCAGCTGATCCGGGCCGATGCCAACCTGCCGTCGCCGACGGTTTCCGCGCAGCACGGTCCGAAGGGAGTCGCGTCGAACGTCCACCCAACGGAGAGGCGGAAGTTCTCGATCGCGGAGCTTAAGCGCATCTGCGCCTTCCCCGACGACTTCGTGCTCACCGGCACGTACGCGCAGCAGTGGGAGCGGCTCGGTCGAGCCGTCCCACCGCTGATGATGTGGGCGATCGCGCTTAAGGTCGCGGAGACGCTGCGGAGCGTGCAAGCTCCCGCCAGAACTCGCCGGCCCGGCGGGCGTTCTCCGGATCGTTCCACCAACGGGAAACGCCGGACGGGTGCGGCGACCAAGCGAACTCGCCCTCCCAATGCGGAGCGAACTCGAACGCCCGCTGCGTGAGGTCGAACCCGCAGCAGAGGGTCGCCCCCAGGACGACGACCCGCCGCCCGGAAACGGCCCGCCGGAAGCGTTGCGCAAGCTCCCGGGCCTCGCGCACCGGGATGAAGGAGTCGCCCTCTCCTGCCCGCTCCCCCGGCCACGCAGGCAACAGATTCTCGCGGTCGAACCTGCAGATGAATTGAGAGAGCGAGATGCCGCAGAGGCGGGCGAGCCGCTCCCCCGACTTGCCGGAGAGGGGCTCGCCCGGGTCCGACGTGCGCGACGGCGCCTGCCCGATGATGAGCGTCTTCATCGGCATCGGAAGCGCTGCTTCATGTCGGCACCGTGCGCGCGCAAAATCTGCCCGTTCGGACAGATGCAGTAGTTCAGCCGCCCGGAGGGCACGCCGGCTGCAGTCTTCGCCGGGCGGGTGTCGACCACGCCGCTGTTGCCGCAGAGCGAGCAGTGGCCCCGCGGCGAGACGTAGTGCTTCAGCCAATAGTCGACGACGGCCTTGTCTTCGTGGGAATCGTCGTTGCCTTCGTCATCCTCCATGATCGACCTCGCTCTGAAAGCCTAGATCACGCTCGTCGCCGGTCGCTGCATATCGCGTCGCTGGCGCGAAGATGATCGGGTTGAAGGTCTCGCGCTTCTGCGCCTCGCAGCCCTCGCATACGAAGCAGCAGAATGTTCCGGCGGCGTCCCGCAGCTCGCGCCGCGGGAGGCCGGAACCACATGGGCAGGTCCTCACTTCGCCTTCTTCGGCATCGTAGCGAACCAACGCGACTCGCCGTCGACCTCGCGGCGTTCGAGCTTCGCGCCGATCTTCTCGGCGACGCGCCCGAGCGTAACCCGGCACTTCTTCCAGCCGAGCTTCGCGCACATCTCCGCCTCGGTCGCGCCCTTCGCGTCGAGCGCCATGTCGATCATGACCGCCTGCTTCGATCCCTCCCGGAGGCCGTCCGGACGCTTTCCGGCGGTCGAGGGCTCGCTCTTCGCCGCCTTCGCAGCGGCCGGCTTCGTCTTCGCCTTCCCTGCGAGCTTTGCGGTCTTCTTCGCGGCCTTCTTCGCGGTCTTCTTCGCCGCCGGCTTCTTCGGGGCCTTCGCCGGCTTCGGTGCCTTCGGCTCCACCGGCGCCTTCGCGTTGGCCGGTGGTGCTCCGACGATTCCGGTTTGCGTGTTCATGGTGACAGGCTCCTTCGGTTGCGCCGGGGCGGGAGCCTCCGGCTTGGGGGCGACGGCTTGCGGTGTGCGAGCCGTCGTGTCCAGCATCTGCCGGAGCGCCTTCACGCGCTGCGGCTTGCCGGGGGTCTCTGTGATCTTCGTGTTGCGCAGGTCGCGGAGCGCCTGCTCCTTCGGTCCGATCTTCGCGGGCATTGCGATCTCCCTTTCGGTTCGCCGGGAGCGCAGCTCCGCGGCTTCGATTTCCTCCGGCGTTGCACCGATCCAACGGTTCAGCGCGTCCGGGATTCCTGCGGCGCGGACTTGCTCCGCGATCGCGTCGATCTCCGCCTGTGTCTTCATCGCAGCCATAGGCAATCGTACTCCGGGTTTTGATAGAGGTCCGAGTTCGGGTTCGTGCTCGCGATGATCTTGCCGTCCTTCCTCCGGCGGCCGATCGAGTAGACCCACGCCTCTCGGTTCATGTCGCAGTAGTCGATCCCGTCGGCGTAGGCGTCGAGAAGGTAGTGGTGACCCTCTCGGCCGAACGCGGAGATGTCGACTGCGCTGCCTTCGCGCAGCTTCTCCGCCATCGCGCGGTTCGCCATCATATCAAGAGCTGCTTTCATAATCGTCATGCGATCCTCCAAAGTTTCCGGGCGCGCCGGATAGGGACTGCGCGCAGCACGTCGAGCCGCGCGAGATGTTGATCGAAGACGTCGTTATTCGGCTCGCCGCCGGTCCGGCAGTCGCAGCCGTCGCCGCCGCCGATCAGCAGCCGCGCGGCTTCGCTCATTGCCTGCTTTCCGACGGCGTAGGCGCGCACCGGCATCCAGTGCTCCGGGTTCGAGACGAGACCGCAGGAGGCCTCGCCGGTCGGACCGCGGCGGAGGGCCGGGCATGGGCCCGGCGGCAGTTGTTCGAGCGCGACGTCGGTCGGCGCCGCGGGCGGCATGCCGAGGATCGCCTGCGCGAAGAGCGCGCAGACGGAGACCTCGCAGCAGAGGCCGCAGCGGTTGCAGGCCGCGCCGTGGGCGGGCTTGCGCGCTGCGGCAGCTCTCGTGACTTGGACGGCGATCGGCATCAGCGACCTCCCTTGTGAGTGTGGAACGATGCACCGCCGTCGTGCGAATGCCAGCCCTGCCCGACGACTTGCTTGTTGATCTTGCGGCCCGAGGCCTGCTCCGCGGCGGCGATCTTCGCCTTCGCGAGCGCAGAGCCCCGGACCATCAGCATGCGGTAGGCGCAGCCGTCGGAGATGCGGCCGCGATCCTCGACGCGCATCCCCTCGAAGACGACCTCGCCCTTCGGCCCGACCTTCACCTTCGTCGAGCCGGAGGCGACGGCGGCGGAGAACTTGTCGATCGCCCGCTTGACCTCTTCCTTCCGCTCCGTGAGCGTCTGCCCTTCAAGCGTCTGTGTATCGCAAGCCACGTTTACCTCCCTGTTTTCCAAGTCCACCAAAACCGAAGTCGCAGGATAAGCATGCGCATTAGTCGAGGTCCGCACGAATGCGCGGCTTCGGAGCTTCGGCACCGGACGGCAGCAGCTCCTCCGGCACGTCGAGCGTCCGCGCTGCCTGCTTCGGAGCCTTCACGGTCGCATCGCCGGCGCCGACGTCGACGAAGGCTGCGCGCTGCTCCGCCAGACGGTTGATCGTCGACTGATCGACGGAGATTGCGCCGGCGTCGTCGCCGGCCCTCGCGATGCGGTTCGCGTCGGCGCGCGCGGCGTCGATCGCGATCTTCAGCTTCGCCTCGGCATCCGGGGCGAGCATGCCGCTGATCTCGCGGGCGCGCTTCGCCGCCTTGCGGATCATCTCGACGTCGGCGTTCTGCGCACCGGCGGTCATCTCGTCGAGCAGCTCGACGACTTCGGAGTTCATCGCGCGGACCGCCTCCATGTCGTCCGGAGCGACGCGGCCCGTGATGATGTAGAGCGAGACCGTTCCGCGCTTCGCGGTGCGGTTAAACTCGTCGACGATCTTGCGGGCCTCCATCACGGCTGCGTCGAGCGCCGGCCGGTCGATCTCCGGGCAGAGCAGCCCGAAGGACGTCAGGCGGCACACGCCCCTGATCTTCGAGCAGGCCTGCGAGCGCGCCTTGCGGCCGGCGGCGTCCTCCTGCGCGTCGATGACGGTCTTGATCGTCTCCCACTTCGCTTGCGTGCCGCCGCCGTCGATCGCCTTCGGCTGCTCGATCACGGTCTTCTCATACTTCACGTTCCCGGCGACGGAGGTCTTCAGCGAGACGAGGAAGCCGGGGCGGAGGGTCGTCGATTTGAAGGTGGTAGCCATTGCTAAGTTCCTTTCAGGGTTCAAAAGTTAGATTAAGTCGGGGATTTCGAATAACTCAGGCGACGTCGAGGACTCGTTCGTTGCTGCGAGCTGCAGCGGGAGCAGCGGAGAGGCCGCTCGCCGGCCGGGCGCCGCGCTGCTTCTGCCAGTCGCGGAGCGCGTCGATCTTCGGGGCATTGCTCTTCGAGAGCGGCACGACCGTCGAGGCGGCGGCGATCAGATCGGCTTGCGTGATCTCGCGGCTGCCGTCGGCGAAGGCGCGGTACATCGCGTCGACGACGATCTCCGCGACCTCCGAGCCGGTGAAGCCCGCAGTCGCCTTTACGACCTCTGGGAAGGCCTTGCCGTCGCCGCTGCGGCCGTGCGTCCGCAGCGCGGCGGAGAGGATCGCGGCGCGCTCCGCATCCTGCGGCAGGTCGACGAAGAAGACCTCGTCGAACCGCCCCTTGCGCATCAGCTCCGGCGGCAGCGCCGTAACATCGTTCGCCGTAGCGATCACGAAGGCCTCGCACGTCCGCTCCTGCATCCAGTTCAGGATCGCGCCGAGCGCGTCCTGCGAGACGCCGCCGTCGGCGGAGCCGGAGGTCGCACCGGCGAGCGCCTTCTCGATCTCGTCGATCCAGATGACGCAGCGGCCGATCGCCTCGATCATCTTCAGGGCCTTGCGCAGATTGCCCTCGCTCTCGCCGACGAACTTCGACTTCAGGGCGTTCAGATCCAAGCGGAGCAGCGGGCATTGCCAGAACGTCGCGACCGCCTTCGAGAGGAGGCTCTTGCCGCAGCCCTGCACGCCGAGGACGAAGATGCCCTTCGGCGCCGGTAGGCCGTACGCGCGCGCCTCCGGGCTGTAGGCGTTCGTCCGGTTCTTCAGCCAGCCCTTGATGCCTTCGAGCCCGCCGACGGCTTCAAGCCCGCCCGGGAGCGGGTCGTACCATTCGACGAGCTTCTCGCGCGCGATGATCCGCTTCTTCTCCGCGGAGACGGCGGCGGGGTCGATCTTGCCGAGCTGCACGAGCGACTTCGCGTAGCAGTTGCCGGCTTCATCGCCGGCGAGCCCGACTGCGGCGTCGATCGCGCCGGCGCGGTCTGGCAGCGCCGCCTCGCGCTTCGACTCCTGCACGGCGCGGAGCGCACCGTCGAGGATCGCCTCGATCTCCGCCCGGTCCGGCATCGGCCAGTCGATCACGGTCGCCTGCCCGATCAGCTCCGGAGGAATCTCGTTCGTCGGCGAGAGCACGACGATCGCCTGCGCGCGGTCCTTCGGCATCGTCGGGAACGCCCGGGCAAGGTTGCGCAGCCGGCGGCTCTGCGCCGCGCCCGGCATGCCCGGCAGCCAGATGTGAAGGTCCCGCATGCACCAAAGAGTGCGGGTCACGTCGCCGGGCTTCGGCCCCTCCGGGTCGGCGAGCGACGCGATCGCGTCGAGCATCTCGCCCGGGTCCTGCGACGTCGGGATGCCGTCCGGGACGTTGCCGGAGAAGTCGCGCGCACCCTGCGCGACGTCCCACGTCAGCATCGGGTAGCCGGCGGCAGCGGCGGCCTCGAAGAGGTAGCCTTCGACGCGGGCCTCCTCGCGGGTCACGACCCACAAGAGCGGCACGCGGGCGCGGAGCAGGGCGGCGACGTCTTCGGCGACGGTTTGCGATTTGGTCTTCGTAGTCATTTCAAATCTCCAAAAGGGGTTCGGGGTTATTCGTCGCGGATAGCGGCGCATTCATCGGCGATCCGCTGCGACATCGCATTAAACTCGGCCGGAAATTCCGGCCCGGTGAACATCTGCTCGACGAACGTGCTGATGATCCATCCGACGTCCTTCGGCGAGAGGTCCATGCCCTGCTCGACGGCACCGGCATAGATCGCGTCGACGAGGTCTTGAACGGTCTTCGGCATAAGTCTCAGCTCCTTGCGAATTGCTCCGCGCGGACTGCGCAGAGCTTCAGGTGAATGTTCTCCGCGATGCACTCCGGCAGCGCGGCGTTGCAGAGGAGGCGCATGTAGAGCGCCTCGCGGGCGTCGAGCTGATCGGGCGTCAGGTTCTCGACGAAGTCGCGGACGGGCTTGCGGCGGGCCATCAGTGCCTCCACATCGCGCGCACGACGCAGACGCCTTGCCAAAGGCCGAACGTCGCGAAGACGAGCACCGCGATCCCCTTCGGATTGCCGGAGACGTCGAGCAGCCAGCAGACGGCGATCGCGAGCATCGCAAGCCCGACGACGGCGCACCAAAGGATCAGGAACGAGGAGGCGCAGAGCGCGACGCCGCGCACCGCTGAGCGCGCAACCGTCGCGACGGGCGTCGGCTGCGAAAGTTCGAGGGAGGCGAAACGATTGTGAGGGTGCATGACCCGATCTCCTAACGGCGGGGGAGAACTATCTCTCACCGGCGCACAGGCATTGAACGGTGGGGACGCGCGGTTGTACAGTGGGAATGCACAGCGAAAAACGAAGGGGAATCAGGTGGGTAAAGACCGCAAATTCGAGGTCCCGAAAGAGTGGAGCTTCAACCGCGCAGAAGTCGTAAAGGCCTTCGATTCGCACGTCCGGGAGCAGCTCCCGTGGTACGAGCTTGCGACTGGCATCGTCGCGCACATCGCGCGGTGCTACGTCCCGAACGGCGGCGTCGTGATCGACGTCGGCGCCTCGACCGGCAACATCGGGCGCGCGCTCGCACCGATGCTCAAGGCGCGGAACGCGGAGCTGATCGCGATCGACAGTGCGAAGGAGATGCTTGAGGCCTACGAAGGGCCGGGCCAGTTCGTCGTCAGCGACGCGGCCAAGTTCGACTTCGCGGCGAAGCACCCCGATCTGATCGTCTGCTTCTTGTCGCTGATGTTCGTGCCCGTGAAGCGGAGGGCCGACGTCATCAACGCGATGACGTCGGCGGTCTCATCAGGTGGGGCAGTCGTCGTGTTCGACAAGATGGTCCCGCGCCCCGGCTACGTCGGCACCGTCGCCTACAGGCTCACGCTCTCGGCCAAGCAGGAGGCCGGAGCTTCGCCGGCCGACATCGTCGCCAAGGAGCTTTCGATCGCCGGCATCCAGCGGCCCGTCAGCGAGAGCGAGCTGCCGGGCTTCGTCGAGGTTTTCCGGTTCGGCGACTTCGCCGGCTTCATATATGAGCGCCCGTAGCTGGTTCTCCCGCTCGACGAGTTCGTCGTACCATTGCCCGAGCGCGCAGCAGAGCGCCTTGCGGCCGGCAAGTGTAATGTAGCTGAAGCGCGGACGCTTGCGCATGCCGGGACTATTCGGGTGCCCTTCGACGATCCAGCCGCGCTTCACGGCGGCGGCGAAGCATTGAGCGCGGACCGTCGTGTCGCGAACGATCGGAACGGCGGCCTCGCTCATGTGCTCGATCAGCAGCACGCGCATGTGCATGCTGATCTTGTGCTCGCCGCGCTTCACGCGGCGATCTCCTCGACGAGATTAACGATCCGCCGGCGGAGCTGCGGGCTGACGATCTTCTGGAAGGCCCCGACGAGCTGCAGGCCGTCCTTACTCGACAGGAAGTCGTTCAGCTCGACGGTCGAAACTATCTCGGCTGTGCGCTCGACGTGCTTCGTCGCTGCATCGCCGCTGCGGCCCGGCGCGCCGTCGAAGAAGAACGCGACGGGCACCTCCAGGATGGCCGACATCTGCTGGAGTCGACTCGCACCGATGCGGTTCGTCCCCTTTTCGTACTTCTGCACCTGCTGGAATGTGAGCCCGAGCTCATCGCCGAGATTCTCCTGCGACATCGACAGCATGTTCCTCCGCATGCGGACGCGGCTGCCGACGTGGACGTCGATCGGGTTCGGTTGCTTCTTCGCCATAGGGGTCTTCTCCTCTCATGCACAAAGTTATCCCCAACCCGGCGAAGGTATCCCGCAAAGGTTGCGGCCGTCCATAGGACTGGCGGTAGCGCGGATTTTTCTCTAAAACCGCGTCATACCCGGAGAGAGCGGCGGACCGGGAGCGGCGGGCGTGCCTCCACGGGCGTCCGCCGCTTGCCATTTCGGAGCACGTCATGCCGACCGACGAACAGATCGCTGCGGTCTTCCTCGATCGAGCGCGCAAGCTCGCGGAGCTGCGCTCGGCGAAGGTTCGTGGTAAGCCGAAGCATGCCGAAGCCGAAAGCCTACGAGCGAGAGGTCGATCTATGCGCGGCGTTCGTCGCCGCGCTCGACGACAAGTGGACCCCGTACGCTGAGACCGCCGGGTGGGACCTCCTCCTCGTGCGCAAGGCCGACGGCTTTCAAGTCGGCATCCAAGCGAAGCTGAAGCTCAACCCTCTCGTGCTCGGCCAGGCGCTCGACCAGTATGTGCACTTCCATGCGGAGCACGCCGGCCCGGACTGCCGCGCGATCCTCGTGCCGTGGGGCGAGGTCAACGTCGGGCTCGAGTTCATCGCCCGCTGGATCGGCATCACGGTCATCAAAATGGAGAAGCAGCCGGAGCGGAAGTCGCTGCGGGCGAAGTTCTCGCCGGACCTCCCCGACGGGAAGGACTGGACGACCGATCCGTGGCAGGAGCAATGTCCGCCGCGCCGCCACGAGCTGCCGGAGTACATCCCCGACGTGCGCGCCGGCGATAAAGCACCGCTGCAGCTCACCTCGTGGAAGATCAAGGCGATCAAGCTCTGCATCCTGCTCGACGAGCGCGGCTACGTCACGCGCCGGGACTTCTCGCATCTCCGTTTGGACCCTCGCATCTGGACCGCCGCGGCGGGCTGGCTTGTCGTCGAGCATGGGCGATATATTCGCGGCCCCCGGACGCCTAATCTCCAAGCGCAGCACCCGGTCGTCTGGGAGGAGATCAAGAAGGACATCGACAAATGGCGCCCGCCGAACCTCTTCAAGGATGCGAAGGCCGCGCAGCCGGCGCTCCCCTTGGACACCCCTGCGTTGCCGCAGCCTGCCCCTTCTTCCCCGCGACGATCGGCGAGGCCGTCCCCGGCGTGATCCCGGCGACCGTCTGCAAGATGCCGGAGCCCGTCGAGAACCCGAAAGAGGCGCAGCTCTACCGCATGATCCGCGACCGCATCGTAAAGATGCACTGTGCCGACAAGCGGCCCTCGCACCGCTGCGCCGGCACCGTCTCGATCGACCGCACGAGCATCGTGCTCGATTGCCCCCGATGCGGCAGCCACAAGGCATTGCTCGATGACTGATAACATCGTCTCGGCGTGGCAGAGCGCGATCCGGCGGGACATCGTCGCGTTCTGGGAGCTGCTCGGTAGGAACGGTCTCGCTTTGCCTCTTGCCCACTACCAAAGGCTCACTCTCGGCCGCATGTTTCCCGCTCCCCGCAAGTCGAAGGGGTGGCGCCGGCACGTTTGCCAGCAGAAGAGCACGGGGCGCCTGACGGTTCAGCGAAATAAGCTAAGGGGTGATCGACCGCGCTTCGCAGTCGTGGACGAACTTTAATGATCCGCGCTTTGCTTTTAGCCGTGGTAATTTCTTCGCCTTCATTTGCGGGGCCGACGATCCCGAACCCGAAGCTGACGCCCGGCGTCGTGCGCCCGGAGCTGACCCTGAGGGAAATCTGCGGCACGAGGTGGGGCAAGGACCGCCGGTATGTAACGGCTGCCATGCGGCGCGAGGTCTTCGCCCGCTATAAGCTCAAAGGTCCGAACGATCCGGCTTGCAGGCTTGATCGGCACGGTCGCCGCTACGAGGTCGACCACCTTATCTCCCGCGAGATCGGCGGCGCCGACGACGTCGATAACCTCTTCCCGCAATGCTACGCCGGCCCTTGGAATGCCGTCCTGAAGGACCGGCTTGAGAACCGGCTGCACAAGGAAGTCTGCGCCGGCCGCATGACGCTCGAAGATGCGCAGCAGGGCATCGCGAAGGACTGGCGGGCGCTATACATCAAGTTTTTCGGGAAGCCGAAGTGAACCTCTCGCACCAATACGTTTCGAGCTTCCCGTCGCTCGAACTCGCAATCCTGATCGACGCCGGCTTCATCCAGGCATGGCCGCACGAGCTGCGCCCGGCGGCAGCGAAGGCCGTAAGGCAGAAGGGGTGGGATTACGTCCTGCAGCGCGCGTTCTTCGTCGCAATGCACAGGCAGGGCTTCGTCTCCTCCGTCGGGATACCTCTGCAGAGAGAGTTGTCCCCACCAATCTCCGACGACCCGCTTGTGCCCGACGGCACGCGAGCAAGTAGTAAAGCGCGCGGCCGCCGGCGAAGTCGTCGATCCAATAGGAGACCAGCTCCGTAAGGAGTGGGATGGCGAAGCATCTAAGCCCCCAAAGCCTTGATCCGTCATTCACCCCCGGCGCTCCCGGCGGCGGGCCGGTTTACTATCTCCCGCGAACGCGCCATATTCTGAGCCATGCCGAGAGGAGCAGCACCGGGCGAGCGGCGCGGCGGACGCGCGAAGGGCACACGCAACAAGGCGACCGTGGAGCGCCTGAAGCGTGAGGAGATTCGCGAGCAGATCGAGCGCGAGATCGCGGCGACGACGAAGGCCTCGACGGAGCAGAGCCAGCGGCGGGCGAAGGACCGCATGGAGGAGTTCCTGCCGCTGCTCGCCGGCTACGCCGCGTACTTCCAGCCGACGTACCCCGGCATGCCGCAGCAGAACCCAAACGGGAACGAGACGGCGTTCAAGTCGTGGTTCGGCATGTTCCTCGACGTCGCGAAGGCGCTCGCGCCGTATCAGAGCCCGACGTTCAAGGCGACGGCGGTCACGGTCTCGATGCCGAACGCCGATGCCCCGGCGGCGCTGCCCCGGCCGACGGGCGAGAACGTCATCGACCTGACCGATCAGAACGCGATCGCGCAGAACTACCGTCGCATCGTCTCAGCGAGGAAGGCATGATCGAGCCCCGCAAGCCGATCGACTCGACTTGCACGGCGCTGATCACGGCGGTGATCCTGCTCCTCCTCGCCTGCGGACTGATCTATCTCGCGCGGCGCTGATGGACTGGAAGAACCCCGACTACGGCGCGATCTTCCGAGAACGGCTGCAGATGCTCGAATATCTGCGGGCGAACCCGAACGAGTGGGACGCCCTGAAGGCCTACTACGCCGCCGGCAACTATGCGGACTTCATCAGCGATTGGGGCGTGACGTTCGATCCCCGCAATCCTGAGCGCGGGCTGCCGTCGATACTGCCGTTCGTGCTCTTCGGCAAGCAGCGGGAGTTCGTCGACTTCGTCGTCAGGAAGTGGAAGGCGCAGCGCCCTGGCCTCGTGGAGAAGTCGCGCGACGTCGGCGCCTCGTGGCTCTCGACCGCGCTCGCCTGCACGCTGTGCCTCTTCCACCAAGGGCTCGCGATCGGCTTCGGCAGCCGAAAAGAAGAGTACGTCGACAAGATCGGCACCTACAAGCCGCTGCTCCCGAAAGCCCGCATGTTCATGGAGAACCTGCCGGAGGAGCTTGCCGGCGGGTGGGTGCCGTGGCGCGATGCCCCGTACATGCGCATCAACTTCCCGTCGACCGGCTCCCTGATTATGGGCGAGGCCGGCGACGAGATCGGCCGCGGCGACCGCGCCTCGATCTACTTCGTCGACGAGTCCGCGCATCTGGAACGGCCGGAGCTGGTCGAGCACTCGCTCTCCCAGACGACCAACTGCCGCATCGACATGTCGTCGGTTAAGGGCATGAACAACCCGTTCGCGAAGAAGCGGCACGAAGGCAAGGTCGAGGTCTTCATCTTCGACTGGCGCGACGATCCCCGGAAGGATGAGGCTTGGTACAAGAAGCAGGAGGAGGACCTCGACCCGATCACGGTCGCGCAGGAGATCGACCGCGACTACCTCGCCTCCGTCTCCGGCATCGTGATCCCCGGGAAGTGGGTGCGGGCTGCGCTCGACGCGCACCTTAAGCTCGGCATCAAGCCGACGGGCAAACGCCGCTGCTCGCTCGACATCGCGGATGAAGGCGTCGACCTCAACGCGATCGCCGGCCAGACGGGCATCGTCGTCGACGAGCTGCGGGAGTGGAGCGGCAAGGACTCGGACGTCTTCGCGACCACGGCGCGGGCCTTCGAGTTCCTCGACGAGAAGCAGGTCTACGATTCGATCCGGTACGATGCGGACGGCATCGGCGCCTCGGTCCGCGGGGATGCGCGCGTCATCAACCAGCAGCGGGCGGAGAAGAACGTCCGGACCTACAACTTCGTCGGGTGGCGCGGGAGCGAGGCCGTCGTTAACCCGGAGGGCGTCGTGCAGGGCACAGTAGGCAGCGACGGCGACAAAGGCCGAACAAATCAAGACTACTTCGGCAACCGCAAGGCGCAGGGCTGGTGGTGGCTGCGGGAGAAGTTTCGGAAGACGCACCGCTGGATCGTCGACGGCTATCCGTGCGACCCGGACGAGATCATCTCGATCGATTCGAAGATGCCGCTCGCGATGAAGCTCGTGAACGAACTCTCGCAGCCGACCTACGGGCAGAACGGCGTCGGCAAGCTCATCATCAATAAGAAGCCGACGACGAAGGGAATCAAGATTCGTTCGCCGAACCTCGGCGACTGCCTGATGATGCTCAACGCCCCGGGCGACGACGATCAGGTGCTCAACATCACGCCGCAGGCGATGTCAGAGCTGCGCTCCGCGGTCATGCAGGCCGGGCGCTCGCGCGCCGCCGTGCCGCGCGCGAAGCGGTACTACCGTTGACCGCGAGACCGCAATCAAGCTAATTCAAGATTCGGTTTTCAAGGCGGAGAGGGCAGCATGTCGCAATGGGGTGGCGCTCGCACCGGCTCTGGCCGCAAGGCTGTCCTCACCGAAGCGGAGCGCACGGAGCGCAGGAAGGCGAGCGCGAAGCGATACCGCGACAACCGCCGCATCCGCGCCGAAGCTCCTCCCGCAGCACCGGCGATCGCACCGCATATCCAGCCGAAGCCCGCCGGCAGCGACATCGACGCGATCCTGCAGGTGATCCGCGAATCGGCTGCGCAGGGGCGTCAGCGGCGCAACGACTCGCGCTTCAATCCCTTCCAGCTCCCGGCGTTCCCGGAGCGGGCGATGCCGCCGAAGCAGCACCGCATGGCGATGGACGAGACGTCGACATCGTGGGCGGCGGCTCAGTGGGACACGCTCTCCGCGCAGCTCGGCATCGGCATGGAAGGGCTGATGTTCCTCGGCTACGCCGCCCTGACGGAGATGTCGCAGCGTCCCGAGTACCGAATCATGTCGGAGACGATCGCGACGGAGTGCACACGGAAGTGGATCAAGTTCTCCTCCGCCCGCGGCACGAAGAAGAACCGCGACGCCGCGGAGGGCGAAGGCCCGGAGGGACGCAAGCAGCCGAAGCTCGCCGGCGATCGCGCGCCCGACGACGAAGTGATCCGCGCCACGCCGAAGGAAGCCGGCGGCAACATGGCGCCGGAGGACGACGGCGAGGAGGATAAGAGCGGCAAGATCAAGGAGCTGGAAGACTTCCTCGACTCGCTGATGGTGCGCGACCGGTACCGCGAGCTGATCCAGCAGGACGGCTTCATGGGCCGGGCGCATCTTTTTCACGACTTCAGCAAAGATGCCGCGGGCGTGTACGGCGATGCGGCGGAGCTCAAGACTCCGATCGGCAACGGGCGCGATCAGATCAGCCTCTCGAAGGTGCAGCGCGGGACGCCGATGCGGCTGCAGACGGTCGAGGCGATTTGGACGTACCCGATGGGGTACAACACGAACAACCCGCTCGCACCGGACTTCTACAGCCCGCAGTTTTGGTACGTGATGAGCCGGGAGATTCATTGCACCCGGCTCCTGACGTTCGTCGGGCACCCGGTCCCCGACATCCTGAAGCCTTCGTACGCCTTCGGTGGGCTCGCTATGTCGCAGATGGCGAAGCCCTACGTCGACATCTGGCTGCAGACGCGCGAGAGCGTCGCGGCGATGATCCATTCGTTCTCGGTGATGTGCCTCGGCACCGACCTCGCGACGATGCTCGCACCGGGCGGCGCCGGCGCGCTCCTAACTCGAGCCGGGCTCTTCAACACGCTCCGGGATAATCAGGGCCTCTTCGTCTACAACAAGACGACCGAGGACATGAAGAACGTCTCCGCCCCGCTCGGCGGCCTGCACGAGCTGCAGGCGCAGTCGCAGGAGCATATGTTCGCGGTCTCCCGCATCCCCGCCGTGAAGTTCGCCGGCATCCAGCCGGCGGGCCTCAACGCTTCGAGCGAGGGCGAAATCCGCGTCTTCTACGACACGATCGGCGCCTACCAGAACGCAATGGTGCGGCCGCCACTGACGCGCACGATCGACTTCGCGCAGCTCTGCCTTTGGGGAAAGATCGACCCCGACATCGTCTTCGACTTCCAGGAGCTTTGGGAGCTGAACGAGAAGGAGCGCATGGAGGCGCAGAAGCATCAGATGGAGGTCGACACCGGCTACACCGGCGGCGGCATCATCGATCCCGAAGAAGTGCGCGACCGCCTCGCCGCCGATCCCGACAGCCCGTACCAAGGCATCGACCCGTCGGACGTCCCGGAGCCGCCCGTCGACCCGAATGCGGGCGAAGAGGGCGGCGACGCGGAAGGTGGCGCCGGCGGCTTCGGCGGCGGCGAAAGCGATCCTCCCGCACCGAAGCCCAAGAAGGGAGGCGGGAGCGCGGAGGACTCGGTGGTCCCTTTCGCCGGCGCGCGCGACTCGTGGCATGAGGAGGACCATCCTCGCGGCCAGCCCGGCAACGCCGGCCAGTTCGGCACCGGAGGCGGCGGCAAGTCGAAGGGTGAAGGCAACGGCGAGCCGAAGGAGCAGCGGGCACCGAAACCGTCCGGGAGCTTCAAGGCCCCGCAGTTCGGGCTCCGCGGCCCGGCGCGGCACGGTCCGCACTTCACCGCCGATCCGAACCCGAAGGCACCGGAGAGCACGGTCGTCTTCTCCGAAGGCTACAGCGTCCCGCAGGCGCTGAACGGTGTGCCGTTCAAGTCGTGGGCTCCGCCGGAGGATTGGGCTTCCGTTGACGGGCAGATCGAGATCGACGAGCCGGAGTTCGTCGTGCCCGAGGGCAAGACGCCCTCGTCAGGCGTGCTGATCCGCGAGCCGGACGGCCGCGTTTGGATCTTGGCCCCGAAAGGCGGCTATGGCGGCTACGACACGACGTTCCCGAAGGGCGGCGTCGAGAAGGGCCTCTCGAACCAAGCCAACGCGATTAAGGAGGCGTGGGAGGAGACCGGCCTGAAGGTCAAGATCACCGGCTACGCCGGCGATCACGAGGGCGACGCGACGATGACGCGCTACTACCTCGCGGAGCGCACCGGCGGCGATCCTGCCGACGCCGACGAGCACGAGAGCGAGTCGGTCATCCTGGCACCGATCGAGAAGGTTCGCGCGATGCTGAACCGCCCGCGCGACCGCAAGATCGCAGCAAACCTCGCCGGCGACTGTGCGTGGGGCGCGCTCGACGACTGGCAGGAGTCGAAGCATCCCCGCGATCCGGACGGCAAGTTCACGGACGGCGGAGGCGGCAGCGCGCACAGCGCAAAGCACGAATACGACATCGTCGCGATGGCGGGGAAATTCCTCGGCAACCTCGGCTCCGCGGTCGCGAGCGCATTCAAGGGCGGCAAGTCGCCGACGTTCCACGATCCGATCCCGGGCGAGTCGACGTTCAAGGCGACGAGCGGCACGCCGATCTTGATGACCGGCATGAAGAAGATCAGCGAGAAGAAGGGCTCGAACCCCGGCGGCGTCTACGAAGCGCCGAACGGCAACAAGTTCTACGTCAAGACGCCGAAGTCGAAGAACCACGTCTCGAACGAGCTGACGGCCGCTGCTCTCTACAAGCTCGCCGGCGCTCCGACGCTGAACTATGTTCCCGTGAAGGGAAACGAGCACGTCGCGACGCAGTGGACGAACCTCGACAAGAGCAACGTCTCGCAGCTCTCGCCGGCGGAGAAGAAGCAGGCCCAGGAGCAATTCGCGATCCATGCATGGCTCGCGAATTGGGATGCCGCCGGCACCGGCGGCGACAACCAAGGCGTCGTAAACGGCAAGCCGACGACGCTCGACGTCGGAGGCGCGCTTGAGTACCGGGCCCAAGGCGAGCCGAAGGGCGAGCTGTTCGGCAACAACGTCGTCGAGTGGAATACGATGACTGACCCGGCGGCGGCGCCGGATGCCGCTGCGCTCTTCGGCGGCATGACCAAGGAGCAGAAGATCGCCTCGATCGAGAAGGTGACGTCGCTCTCCGATGCGGAGATCGCAGCGACCGTCGCCGCGAACGGCGGCACTAAGCAGCTCGCCGACAAGCTTATCGCTCGAAAGGACAGCCTCGCGAAGATCGCCGCTCAGATCGACCCGGCGTGGGAGGCGGAGCACCCGCGCGGCCCCGACGGCCGCTACATCAAGAAGGCCGGCGGCGAGCCCCCGAAGGAGATGTCGCTCTCCCTCGTGCCCCCTGAGATGGCCGGCACCGGCGCGGAGGAGTACGCGACGATCAAGTCGTCGCACATCACGATCGGCAAGACGCCGGAGGAGACCCACAAGCTGACGGTCTCGAAGGTGCTGAAGTCCGCAACGCCGGCGGGCTCGAACTACCGCCGGCTCCTGCAGAAGCTGATCCAGAACGCTCCGAAGTACGACGGCGACATCGCGGGCAACGTCGTCGGCGCGCTCAAGCAGAAGATGGTCGAGTCGCTCGGCAAGACCCACGCCAACCTCGTCGCCGAAGGCAAGACCGGCGAGGCCGACAAGGTCCTCAAGAAGATGAAGGAGTTCGGATACACCGAACTCGGCTCTCCGGGCGCGCCTGCAAAGCCAGCACCGGCACCAAAACCGACGCCGGCCCCCGCTCCTGCCCCGGCCGCACCAAAACCCGCACCGGCGCCGGCGCCGAAGCTCCCGCCGCCGACCGAGGCGGAGCTGACGAAGGCGAAGAAGACCGTAGCGCTGCAGTCGCAATATGTGCCCGGCTACGAGCAGGTCATCTCGACGGCCGGCCAGAAGGCGATGAACGAAGCGATCGCGGAGTTCAACGGCAAATACGCGAACAAGGAGATGACGTCGCAGCCGGCGCTCATCCAGAAGGTCAACGACTTTAAGCTGCTCTCCGCGAAGGTCGCCGCCCTCGGCAAAATCGACGCCGCCCAGAAGGACAAGATCGCAGCGGAGCAGAAGGCCGCCGCGCAGAAGGCCGCGGCCGAAGCGCAGGCGAAGCTCGCGGCGGAGAAGAAGTCCGCGGCGGAGAAGAACAAGGGCTACATGCAGGCCCTCGGCATCTCCGAGACCGAGGCGATGGGCTTCAACGCTCTCGTCGAGATGCACGGCGGCCCGGCGGCCGATCTCGTCGCGAAGTTCAAGAGCTACGAGAGCGATGCGGCGAAGCTCGGCTATCCGATCTCGGGCTTCCAGTACGCGCTGATCCGCGACTACATCAACGGCGGCTACGTCTCGATCAATAAGGCGCTCCGCGGCAAAGCCCTGACGCCGGCGCAGCACGTCTACACGAAGATGGTCAACAGCGCGCTCGCGAAGATGCCGAAGTTTACCGGCACCGTCACGCGCGGCACGACGCTCTCCGAAGCGGACATCGCGCACTACCAGCCGGGGCACATCATCGAGGAGAAGGCGTTCACGTCGACCGGCGTCGGGTTCAAGTTCGGCGGCAACGTCAGCTATACGATCAAGGCGATCGGCAAGCGCGGCGGCGACTTCTCGAAGGGTGCGAACAAAGGCGAGAAGGAAGTGCTGTTCATGGCGAAGACGAACTTCCTCGTGCACAGCGTCACGAAGAAGGGTGGCACGACCTACATCGAGATGGAGGAGATCGATTCCTATGGCTGATCGCGAGCCCCCGGCCGATAATCACTCGCTGCAGCCCGACGGCTTCGGCATGGGCCAAAACGCCGACGGTACGTTCAACATCTTCCCGGCGAGCGAGCTGCCGGCGCGCTCGGCCGCTCAGCGCGAGGAGGAGGCCGCGTGGATGGCGGCGATCGAGCAGAGCGAGGAAGATCCAAGCGACATCTCTGACTTAGACGAGTTGGACGCCAACCCGACTTAGCAGCATTCCGTGGAAAGAGATCGCCGATGGTCTTCAAGCCGACCGAGATTGTGGGGGTGGGGCGCAGCGGCTTCCCGATCAAGAAGGGCGAGCGGGAGGAGCGGAGCTTCCTGCAGATGGCGCTTGACGCCGGGTCGAGGCGATCGTCCAAAAAGGCCCTGAGCCCCGTCCGGCCTAACCTCGGCTTCGAGCGCCTCTACCGCCGGAAGATCATGTGCCTCGTCGACGAGATGGCGAAGTCCGTCGAGCACTGGCTGCGCGCCGACTACCGGAAGCAGGCGCCGAAGATCGCGCAGGACGCCTCGCCGACGAAGGAGCTGAAGAAGTCGATCGACGAACTCTCCGAGCGTTGGCAGGACCGCTTCGATGAAGCAGCCCCGGAGCTGGCGAAGTGGTTCGCGAAGGGCGTCGACAAGCGATCCTACGTCGTGCTCCGGCAGATACTCCGCGAGGCCGGCATGACCGTGAAGTTCAAGATGACGCCGGCGATGCGGAACATCTTCGAGGCGACAGTTGAGGAGAACGTCGGCCTGATCAAGTCGATCCCGAAGCAGTACCTGACGCAGGTCGAGACGGTCGTGATGGAGAGCGTCACGCGCGGCCGGGACATCGGGTACCTGACCCGCGAGCTGCTCAAGCGGTACGACATCACGTACAACCGGGCGAAGCTGATCGCCGTCGATCAAAACAACAAGGCGACGTCGGCGCTGATGGCGGCGCGGCAGACGGAGATGGGAATCGAAGAGGGCATCTGGCTGCACTCGCACGCCGGGAAGGAGCCGCGGCCGACGCATCTCGCGAATGATAACAAGAAGTTCTCGATCAAGGATGGATGGTTCGACCCCGACAAGCGCGTGCGCCGCCGCATCTGGCCGGGAGAGCTTATCAACTGCCGTTGCACGTGGCGCCCGGTCGTGAAAGGATTCTCGTGATGGATATTAAGATCGTTCGTTACCCGTCCCTGAACTATACCCCCGCCGTCGTGCTCGCGACGAAGGGCTGGCTTGAGCAAAATCTGCAGGGCATCGGCGACGCCTCCGCCTCGATCCATTGGGAGCACAAGGCGATCGTCGCGTTCGACGCCCACATCCCCGTCGGCGTCATCTCGTGGACGCACATCGCGTCGCTCGGCGCGCTCTACGCGGAGCAGATTTATCGGCGGGAGGGCGTCTTCCGGGAGATGTGGGCTGACCTCCTCTTGCAGGCGCTTGAGATGGGGGTCTCGAAGGTGCGGCTCGGAACGCACCCGGACAACGTCGTCGCGCAGAAGGCCTACGAGGCCGTCGGCGGCAAGGTCTTCGGCGTCTTCTACGAGTTCGGAGTGCCGCAGTCGTGAACCTCTACGAAGACGACGAGGTCACGGTCACGCTCGGGCCTACGCCCGTGTGGCAGCCTACCGGTCGCTTCGGGCCGCACGCCGGCGAGGAGATCGTCCAGCAGGTCCGCAATACCGCTACCGGGCAATTCGGATTCCGACGCCCGGGCTCGCGCGTCGTCTACACATGGGAGCAGCGATGAGCTATCGAGTCTTCCTTCCTCTCGCCGCCCTGCTGGCAATCATGCTCTTCGTCGCCGGGAACCACGAGAAGCGCCTCGCCCGCCTCGAAGCGACCGGCATCCAGAACGCGCCGGTCGTCGACCTTGCGCCTATTCGGATGCCTGAGACGGTGCCGTTCAGCATCCCCTCGCGATGCGGGATTGAAGTAACGTGCAGCGGCACCGTGCAGATAGGAGAGCCGAAATGAGCGAAGCATCTAAGCCCGTCGTCTTCGCAACCGGCCGCCCGGAGCAGGAGATCGCCGCGGAGCTGCGCGCGAAGTTCGAGGCCGCGATGAAGCCCGCGCTCTCGATCATGGACGAGGCCGCGCGCGCCGGGCTGACGATCCAGTTCAACTCGCTCGCGCCGGCGTGGGGCAAGTATCAGATCGAAGGGCTGCGCATCATGAAGGTGGTCGCGTGAGCGGCATCCCGGTCAAGGGCGGCAAGCTCGTCTGGCTGCAGCCGACGCCTCCGCTCCGCAAGCGGCTCGCGGACTATCTCTCCTCGTGCACATACGTCGCGCACGCGATGCCGTGGCTGATGATGCCGCTCGGCGTGACGATGGACGATCAGCGCGTTCTCGACGCGATGCAGCGCGCCCGAAAGCTCCCCGCCGAAAAACCGTCAACATAACGAATTGTTACACCTGAGCCGCAGGCACTTCCTCGATCGAGACCGCTCGCGCGCACACGAGATGTGCGCGTCTCCCAGCGCCTAGCACTTTTTAGATCCACTAAGTTATGCCGATGCGACGGGCACTTCCGTCGACGGAATCGCGTGTGAGCGGCGATTCTGGATCCACCTGTTTGCTATGATGCGCTCGCGGACGTCGAGATCGGCGTTCGAGAAAGGAAGCGCAATGGCAGAGAGCAGGAGAACGAGGGTCTACTTCGAAGACCAAGCACCGCGCATAGGCTCGGGCTGGCGCGTCGTCGACGTCGTCGAAGGCGACGTCTGGGCCCGTCTGAGCACAGAGACCGGCCGGAAGGCGAAGATCAGGATCGAGGTCTTCGATCAGATCGAAGCCGGCAGCGAACGCATGCGCGGGCTCTGAAGAGATGGGCCGTCCTCGCGCCAACGGGGACGGCCCGGCACCCGGTGTTGCAAGCAGAAACCAGTCCACAGAAAAGGGGCCGACCTATGACTAGCATCAGCGAGACGGAAAAGAAATGGCGGGCGATCGAGGAGGAGCACTTCGGTCGCTGCATCTGGCAGGCCTTCGCCGGCGATCGGATCATGATCGAGCTGCTCGAACACCCGAAGGCGAACTCGACGGCGCTCGTCGTAAAGCACTTCGACGGCAAGGTTCGAGGCTCGAGAAAATGGCCGGCGATGACCGCGTGCTACGTCTACCTCCCGGTCGACGACAGCAACACGTGGGACGGCTTGGAGAAGCATCTCGCGGAGCACGAGCAGCGGCGCTTGACGAAGACGCCGGCCTGACGCAAGCTCCCCACCTTGGACCTTACGACACGGCTTGCTCTATCCTAGCTACGAACGCGCCACGCCCCGGGGCTTCCACCCCGGGGCGTTTGCGTGTTAGAGGCGATGAAGAGAGTCGCCATGCCCTTCGCGAGCAAAGCACAAGAGCGCCTGATGCGCGCAGCCGCCAACACCGAGGGCGGCTTCGGCGGCGTCTCGCAGGAAGCGGCGAAGAAGTTCATCGAGCACGGCGACGACTCGGAGCTGCCGCCGTACCGGCGCCGCGTCACGAGCGATCAGGTCTCCTCAAAGAACGCCGCCGGCACGATCTACCTCGCACCCGACGGCGACATCCTGCTCCTGCACCGCGACCGGCGGGAGGAGAACTTCGGCGGGCACTGGGCCCTGCCCGGCGGCAACGTCGAGGATGGTGAGCAGCCGGCGTTTGGCGCGCGACGCGAAGCCGTCGAAGAGATGGGGCTCGATGCCCCGAACGGCTCCCTGCGGCTGCTCGATCGAGTAACGACGCCGACGGGCAAAGCGTTCCACACCTACGTCCTGCCGGTGCCGAACAAGTTCGCGCCGAAGCTCAACGGCGAGCATGCGGGCTTCACGTGGGCGTCGCCGACGCAGCTCCCCGGGCCGATGCACCCCGCGGTCGAGAAGACGATCCGCGACCGCATGGGCGTCGCTGCCGACATGAGCGAGGAGGACTTTGCTGCTTTCCGCGACGGCTTCAACGCTTGGCTCTCCGAGGAGGAGGATGAGCACGTCGCCGAGGACGAGGAGCCGATCACGCTAACGTCGCCGGCATTCCTGCGGCTGCTTGAGTGGGCGAAGGAGAAGGCGAAGGACGACGTCGCTCTCCACGAGATCACGGAGCGCATGTCCGCGCAGCCCGGCGTCATCAGCAGTGGGGACTACCGGTCGCTGGCGAAAGCAGCCGGCGGGGAATTTGAAAATCTGCTCGGTGACAAAAATCAAGAAATCAAGGTTAGAGCTGCTTTCGCTCAAGATGCGCTGCCGCTCGCGCTCGATCGCGATTCGGTTCGGCAGCTCGACGGCGACGGCCGCATGCACGTCCTGCAGGCGAACATCTGCAAGGCCTGCATCAGCCCGTACTTCGGCTACGAGATTCCGGACTACGAGCAGCTCGGGCTCGAACGTGATCGGAAGTATTATCTCTACCGCGATCCGGAGGAGCTTCAGAAGGCCGTCGGCTCGCTGAACCGCGTGCCGTTGCTGCGGAAACACACGCCGACGAGCGCAGAGGATCATCCGAGTTGGGACACGGTCGGCACGGTAGGCAGCAACGCGAAGTGGGTCAATCCGTACATTACGAACGACCTCGCGATCTGGACCGGCGACGACGTCGAGGGCGTGACCTCGAACAAAAAGAAGCAGCTCTCCCCCGGCTATAAATATCGTCCGGACATGACACCGGGAGAAATCAATGGTATGCGCTTCGACGGTCGGATGCGCGACATCGTCTTCAACCACGTCGCGCTCGTCGAAGACGGCAGGCAAGGCCCCGACATCGTCGTGGGCGACAGCGCGGAGGAACTCATGAACAAGGCGATCTTGGCAGCGGCGGCCCGTGCGCAGACGATCGGGGCGCTGTGTTCGTACATCCGCCCGCGCATGGCGATGGATGCGAAGTTCGAGATCGCTCCGCTGTTCAAGGGCGTTACCGGCAAGCAGCTTGCGGCCGACAAGGGCTTCGCGAAGAAGATCGCCGGGCACGTCAAGCTCGCTGCCGATTCGCACGAAGGCCTCGGCGTCCTGCTCGACGCCCTGAGCAAGAACGAAAGCTCGCACGACGAGACCGTCGATCCTGCCGTGACCGCTGCGATGGAGCAGAGCGCGTCCGCGATGCCGTCCTACTCCGTCCCACCCCCGACCAACGATGAAGCCAGCGGCAAGATCGCCGAGTTCCTCAAGGGCAAGGGCATGGGCGAGGACGACATCAAAGCCGTCTGCGACATGCTGCCGAAGCCTCCGCCGGCGAACGCGACCGATGCCGACGAGGACGACGAGGAAGAGAAGAAGCGCAAGGCCGCGGAAGCCGCGGATGCGGACGAGGACGACGACAAGAAGGAGAAGCCCGTGAACAAGGAAGCGATGGATGCCGCGATCAAAGTCGCGACCGACAACGTCCGGAAGCAGGAGCGAGAGCGCCAAGCCGCCTTCGAGATCGTGCGCCCGTACGTCGGTGAGATCGCCTCGTCGACCGCAATGGCGCTCGACAGCAAGCCCGCCGTGATCAGGCATGCGCTTAAGATGCTCAACGTCGAAGGCGCCGACGGCATCCACGAGAGCGCGCTCGAAGCGGTCCTCCGCGTGCAGCCGAAGCCCGGCGCGCAGCCCCCGCACCGCGAGCCTGCGCTCGCGATGGACGAGAAGTCGAAGCAAGACTTCCAGACCCGCTTCCCCGGAGCTTCCAGGATCCAAGCGGCCTAGTTCGCCAACTCAACTCGATCAGGGCCTGCCCCGAACCACTAACTGCGCACACTGAGGAGAACCCGATGACCGCCGGCTTCCAGCAACAGGTCTACACCGCTCCCGCCCCGGCAGTTGCGGGCGACTTCGCATCGCAGAATCCGTACGCCAGCTATGACGCCGGCCCGGGCGGCTTGATCGCCGGCTCCTCGCTCTACGTCGGCCGCTTCGCTTGGGTCTACCCGCCGACCGATCCGAACGGCACCGGCAAGGTCGCAAACTGCGTCGGCAACGGTCAGGTAGCCGGCTTCGTCCACCGCGAGATGCAGGCGTCGATCGTCGACTACCTCGGCTTCGCGTCGATGAAGATTCTGCCGGGGCAGCAATGCACGCTGCACACCCACGGCGACTATTGGGTCGTCAACGACGGCTCGACCTACGTCCAACCCGGCATGAAGGCCTTCGCCCGCAACGCCGACGGCAAGGTCCGCTTCGAGGCGGCCGGCACGATCGTCGGCGGTGCCTCCGCGACCAGCAGCTCGATCGCGGCTTCGTCCTCGCAGACGTTCGTCGGCTCGATTAATGGCGACGTCCTGACGGTCACGACCGCGACGAACCCGGTCTACCCGGGCATGACGCTCTCCGGCACCGGCATCGTCGGCGCGCCGAAGATCACCGCGCAGATCAGCGGCACCGCGAACGGTGTCGGCACCTATCAGATCGACCAGCTGCAACCGACGGCTGTTGCCTCGACTACGATCACCGGCGCCTACGGCATCCTGACGATCGGCACCGCGACCGGCACGTTCGAGGTCGGCGACATCCTCACCGGCTCCGGCGTCGTCGCCGGCACCCGCATCACGGCGAACCTGACGGGCTCCGGCGGCACCGGCGGCACGATGGTCGTCGATAACAACACCGTCGTCTCGTCGACGACGATCACGGCCTCGGACGCCGTCGAGACGAAGTGGTACGCCCGGTCGAGCGGCGCGGCCGGCGAGCTGATCAAGATCAGCGATCAAGTGCTCGGCTAGTCCGAGCGAACCTGAAACTGAGGACCTTCACGAGGAGCGGACAATGAACCCGAACGAGGCACGAGCACAGTTTCAGGCCGACAAGGTGCGGTTCGAGCAGGACGGCATCTTCCTTCCGGGCGTAAACAGCTACACCCCGGAGGGCTGGGGCAAGAACTTTCAGCTCGCGATGGACGCGCAGAACCCGCTTGTAACCGATCCGTCGGCCGCGATCCCGGCGATCTTGACGACGACGATCGACCCGGAAGTGATCCGCGTCATCTATGCCCCGCTTGCCTTCGCCGATGCGCTCGGCGAGCGCCGCAAGGGCTCGTGGGTCGATCAGACGATGATGTTCCCGGTCGTCGAGGCGACGGGCGAGGTCTCGTCGTACGGCGACTTCAACAACAACGGCCGCGCCGGCATCAACCTCAACTGGCCGGCTTTCCAGTCGTACCTCTTCCAGACGTTCATCCGGTACGGCGAACTCGAGATGGACCGCGCTGCGCTCGCGAAGATCAGCTACGCTTCGGAGCTGCAGACGTCGGCCGCGCTCGTGCTCAACACGTTCCAGAACTTCTCCTACGCCTTCGGCATCTCCGGCCTGCAGAACTACGGCATCCTGAACAACCCGTACCTTTCTGCGGCCCTGACGCCCTCGACGAAGGCCGCGGGCGGCACGACGTGGTTCACCGCGGGCGGCGCTCCGAACGCGACGGCGAACGAGGTCTACAACGACATCATCGCGCTCGTGATGAAGATCATCGCGCAGACGAACGGTGCCGTCGACTACACGACCCCGATGACGCTGCTCGTCTCGCCGCAGTCGGCCGGCGCGCTGCTCTTCGCGAACAGCTTCGGCCTCTTCGTAAAGGCGCTCCTGAAGGAGGGCCTGCCGAACCTGAAGATCAAGATCGCGCCGCAGTACGGCGTGCAGAGCACCACGAACCCGCAGGGCGCATCGGCCTCGGGCAACATGATCCAGTTGATCGTCGACAGCATCCAGGGCCAGCCGGTCGCGTATGCGGCCTTCAACGAGAAGCTCCGCTCGCACAAGCTGCTCCCGGAAGCCTCGGCGTGGATGCAGAAGCAGACGTCCGGCACGTGGGGAGTGATCCTCCGGCAGCCGATCGGCGTCGCGCAGATGGTCGGCGTCTAGCGATACCTCAGAGAGCGCCCCGCCGAGCACGGTCACAGTCCGGCCGGCGGGGCCACGAGGAGCGAAACTACGGGGGATGGCGGAGCGCGTGCCGGGATTGGGCGGCTCGCGCTCCGCGCATCTCTCGCCACCCCGCCAAAGGAGGAGCCACCTATGGCAACAGCGAAGAAGACCCAAGCCCCCGCCTCTCCGACGATCATCGGCGCCGCCGCTGCCCCGAAGGCCGCACGCGAGATGTTCGTCGCCTGCAAGCTCCCGAACGGGATGGTGCTTCAGCTCCAACGGAAGGAGAGCTATTGGGAGGACACGCCGTCCGGCGCGAAGGAGCGCCTGCGCTTCGTCAAGGAGGGCCGGCAGATCGTCGTCTGCGGTCCGGCCTACCCCGTCATGCCGCCGCGCGGCTATCCGCGCCAGTTCCCGCAGGAGGGCGGCTTCGGTCTGACGTTCGGCGTCGATGCTGCGTTCTTCGAGCAGTGGATCGAGCAGAACAAGGATGCGCCGTACGTCGTCAACGGCATGATCTTCGGCGCCTACAGCGAAGAGGACCTCCGGGCCCAATGCCGCGAGCTTGAGCGGCGCAAGTCCGGCCTTGAGCCGCTCGAAGTCACGGCGGAGAAGGTCATCGACGACCGCATCCCGAAGCCGCAAAACCCGAACGTTTTCTACAGCGAAGCGGACCTCCACGCGGCGAAGCCAGCAGCATAGGCCGATGGCCGACGTTCCGATCACGTTCGACTTCAACGCGTGGGCGGCGATGTTCCCAGAACTCGCCGCCGTCGGCTCGCCGATCGCGACGGCGGCCTTCACGCGGTCGAGCGTGATCTTCGCGAACGATGCCGGCAATCCTGCAGCGGCGCAGAGCACCGCGATCTTCACGACGCTCGCCTATCTGTTGACCGCCCACATCGTGTTCTTAACGGCTCCACGAGATGCGGCGGGCAACCCGGCGGCCTCGGGGGTTGTGCCTCCGCAGGTCGTCGGACGAATCAGCTCCGCGAGCGAGGGCTCGGTGAGCGTCTCCGCGGAGTGGAATGGAACCGGCTCGCCGTCCGAAGCTTGGTACCTGCAGACGCGCTACGGTGCAGAGTTCTGGACCGCAACGTCTCAATTCAGAATGTTCAACTATATTGCGAATCCGACCGTCGTCTTCACCGGCCTGTGGCCGCTGCTCTCGACCTATCGGGGACGCTGAAAGGGAGAGACCATGGACTTCGAAGCAGAGTTTGTGAGGCTGAATAAGCGCGTCGAGGCACTCGAAACGACGCTGCGCACGCTCGGCGGCCTGCCGCAGGATGCGAAGGGCGACGTCCTCGACGTGCCGTCGAAGCTGAAGGACCTTGAGGATCGTCTGACGTCGACCGAGAACGCGCTCGACGTCGAGAACGGTCCGATCCACGCCGGCCTGCGCGAGACCAACGATCGGCTCGGCGCGCGCATCAGCGAGATCGAAGGTCGCCTGCAAGGCGCCGCGGAAGCCGCAGCTGTTCCCGGCGCACCGGCAGCCGAACCTCCGTCTCCCGACGATGACGACGACGCCGATCTCTCCGAAGAGGAGCGCAAGGTCCCGAAGCATCAGCGGACCCCGCGCAAAAAGAAGTAGATGGCGACGCTCCGCGGCGGCAAGAAGTTCGAGAAGGAGATGCGCCGCATCGTGGATCTTGTCAGCCGCGATCCCGCGGTGCTGCGCGTCGGCTTCCTTGAGGGTGCGACCTATCCTACGGGGAAGCCGGTCGCGATGATCGCGGCGATCCAGAACTTCGGAGCGCCCCGGGCCGGCATCCCGCCGCGGCCGTTCTTCTCGAACATGATCGCGAACAAGTCCGGTGAGTGGCCGAAGGCCCTTGCCGGGCTTCTGCGTTCAAACGACTGGAATGCGGAGCGGGCGCTCGACGTCGCCGGCGCGGCGATCGCCGGGCAGCTCCGGCAGTCGATCATCGACACGAACACGCCGCCCTTGGCAAAAAGCACGATTCGACGTAAGGGCTTCGATAAGCCGCTGATCGACACGTCGGTGATGATCAACTCGATCGACCACGAAGTGATTCGCCGCTGACCCAGGAGGGGACCATGCTCAAAAAATTCCGTTTCGGCCTCGCGCTCTTCGCCGTCGCGGCAGTCGCGATCATCGGTGCGCATGCGCAGCAGTTCGGCACCGGCACGGTCTTCGTGACCGGCAAGGGTGACATCACGTTCCCGTTCTCGCCGCCGACGTCGGCCGGCGCCGTCGCGGGCACCATCGACAACATGGTGATCGGCGCCACCACGAAGGCCGCGGGCACGTTCTCGACCGTCACGGCCGACTCGATCACGGCCCCGATCACCGCGACTACGCTCACGACGGGCGCGATCGTCGGCAACGACTCCTCGCTCGGCATCAGCGGGCAGGCCGCGGCGCAGGGCGGCGCGGTTGCGATGGTCGGCGGAACGTCCTCGACGTCGGGCAATGCGGGCGGCGCGATCACCGGCGTCGGCGGCACGCCGGGCGCGACGGGCGTCGGCGGTGCAGTGACGTGGACGGCTGGCGCCGGCGGCGCGACCTCCGGCAACGGCGGCGTATCGTCGCTGATCGGCGGTGCAGGAACGGCCGGCAA